>Ga0182007_10000166_pt1 | contig 45125 bp, 43 predicted proteins | sample Sormic07211113_1_FD_123023 | JGI IMG/M metagenome (GOLD analysis project Ga0182007, IMG submission 123023) | Rhizosphere microbial communities from Sorghum bicolor, Mead, Nebraska, USA - 072115-113_1 MetaG | ecosystem: Host-associated > Plants > Roots > Rhizosphere | place: USA: Nebraska...
CGTAAGCACCGGCGTAAGCACCGGCGTAATAATCGGCGTGATCACCGACGTAATTCAGGAGCCGGTGGCGCTCGGGCCGCCTACCATCGGTGACATGACCTGGCGACATTGATCCTCCACCACCGGCGCCCGCCGGCTCACGGCCACGCTGTACGGCTACGCGTTCCTGGACGACTTCGTCCTGCTCTATCCGGTGTACGCGCTGCTGTTCAGCGACACCGGGCTGTCCGTCGCGCGGATCTCCTCGCTCTTCGCCATCTGGTCGCTGACCGGTGTCGTGCTGGAGGTGCCCTCCGGCGCCTGGGCCGACGCCGTCTCGCGGCGGCTGTTGCTGTGGCTGGGCCCGCTGCTCACCGCGGTCGGCTTCGCCCTGTGGGTGCTCGTCCCGTCGTACTGGGCCTTCGCCGCCGGCTTCGTGCTGTGGGGCGCCCGCGGCGCACTGGCGTCCGGCGCGCTGGAGGCGCTCGTCTACGAGGAGCTGGAGCGGGCCGGCGCGGTCACGCGGTACGCCCGGGTGATGGGCCGGGCCAGGGCCTTCGGGCTGGTCGCGGTCATGTCGGCGATGGGGCTCGCCGGGCCCGTGTTCGCGTGGGGCGGCTATCCGGCCGTCGGCGCGGCCAGTGTGCTGGCCTGTCTGGCGACCGCGGTGACGGCGACCCGGTTCCCGGAACACCGGGTGGCGGGGGAGGACGAGGGGGACGGCTGGGCCGCCACGCTCAGGGCGGGGCTGGCCGAGGTCCGGCGCGAGCGGTCCCTGCGCGGGGCGATGGTGCTGGTCCCGGTCGTGACCGCCGTATGGGGAGCGCTGGACGAGTACACACCGCTGCTGGTGCGCGCGACCGGGGTGGCGGAGGCGACGGTGCCCGGTCTGCTGCTGCTGATCTGGGCCGGCGCGACGGCCGGAAGCCTGCTCGCCGGGCGCTGCGAACGGCTGGGCGGCAGGGGACTCGCGTGGCTCCTCGGCGGAGCGGCCGTGGCCCTCGCCGCCGGGGCTGAGGCACGGACACCGGCCGGTCTGGTCCTGGTCGCCCTCGCCTTCGGCGGCTTCCAGCTGGCGACCGTGCTGGCCGACGTACGGCTTCAGCGGCGCATCGACGACACCGGCCGGGCGACGCTGACCTCCGTCGCGGGCCTGGGCACGGAGGTGGCCACCGTCGCCGTCTACGCCGGATACGGGGCGCTCGCGACCAGGACCGGCCACGCCACCGCCTTCGCGGTGTTCGCGGTGCCCTACCTGGTGACGGCACTGGTGCCGGCGATCCGCGCCCGTGACTGAGGGCGCGCAACGAATCGCCGCCACAGGCGTGCCGTACGCAACGAACCGCTCACCGGCGCGCAACGGCTCCTTCTTGCTGGCCGCGGCCCGGCGACCGTACCGTCTGACTGGCCCCCTGAACCCTCCGTACCGCCGAGGAACACGCATGCGCACCGCCCTGCTGCAGAGCTCCGGACTTCCCGGCTCCGTCGGCGAGAACCTCAAGGTCCTCGACGCGGCCGCCGGTCGTGCCGCCGCCGCGGGTGCCGGGCTGCTGACCGCGCCGGAGATGTTCCTGACCGGGTACGCGATCGGCGACGACATCGGCCGCCTGGCCGAGCCCGCAGACGGGGACTCCGCGGACGCGATCGCCGACATCGCCTCACGGCACGGGCTCGCGATCGCCTACGGCTACCCGGAGCGCGACGGCGAGACGGTGTTCAACTCCGCCCAGCTGATCTCCGCCGAGGGCGACCGTCTCGCGAACTACCGCAAGACCCACCTCTTCGGCGACGCCGAGCGCGGGCACTTCACCCCGGGCGAGCAGTCGCTCGTCCAGGCCCGACTGGGCGGTCTCACCGTCGGCCTCATGATCTGCTACGACGTCGAGTTCCCCGAGAACGCCCGCGCCCATGCCCTGGCCGGCACCGACCTGCTCGTGGTGCCGACGGCGAACATGCACCCGTTCCAGTTCGTCGCGGAGTCGATGGTTCCGGTGCGTGCCTGGGAGAACCAGATGTACGTCGCCTACGTCAACCGGGTCGGCCCGGAGGGCGAGTTCGAGTTCTTCGGGCTGTCCGTCCTGGCCGGGCCCGACGGCATCGCCCGCACCCGCGCCGGCCGCGGCGAGGAACTGGTGGTCGCCGACGTCGATCCCGACCTCCTCGCCGCCTCCCGCGAGGCGAACCCGTATCTGCGGGACCGCCGCCCCGGCCTGTACCGGTCGCTCGTCTGACCAGCGCCCTCCAGCCCCCTCCAGCCCCCTTCCAGCCCTCACCAGCAGTTCTCGCAAGGAGTCCGTACCCCATGACGTCCACCGTGCCCAACGCCGTCGAGCACGCAGACGAGCGGCAGTCGCCGCCGATCACCATGTTCGGCCCGGACTTCCCGTACGCGTACGACGACTTCCTCGCCCATCCGGCCGGCCTCGGCCAGATACCGGCGAGCGAGCACGGCACCGAGGTCGCGGTCATCGGCGGTGGACTGTCCGGCATCGTGGCCGCGTACGAGCTGATGAAGATGGGTCTGAAGCCGGTCGTCCACGAGGCCGACCGGATCGGCGGGCGGCTGCGGACCGTCGGCTTCGACGGCCAGGGCACCGAGGGACTGACCGCCGAGATGGGCGCGATGCGCTTCCCGCCCTCCTCGACGGCCCTCCAGCACTACATCGACCTGGTCGGACTCGAGACCCGGCCCTTCCCCAACCCCCTCGCGGAGACGACGCCTTCGACGGTCGTCGACCTCAAGGGCGAGTCCCACTACGCCGAGACGATCGACGACCTGCCGCAGGTGTACCGCGATGTCGCCGAGGCCTGGAACAGATGCCTCGAAGAGGGCGCCGACTTCTCCGACATGAACCGCGCCCTGCGCGAGCGGGACGTGCCGCGCATCCGCGAGATCTGGGGGCGGCTCGTCGAGAAGCTCGACAACCAGACCTTCTACGGCTTCCTCTGCGACTCCGAGGCGTTCAGGTCCTTCCGGCACCGCGAGATCTTCGGCCAGGTCGGCTTCGGCACCGGCGGCTGGGACACCGACTTCCCGAACTCCATCCTGGAGATCCTCCGCGTCGTCTACACCGAGGCCGACGACCACCACCGGGGCATCGTCGGCGGCTCGCAGCAGCTGCCGCTGCGCCTGTGGGAGCGGGAGCCGGAGAAGATCGTGCACTGGGCGTACGGCACCTCGCTGGCGAGCCTGCACGACGACGGCGCGCCCCGCCCGGCCGTGACCCGTCTGCACCGCACGGCGAACAACCGGATCACCGTGACGGACGCGAACGGCGACATCCGCACCTACCGGGCGGCGATCTTCACCGCCCAGTCCTGGATGCTGCTCTCGAAGATCGCCTGTGACGACTCGCTCTTCCCGATCGACCACTGGACGGCGATCGAGCGCACCCACTACATGGAGAGCTCCAAGCTGTTCGTGCCCGTCGACCGGCCGTTCTGGCTGGACAAGGACGAGGAGACGGGCCGTGACGTGATGTCGATGACGCTCACCGACCGGATGACGCGCGGGACCTACCTCCTCGACGACGGCCCCGACAAGCCGGCCGTCATCTGCCTGTCCTACACCTGGTGCGACGACAGCCTGAAGTGGCTGCCGCTGTCCGCGAACGAGCGGATGGAGGTCATGCTGAAGTCGCTCGGCGAGATCTACCCGAAGGTCGACATCAGGAAGCACATCATCGGCAACCCGGTGACCGTGTCCTGGGAGAACGAGCCGTACTTCATGGGCGCCTTCAAGGCCAACCTGCCCGGCCACTACCGCTACCAGCGCCGCCTGTTCACCTACTTCATGCAGGACCGGCTGCCCGAGGACAAGCGGGGCGTCTTCCTCGCCGGCGACGACATCTCCTGGACCGCCGGCTGGGCCGAGGGCGCCGTCCAGACCGCGCTGAACGCGGTCTGGGGCGTCATGCACCACTTCGGCGGCGAGACCGACCCGACCAACCCGGGCCCGGGCGACCTCTACGACGAGATCGCACCGGTCGAACTGCCGGAGGACTAGCGGCCTGAGGACCAGCGGCCGGAGGACCAGCGGCCGGAGGACCAGGGGCTCGTCCGCCGGGCCCCTAGATCCCGGTGGCCCGCACCGCCTCGTGGAGTTCGGCGGCCACGTCCTTGAGTTCCTCGGCGTCCCGGGCGCCGCCCTGGACCTCGAAGAAGAACGCGTCGAGACCGCTGCTCTCGGCATGGGCCGCGAGGTCCTCGGCGATCTGGGCGGCGCTGCCCTGGAAGGGGGAGCGGTCCGCGCCGTCGTACGCCTTCGCGGTGTACCGCGCGTTCACCCTGACCACCGTCTCGATCGGCTCGGTGCGTCCGCGCTCCTGTGCCAGGTCCTCCAACTGGCGCCGCTGCTCGGCCAGTCGGTCGGCTCCCATGGCGATGGGCATCCAGCCGTCCGCGCGGTCGACGAGCCGGATCATCGCCTTCCTGCTGTTGGTGGGCAGCAGGATCGGGATCGGACGGGCCGGCTTGGGACCGACCACGGCCGAGGCGATCCGGGTGATCCGGCCCTCGTACGTCACGGGGTCCGGACCCCACACCGCCCGGCAGACGTCGATGACCTCGTCCAGGACCCGGCCCCGCTCCTCGAACGGCGCCACACCGGCGGCGGCGTACTCGTCGAGCGACCAGCCCGTGCCCAGGCCCGCCAGCACCCGGCCACCGCTCGCCGCGTCGAGCGTCGCGAGGGACTTGGCCAGCTGGAAGGGGTTGTGCAGCGGGGCCACCAGGATGCTCGTGCCGAGCCGGGCCCGCTCGGTGGACGCCGCGGCCAGGGTCAGCGTCACCAGGGGATCGGGGACACTGCGGTACATGTCCGGCCAGGCGAGGCCCTCGACGCCGTAGAGCCCCTGTGTCATGGGCTCGGGGAACAGGGCACGCTCGTAGACCCACAGACTCTCGTAGCCGATCCGCTCGGCGGTCCGCGCCACGTCGGGCACATCACGCCCGAGGTCGTACTGCCGCGCTTGGGGAAGGCTCAGGCCCAGTCGAATGGCCATGCGTACGCTCCTTTGCGTCGGTTCAATCGTCAACCTAACCAGGGTTCACCGTGGTCGGCGCGGTGAGTCGCGGCTTTTGGCCGGATCAGTCCGGCAAGGGCGTGAGCATCATGCGTCCGGCGAAGCCGACCGCCGTGTCGAGGCGCTCGGTGAACTCCTCGGCCACGTCCGGGAGTCCGCGCAGCGCCCACAGGGCGCGGGCCGCGGTCCAGGTGGCGTCCCGGGCCCGCTCCAGGCTCCAGGAGCCGAGCAGATGGGTGAGCGGATCGGCGATCTGGAGCAGGTCGGGGCCCGGCATCAGCTCTTCGCGGACCCGCTCCTCCAGCGATACGAGGAGGTCGCCTACGCGGTCGAACTCGTCCTCCACATCGGCCGGTTCGCAGCGCAGGCTACGACATGTGTCCACGACGGCGAGCGCCAGGTCGTGGCCGATGTGCGCATTGATGCCCGCCAGGGCGAACTGCAGCGGACGTACCCCGGGATGCCGGCGGAACTGGAACAGCGGCCGCCAGCAGGCCGGTGGCCGCCGGCCGTCGGACACCGCCTCGACGGCGGCGAGATAGCGCTCCGCGAAGCGCACGTCCAGCGTGATCGCCGCCCGGGCGTCCGGGAACCGGCCGGCGTCGATCCGCCGGTCGATCGCCTCGGTGACGGCGAGGTAGACGCGGTTGAAGACGGCGATCCCGTCCCCCTCGGGAAGGGCGGCGTCCAGGGCGCGCATACGGGAGACGACCGCGTCTACGGATGGGGTGAACTGTTCCAATTGCGGCATGGGGGAAGGGTCCCAGTCCTAGGCTGGCCGAAGTGGCGGCGGGCCCGACGCTTCCCCGGAACGGGGGAACGGGTGCCTGGTGTGGGGAGGGAAGCGGACGTGTCAGGCTCACGCGCGCACCGGCTGGCCGCACGCAGGGCCCGGCGCAGGCGCGCCCGGCGCAGTGCCATGGTCGCGGTGGCCTCGGTGGTGGTCGCCGTCGGCACGGCGACCGGCATGATGTCCGCCCTCGACGAGGGGAGCGGTGCCGAGGCGGCCAAGCCCGAGGTGAGCAGTGCGCCGCGGCTCGATCAGCCGCCCGTGGTGCCGTCCGAGTCCCCCACCCTCGCCAAGTCCCCCTCCGTCGAGCCGAGTCCGACGAAGAAGGCCGGTCCGTCACCCACGAGGACGGCGGAGAGGAAGCCGCGTCCCGCCCCGGCCCCCGCGTCACCCCGCCTCTACCTCCACCCCGAGTCCCATGTCCTCGACTGGGTCCGCGCGCACCCCGGCGACCCGCGCACCCCGCTCATCGAGTCCCGTATCGGCGACCGGCCCGCCGCCGTGTGGTTCGCCGACTTCGCGCCGTCGACCATCACCGCCCGGGTCCGTGAGGTCACCTCGGGCGCCGCCGAGGAGGGCCGGGTGCCGGTGCTGGTGGCGTACGCGATCCCGGACCGCGACTGCGGAGGCGCCTCCCAGGGCGGGGCACCGGACCTCGACGCCTACGACGGCTGGATCGACGGCTTCGCGGCGGGTCTGGGCTCCGGCGAGGTCATCGTCGTCCTGGAGCCCGACTCCGTCGCCCAGTCCGAGTGCCTCTCCGGCGGCCGACGGGCGGACCGCTTCGCCTCGTTGGCCCGGGCCGGGCGCGTGCTGAAGTCCGCCGACCCGAAGGCGCGCGTGTACTACGACGCCGGGCACTCCGGCTGGAACACGGCCGCCGCGCAGGCGGGGCTGCTGAAGCAGGCCGGCGCCGCCTCGCCCGCCTCCTCCGACGGGATCTTCAGCAACGTCTCCAACTTCCACACGACGTCCGACGAGATCGCCTACGACCGCCAGGTCCTCGACGACCTGGGCGGACCGTCGAGCCTCGGCGCCGTCATCGACACCAGCCGCAACGGCAACGGCGCCCCGGCCGAGGGCGACTGGTGCGACCCCGCCGGCCGCAAACTCGGCCGGGCGCCGACGCTGGACACGGGCGAGGCGCGGATCGACGCCTACCTGTGGGTGAAGCTGCCGGGGGAGTCGGACGGGTGCGACGGGGCGCCGGGGACGTTCAGTCCGTCGTACGCCTACGACCTGGCGCGCTGATCGTCGGCGAGCCGGCGGGGCGGCGGGGCGGCGGGGCGGGCGCGTCGGCGCATTGGACGTCGTGGGCGGAGGTCCCGTGCCTGTTTCACGGGCCTGCGGTTCCATTTCGTGGATCGGAGTGCTCGATGAGAGGAAGTCCCGTGCGGCCGTCCTGCTGGCCGCGGTGATGAGTCTCGGAGCCGTCCTCGTCCCCTCGACGCCCAGCGTGCTCGACGCCCAGGCCGTCCTCGCCACCGGAGCGCCGGGCTGGAGCGCCGCGGACCGCACCGCGATGGGCAGGTGGAACTCCGACTTCCTGGGCTGGCTGAAGAACAGCGCCTTCGGCAAGGAGGAGGGCGCGGCCGCCAACAACCACGGCACCTTCTACGACATGCAGCTCGCCGCCCTCGCGTACGCGACCGGCGACCGGGCGCCGGCCCGGCGGACCGTGCTCGACGCGCGCACCAGGCGCATCGACCCGCAGATCGCCGCCGACGGCAGCCAGCCGCAGGAGCTCGCGCGGACCCGCAGCTGGCACTACTCCACCTTCGACCTGGTCGCCTACACCCGGCTCGCCGCCATCGGCCGGCATGTCGGCGTGAACCTGTGGGCCTATCAAGGGCCCGACGGACAGGGGGTGTCGAAGGCCCTGGACTATCTGCTGCCCGCGGCGACCGGGGCCGCTGCGTGGCCGCATCCGGAGCTGGAGTTCCACCGGTTCGCGGCGAGCGACATCGTGCACGCGGCCGCGGACGCCGGGGACGAGGCGGCGCGCAAGGCGGTGCCGAAACTGGAGACCCCGCCCGGCGGTGACCTCTGGGCGCTGCGCCCGGCCGCCGAGCAGCTGGACTCCATAGCGGGCTGACCGGCTCCGAGCGGATCCGACCAGGTCCGACCAGGGCTGAGCAGGCCCTTCCCGACCGGAGCTCCTGAGCGTCCGCTTAGAATGGAGTGTCCCCACCGCTCCACCCGTGACGCCCAGGAGTCCCACCCGTGACCGCAGAAGCCCCTATCGCCCCCGCCGTCTCGTACGGCCGGCTGATGCCCGTCACGGTCCACTTCGACGACCTGGACGCGCTCGGGCTGCTCCACAACGCCCGCTATCCGCTCAAGGTCGAGCAGGCCTGGACCGAGCTGTGGCAGGAGCACGGCATCCGCTTCGACGGCGACTGGGTCGCGGCCGGTGACGCCTGCAACGCCGTCAAGGAGCTCACCGTCAGCTATCGGGCGCCGGTGACCCGGCCGGGCGAGTACGCCGTCCACCTGTGGCTGGAACGGCTCGGGAACACCGGGCTGACCTACGGCTTCCGGTTCTGCTCGGCGGACGGGACCGAGACGTTCGCGACCGGCACCCGGGTGCTGGTCCGGCTGGACGCGCACACCATGCGCCCCGCGCCGTGGAGCGACGCCTTCAGGGCCGCGGGTCGGGCACTGCTGCGGCCGGCCGGCTGACCTCGCGCCGGGCGCGGGGGTCGCCGGTGCGCAGGACGCCGGCGAAGGCCGCGAGACCGCTGGACAGGACCGTGACCAGCATGAACGACACCACCAGACTCGTCGCCTGCGCCACCCCGCCGATCAGACTGGGCGCGATCAGCCCCGAGGTGTAGGTGATGGTCGCGACACCCGCGATGGCCTGGCTCGGATTCGGCCCGCTGTGCCCGGCCGCCGCGAAGCACAGCGGTACGACGACCGCGATGCCGAGGCCGAGCAGCGCGAACCCGGCCATGGCGACGGCGGGATGTCCGGCCAGGACGATGAGCACTCCGCCCAGCACCGCGAAGGCACCGCCCGCCCGGACCGTCCTCACCGCTCCGAAGCGGTTCACCACCGCGTCGCCCACCAGCCGCGCCACCGCCATGGTGAGCATGAAACCGGTGGTGCAGGCCGCGGCGAGACCCGCCGAGGTCTCCAGCTGGTCGCGCAGGAAGACCGCCGACCAGTCCAGGCTCGCGCCCTCCGCGAAGACCGCGCAGAAGCCGACCGCACCGATCAGCAGCGCCGACTTCGGCGGCAGCGCGAACCGCGGCGGCGGCTCCTCGTCCTCGGCGGGCTGGAGGTCGAGGACCCAGGAGCAGGCCAGGAGGCCGAGCACGGTGAGGGTCGCCGAGGCGAGCGCGAAGTGCACGCGGGCGTCCGCGCCCAGGTGCGCGGCGAGGGTGCCGCCGGCCGAGCCGATCAGGGCGCCCGCGCTCCACATGCCGTGCAACCCGGACATGATCGACTTGTTCAGCCGGCGTTCGATCTCCACGCCGAGCGCGTTCATGCCGACGTCGGCCATGCCGGCGCTCGCGCCGTAGACGAACATCGCCAGGCACAGGGTGAGCATGTTCGGGGCGAGGGACGGCAGGACGAGGGAGAGCGTCCACAGGGCGATCAGCCCGCGCAGGGCCGTACGGCTGCCGAAACGGTGGCTGATCCGGCCGGCCAGCGGCATCGCGCAGGAGGCGCCGAAGGCCGTGAAGGCGAGCGCGAAGCCGAGCTCGCCCGCGCTGAGGTGTGCGTGCTCCCGGATCCACGGCACACGGGTCGCGAACGAGCCGGTCACGGCGCCGTGCACGGTGAACACGGCGGCCACGGCATACCGGGCGCGCCTCGCCTCGCGCAGGTCATGGACCACGTCGCTCATTCTGCGTCCCCTCCCGTTTCCCGGTTCCCACCCTGTACTCGGTCAACGCCGCGTAAACTATCAGGGTCCCTTCCTGATAGATAGGGGATTAATGGCCGAGCAGACCCGCACGGCCTCGCGTCTGCCCGTCCCGCCGATCTGGAAGGATCCCGGCATGCCCGCATCCCCGAGCACCGCCCGGGCCATCAACGACCGGCTCGCCCTGCGCCTGCTGCAGCAGGAAGGGCCGTTGACGGCAGGGCAGTTGAAACAGCTGACCGGACTGTCCCGGCCCACGGTCGCCGACCTCGTCGAGCGCCTCACCGCGGCCGGGCTGATCGGCGTGGTGGGCGAGGCCGGGGAGCAGCGGCGGGGGCCGAACGCGAAGGTGTACGGGATCGTGGCCGACCGCGCGTATCTGGCGGCGCTGGACGCCCGGACGGAGGGCGTCTCGGTCCTCGTGTCCGACCTGGTGGGGCGAGTGCTCGCGGAGGCGTCGGTGCCGATCGGCGGGGACATGGGGACCGAGTCGGCGCTGGAGCAGGCCGTCGCGCTGGTCGAGCGGGTGGCGAAGGAGGCCGGCGCGGACCGGCTGCACACGGTCGGGATCGGTGCGCCCGGGTTGATCGACCCGGTCACGGGGGAGCTGCGGGACTCGACCGGCCTGCCCGCATGGCACCGCCGCCTGTGCGCCGCCCTCCAGGAACGCTTCCCGGAAGCCGGGGTCGGCGTCGAGAACGAGACCAACCTCGCCGCTCTGGCGGAACAGCGGGAGGGCGCGGCCCGCGACCGCGACACCTTCGTCCTCCTGTGGCTCGGCCACGGAACCGGCGCGGCGGTGGTACTGGACGGCTCCCTGCGACGAGGCGCCTCGGGCGGCACCGGGGAGATCGGGTTCCTCCCGGTACCCGGCACAACCGCACTGCCGTCGGCCACCGACTGCGACGGGGGCTTCCACTCGCTGGCCGGGTCGGCGGCGGTGGTGCAACTGGCGACGGAGTTCGGGGTGACGGCGGAGGAGCGGCCGGACGAGCCGCGGGCTGCGGGGGGGGTGCGGGAGGCGGTGCGCGTGGTGTCAGGGGGGAGTGGAGGGGGTGCTGGGGCGGACGGTGGCGTGACGGCGGACGGGGGCGTGACGGCGGACGGTGGTGTTGGGCGGGCGATCAGCGGTGGTGTGATCAGCGGTGGTGTGATCAGCGGTGGTGTCATCAGCGGTGGTGGCGCGGAGATTCCCCGCTCTGCCGACCGTTTTCTGGACGCTCTGGCCTCCGCCGACCGTTTTCTGGACGCTCTGGCCGATCGGCTCGCCCTGGGGGTCGCGTCCGTCGTGGCCATCCTCGACCCCGGGTCTGTCGTCCTCGGCGGAGAGGCCGGACAGGCCGGCGGAAGTGAGCTCGCCGCACGTGTGCAGGAGCGGGTCCGGCGGATGTCGCCGCTGCTCACCGAGGTCCGGGCCGGTGCCCTCGGCGGCGGGGCCGTACTGCGCGGGGCGCTGCTCACCGCACGGGACCGCGCCCAGGACGAGCTCTTCGCGCCGCCCGAGCGATAGCCCCGTCCGCCGAGGGCGAGGACGTCGGCCACCTCGGCCTGGGTGGTGTCGTCGACCCACTCCCGACGACGTCCTCAGTTCTGCCCCGCGGCCCTCGCCAGGTACTCCTCGAACGTCCCCTTCCCCACCGCGTGTTCCGGCGTGCAGTGACCGCCCGCGCGGAACGCCCGGTACGCCTTTCCCCACAGGGGCACGTTCAGCACCGCCCGCCTGCGGCCCGTCGCCTTGAGGTAGGAGCGGGCCAGCGACTCGAAGGTCCGGATCTCGGGTCCGCCCATGTCCGCCACCCGCCCCGCCGGCGCCCCCTGGGCCAACTCGGCCAGCCGGTCCGCGACTTCGGCGACCTCGATCGGCTGGTCCGACACCCCGGCCGGGAGCAGGAGGACCGGCAGCTTGGCCGGCGCCCGGAACAGAGCGACAAGCAGGTCGTGGAACTGGGTCGCCCGTAGGACCGTCCAGCCCAGCCCCGACTCCTCGATCCGCTTCTCCACCGCGAGTTTGGCCCGGTAGTAGGGGAACGGCACCCGGTCGATGCCGACGATCGAGATGTAGACCAGATGAGCCACCCCGGCCCGGCGCGCCGCCGCGATCAGATGCGCCGCCGCCTTCTCGTCCCCGCCGGTCGGCGTGGACGCGCAGTGCACGATCGTGTCCACGCCCGCCACCGCCGCGTCCAGCCCGGCACCACCCGCCCGCAGATCGACGCCGTACGGCTGTGAGTGCCGGCTGAGCACCCGCACCTCGTGGCCGTCCGCCCGCAGCCGCTCGGTCACGAGCCGGCCGAGGGTTCCGGTGCCGCCGGTGACCAGGATCGTGGTCATGCTGTTCAGCCCCTTCGCACGCCGGGCGTCCCCGGATGGAACGCCCTCCACCGAGTGAGACCGAAGAGCCCCGGTGGAATGTGACATGGCACATCGCCGGATACGCCGACCGGGCCCGCCGCCGGTGAGCGAAACCGACCCGGCCCTACCGGGACCGGGTGAGCTGGCGTCGTACGAAGCCCAGCTTCTCCGGGTTGACCACGGCCCGCACATGGCTGATCCGGCCGTCCCGCACATCGAACGCCATCACGCCGACCAGCCTCTTCCCGGCCCACACGGCCAGCCCGGGCGCGCCGTTGACCTCGGCCCAGGTGTACTTGAGGCCCGCCGCGAACCGCTGGGCACCACCGGCCACCAGCCGTACGACCTTGTCCCGGCCGAAGACCGGGCGCCGGGCCGCGCTGACCTTGCCGCCGCCGTCGCTCGACCAGGTCACATCGGCCGAGAGCACCTTCTCCAGACCCGCGAGGTCACCGTCCCGGGCCGCCGTGAGGAACGAGACGACCAGCTCCCGCTGCTGCTCCGGCGCGGGCTCGAACCGCGACCGGTCCTCGCCCACCCGCTGCACGGCCCGCCGGTACAGCTGACGGCAGTTGGCCTCGGTCAGGTCCAGCGCGCCGGCGATCTCCCGGTGGCCGTAGCCGAAGGCCTCACGCAGCACGTACACCGCGCGCTCGGTCGGTGTGAGCCGCTCCAGCAGGACCAGCATCGCCATCGACACGGCATCGCGCTGCTCGGCCGACTCCAGCGGGCCGAGCGCGCCGTCGGAGGTGACGACCGGCTCCGGCAGCCAGGTGCCGACGTACTGCTCGCGCCGGGCCCGCGCCGAGGTCAGACGGGTCAGACAGAGGTTGGTGACCACCTTGGCCAGCCAGGCCGCCGGATGCTCGATGACCGTACGGTCCGCGCCGCTGAAGCGGAGATAGGTGTCCTGCACCGCGTCCTCGGCCTCCTCGGCCGAACCCAGCAATCGGTAGGCCAGGCCGAACAGGCGCGGGCGGTGCGGCTCGAAGTCGTCGGCGGTCGCGCTGCTCATGGCTCCACCCTGCCAGAGCCCACCGACAACGGATTCAGGTGGCCCGGCGACGGGCAAGGGCCGTCGTCACCGCCGCCGGGCCGGCACGGGGTGATCCAGAAAGGACTAGACCATAGGGTCCAACAGGGAAGCGGTGGTTGAGAAGTCCAGTGACGTCACCTGTGAGCCACCCCACATCGTTCGCCCGTATGGACCTCGATCGGGCGTGGCACACTGGCTCTGTACCAGAAGCAGCGCACTCCGGGGTCGGTGTAATTCCGAACCGGCGGTTACAGTCCGCGACCCGTCCGCTTCCAGCGGCCGGTTGACCAGGTGAAATTCCTGGACCGACGGTTAAAGTCCGGATGGGAGGCAGTGCGCGGCGGGCGGGCATTCGTGCGCGCCGCCGTATGCGCTCATCCGAACGGATGAGTCTGTCCGGCGTCGCCCCCGGTGTCCTCGCTCGTCCTCTGTCGTCTTCGACAGCCCCGGAGTCCGTGCCCGAATGAGGCAGGAGGACCCGGGAAGTGTTCACCGGAATCGTCGAAGAGCTGGGTGAGATCACCGCCGTCGAGAACCTCGGCGACTCCTGTCGTTTCCGAGTGCGCGGTCCCGTGGTCACCGAGGGCGCGAAGCACGGGGACTCCATCGCCGTCAACGGCGTCTGCCTCACCGTCGTCGAACACGACACCGACTGGTTCACCGCCGACGTGATGGCCGAGACCCTCGACCGCTCCAGCCTCGGCGCCCTCGCCGAGGGCTCCCGGGTCAACCTGGAGCGCCCGATGGCCGTGGGCGCCCGCCTCGGCGGACACATCGTGCAGGGGCACGTCGACGGCACCGGACAGGTGCTGGAGCGCAAGCCCTCCGAGAACTGGGAGATCATCAAGATCTCGCTGCCCGCGGACCTCACGCGCTATGTCGTCGAGAAGGGCTCCATCACCGTCGACGGCATCAGCCTCACCGTCGTCGACGCCGGCCCCGACCACTTCACCGTCAGCCTCATCCCGACCACCCTCGCCCTGACCACGCTCGGCATCAAGCAGCCCGGCGACCCGGTCAACCTCGAGGTGGACGTCGTCGCCAAGTACGTCGAGCGCCTGCTCGCGAGCAGCGGTCAGGGGGCCGGGAAGTGAACTCCCTCAACTCCGAGGCCTTCGTCCTGTTCGGCCAGCACATCCTCTGGTCCGACATGATCGGCAACATCCTCGGCCTGATCGCCCTCGCCCTCGGCTGGCGGCGCAACCTCTGGAGCTGGCCGGTGCAGTTCGCCTCCGGCCTCATCCTCTTCGGCGCCTTCTTCGGCCATCTGACCGGTAGCGCGGGCAAGCAGGCGGTCGTCATGGCCGTCGCCCTGTACGGCTGGTGGCAGTGGAACCGCAACAAGGGCCGGTCCGGCGACGGCCACATCGCCCCCCGCTTCGCCACCTGGCGCGAGCGCGGCGCGATGGTCGGCGCCGCGGCCGTCGGCACGGTCGCCGTCGCCCTGCTCTTCAAGGCCTACCCGTCCCTGTCCTGGGACCCCTGGCCGGACGCGTACATCTTCGTCGGCACCGTCGTCGCCATGTACGCCCAGGCCCGCGGCATGGTCGAGTTCTGGTTCGCCTGGCTCCTCGTCGACGTCGTCGGCGTCCCCCTCAACTTCGCCAACGGCTACGCCTTCTCCGGCTTCGTCTACGTCATCTACGGCGCACTCGTCCTGTGGGGCATGCGCGACTGGTGGCTGCGCTCCCGCAGGACTCCGCAGCCCGTCCTGGAAGGAGCGCCGGCATGACCGCGGCACCCATTCTCTACAGCACGGACGGCATCGAGGACTGGTCCCTCGACCCGATCGAGCAGGCCATCGCCGACATCGCCGCCGGCCGCCCCATCGTGGTCGTCGACGACGAGGACCGCGAGAACGAGGGCGACCTGGTGGTCGCCGCCGAGAAGGTCACGCCCGAGATCGTGGCCTTCATGATGAGCGAGTGCCGTGGCCTGATCTGCGCGCCCATGGAGAGCGACGAACTGGAACGGCTGAAGCTCCCGCAGATGGTCGACGACAACACGGAGTCGATGAAGACGGCCTTCACCGTCTCCGTGGACGCCTCCGGCGCGCACGGCGTGACCACCGGCATCTCCGCCGCCGACCGCGCCACCACCCTCCAGCTCCTGGCGAGCGGCGACGCCGACGCCTCCGACTTCGTCCGCCCCGGCCACATCTTCCCGCTGCGCGCCAAGGCCGGCGGGGTGCTGACCCGCAACGGCCACACCGAGGCGGCCGTCGACCTCGCCCGTCTCGCGGGCCTGCGCCCGGCCGGCGCGATCGTCGAGATCGCCGGCGAGGACGGCCGTATGCTCCGCCTCCCCGAACTGATCCCCTTCGCCCGCAAGCACGGCCTGACGATCATCTCCATCGAGGACCTGATCGCCTACCGCCGCTCCAGCGAGCCCACCGTCCGCCGTGAGGCCGAGACCCATCTGCCCACCGTCCACGGCGAGTTCAAGGCCTACGGCTACCGCTCCAGCGTCGACGGCGTCGAGCATGTCGCCCTCGTCCACGGTGAGATCGGCGACGGCGAGGACGTCCTGGTCCGCGTCCACTCCGAGTGCCTCACCGGCGACATCTTCGCCTCCCTGCGCTGCGACTGCGGCCCCCAGCTGGACGCCTCCCTGGAACGCATCCAGGAGGAGGGCAGGGGAGTGGTCGTCTATCTGCGCGGTCACGAGGGACGCGGCATCGGCCTGCTGTCCAAGCTGCGCGCGTACGAGCTCCAGGAGCGCGGCCGCGACACCCTCGACGCCAACCTGGAACTCGGCCTGCCCGCCGACGCCCGGGACTACGGCGCCGGCGCCCAGATCCTCCAGGACCTCGGCGTCCGCAGCCTGCGCCTGATGACCAACAACCCCGACAAGACCGACGCGCTCGTCCGCCACGGGCTCAAGGTCACCGGCCGGGAGCCGATGCCCGTACAGGCGGGCGAGCACAACCTCCGCTACCTGCGCACCAAGCGGGACCGGATGGGCCACGACCTGCCCTGGCTGGACGCGGCCCCCGTGTCCACCTGCAGCAACCAGTAATCGCGTAATCGCACACCTGAGTGATCGCACAGCTAGGAGACAAGAGAACGTGAGCGGCAAGGGCGCACCGGAGCTGTCCGTACGCAATGTGGGTGACCTGCGGGTCGCCGTCATCGCGGCGCAGTGGCACGAAAAGGTGATGGACGGCCTGGTGGACGGCGCCCTGCGCGCCCTGCGCGACCTCGGCATCGACGAGCCGACCCTGCTCCGGGTCCCCGGCAGCTGGGAACTCCCCGTCGTCGCCAAGGTCCTCGCCGGCCGCGGCTACGACGCCATCGTCGCCCTGGGCGTGGTCATCCGCGGCGGCACCCCGCACTTCGAGTACGTCTGCCAGGGCGTCACCCAGGGCCTCACCCAGGTCTCCGTCGAGACCGGCGTCCCCGTCGGCTTCGGCGTGCTGACCTGCGACACCGAGGAGCAGGCCCTGGACCGCGCCGGAATCGAGGGCTCCAACGAGGACAAGGGGCACGAGGCGGTGACGGCCGCGGTGGCGACCGCGGCCACCCTCCGCTCAGTATCTGAACCGTGGCGCTGACGAATCGCGTATTTGGATAGGGTGGGCGCCACCATGTCCAATAAGACGTTCGAGGAGCTCTTCACCGAGCTCCAGCACAAGGCCGCCCACGGCGATCCCGCCACCTCCCGCACCGCAGAACTGGTCGGCAAGGGTGTCCATGCCATCGGCAAGAAGGTCGTCGAAGAGGCCGCCGAGGTCTGGATGGCCGCCGAGTACGAGGGCAAGGAGGCGGCCGCCGAGGAGATCTCGCAGCTGCTGTACCACGTCCAGGTGATGATGGTCGCCCGCGGGATCTCCCTGGACGACGTCTACGCCCACCTCTGAGCCGCACACCCCACTCGCACACCTCATGCAAAGGAAGCCGACCTCATGCTGCGCATCGCCGTCCCCAACAAGGGTTCCCTGTCAGGCCCTGCGGCGGAGATGCTGCATGAGGCCGGCTACCGGCAGCGCCGCGAGTCCAAGGAACTGCGGACCGTCGACCCGGTCAACGACGTCGAGTTCTTCTACCTGCGCCCCCGCGACATCGCCATCTACGTCTCCTCCGGCCAGCTCGACATCGGCATCACCGGCCGTGACCTGCTGATCGACTCCGGCGCCGACGCCGAGGAGATCCTCCCGCTCGGCTTCGCCCGCTCCACCTTCCGCTTCGCCTCCAAGGCGGGCACCGCCACCGGCATCGCGGACCTCAAGGGCAAGACGATCGCCACCTCGTACGAGGGGATCGTCGCCGGACACCTCGCCGACAGCGGCATCGACGCCTCCGTCGTCCACCTCGACGGCGCCGTCGAGACCGCCATCGAACTCGGTGTCGCCGAGGTCATCGCGGACGTCGTCGAGACCGGCACCAGCCTGCGCAACGCCGGCCTTGAGGTCTTCGGCGAGCCGATCATGAAGTCCGAGGCGATCGTGATCCGCCGCACCGGCGCGGACGCCGAGGAGACCAAGGTCCAGCAGTTCCTGCGCCGCCTCCAGGGCGTCCTGGTCGCGCGGACGTACGTCATGATGGACTACGACTGCAGGGTCGAGCAGCTGGAGAAGGCCGTCGCCCTCACCCCGGGCCTGGAGTCGCCGACCGTGTCCCCGCTGCACAACGAGGGCTGGGTCGCCGTCCGCGCGATGGTCCCGGCCAAGGAGGCCCAGCGGATCATGGACGACCTGTACGACCTCGGCGCCCGGGCCATCCTGACCACGGCCATCCACGCCTGCCGTCTCTGAGAGACCGTCACCGCGAACACCGCGAACACCGTGAGAACCGCGAACACCGTGAGAGCCGCGAGAACCGCGAGTCGAGAGACCTGAGAGATGTCCGATCTGCCCACCCTCCCCGTCACCTTCCGGCCGGGCCGCACCCGGGCCGTCCTGCTCACCAGCGGAGTCGTGATCTTCGCGGTGATCACGCTCGTAGCGCTGCTCCTGGAACAGCTCAGCCCCGGCGAGAAGCTCAGCTTCGTCTTCACCGGCGCACTCCTGTTCGGAGTACTGGCGACCCTCGCCCGGGTGAAAGTCGTCGCCGCTGAGGACGGCGTCACCGTGGTCAACATCGCCAGCAGGCGCCACCTGGAATGGGCCGAGATCCTCCATGTGAACCTGCGCCCCGGAGACCCCTGGGTCTTCCTCAACCTCAGCGACGGCACCAGCCTGCCCGCCCTCGGCATCCAGCCGGGCATCGCCAAGGAGCGTGCCATCGCCGACGCACGCACCCTGCGGGCGCTCGCCGAGTCCCGCTCCACAAGGGATCTGCCGTAGAAGCCCTTGTCTTGATTAATCTGTTCGCGGAGGCGTTTTCGTCGCGCCTCCGCCGCCGATGTCCCCCTCGGACATCGGCTGCCCCTGCTACCCGAGGAGTGACTCCCTCCAGCGATGGACGGATCGTCCTGTAGTACCTGCGCCGCCCCCTCACGACATATCGAGGCGGCGGCATCATGACCACCCCCCTGCTGCTCCTCGGAGCGGCCCTCCTGCTGATCCTCGCCAACGGCTTCTTCGTCGCCGCCGAGTTCGGCCTGGTCACGGTCGAGTCCACGGACGCCGAGAAGGCCGCGGCCGAGGGGGACAAACGCGCCCGCAGAGTCGCGGAGTCGCTCAAGGAACTCTCCTTCCAGCTCTCCGGCACCCAGCTCGGCATCACCATCACCTCCCTCGTCGTCGGCATGCTCGCCGAACCGGCCCTCGCCCAGCTGCTGGACGGCCCCTTCCGGGCGGTCGGCATCCCCGACGGCGCGGTCTCCGGCGTCGCGGTCGTCGTCGGCATGCTGCTGGCCTCCGCCGTGCAGATGGTGATCGGCGAACTCGTGCCCAAGAACTGGGCGGTGTCCAAGCCCATGCAGGTCGCACGGTTCGTCGCCGGCCCGCAGCACGTCTTCACCCGCCTGTTCCGCCCGGTCATCTCCGCGCTGAACACCGTCGCCAACCGCCTCGTCCGCGCGCTCGGCGTCGAACCCGCCGAGGAGCTGGCCTCCGCCCGCACCCCCGGCGAACTGGTCTCCCTGGCCCGGCACTCGGCACAGGCCGGCGCGCTGGAACAGGACACGGCGGATCTCTTCGTACGCACCCTCTCCCTCGCCGAACTGACCGCGCAGCACGTCATGACCCCGCGCGTGAAGGTCAGCGCGCTGCAGTCGTCGGCCACCGCCGAGGACGTCGTCAACCTGACCCGCGCCACCGGCCTGTCCCGCTTCCCCGTCTACAAGGAGAAGATCGACGAAATCGTCGGCATGGTCCACCTCAAGGACGCCCTGGCGGTCCCCGCGCACGAGCGGCTGCGCACCCCGGTCGGCCGTATCGCCCGCCCGGCACTGCTGGTCCCCGAGACCCTGCCGGTCCAGCTCCTGCTGGCCCAGCTGCGCAGCGAGCAGCCCATCGCGGTCGTCGTCGACGAGTACGGCGGTACGGCGGGCGTCGTCACCCTGGAGGACATCGTCGAGGAGATCGTCGGCGAGGTCCGCGACGAGCACGACGGCCAGGACGTGCCCGAACTCGCCGCCGCCCCGCCCGAGGACGGCAGGCCGGCCTGGGACGCGGACGGCAGCTGCCGGGTCGACATCCTGCAGCGCATAGGCCTCGACGTGCCCGAGGGACCGTACGAGACGGTCGCCGGACTCGTCGCCGACCTGCTCGGCCGTATCCCGGCCGCCGGTGACAAGGCCGAACTCCCCGGCTGGCGGCTCACGGTCCGCCGCGTCGGGCACTACCGAGCCGAGCGCGTACGGCTGGTCCGGACCGGACCGGTCGTGGAGGTCGCCCGATGAGCCTGATCCAACTCCTCTTCGCCGCCCTGCTGGTCCTGGTCAACGGCTTCTTCGTCGGCGCCGAGTTCGCGCTCGTCTCGGTCCGCCGAAGCCAGATCGAACCGCTCGGCACGGCCCGGGCCCGCCAGGTGCTCTACGGCCTCGAACGGCTCCCGCAGATGATGGCCGCGGCCCAGTTCGGCATCACCGTCTGCTCGCTGACACTGGGCGCGGTCGCCGAACCCACGGTGGCCCACCTGCTGGAACCGGTCTTCGAGTGGATCCACCTGCCGGACGGCATGATCCACCCGCTGGGCTATGTCATCGCGCTGGCGGCGGTGGTCTTCTTCCACCTCGTCATCGGTGAGATGGTGCCGAAGAACCTCGCCATGGCGGCACCGGAGAAGGCCGCGGTGTGGCTCGCCCCGGGCCTGGTCGCCTTCGCCCGCCTCTGCAAGCCCATCACCATCGCGCTCGGCGCCGTCGCCCAGGCGATCCTGCGGCTCTTCAGGGTCGAGCCGAAGGACGAGGTCGAGGCGGTCTTCACCAGCGAACAGCTCAACCGCCTCGTCGAGGACTCCGGCCAGGCCGGCCTCCTCGACCCCGAGGAACAGGAACGCCTGGAGGACGCCCTGGAGTTGGGCTCCCGCCCGGTGACGGACGTCCTCCTCAAGCGCGAGTCCCTGGTCACGGTCAGCCCGTCGGTCACCCCCGGCCGCATCGTCGAGCTCACCGCCCGCACCGGCTACTCCCGCTTTCCGGTCGCCGCCGAGAACGGCGCCTTCATGGGCTATCTGCATGTGAAGGACGTACTCGACCTGGAGGACTCCCAGCGGGCGGTGCCCCAGCAGCTGTGGCACCCCATGACGACGCTCAGGGCCGATCTGCCGCTGGACGACGCCCTGACGGTGATGCGCCGGGCCGCCACCCATCTGGCCCAGGTGGCGGACGGGTCCGGCAAGGTGCTGGGGTTGGTCGCCCTGGAGGACGTACTGGAACTGCTGGTCGGCGAGGTCACGGACCCGGCACACCGGGAGGTGCAGGAGGTGCGGGAGGTGAAGGTGACGGAGCCGAGGGGGAGTGGGGAGCCGGAGGAGGCGTTGGCGGGGTGAATCGTCGGCGGGGCCGGTGGAATGTGACATATTACTGAGCGGTCATTGGTTGAGCCCTCACTGATGGAGCCCTCACCGATGGAGCGCTCAGTGGTATGTCACATAGCACTCGGATCCTGCGGCCCCCGCCCCGACAGCACCTCCCCATACGCCTGCATCAGATCCGGCAACCGCAACGTCGACAAGTCGTCCCGGGACAACACCCCCGGGTAGGTCGACAGCCGCAGATCCCGGTACGCGCAGCTCTTCTCGTACAGGGTGCGCAGGAAGCGCCCGTTCCCGAGTTCGTCGATCCAGCCCTGGTCCACCACATGCCCGGCGATCGACCGCAGCTCGTCCAGGGCCTCCTCGTCCCACACGTCACCGTTCTCCGCCGCCAGCACCTCACCGATGGAGGTGAGTTCGAGCGGTCGGTAGGACGGGAAGTCGACGCGGGTCGTGAAGCGGGACGACAGTCCGGGGTTGGCCGCCAGGAGCCGGTCCATGCCCTCGGGGTAGCCGGCGAGGATGACCACCAGGTGGTCGCGGTTGTCCTCGGCCCGCTTCAGCAGCACCTGCAGTGCCTCGTCGCCGTACGCGTCCCCTTTGCCGTAACCGGAGTTGGAGAGCGAGTAGGCCTCGTCCACGAAGAGCACGCCGCCGATCGCGGAGTCGATGAGCTCGTTGGCCTTGACGGCCGTCTGGCCCAGGTACTCGCCGACCAGGTCGGCACGCTGAGCCTCGACCAGGTGGTCGCCGCCGAGGAGGCCGAGGGCGTAGAAGACGCGGCCCAGGATGCGGGCGACGGTGGTCTTGCCGGTGCCGGAGGGGCCGGAGAAGACGAAGTGCCGTTTGGGGGGCTGGACCGGCAGGCCCTGACCGGCCCGCAGCCTCGCCATGTTCAACTGGGCGGACAGCGCCTTCACTTGGCGCTTCACGGGCTCCAGCCCCACCATGCGCTCCAGCTCGGCGAGTGCCTCCTCGAGCAACGCCGGGTCGGTGGGACCGGCGGGGAGGGGCGAGCCGGTGATGGTCTTCTCGCGTACGAGCGGGTCGATCGCCGACGGCAGCGGGCCGGCCGGCGGCAGGTCGGGCTCGGAGAACCTGAGGTCGCGGCCCTCGGCACCGAAGAGCGGGTCGAGGGCGTCCGGGCCCTCCAGGGTGTCCTGGGTGCCGGCGAGCGCGATGGCCGCGAGGTCGGTCGCTTCGTCGTAGCCGTCGCCCTCGGCGATCGCCGCGAGCCGGGCCGAGGTGTCCATGAAGGCGGGGTCGACGCGGTGCACGGCCCGGTAGAGGGGGAGCGCGGCGGCCGAGCGGCCGGTGCCCTCATGGGCCCGCGCCAGCCAATACCGCAGCTCCTTGCGCTGCGGCTGCTCGCTGCGGCAGCGCATCAGCGCGGTGGACAGCAGCGGCTCGGCCTGGCCGTACATCTCCAGCCGGACCCGGGCCATCCCGCCGAACAGGCCCGCCTCGATACCGAGCAGCGGGTCGTCGATCAACGGGTCGGTGTGGCGGACCAGTTGCTCCCAGTCCTTGACCAGGTAGGCGCGGCAGGCGTGCAGGAAGCGGACCTGGTGGTCGGTGTCGACGGGCGGGAGGCCGGCGAGGGCCCGGTCGAGCTCCGGGACATGGCGGCCGTCCAGCCAGTGCGAGGCGTGGGCGAGCAGCAGGTCGCGGGGGTTCTCCAGCACCGGCTGGACCCACCAGCCGAGCCAGTACCAGGAGTTGAGGGCCCGGCGGTGCCGGGCGCGCTGTTCCCCGAAGCGGTCCCGGTGCCGGAACATCCGCAGCAGTGCGGTGGTCGTGTCCACGCGCAGCGCGTGCAGTCCGAGCCAGCCGTCGGCCATCCCGGGATCCATCCGGACCGCGGCCCGGAACTCCTCCTCCGCATGCGGATAGGCGCCCATGGTGTAGGCATCCACACCTCGCAGCCAGGCGAGGTCGGCCGGGGCCTCCGCGCCCTGCGTGCCGAAGTCCATCACGTCCCCCACAAACCGTGCCCCCGTCGGTTGGCCGGCGGGCGGTCACCCGTCGGCCGCCTTGATCGAACCGCCGTGCCGCTGACCGGAGTTGCGGTGCGCGCAGCCGTCGTCCGTAGGTCGCACCGAGGGCATCGTACCTGCGGGGTGTCGCCTGCCGAAGGGTGCCGCACAGGACGTTTGGCGAGGTGAGGGCGGGTGGGGCCTCGACCGGACGGTTACCGGGAGTGAGCAAAACACACCGTACGGCGTCCGGAAAACGGGGGGTGGGCAGAACGAAGCCCCCGATCACGGGGGAACAACCGGGGGCTTCGCGAAGGTGGGCGGCTTTGCAGGCCGCACATTGAGAACGTAAGACCTGTACGGCCCTTGGGTCAAGCCGAGTTGGGGTCCTGTGGGATGTTGTTGCGGAGACTTCTTCACAAGTTCAGCACATTGCGGATGGTCCGTCACTCTGCGTGAACTGCTGGTCCGGTCCAAGTGTGTTCACGGGTCCCGGGAGCACCTCGTACCCCTTCTCGCACTGTCGCACCAAAAGGTCCGCGAAGGGTCGTGAGGGGTCCTCGGTGAAGTGCCGGCGTTCCGCCTGGACCCACCGGTCCCAGAACTCCCGCTGTTCCTCTCCGTCGCGCTGGCGGCCCCGCGTCCAGGAGTCCTCCTGCGGCAACTCCATCCACAGCAGCCGGGCCAGGTGCGGGCGCAGTGCGCGGCGGCCCGCGCCGACGCCCTCGACGAGGACGACGGCGGCGGGCGGGAGGGGGAGGGGCGGCCCGAACCGGCGGGACCGCCAGTCGTAGGGGGTGTAGCGGGCGCTCTCGCCGCGGCGGAACGGCTCGATCACCTGGGTCAGGAGTCTGCCGGTCCACTCGAACAGCTCGTCATGGCTGGCGATGTCGTCGAGGTGCAGCACCGGCGCGTCACCCAGCGACCGGGCCAGGGCCCCGGCGAACGTGGACTTCCCGGAGCCGGCGTGCCCGTCGACGCCGATCAGCCGGACCGGGCCGCAGGACGGCGGGAGCCGGCGGAGCCGGGTGGCGAGGTCGTGGATGGCGTTCCTCGGCGGGGAAGGGTGTGGGCGGGCTGGACGGGACCAGTCTAATCGGGTGGCCTGACGGCAATGCCAGGTCACGCCAGTGGTAGAGACCAATATTGGTGGGCGTGGCACGGCCCGACGTGCTGGCAGGGCGTCCTGCCTTTGGCCATAGTTGGCTGGCCATGGTTGGCGTACCGCACTCGGACACATGGGGGTCGTTCCACCGATGAGCAGAGCCGAACAGCCGTCCCGCAGAACCGTTCTGGCCGCCGCGGTCGCCGCAGCAGTGGTGGGCCCCTCGGTCTCCCTGGGCGAGGCCCAGGCGGCGGACGCCGACGAGGACCCGGCGCGACAGGTCGACTACCACGCCTGGACCTCGTACCCCGACTGGCGCTCCGGCATCGCCAAGGGCTCTCGTGCCGTCGCCGGTGCCCGCCCCGGAGTGGTGATCGCCGCCCCGGTCGGCACCACCGACTACACGGACCCGCACACCAGGACGACCGCGAGCTGGGAGTACGCGACCTGGACCTCCCCGGTCCACAGCCTCCGCGTCCCCGCCACGGAGGTCGTCTCCTCCTGGAACGCGCACACCCCGGCGGGCACCTGGCTCCAGGTGGAGCTGCGCGGCGCGTATTCGGACGGTACGAAGACCCCCTGGTACGTGATGGGCCGCTGGGCGGCCGGTGACCAGGACATCAAGCGGACCTCGGTGGACGGCCAGACCGACAAGAAGAGCACCGTCTGGACCGACACCTTCGCCATCGACGACGCGACGACCGGCCTGCGCCTGGTGTCGTACCGCCTTAGGCTCACCCTCTACCGCAAGCCCGGCACCGAGCTCACCCCGACCGTGTGGCGGCTCGGCGCGATGGGCTCGGACGTCCCCGACCGTTTCACCGTCCCCGACTCGGCGCCCGGCCTCGCCCGGGAGCTGATCGTCCCGCGCTACTCGCAGGAGATCCACAAGGGGCAGTACCCCGAGTACGACAACGGCGGCGAGGCCTGGTGCAGCCCCACCTCCTCGCAGATGATCATCGAGTACTGGGGCGGCAGGCTCACCCCCGAGCAGCTGTCCTGGGTGGACCCGAACTACGCCGACCCGCAGGTCGACCACGCGGCCCGCTTCACCTACGACTACCAGTACGAGGGCTGCGGCAACTGGCCGTTCAACGCCGCCTACGCCGCCACCTTCAAGGGAATCCAGGGCGTCGTCACCCGGCTCGGCTCGCTCACCGACCTGGAGACGCTGATCGCGGCCGGCATCCCGGCCATAACGTCGCAGTCGTTCCTCAAGGAGGAGCTGACGGGGGCGGGTTACGGCACCTCCGGGCATCTGATGACGGTCATCGGGTTCACCGCGGACGGCGATGTGATCGCCAACGACCCGTTCTCGCCGAGCGACGAGGCGGTGCGGCGGGTCTACGTCCGGCGGGAGTTCGAGAACGTCTGGCTGCGCACCAAGCGCCACAACGCGAGCGGCAAGGTCGTCTCCGGCACCGGCGGTGTCTGCTACCTGTACTTCCCGGCGCGTCCCACCGCCCGCCAGTGCAGGGCGCTGGCCGCGGTCGGTGTGCGCTGACGCGTCCGCACCCACGCGAAGGCCCCGGTGGATCCTCCCGATGCTGTTGGTTACCGGGGCCTTTCCGCTGTGACCAACGTCTCCGCCGCAAAAGCCGCTCCGGCTGGCAAGGTGGACATAACCAAGGGGGACGTCCACCGCACCACCGACCTCAGTGAGACGCCATGACCGCACACTCGGCCGCCGCCGCCCGTACCCGCACCGGCGGGCCCAAGGAAGACGGCCCGAAGATCTTCGAACATGTCATGGGCTGGACCCTCGTCGTGGTCGTCGCCATGCTCGTCGCCCAGCTCGGCCTGTTGTGATCCGCTGCGCCCCGGACCGGGTCCACCTCGGCTTCCGCTAGTCGATCAGAGTCGAACGAGTGGGCGTTGCCGTTCTGACATACTGCGGATGTCCCGCCACCCCCGCCCGAGACCAGGGTCCGAATTGAAGATCAGCGAACAGAGCGACACCGCCCGCCCCCGTGCGCGCGGTACCGAGCGCTCGCTGGCGCGCCGCGCCGAACTCATCGCCATCGGGCGGAAGTTGTTCGCAGACACGTCCTACGACGCGCTCTCCATGGACGACATCGCCAAGCAGGCCCATGTCGCCAAGGGACTGATCTACTACTACTTCCAGTCCAAGCGCGGCTACTACCTCGCGATCATCCACGATTCGATCGCCGACCTGGTCAGCTTCGCCTCGAGCGAGGTCGAGCTGGAGCAACTGGACCGGGTTCACCGCACCATGGAGGGCTACCTCCGGTACGCGGAGCACAACCAGGCCGCCTTCCGTACGATCGTCAGCGGCGGCGTCGGCTTCGACGTCGAGGTGCACGCCATCCGGGACGGGGTGCGTGCGACGATCGTCGCGATGATCGCCGACGGCGCCTACGGCCGTACGGACATCTCATCCCTCGCCCGGATGGGCCTGTTCGCCTGGGTGTGCAGCGTGGAGGGCGCCACGCTCGACTGGATCGACCGCCCCGTGCTCACCCGCCACCAGATGCGGGAGCTCCTGGTCAAGATGCTCGGCGGTGCCATGCGCGCCATCGAGGAACTCGACCCCGACTACCCGGCTCCGCCGCCCGCCCGTCGCGACACCTGAGCCGCCGAGGGGGCGGAGGCTCCCGCGCCCCCGCCCCGGCCACCGTACTCCCGCCGTCAGTTGATCGCTCTGATCAGCTCACCGTTCGCGGTGTCCCCGCTGAGCTCCCAGAAGAACGTACCGCCGAGGCCCTGCTGGTTCTTGTACGTCATCTTCGTCGCGATCGTCGAAGGGGTGTCGTAACTCCACCAGTCGCTCCCGCACTTGCGGCGGCCCGGCGTCGAGGACCGCGCAGCACGCGGCCGAGACGAGTGCGAGGAAGCGGGTGCGACGGGGGTGCGGAGGGTGCATCGGTGTCTCCTCGTGGGGGAGAGGGGAACGCGTGCTGATTGGCATGAACGCGGTAAAGCGTTGGTCATGAACGGTAGGAGGACTAGACCAGTCGGGTCAATGGTTCGGACCAATCTCGCGAGGATTGGGCAGGCGCTCCGCCGGGGGCGAGATATTCTTGAAGTAAGCGGTCGTTAACCGGTGACGGGATGCCTCCGATCGGGCATACTCACAGCGCACAGCCGCTGGTCAGCAGCTTCCGAGACCCGGGAGAGCGAGCCTCGGCTGGGTACCGCAGCAAGACCCCGGCGGAGCCGCCCCCACCCAAGGCGCACGTCGGCCGATGTGCCCTACACAGGGAGGAGAGCGTCGCCATGCCCGACCGCGCCCCGCAGCCGGTGGACCGTCAACTGCCCACGGACGAGGCCCGGGACCTGATCTCGCTCGTCCGTGACATCGCCCAGCGCGAGATCGCCCCGAAGGCGGCCGCGGAGGAGGACGCCGGACGCTTCCCGCGCGAGGTCTTCACCCTCCTCTCCCACTCGGGACTGCTCGGACTGCCCTACGACTCCGAGTACGGCGGCGGTGACCAGCCCTACGAGGTCTACCTCCAGGTCCTGGAGGAGCTCGCCGCGGCCCGGCTCACGGTCGGTCTGGGCGTCAGCGTCCACACCCTCGCCTCGTACGCGCTCGCCGCCTACGGCAGCAAGAAACAGCAGGTCGAGTACCTGCCGGACATGCTCGGCGGCGGTCTGCTCGGGGCGTACTGCCTCTCCGAGCCCTCCTCCGGCTCCGACGCGGCTTCCCTGCGCACCAAGGCCGTGCGCGACGGCGACGAGTGGGTGATCACCGGTACCAAGGCCTGGATCACGCACGGCGGAATCGCCGACTTCTACACGGTCATGGCCCGCACCGGCGAGGAGGGGGCGCGGGGCATCACCGCGTTCCTCGTCCCCGGTGACGCCGAGGGGCTCAGCGGCGCGGTCCCCGAGAAGAAGATGGGCATGAAGGGCTCGCCCACCGCACAGGTCCACTTCGACGGGGTCCGCGTACCCGACGAGCGGCGCATCGGCGAGGAGGGCCAGGGCTTCGCGATCGCGCTGGCCTCGCTGGACTCCGGGCGGCTCGGCATCGCGGCCTGCGCGATCGGGCTGGCCCAGGCGGCGCTCGACGAGGCGGTCGCGTACGCCACCGGACGGCAGCAGTTCGGCAGGCCCATCGCCGACTTCCAGGGCCTGCGCTTCATGCTCGCCGACATGGCGACCCAGATCGAGGCGGGGCGCGCCCTGTATCTGACGGCGGCCCGACTGCGCGACGCCGGACGGCCGTTCGCCAAGCAGGCGGCCATGGCCAAGCTGCACTGCACGGACACCGCGATGCGGGTGACGACCGACGCGGTCCAGGTGCTCGGCGGCTACGGCTACACCGCCGACTTCCCGGCCGAGCGCTATATGCGCGAGGCCAAGGTCCTCCAGATCGTCGAGGGCACCAACCAGATCCAGCGGATGGTCATCGCCCGTCACCTGGCAGGTCCGGAGACCCGCTGAACTGGCCCGGCCTGACCTGCGGCGCCGCGAGCCGGACCCACTCCGGGTCGTGGCGCCCCGGCAGGGTGCGGCCGCGGTCGGCCCAGGCGCGCATCAGGGCGCGGTAGATCGGCGGGTCCTGGGGTTGCGGCGGCGTCGGCGGAACCGTTCCTGCGAGCCGGCGTCCGACCGCCGTGTACGTCGGGGTCATACCAGGGCAACGCGGAGGCGCCCGGACAGGTCACCGCTGCCCGGAATCGAGCATGGGTTCGCGTATGTCTCTGGTCAGCTCCCGTCGCCTGACGTACCGTCAGCCAGACTCTCTCCGAGGGCAACTGGCTGCACGCGGCGAGCGACGCCGAGCGCGAGCGGCTGGAGGCGGCCTCCGTCGGCCTGTTGGCCAGGCTGCACGACCAAGTGCCCCTGGAAGCAGCCGAGTTCCTCACCCTCCCGGGCGACGGTGACTGCCTGCGACGCCATGTCACCGCCCAACGCGCCTACTACGACTGGGTGGTCGAGGGAAGCGCCCGCTCACCGCTCATCGAGGCCGCCTTCGACCGGCTGGAGGACCTCTGGCCGTCCGATCCGGGCACACCCGTGCTCAACTGGGGCGACGCACGCATCGGGAACGTCGTCTACGACGGTTTCGAACCCGCCGCCGTACTGGACTGGGAGATGGCGGCCCTGGCCCCCCCCGCGAGGTCGACCTCGGCTGGAGTACTACACCCTCTACGCCGCCCTGCGGCACGCGATCGTGATGCGGCGCGTCGCCTACCGGCAGGTGCACTTCGGTGAGGTGGCCGTCCCGGCGGACCCGGACACACTGATCCTGCACCACGGCAGCCTGCGGGCCATGGTGCAGGGCAGCTACTGGGATTGACCGAGGCGCCTCAGGCGGCCCGGCGCATCACCGGCACGCGCATCGGGCGCGAGGCCGGGCCGCCGACGTGCGAGAACGGCTGCGTCCGCCAGTCGAGCCCCTGAGGGAGCGTCAACAGCAGAGCCGTGTCCTGCTCCTGGGCCTTGGCCGCCTCGTCCGCGGCACGGGCCTCGGCGGCCCGGCGACCGGTGCCGGCGCAGACCGTGAGGCCGAACGGGTTCCACGGCGAGGCGCACAGCGCGTGCTCCGGCAGCACCGCCTCGTCCGCCAGCAGGGCGATGGGCTGCGCGCAGTCCGGGCAGATCACCCGGTACATCTCGAAGGTGTCGTACGCGTCGAGCTCCTCGTCGAAGTCGTCGGGTTCGACGCCCTCCGGCTCGGGTTCGACGACGGCCTGGAGCCGCTTGGGCGCGGTACGACCAGGGCGCTTAAGACTCTGCATGGATAACTCCCCCTCGGGCTGGGGCCGTGAAGGCGCTGCGGCCTCGACCACAGCAAGCACTTCCCGCCCGGTCTCGCGGGTAATCACGAGAGCATCACGGAGACGTCCCGGCGGGTGTGGCGTTCGTCACATGCCGCATGAAGGTGCCCCTGGCGGACGGCTTTTCCCTCGGTCCGCTCACGGGCTGCTGTCGGCCACATCACAAACCGGCCATGACCTGGGCCGCCGAGGTATCCGAGGAGATCAGGCGCACTGTAGGTTCAGCGCCATGGAGGAGCTCGACCGACAAATCGTTCAGCTGCTCGTCAAGGACGGGCGGATGAGCTACACCGACCTGGGCAAGGCCACGGGCCTGTCCACGTCGGCCGTGCACCAGCGGGTGCGTCGGCTGGAACAGCGGGGCGTCATCCGCGGCTACGCGGCGGTCGTCGACCCCGAGGCGGTCGGGCTGCCCATGACCGCGTTCATCTCGGTCAAACCGTTCGACCCCAGCGCGCCCGACGACATCGCCGAGCGGCTGGCGGGCGTGCCGGAGATCGAGGCGTGCCACAGCGTCGCGGGCGACGAGAACTACATCCTCAAGGTCCGCGTGTCCACGCCCCACGAGCTGGAGGAGCTGCTGGCCCGGCTGCGGACGCTGGCGGGGGTCTCCACGCGCACGACGGTGGTTCTCTCGACCCCGTACGAGGCCAGACCGCCGCGGATCTGAGGACCTGCGTACGGGACGGTCGCGGCCACACGCGAAACTGTTCCCCATGAGTGAGCGCACCCCCGAACCGGCCACCGTCCTCCTGCGGCGCGGCGAGGTCCACAGCCCCGCCGACCCCTTCGCCACCGCGATGGTCGTCGAACGGGGACAGGTCGCCTGGGTCGGGTCCGAGGGGGCCGCCGACGCCTTCGCCGACGGGGTCGACGAGGTGGTCGACCTGGACGGTGCGCTCGTCACCCCGGCGTTCACCGACGCCCATGTGCACACCACGGCGACCGGGCTCGCGCTCACCGGCCTCGATCTCTCCGGCGCGCCCTCGCTGGAGGCTGCCCTGGCGGCCGTACGGGAGTTCGCCGCGGCTCGGCCGGAGGACCGGGTACTGCTGGGGCACGGCTGGGACGCGGCCCGCTGGGCCGGCGGGCGGCCGCCCACGCGGGTCGAGCTGGACGAGGCGACCGGTGGCCGGCCCCTCTATCTGAGCCGTATCGACGTCCACTCGGCGGTCGTCAGCACCGCCCTGCTGGAGATGGCCCGGCTAGGCCGGGCCGAGGGGCCGCTCACCTCCGACTCCCACCACGCCGTGCGCGCCGCCGCGTTCGCAGCCGTGACCCCCGCCCAGCGCACCGAGGCCCAGCGCACCGCCCTCGCCCGTGCCGCCTCCCTCGGCATCGGGTCGGTCCACGAGTGCGCGGGGCCGGACATCTCCTCCGAGGACGACTTCAGCGGGCTGTTGCGGCTGGGGGAGGAAGGGGCGGGACCCCGGGTGGTCGGCTACTGGGCCGAGCGGGACGTCGAGAAGGCGCGTGAGCTCGGTGCGGTCGGTGCCGCCGGCGATCTGTTCGTCGACGGGGCCCTGGGCTCCCACACCGCCTGTCTGCACCAGCCGTACACCGACGCCGACCACACCGGCACCGCCTACCTGGACGCGGCCGAGGTGGCCGCCCATGTCGTCGCCTGCACCGAGGCCGGCCTCCAGGCGGGCTTCCACGCGATCGGTGACGCCGCCGTGAGCGCGGTGGTGGACGGCGTCCGTGCCGCCGCCGAGAAGGTCGGCCTGGCCCGTGTGCGGGCCGCTCGCCACCGTGTCGAGCACGCGGAGATGCTCACACCCGAGACCGTCGCGGCCTTCGCCGAGCTGGGTCTGACGGCGTCCGTGCAGCCGGTCTTCGACGCGCTGTGGGGCGGCGAGGACGGCATGTACGCCCAGCGCCTGGGGGCCGACCGGGCCCGCACCCTGAATCCCTTCGCCGCCCTGCTGCGGGCCGGTGTCCCGCTCGCCTTCGGCTCCGACAGCCCGGTCACCCCCCTGGACCCCTGGGGCACCGTGCGCGCCGCCGCCTTCCACCGCACGCCGGAGCACCGTGTCTCCGTCCGCGCCGCCTTCACCGCCCACACCCGCGGCGGCTGGCGGGCGATCGGCCGTGACGACGCCGGCGTCCTGGTGCCGGGCGCACCCGCCGACTACGCCGTCTGGCGTACCGGCGACCTCGTCGTCCAGGCCCCCGACGACCGGGTCGCCCGCTGGTCCACCGACCCCCGCTCCGGCACCCCCGGTCTGCCCGACCTCACTCCGGGCCGTGACCTGCCCGTCTGTCTGCGCACCGTGGTGGGCGGCCGGACGGTGTTCGTACGGCCGGGCGAGTGATCTCCTGGGGCGGCGCACCGCCGATCGTGGTGCGACACCCCGTCGCGCGACCTGCGCGTCCGCCCCGCTGACCAGGGCTTTGCCGGAAGACGCGCAGGTCAAACGGCTGTTGACAGGCGGAGGCGGGGGGCCGGTAGGTTCGGCGAGTCCACCACCGGACGCCCGACCGGGGAACTTCCGCGCACTCGCCCGCGGCGCCGCTGGGTCAGGGACGGTGTGCCGCACCGGGCACCGTCACTGGGAGCCAGGCTCAGCGCCCGCGCCACGGCGAGGGAACGTTGCGGCCGGTAGGGGAGGTGTGACCCGGGTGGGGCCCGGTCGCTCAGTAGACAACGGCTTTCGGTCGACCCGCAGCCAGCGGGTCCCAGGTCGGCCCGAAGGGCGCCGGGCCCCCATCCGCAGCATCGGCCCGAACCGGGGTTCTTACCCCGTTCTTGCGGAATCGACACCGCCGTGCAAACGTCCTGGTCCGTCATCGCAGGCCGAGGCCACTATGGTGGACGTCTGCGTACGGACATGAAGGGGCAGAAGTGAACGACGGCGACGGGACTCCCGCGGCATCGGACCGAGGCCGGCAGTTCGGCCCGCTCGGCACGGCTTTGGTGATCATTCCGACCTACAACGAGGCGGAGAACATCAAGAAGATCGTCGGGCGGGTGCGCGAAGCCGTCCCCGAGGCGCACATCCTCGTGGCCGACGACAACAGCCCCGACGGCACCGGCAAGCTGGCCGACGAGCTGGCCGCCACGGACGACCACGTCCAGGTCCTGCACCGCAAGGGCAAGGAGGGCCTCGGCGCCGCCTACCTCGCGGGCTTCCGCTGGGGCCTGGAGCACGGGTACGGCGTCCTGGTCGAGATGGACGCCGACGGCTCCCACCAGCCCGAGGAACTGCCCCGCCTGCTGACCGCCCTCAAGACCGCGGACCTGGTCCTCGGCTCCCGCTGGGTGCCCGGCGGCCGGGTCGTCAACTGGCCGAAGTCGCGCGAGTTCATCTCCCGGGGTGGAAGTCTCTACTCCCGCCTCGCCCTCGGCCTCCCGCTGAGGGACATCACCGGCGGCTACCGCGCCTTCCGCCGCGAGACCCTCGAGGGCCTCGGCCTCGACCAGGTCGCCTCCCAGGGCTACTGCTTCCAGGTCGATCTCGCCCGCCGCGCGGTCAAGGCCGGATTCCAGGTCGTGGAGGTCCCCATCACCTTCGTCGAGCGCGAACTCGGCGACTCCAAGATGAGCCGCGACATCCTCGTGGAGGCCCTGTGGCGGGTCACGGCCTGGGGCGCCACGGAGCGCGTCGCCAAGCTGACCGGCCGCGCCAAGAAGGCCTGACGGCCCGGTTGATCGTTCGCTTATCCCGCACTGAGCCGGGCCCAGGCACACTGGACGTATGACGACTGGTGCACCAACCCCCACGTACCCCGCCCGGCCCCGGCGCTCCCGGCTGCGGACCTTCCTGCCGCTGGGCGTCGCCACCTGGCTGGTGCTGGAGATCTGGCTGCTGACCGTGGTCGCCGGCGCGGCCAGCGGGTTCGTGGTGTTCCTGCTGCTGCTTGCCGGCTTCGTCCTCGGGGCCGGTGTGATCAAGAAGGCGGGCCGCCGTGCCTTCCAGAACCTCAACGAGGCGCTGCAGCGCGGCGGCACCCCGCAGAGCGGCGGGGGCAACGGCCTGCTGATGCTCGGCGGTCTGCTCCTGATGATCCCCGGCCTGATCTCGGACGCGGTGGGCCTGCTTCTGCTGATCCCCCCGGTCCAGAAGGCGCTGAGCCGGTTCACCGAGCGCACTCTCGACCGCAAGCTGCGCGAGGCCGCCCCGGGCGGTTTCGGCGACGCCTTCCAGCAGGCCCGGATCCACCGCCCCGACGGAAAGGTCGTCCAGGGCGAGGTCATCCGCAACGACGAGCCGGGCGGCGACGCCCCGCACGAGCCGCGCCCGCCGCTCACGCGCTGAGCGCGGCGCGAACACGGACACATGACGGCGGGCGTCTACGTGAATCCACGTAGACGCCCGCCGTCACTTGCGTTCGTCGGTGTCTGGCCGACCCCGGCAGGGACTAGGCCGACTTGCGGCTGTCCCGCGGATGGATCGCGATGTTCATCGCGCCCGAACGCAGAACCGCCAGGCGCTCCTCGAGGACCTCTTCGAGTTCCTCTCGGGTGCGCCGCTCCATCAGCATGTCCCAATGGGTACGCGCGGGCTTGGCCTTCTTTTCCTCAGGGCCGTCGCCGTCAACGAGGAGTGCCTGGGCCCCGCAGACCTTGCACTCCCACTCCGGCGGAATCTCCGCCTCGACCGAGAAGGGCATCTCGAAGCGGTGCCCCTTCTCGCATGCGTACTCCACGGCCTGGCGCGGGGCCAGGTCGATGCCGCGGTCCGTCTCGTAGCTGGTCACCACGAGGCGCGTGCCGCGAAGAGCTCGCTCACTCATGAATCGTGCCTCCCGGGCTTGTCGCCCACAGGACAGGTGTCGCTGTCGTCGTCATCCGGTCAACGTCCGGTCGGCGGTAAAGATTCCCGTTCCGAGTCCCGTTCCGGGTCATGCGTCGCCGTCGTAGCCGCCCCTTGTTGTACCCACCGGCGCCCGGTTTGTCACATCTGCTAGCAGATGTCACCCAGCGTTTCGGCATCTTTGACGCGCAGTAACGGTACGCCTGGCAGGCCAAACGCGTACACTACAGCCCTTTCGCCCTGAGCGCTAAATCCGCTCCGGAACCGGATTCCCCGCGTCGCGGATCGCCCGGCCCACCGGAACCCGTGCGAGCAGCACGAATCCGATGACGAAGAACGCCACGAGCGAGATGATCGCGTCCCGGTAGCTTCCGGTCAGCTGGTAGGTGATCCCGAACAGCAGCGGCCCGAGCCAGCTCATACCCCGGTCGCTCATCTCGTACGCCGAGAAGTACTCGGCCTCTTTGCCGGGCGGCACGAGATGGGAGAACAGGGAGCGGGACAGGGCCTGGCTGCCGCCGAGCACCAGCCCGATCCCGGCCGCGAGCACGAAGAACCACACCGGCCGCCCGGCCGGCAGGAAGTATCCGGCCGCCAGCGTCACGGTCCACGCCACCAGCGACCCCAGAATGGTCCGCTTCGCCCCGTACGTCCGTGCCAGCCGCCCCATCCCCAGCGCCCCCGCGACCGCCAGCACCTGGACCATCAGGACCGCGGTGATGAGCGTGGACTGGCTCAGCCCCAGCTCCTCGGAGCCGTACACCGACGCCTGCGAGATGACCGTCTGGATGCCGTCGTTGTAGATGAGGTAGGCGAGCAGGAAGGCCAGAGTGAGCGGTTTGCCTCGCATGTTCCGGACCGTCGCGGCGAGTTGCCGCCAGCCGTGGACCGCGGGCGCCGTGTTCGTCGTACGGCGGTCGCGCAGCCGCTTCAGCGGCACGAGGGTGAAGGCTCCCCACCACAGGCCCGCGGAGGCCAGACAGACGCGGACCGCCGTCGACTCGGAGACGCCGAAGGAGTCGTGCGCCGTGAACAGGACCAGGTTGACGATCAGCATCGACGAACCGGCCGCGTAGCCGAATGCCCAGCCGCGCGAGGAGACCCGGTCGCGGTCCTCGGGTCCGGCGATCTGCGGCAGGTAGGAGTTGTAGACCACCATCGAGACGGCCACGGACGCGTTGGCGACGATCAGCAGCAGGCCGCCCAGCAGATAACGGTGGCCGGAGAGGAAGAACAGTCCGGTCGTGGCCGCCGCCCCCACGTAGGCGCAGACGGCCAGCAGCGGCTTCTTCCGTCCCGTGCGGTCGGCCGCCGCGCCCACCAGGGGCATCACCACGATCGACACGATCACGGACGCGGAGACGCAGTACGCGAAGAACGACCCGGCCCGCACCGGGACGCCCAGCGGATGCACGAACCCGTCCGCGTCCGCCGCCGACTTGGCGACGGCCGTCAGACAGGGGCCCAGGAACACGGTGAGCACACTCGTCGAATAGACGGAGCAGGCCCAGTCGTAGAAGTACCAGCCGCGCTGCTCGCGCCGCAGGTCGTGGGCGTCCGCCCGCACGGTGTCGGTGCTCACCCGTGCCCTCGCTTCCCCGCCGAAGGTGCCGTGCCAAGGGGGCGGTGGGGCGGGCGTGTCAGGGGTGGGGCACCCAGACGCCGCGGTCCTCCATGACCTTGCGCAACGTGTCGATGTGATCGGTCATGATGCCATCGACTCCCAGGTCCAGGAGCCGGTGCATGCGATCGGCCTCGTTGATGGTCCACACGTGCACCTGCAGCCCACGCGCGTGTGCCGCGCGCACGAACCTGCGGTCGACCACCTGGATGCCGGACTGCGCCTCGGGCACCTGGGCCGCGACCGCGGAACGGCGCAACGCTGCCGGCACACCCCAGGAGCGCAGCCGCAGGTTGAGGACGCCCCGGGTGCCGTACGACGTCGCCAGGCGCGGTCCGGCCAGGCGCTGGGCGCGGATCACCCGCGCCTCGGAGAACGAGCCGACGCAGATCCGGTCCCAGGCGTTCGCGCGCTCGACGAGTTCGAGGAAGGGGTGGAGCGAGGCCTCCGCCTTGAGGTCGACGTTCCAGCGCACCTCGGGGAAGGTCTCGAGGAGTTCCTCGAAGAGGGGCACGGGTTCCTTGCCCGCCACGCGCGCGTGGCTGACGTCCTTCCAGGGCAGATCCGCTATGCGCCCCGCGCCGTCCGTCACCCGGTCCAGCGTCGCGTCGTGGAAGGCGACCAGCTTGCCGTCGGCGGTGGTGTGCACATCGGTCTCGATGTACCGGTATCCCGTCTCCACCGCCCGCCGGAACTGCGGCACGGTGTTCTCCAGACCGTCCGCGGCCCCGCCCCGGTGGGCGAAGGCGAGGGGGCCGGGGTGGTCGAGATAGGGGTGGCGTATCCGCGAGGTCACGGTCGCAGTATGGCCTTCCGCGGTTGCCCTTCGGCAACGACCGTGCTGCCACCGGATGCCGACGGGACGTCGAACACCCGCAGGAACGCCCGCAGGAACAGCTGGGCCAGCGGGCCGATCGACAGCGCGTACAGAACGGTGCCGACGCCCACGGTGCCGCCGAGTGCGAAGCCGGTGGCGACCACCGCGATCTCGATCGCCGTACGCATCAGACGGATCGAGCGGCCGGTACGGCGGTGCAGTCCGGTCATCAGGCCGTCGCGCGGACCGGGCCCGAAGCGCGCCGCGATGTAGAGGCCGGTGGCCACGCCGTTGAGCAGGATGCCGGCCACCAGGACCAGAACGCGTACGGCCAGGGAGCGCGGGACGGGGACGAGGTCGAGAGTGGCGTCCATGGCGAGACCCACGACGAAGACGTTGGACACGGTGCCGAGGCCGGGGCGCTGGCGCAGCGGGATCCACAGGAGCAGCACCGCCGCGCCCACGAAGATCGACACCACGCCGATCGTCAGACCGGTGAGCTCGGCGAGCCCCTGGTGCAGCACACCCCAGGGTTCGAGTCCGAGGCCCGACTCCACGAGAAGCGCCGAGCTCGCCCCGTACAGCACGAGTCCGACGTAGAGCTGGATCAGGCGTCGCCCGAGACGGGCCCGCGTGGACTTCGTGGGCAAGGGGTACCCCCTGTGGTCGTAGTGGCCTGGTGCATGCCACCCTGGAACCTGAGTGGAAGTGCCATCCATGGCCAATCCGGGGAAGGTGGACTGATTTCCATGGCGCAGTGGACCTCGGCGATGGGGGCCGCGCAGCTCGCCCGGCTGCTCAACTCCCAGCAGGACCGCCCGGCGGGCCCCGGCACCCGCCGCCCGCCCGCCTACCGCGCCCTGGCCGACGGCGTCCGCCTGCTGGTCCTGGAAGGGCGCGTCCCGGTCGCCGCCCGGCTCCCCGCCGAACGCGAGCTGGCCCTCGCCCTGTCCGTCAGCCGTACGACGGTCGCGGCGGCCTACGAGGCACTGCGCGCCGAGGGCTTCCTGGAGTCCAGGCGCGGTGCGGGCAGCTGGACGGCCGTACCGGCCGGGAACCCGCTCCCCGCGCGCGGCCTCGAACCCCTCCCGCCCGAGGCGCTCGGCTCGATGATCGACCTGGGCACCGCGGCGCTCCCCGCGCCCGAGCCGTGGCTGACCCGTGCCGTCCAGGGCGCCCTGGAGGAACTGCCGCCGTACGCCCATACCCACGGCGACTACCCGGCCGGGCTCCCCGCCCTGCGCTCGATGATCGCCGACCGCTACACCGAGAGCGGCATTCCGACGATGCCCGAGCAGATCATGGTGACCACGGGCGCCATGGGCGCGATCGACGCCATCTGCCATCTCTTCGCGGGCCGGGGCGAACGTGTCGCCGTCGAGTCGCCGTCGTACGCCAACATCCTTCAGCTGATGCGGGAGGCCGGGGCGCGGCTCGTCCCGGTCGCGATGGCGGAGGGGCTGAGCGGCTGGGACATGGACCGCTGGCGCCAGGTGCTGCGCGACGCGGCCCCCCGGATCGCCTATATCGTCGCCGACTTCCACAACCCGACCGGCGCCCTCGTGGGCGAGGACCAGCGGCGCCGGCTGGTGGAGGCGGCCCGGTCGGCGGGGACGGTGCTGATCGCGGACGAGACCATGACCGAGCTGTGGCTGGACGACGACGTGTCGATGCCGCGTCCGGTGTGCGCCTTCGATCCGGCGGGGTCCACCGTCATCACGGTCGGATCGGCGAGCAAGGCCTTCTGGGCGGGCATGCGGATCGGCTGGGTGCGGGCGGCCCCCGATGTGATCCGCAGCCTGGTCGCGGCGCGTGCCTACGCCGATCTGGGGACACCGGTGGTGGAGCAGCTCGCCGTGAACTGGCTGTTCAACACGGGGGGCTGGGAGCAGGCCGTGGAGCTGCGGCGCGGTCAGGCCCGGGAGAACCGGGACGCGCTGGTCGCCGCGGTACGGCGGGAGCTGCCGGAGTGGGAGTTCGAAGTGCCGAGCGGCGGGCTGACGCTGTGGGTGCGAACCGGCGGCCTCTCCGGCTCGCGGCTCGCGGAGGCGGGGGAGCGGGTCGGGGTACGGGTGCCCTCCGGTCCCCGCTTCGGGGTGGACGGCGCCTTCGAGGGCTATGTCCGGCTTCCGTTCACCGTCGCGGGCGCGGTGGCCGACGAGGCGGCGGTCAGGCTGGCGGCGGCGGCGAAGCTGGTGGAGACGGGCGCGAGCGGGGGCGGGGACTCACCCCGGACCTTCGTGGCGTAGCCGATGGCCGATGCTCGCGCGGCTGCGGGCGGTCGTGCCGGGGCGGTGCGGGTGGGCGCGGCGGCACCCCGCGAGCGCGGGCGAGCGGAAGCCCGCCGCCCGCGCTTGTGCCGAGTGAGGCCGGGTGACGCCGGGAGCCTACGAACTCTCGGCCACCACGGCCTCCGAAGGCAACGCCTCCGCCTCGATGCTCTCCGCTTCGAAGCTCTCCGCTTCGATGCCCTGCGCCTCGATGCCCTCCGCGTCGGCCGGCCGGGTCCTCGGCGGCAGCAGCGCGAGCACCGCCTGGCGATCCGTGTCGCTCGTCGCGTCGTCGTACGGGTCCGGTGTGGCCGGCACCTGGAGCCGATGCACCGGCCCCGCACCCAGCCGCGCGTACCCCCGGCCCGGCGGCACCTGGGCCACCGGCGTCGAGTTCGGCCGCGCCCCGAGCACCGACGCCAACTGCTCACCCGTCGCGGGGCCGAGCACGACACGCGCGCGCGTGTGCTGCCGTACCGCGTCACTGAGCGCGTCCGCGCTGTCGAACTGCTCGGCCACCACCACGGTGACATTGGCCGCGCGCCCGTGCCGGAGGGGGACCTGGAGCAGGGCCTGCGGGTCCTTGCGGCCGTCGGCCGCCGCGAGAGGGGAGAAGGCGCTGGGGCGGTCCAGGAGGATCCACAGGGGCCGCCTGGCGTCGTCCGGCGTCGGCTGACCGGCCTGGCGGGCGCGGTTGGCCGCGATGAGCCGGCGCTCCGTCTCGGTGGCGGCCCACTCCAGGCTCGCCAGCGCCCCGGCCAGCCCGCACTCGACCGCGAGGACGCCGTCCCGGCCGGTCAGGCACGCGTACTCGCCGGTGCCGCCGCCCTCGACGATCACGACGTCGCCGTACTGGAGCGCCTGGAGGGCGATCGAGCGCAGCAGGGTCGAGGTTCCGCTGCCCGGCTGGCCCATGACCAGCAGATGCGGCTCGGTGGAGCGGACTCCGGTGCGCCAGACGACCGGAGGGACGTCGCGCTGCTCCTCGCCGTAGGTGAGCGGGAGCGTGCGCTGGACCTGGGTGGGGTCGGTGAAGCCGAGGACGGTCTCGCCGGGCGCCGTGACGAAACGCTGGGCGGCGATGTCGGTGGGCAGCGGGGACAGCACCGTGACGGCGAGCTGGTTGCCCTCCTCGTCCCAGGCGAAGTGGTACTCGCGGCCGCGGCCCGACTTCGCGTGCAGCAGCTGCTCGATCCGCGCCCTGGCCTCGGCCTCGCCGTCCGGGAAGTACGCGGGGTAGCGGATCACGAGCTGGGTGGCGCGACCCGTCTCGTCGAACTCGTATCCGGGGAAGGCCTGCTCCCACTCGCCGCCGTGGGCGTAGAGGGGCGCGGGGTCCTCGGGGGTCGAGAAGTACGGGACCAGGGCCTCGTAGAGCGACTTGAGCCGCTGCGTCTGCGACTCGTCGGGGCCTTCGGGCTCCGGGGACTTGCGCTCGCGGCCCTGCCAGGCCGCCGCCGCCATCACGACGATGGCGGCGAGCAGCGGGCCGTACGGCACCAGCGCCACGACCAGGATCACCGACGCCACCAGGAACAGCAGCGGTCCACGCTTGTCCTTGGGGGTCTCGGCCCATCTGCGCCGCCCGGCCGCCGCCAGCCGGCGCAGACCGCGCGTGATCGTGATCAGCGGATGGAGGACGTCGGTGGCGCTGTCGGCCGCCGTCCGGGCCAGCTCCCGGCTCCGGGCGATCTGTGCGCTGCCTGTGCTCAGGATGCGGGGTAGGGGGCGGCGGGCCACTGATGTCTCCTGGTGGTGCGTACGGACGGGACGGGCGGCGTCAGAACTTGATGCCGCCGAGGAGGCTGGCCAGGCTCTCGCCGCCCGCCTTGATGCTCGGTGCGATCGCCGTGCTCGCCAGATAGAAGCCGAACAGGGCAGACACCATGGCGTGGGACGCCTTGAGGCCGTCCTTGCGGAAGAAGAGGAAGACGATGATGCCGAGCAGGACCACGCCTGAGATGGACAGGATCATTTGAGATCTCCTGGTTCGTGGGGACAGTCACCATGAGTACTTCCAGGATCACAGGATGTATCCATACGATAAAAGGTGCAACTGGGTGAATTTCGGTGGATTTCCCCCTGATGGTCGAGCCCTGTGGGGCCGGATGAGCAGGGCGTTTGCGTCCGACCGGGTCTGTGGTGATCTTTACCTCCGGCACATCGGGTCATGTGCCGCGCCACCCAGTACCCTTGCGATTCACCTGAACGGTTGCATGAGAGGCGGACCGGCCGATGACTGAAGCCCCCGACCCCGAGGTCGTGGAGCTGGCGAGCAAGATCTTCGATCTGGCCCGGCAGGGACGGACCGAGGCGCTCGTGGCGTACGTCGACGCGGGTGTTCCGGCCGACCTCACCAACGACCGGGGCGACTCGCTCGTGATGCTCGCCGCGTACCACGGGCACGCGGACGCGGTGCGTGAACTGCTCGCCCGGGGCGCCGCCGCCGACGAGATCAACGACCGGGGGCAGACCCCCCTCGCCGGGGCCGTCTTCAAGGGTGAGGCGGACGTCATCAAGGCTCTTCTGGAGGGTGGCGCCGACCCCTCCGCGGGCACCCCGTCGGCCGTCGACACCGCACGGATGTTCGGTAAGACAGAACTGCTCGAATTGTTCGGCGCACACTGAACCGATGTTCTGACCAGCGAAAACAGAGAAAACGGGGGAGGCGGTACAGGGCCGCCGAAATTTCGGTCGCGGCAGGTCGAAGTACCGAGTCATCATGACGTCGTGATTCACGGACGTGATGGCCGGGCAGGTGTTGCCGCACCGCGCGGGCCGTGATCCGGCCCGTATGGGCCACCGACGAGAGGCAGAGGAAAATGGTCTACAGCAAGCAGGAAACGGCGGGCGCCCCGACGTGTTGTCACGCGGCCAGGTGAAGCAAGAACCCCGGTTGCGTCGACGCTTGATGTGAGGCTGTTTCCCATGTTCGAACCGGTCATAGCGCCCAGCGGCACGCTGCTCGGCCTGCTCCAGCGGGGCCGCGGCGACGGCACACTGCACGCGCTCACCGCCCCGCGAGCCGAAGCGCTCGCGGTCCTGAACCACTGTGTGCTGCGCGATCCCCGCCACGACTGGCAGGTGGAGAACCGCTCGCTCTACTACGCCCGTCTCTACCTCGACCTGAACGGCGAGCTGGACGAGATCGAGGCGCACCTCTTCGACGTCGAGGACACCTTCGACACCGAGGAGTCCCGCACGGGCCTGGCCCTCGCCGTCCTCGGCCACCTCGCCTCCTACGGCCGCCGGGACGCGCTGGCACTCCTGCGCAGGTACGCCGCCTGCGGCTCCAACTGGGCCTGGGCCCTGGACGAGCTGGCGCTGCGCGACGACGACGCCGGCCTACGGTCCCTGGCCGCCCCGGTGCTGGCCCGTTTCGCCGCCGACGCCGAGGGCGAGGCCGAGCTGGCCACCGCCGTGCGCGACGCCTTCGAGCCCCGGCCCTGGCGGCTGTGGGCCGAGGACCCGCGCGAATCGATCGCCACGCGCGTGCGTGCCGCCCAGGAAGCCGGCTGCTTCGACCGGTGGCAACGCCAGATGCGACCTACCGGGCCCCGTCCGGGGTGGAGCGTCCAGGCGGTCTTCGAGTGGGCCCAGCAGGGCATCGAGCGGGGCGCGGCCCTGCATGTGCCGGCCGCCCGCTGCCTCGTCGCCGTCGCCGGACCCGAGGACCGGCCCGAGATCGTCCGGGCCGCCCTCGACGGCACCGACGGAGCCCGCTGCACCGCGCTGCGCTACCTGGCCGACAGCAGCGATCCCGACGTCCTCGATCTGATCGAGGCCGCCGTGACCACCGGCTCGTCCGTCGTCGTGGAGGCCGCCGTCGACGCCTTCGAACGGATGCGCAGCATCGCCGCCGTCGACCGGGCCCGCGGCTGGGCCCACCGGCCCGACCCGCTCGGCGCCGCCGCCGGACGGATGCTCGCCTGCCGGGGCGGAGTCGAGGACAAGGACCTCGTCCTGTGCGCGCTCCGGGAGGCCGTACGGGGTGAGGGCCCCGACGCCCCGACCCTGTGGACCCTCGTCGACGGCACCGGCCGGCTCGGCATCGCCTGCGCCGCCCCCGTCCTGCGCCACATCTACCGGGAGACCGCCTCCTCGCACCTCCGCGGCCGCGCCGCCCGCGCCCTGGCCGCCACCGATCCCTCCTTCCCCGCCGGCTTCGCCGTCGAATGCCTCTGGGACTGCGAGGAGACCACCCGCGAGATCGCCGCCCGGCACGCCGAGACCGGCGACGCCCGGGTCGTGGAACAGCTCCGCCGCCTCGCCGCCGACCCGGCCGAGGAAGCCGAGGTGCAGACCGCCGTACGCAGCCGGATCGCGACCGAGGGGCCCGCTGTGTGACGCCGCCCGAACGGCGAGAACCGGGCAGCACCCGCCGCTGAGAAGCCTGCCCCGCACACCCTCACCGAGTGGTGGTACGGCCGCCGGGTGAACAAGGGATGACCCGCGGGTCAGGCGGTCATGGACACGGCCTGACCTGCTCGGGTGTGCGACGGAACGCTCACGGGACGTTCACCGTTCGCAAAGATCGACGTTGACGCGACCACGTCCGGCACGGCGAGAACACCAGTATGCGTGTCGTCATCGTGACCGAATCCTTTCCCCCCGATGTGAACGGCGTGGCCCACTGCGCGCTCCAGACCGCCCGGCACCTCGTAGATCGCGGTCACTCCCCGCTCGTCGTCGCCCCGGCCGCCACCGCTCTGCTCGGCCGGGCCGGGACCGGGCCCGACGCCCAGGCGCCGTGCCCCGTCGTCCGTGTCCCCTCCCTCCCGCTCCCGGGCTACCCCCAGGTCCGAGTCGCCCTCCCCAGCCGACGCCTGGCCGCCGCCATCGTCGAACACCGGCCCGACATCGTGCACCTGGCCAGCCCCTTCGTCCTGGGCGTCCGCGGTATGGCCGCCGCCGCCCGGCTCGGCATCCCCGCCGTCGCCGTCTACCAGACCGACCTGGCCGGATACGCCCGCACCTACATGGGCGCCGGCGAGGCGGCGGCCTGGCGGCGCATCCGCTCCGTCCACGGCGCCGCCGACCTCACCCTGGCCCCCTCCAGCGCCTCCATGCACGACCTGGAGACCCATGACGTCCCCCGGGTCAAGCTGTGGCAGCGCGGTGTGGACACCGTCCGCTTCCGCCCCGACCTGCGCGACGAGGCCCTGCGTCGCGAACTCGCCCCGGGCGGCGAGCTGATCGTGGGCTACGTCGGGCGGCTCGCCCCCGAGAAGCACGTCGAGCTCCTGTCCGGAGTGTGCGGGCTGGACGGCGTCAAGGTCGTGGTCGTCGGCGACGGCCCGAGCCTGCCGACCCTGTCCGAGGCGCTGCCCGGCGCGGTCTTCCTCGGCCGCCGCACCGGCGACGAACTCGCCCGGATCTATGCCTCGTTCGACGTCTTCGCGCACACCGGCCCCTTCGAGACCTTCTGCCAGACCGTGCAGGAGGCCATGGCCAGCGGCCTGCCCGTCGTCGCGCCCGCGGTCGGCGGCCCCCTCGACCTGGTCGCCCACGGGCGCACCGGGTTCCTCGTCCCGCCCCACGACGCCGACGCCGTACGGGACGCGGTGAAGTCCCTGGCCGCCGACCCCGATCAGCGGTTCCTGTTCGGCGCCACCGCGCGCACCGCCGTCGAGGGCCGCACCTGGGCGGCCGTCGGCGACCAGCTCATCGGCCACTACGCGGACGTCCTCGCCGCCCGGAAGAAGATGGTGGTGCCGGTATGACCGCGCTCAGGGCCGATACGACCCCGCTCAGGATCGTGCGCCTCGCGAACTTCGTCGCCCCCGCGTCCGGCGGTCTGCGCACCGCCCTGCGGGAGCTGGGCAAGGGCTACAGGGCGGCCGGGCACGAACCCGTGCTGATCGTCCCCGGCGAACACGCCGACGACCGGGACACCGAGCAGGGGCGCGTCA
>Ga0182007_10000167_pt1 | contig 45039 bp, 43 predicted proteins | sample Sormic07211113_1_FD_123023 | JGI IMG/M metagenome (GOLD analysis project Ga0182007, IMG submission 123023) | Rhizosphere microbial communities from Sorghum bicolor, Mead, Nebraska, USA - 072115-113_1 MetaG | ecosystem: Host-associated > Plants > Roots > Rhizosphere | place: USA: Nebraska...
ACTAGACAGTTCGAAAATAGTGGCTGGTAAAATACAATTCAACTTTGAAACTTTTGAATTGCAGGCTTTGATCATGGATGTTATAGAAACGCATCAGTACGCTAATAAAACACATCAGCTTATTTTCAATAAAAAGGAGGATAAATTTATTGTAGAGGCCGATAAACAACGAATGGAACAAGTGATGTTTAACCTATTAGGTAATGCCATCAAATATTCACCGAAAGCGGATAAAGTTCACATCTCTATTGGCAAAGAAAATGAAAGTGTTAAAGTAAGCATTAAAGATGAAGGAATTGGGCTTCATTTCACGCAAAAGAATAAAATCTTTACCAGATTTTATAGGGCTGACGGGCCGTCAAACATTTCTGGGTTGGGTTTGGGTTTATACCTGACGAAAGAAATTATAGACAGACATAGCGGCAGCATTGATGTTAATACAGATTTTGAAAAAGGCACCGAATTTTATTTTAGCATTCCACTGAAAAATTAATATTTCCCGGGCTAGTCCTTCAGGGTAGCCCAGGGAAAACTTTAAAATTGTTAGCGCTTTTTAATTGGATAACTAATAATCTTGCTCACCTTATTATCAGTTAACTCATAAATATCACAAAAAAACATTTCGAACTGTTCTGCATTCTTATCTTCCATGGTGACCGTTCCATCAACAACGATCAGATTTCCATCCATAATGATATGATCTTTAGTTGAACTTATCATTTTCAATTCATTATATTCAGAAAAGAAATTTCGAAGGTTTTCCTTTCCTGATATCACCATGTCCATATTATCCCGCATCTCCCAAACCACATCATCTGTAACATGATTCAATAGGGTGGTCACATCGTTGGTGTCAAAGGCATTGATTACCTCTTCTATGATTGCTTTGTTATCCATAATTATAGGTTTTTTAATTAAACAGGCTATAGCTCATGTTGTTGGAAATATTTAACAAATCCCTCGGTTATTAATATTTAGTTGCTTAAGATTCGGGTTAATCAGCCACTCCTTTTATTTCCAGCTAAACATCATTCAAAAATGAGAAAATTATTTTTTTAAAGTAAGCCTTTTTAATTGACCTAAAAATTGTCTACCTATTGGGATTTCAACATTGTCAATTTCGATGTCATTATTTGTAAAAGCCGTAACCTTATTAATAGAAACAAGATAGGAACGATGTATTCTTATAAAAAGGTGCTGGGGTAATGAAGCCTCTAAAGAGGTAAGTGATTGTTTAACAATTAAGGGTGCATGGTGATCCCTATAGATTTTAATATAGTCTTTGACACTTTCAGCATAAATGATTTCATCTAAAAATATTTTAACCATTTTTCTTTCAGACCTGAAATAAAGAGATCTTCTGATCAGCGGCAGCGTAAGGGCATCACTTGAGCCATTAATGGAACTAACGACCTTATTAACTGCCTTTAGGAACCGTTCTAAACTTAGCGGTTTTAATAAATAGTCTATGGCCCCTAATTCAAAGGCTTCTACTGCAAATTCTGGGCAGGAAGTTATAAAAATAACTTTTGGAGGATGTTGTAAGGTTTTAATAAAACTTGTACCGGGTAAATTGGGTAAATGAATATCGAGAAATAGCAGATCTATTTTTGCCGTTTGCATATGGGCCATTGCTTGAAAGGCATCCTCACAACATGCAACTACTTCAAGTTGTTCAACCAATGCCGTGTATTTTTGCACCATTTTCAATGCATTAGGATCCGGATCCACAATTAAACATTTCCAAATCATTTGTGTTCAGTTTACCCATCCGCCTTATTGTAACTGTTTAACACAATACATGCATTAATGTTTATGAAGGAATAATATTTTTCATTTACTCCCAGTATTTAGTCGATGAATGTGGTCAAATTGTCTATTAAAAGTAAAAAAAAGCCCTTAAAGCAGTTAATAGGCTCAGAGTCGTTATTTAAATCCGATCATACTGGGCCACAGATATTTTTCTCACCTCATTTTATGAAAGAGTTTAATTTTATTAAAAATTAAACTGAAAAGCCATGAAAAATCTAGTTATTCTAATATTCTTAAGTGGGTTTATATCTATAGCAGAGATTAAGGAGTGTTCGGCTCAAATTAAACTGGAACAGATTGAAATCTATGGATCGGCTAATAAGGCCGCAATATCTGAAAAGGTAACAAAAGCCTTTGATCGTGCATTTAAAGATGCAACTGATGTCACTTGGTATGTTGTGAATAAGCAAATTATTGTGAATTTTATTCTAAATGATCAGAAAAATAAGGCTGTATTTCAAAAAAACGGCTTGTTAGTTTATCATTTAGTGTATGGAACCGAAAAACAAATGCCAGAAGATGTGAGACGAGTAGTAAAAAGTAAATATTACGACCAAAAAATTAATTCAACTATTAATGTCAAAACAGAAGACCGGAGTGTTTGGATAGTCAATGTATCCGATCCTAAAGAAATTACCGTATTAAAAATTGAAAATGGAACAATGGAAGTCAAGGATAAATTTCCAAATAGCGAAGCCAGCTAAACTTTAAATGACATCATTAAAAAGCTTTGCAGATAAAATTATAAGGATTATTCAATGATAAAACACAAGCTTTATACTTTTTCAATGTGAAATAAGAGAAATAACTCTGTGAATTGTATTCACAAAGTTATTTCTTTTTCGTTATGTCGTATAATTTTTACTCTAAAAATTTAATAATTAATTAAATACATTATTTAAAACAATATTAAAACTAAGAAGCTACACATAATAGTCTCATTCTAAAATATTTAGAAAAAAGGCATATTATTCTCTCTAATTTTAACACCGTATTATTACTTCTTAGTGGTAAGGTCAATCAAGTATAAATAAGTCTACCAGGAAATTTAAATAACTAACAAAAGCAAATATTATGCTATAGATTTTGATTAGAGTAAGCCAAATCATTTATTATTTAACTATTTAAATATACATTGTGAAAAACCGCTACTTATACTCCTTTCGAATACTTTTAATTCTCACTGATATCCTGCTGGTTAATTCTTCATTTTTCATTGCATACAATGTGGCCGTTCATTTAAAAATGAACTTCAATTTTGAATATAATTTTAACCTGCTACTAAATATTAATTTATTCTGGATTTTCAGTTCATCAATCTTAAGATTATATGGTGTTAAAAGTATCCGAAGTTTAGAGCAATTATATAGGGCGAGCTGGAAAAGTACGGCACTGCATATGATATTCTTTATGCTTTATTTAATTATCAATCTTAATAATTCTATCCCCAGGTCACTGTTATTCTTATTTTACTTTGTATTGTGCTTTGGCATTTTGGCTAGCCGGTTTTTGTGTACCGTCTTAGATCCATATCTACGAGAACGGTACCAGGTAAGAAAAATTGTGGCCGTGATGGGAATGAATGATACAGGAAATCGTCTGGCTAATTATTTTCAAAAAAATCAATCCACCTATCGGTTTGAGGGCTTTTTGAACAGTGAAAATCCATTGTTTGTAGATGTTTTTGGTAAAATTATGCCGGGTACCTGCGAACAGATCAAGCAAGCCGCCGCAAGGGGAATTCAGGAGGTTTATGTATCATTAACACCTCAAAGGTTGGGAGAGGCAATATATCTTTTGAATGAGGCAGAAAAGCAATGTATAAGGTTAAAGTTTGTGCCTGACTTTACCGAAACCTTAATTAATCCTTTCAGGATAAATTTCATGGAAAGCTTTCCAATCATCACGTTAAGAACAGAACCCTTGGAAAATGCAAACAACGGTTTCAAAAAACGGGTGTTTGATATTTTGTTTAGTGGGTTTATAATAGTATTTGTATTAGCTTGGTTATTTCCTTTAATCGCCTTATTAATTAAAATGGAATCAAAGGGACCTGTGCTTTTCAGGCAACTTCGAAGTGGCCGGAACAATGAAAACTTCTGGTGTTATAAGTTCCGGAGCATGAGAATTAATTCTGATTGTGACAGTAAACAAACGGGTAAAGGTGATAGTAGAATAACCACAATCGGACGAATATTACGCAGAACTAGTGTTGATGAATTTCCACAATTTTTTAATGTTCTTATGGGAAATATGAGTATAGTAGGTCCAAGACCTCACATGTTAAAACATACGGAACAATACAGTGCCATCATTGACAAGTATATGGTAAGGCATTATTTAAAGCCTGGTATAACAGGATGGGCACAGGTGAATGGTTATCGGGGTGAAACGCATACAAAGGAATTAATGGAACAGCGGGTTAATCATGACATTTGGTATCTCGAAAACTGGTCCTTAATGCTTGACGTGAAAATTATATTTCAGACTATCATAAACATGGTGAATGGAGACGAAAATGCCTATTAATATTTAACTAATATAGTTGACCCCGGTGAAAAATGTCAACTGTTGATTCACACATTTTGATAGGAGTAACACTATCATAATTTGTTTTTGAGTTTCATTGAAAATGTTTTTAAAAAAAAAGAAAAGAGAATAACATCGATTAGGTTACGTTAGTCAACTTTTTTAAAGTACATTTTAGGATTTTCATCCTACTCTTATAAATTATATTGCATACACGATTTTATTAAAAGGTAACAACTTTTTCACAGTAAATACACAAAATTAAAATTACATGTTCTTTTTAGTTTTGTTAGTGTAATTTTAATTCCACAAGCTTATACTCTTCATTATCAACCTGATCCACTCATTGTGAGTGAGAGAGAGCGAAGCTGTATTCAAATCAAACTACAAATCTTCGGCCCTAAAATAATTGAGCCAAGTACTAACTCCTATCATCTTTATTCTAACAAAACCACTTATGAAATCATTGCGTTCCGAGGCATATTACCTTTTACTTGTTATACTTTTATGTTCCTGCGGGTCATCTAAAAGAATAACTTATTTTCAGGATCTTAATCGATCAGTAGTTACCAGAGAAAAAGTGACTAATTATATAGCATCCACCATTCAGCATGATGATATATTAGGGATCAGCATATCCAGCCTTAATCCCGAATCTTCTGCGGTATTTAATTTTGCATCTAATGCGGGAAATGGAGACACCCAAATATTTAGCGGTAACGTGGTAGATGAAAAAGGAGAAATACAACTTCCTGTCATCGGCAGTATGAAAGCTTACGGATTAACTACTGCCCAGCTAAAGGAAAATATCCGGATTAAATTAATTCCTTATCTGAAAGAACCTGTAGTAATGATCAAATTGATCAACTTCAAAATTTCAGTAATGGGTGACGTCGCTAATCCAGGACTTTTTAAAGTTCCAAGTGAAAGGTTGACTATTCCGGAAGCAATTAGTTTGGCTGGTGATTTAAACATGACGGCATTAAGAAAAATCCTCATTATCAGGGAAAATGATGGTGAACGCTTATTTGTAACCGTTGACCTTACTAAGAAAAGTGTATTTAATTCACCTTATTATTATCTAAAAACGAACGATGTTATATATGTGGAGGCTGGTAAGGTGAAGGATCCTGCGTTGAACCAAAACTATCAAAAAATAGGCTTGGTAATTTCAATAATTTCCATGGCTGGTCTATTATTCTTCAGATAAATTGAGCCGATTTACTTTTACTATCAAAATAAATATTTATGGAACTGAATTGGTATGCAGTGTATACAAGGGCTCGTTGGGAAAAGAAAGTAGCCGATCAATTAACTAAAGTGGCAATTGAAAATTATTGTCCGCTAAACCGGGTAGTAAAACAATGGAGTGATAGAAAAAAAACCATTGAAGAACCGTTATTTATCTCCTATGTTTTCGTAAGAGCATCAAAGCAGCAAATGAACATGGTGAGAGAATTATATGGAATAGTAAACTTTGTGTATTGGTTAGGTAAACCGGCAATTATTCCTGATCCGGAAATACAATCCATTAAGCAATTTCTAAATGCCTATCAAAATGTAAGAATTGAACCTGTAGCGCTTAATGTCCAGGATAGGATCAAAATACTTCAAGGACCATTCAGTGAAATGGAAGGGCATATCATTGCAGTAAATAAAAGGTCAGTCAAAGTAATGTTGCCCACTTTGAGATGTTTCATGACCGTAGAAATAGAAAAAGAAAAGGTGGACTTTGTCCAAAAGTATGGTTCTTCCTTTAGTTGAATTGAGGGTTGTGCAACTGAACCTGCTCATATTTATTAAAGCCAAACTATGAAAAATAATATAAATCATGCTGACTATCTACAGGATCCGCTGTCAGGGGATAATAATAGCAGCACTAGAACAAGGTTGTTAAATTATCTGAAGTATTGGCCATTATTCCTGCTGAGCATTTTGATATGTATGGGATTAGGGTACTTATATCTTAAATCTGTTATCCCATATTATACGGTGAAAGCTAAAATTATAATTAATGATGAAAGGAACAGTCAAAAAGTAGAAAAAAGCAGTGAATCAGTTGACAATTCAAAAAGGGTAAATGACGAGATTGAAATCTTGACATCAAGAACCTTAATGAGTAAAGTGGTAAATGATCTCAATTTATGGATACAATACACTACTCCAGAAAAATTTTATCATAAAGATATCCATACAAGCACTCCAGTCATCTTTACTCTTCTTAAACCTGCAAAACTGCAAGGCGGACATCAGTTGGAAGTTAAGATTGTGGATGAAAATACTTTCATCCTGATACAATCAGCAGCACAAAGCACCTTTTCTTTTAATAGCACATTAAAAAATAAGTGGGGGAGCTGGAAGTTAACTCCAACGCCAGATTTTAAAAAATATATTGGCCAAACTATTTATATCAACATTAATAATCCTGAAAATGTTACCGACGGTTACCTGTCTCAGTTTATGGCCTACTTGGCTGGGTCGGAGACTTCTGTTGCTGAATTAGTCATCACTGAAACAGTACCGGAAAGAGGAAAGGATGTTTTGAATAATCTTATTAGGGCATATAATATTGCCTCCATAGACTATAAAAACAAAGTTAACCTAAGCACCTTAAATTTTTTAGATGACCGGCTGGAATCAATAACAGAAGAATTGAATTTGGTGGAAAAACGTGTAGAATCATATAAAAGTAGTAGAGGAATAACTGATCTTTCATCCGAGTCACAATTTTACCTGGATAACGTTAAGAATAACGATTCGAGGTTGAATGAAGTGAATGTTCAGTTACAGGTAATTGATGGCATCCAGCAATACATCAACTCGGCTGGAAATACAGTAAATGCCCCTGCTACAGCTGGTTTAGCGGACCCCAGTCTCATATCCCTAGTAGACCAATTAATTAAACTGGAATTACAAAAAGATAAACTGCTAGCTAATACTCCAGAAAAAAACCCTGTTTTTGATCCGTTAAATCAACAAATTACCTCCACGAAAAATGCGATATATGGAACAATTACTGGTATCAAAAGATCTTTATTAACAACCAGAAAACAACTGCAAAAGTATAATTCAGGCTTTGAATCCTCGATTAAAAAACTACCTGGGCAGGAGCGGGAGTATATAAATATTAAACGTCAACAAAGTATTAAAGAAGAGTTATATATATATCTATTACAAAAAAGGGAGGAAGCGGGATTAATTAACTCTGCGAAACTCATGGAAAGCAGGATAGTTGATGAAGCTCACTATGGATATTCCCAGTCTCCCAGTTCAAGCATTACTTATGCCTTGGCTTTTATTTTAGGCATTATGTTTCCAGCAGGAATCCTTTTTGCAAAGGATGCACTGAATAATAAAATAAACAATTTTCAAGACATCCAAAACGCTGTCCTTGTTCCAATTCTTGGAGAGCTTTCTTATCAAAAAAATGTTCCAAAGGAGTTTATTTTCGGTGGTTCAAGAAATATGATTGCTGAACAATTCAGAATTTTGAGAACAAAGCTTCATCATATTAATGGGAAAGCGGGAAATGGCAAAGTAATCATGGTAACCTCTGGCATACCTGGAGAAGGCAAGAGTATGGTTGCCTGCAATTTAGGGGCAGTAATGGCCACTGCAGGTAGGAAAACCATCATATTAGATATGGATTTCCGGAAATCAAAAATTGCTAAAACCTTCAATTTACCAAATGAAATCGGATTAAGTAACTACTTAAATGGCAGCAATTTAAAAGAGCATATTATCCAACCCTCCAAAATTAATCCTCACCTGTTTATCATAAGTTCAGGGCCGGAACCAGATAATCCATCAGAGCTTTTAGAAAAGAATTCGCTTAAAGAGCTCATGATGTGGCTTCGAATAAATTTTGATGAAATTATTATTGATACCCCACCCATACAGCTAGTCACTGATGCAATGATTGTTTCAGTCTTTAGTGATGTAAATCTTTATGTGGTGCGTGATTGTTTTACTAATAAATCTGATCTTAATTACATCAATCAACTCTTTAACGAACACCATCTGAAGAATATGTATGTCATCTATAATGGAGTTTTGTCTAAAACTACCAGTAAGTATGATAATAAATATGCTTACCAATATTTTAGCGATGATAAGCCAAAATCCTTGCTCTCGATCATGAAGAAAAATTAATATCACATTAAACTTGGTGGCTTTTTAGTCAATTTAGTCATCATCAAAAACGCTTAACAACATCCTAAATAAATATTTTAATTATGGTAAATGTCGGTATTATAGGTATTGGATATTGGGGACCAAACTTGGTTAGAAATTTTTCTCTCGTATCCAACTGCCGCGTAATTGCAGTTGCAGATCGAAGTACGGATCGTTTAATGCAGTTTAACCGTTTATATCCAAACTTAAAGACTTATACACATGCTGAGGACCTTATTTCTGATAATGACATTGATGCAGTCATTATTGCTACTCCGGTATTCACACATTTTGACTTAGCCCAAAAAGCTCTTTTGCAAGGGAAACATGTTTTACTTGAAAAACCCATGACTTCGACAGCAAAAGAAGCTGAAATTTTGATCAGTCTGGCAATACAAAAAAACTTATTGCTGATGGTAGATCATACTTTTTTATACACTGGGGCTGTAGAAAAAATGAAGTGTCTGATAGAACAGGGTGAACTCGGTAAAATAAGATATTTGGATTCTACCAGAATAAATCTCGGTTTGTTTCAGCCAGACATTAATGTATTATGGGACCTTGCGCCTCATGATATTTCCATTTTAAATTACATCACTTCTGAACAACCTTATAGTGTTAATGCTACCGGCACCACACACACAGGTAATGAAATTGAAAATATTGCTTATTTAACTATAAACTATAGTTCCGGTTTTATCGCTCATTTTAATTGCTCTTGGACTAGCCCTGTCAAACTAAGGATGATGCTTATTGGTGGGGACCAGAAAATGATTTTGTATAATGACCTAGAGCCTACAGAAAAAGTAAAAATATATGACAGCGGTTACAAACATTCGAAAAATGATGACAAGAACAGAATCCTTGTTGATTACAGGATAGGCGATATTCATGTACCAAAGTTGAAAACTACAGAAGCATTGTTTGAAATGGCAACAGACTTCATTAATTGTTTGTCTGAAAGAAAACAACCTAAATCTTCTGCCGCTATTGGTTTGGATGTAGTAAATATTTTAGAAGCATCAAACAAATCGATAAAAAATAACGGCTGTGAGGTTTTGATAAATCAAAAGAATTTTATCGCAGAAAAAACAGAAAACTATATTTTAAAAAATTAACATGGAATTAGTTACAATTCATAATGAAAAACAATATTTAGCGAATGTTATGCTAGGAAAAGATGTACAGGTCTATAATTTCGTTAACGCATATGGTTGTTCCATTGATGATGGTACTAAAATCGGCGCCTTTGTGGAAATACAAAAAGGTGTAACTATAGGAAAAAATTGTAAAATATCCAGTCATTCTTTCATTTGTGAAGGGGTACATATTGCTGACCATGTATTTATTGGACATAATGTAACCTTCATCAACGATAAGTTCCCTCGTGCAACTAATAAGGATGGCTCTTTACAAACAGAAGAAAACTGGGAATGTATAGAAACATTTATAGAAGAAGGTGCTTCCATTGGATCTAGTGTAACCATAATTTGTGGGGTCCGTGTAGGAAAAAATGCCATCATTGGAGCAGGTTCCGTAGTGCTGCAAGACGTTCCAGAAAACGCCATCTATGCAGGAAATCCCGCCAGGTTCTTAAAGTCCGTAGACCAGATAATCATCTGAAACTGACCTTCTATTAAATTGTTTAAAATGGACATTATTGAATCAAGCGAAAAGATCCCCTGTCTGGATTTAAAAAAGCAACACCATCAAATTAAGAATGAAGTATTCAGCGCCTTTGAGAAGGTCTATGATCATACCTCCTTTTCAGGTGGTGTATTTGTAGAGGAATTTGAACAAGCGTTTGCGAAGTTTTGCAGAACCAATTATACAGTCGGTGTAAATAATGGAACCTCGGCTTTACACCTGTCGATGCTGGCACTCAACATTGGAGCCGGAGATGAAGTAATCATTCCGGCAAATACCTTCATCGCCACAGCCTGGGGTGTTTCGTATACGGGAGCCGTGCCTGTATTTGTGGATTGTACAGAAGATACCTGGCAACTGGACATTGAACTTATTGAGCGCAGTATTACCTCAAAAACAAGGGCTATCGTAGGTGTACATCTTTATGGGCAGCCATTTGATGTTGATGGCGTGAAAGCGCTCTGTGAAAAATATAACCTCCATCTAATTGAAGATGCGGCACAAGCCCATGGTGCAAAATACAAAGGCATTCCTGTGGGTAGTTTTGGGAAAATGGCTTGCTTTAGCTTTTATCCTGGAAAAAATTTAGGGGCATGTGGTGAGGGGGGGGGGATAACAACTAACGATGATTCCTATTATAACTTACTATTAAGTTTACGTAACCATGGGTCGATTGTAAGGTATCATCATGACCAAATTGGTTTTAATATGAGAATGGGCGGACTTGAGGCGGCATCTTTAAAGGTTAAACTGAGATACTTATTGGGTTGGAATAATCGACGCAAAGCGATTGCAGAATTATATTTAAATAATATAATAAACCCTAAAATAACAATGCAGCGACAACCTGCATGGGCGGATTCAGTTTACCATTTATTTGTGGTTACCACAGCTGACAGAGATGACCTCAGCAATTATTTGAGCCGAAACAACATTACCGCAGGGCTTCATTATCCTGTTCCGTGTCATCTACAAAAAGCTTATAGTCACTTAAATTATCAAGTAGGTGATTGTCCCCGGTCTGAGTATTTAGCTAGCCACTGTTTATCGCTACCAATGTTTGCTGAATTAACAGATGAAGAAGTTGTTTATATCATAAAGACCTTAAACAGCTATTAAGGAGTATGAAGAAATTGATGATTTTTCCTTTCAATGGGAATGGTATTGAAGCACTGGACTGTATTAACCATGATGAATACGAGTTTATAGGCTTTATTGATGACAGCCCCAAATCTAGCTCATCAACATATGAAATTTTCACAAGAACCGTTATAAAAAGACATGAAGAAATATACATTTTAGCAGTACCAGGAAGTTACCATTCCTATAGAGAAAGGGCCGCAATTATTAGTTCTTTAGAAATAAGCAAAGAACGATTTATCACTGCCATTCATCCAAAGGCTACTGTTGGTAAACACGTAAAGATCGGCTATAACTGTTTAATTATGGCTGGGGTGGTTATAACAAGTAATGCCAAACTACAAAATCACATTTGCATTTTGCCTAATTCAGTTATTCATCATGATGTAAGTATAGGGAATTACACCTTGATTGGAAGTAATGTTCTTATTGCTGGCAGTACTAAAGTAGGGGCCAATTGTTACATTGGTAGCGGTTCAAATATTATCAACGGTATATACATAGGAGCGAAAAGTTTAATCGGCTTAGGAAGTAATGTATTGAAAAGTATTCCGGAAAACTCAAAAGTTGTCGGAAATCCAGCAAATTTCGTGAGGTCTTGAATAGACCAAGGAGATTAAGTATTTGTATAAATGCATCCGCAAAAGGTTTATTTTTTAACACAGCCATAGGCTTTATAGTATTTTAAATCTGCCTCACCGTTCTATCTTGTCTCTGTTTTTTGTTAAAATTAATGGTATTTCATTATTTCTGTATATAATCATATTTCATATTTATGTTAAATAAAATTCAAGGAAGTAATATCCTTATTACTGGCGGCGCAGGTTTTATTGGTTCTTTTGTTGTAGAAGAATTGCTGAAATTCAATCCAAACAAAATTATTATCATCGACAATTTAAGTAGGGGTAGTTATGAGAACATTGAAGGTTTTCTAGAAAATCCTTGTGTAGTATTCATTGAAGAAGATATCAGGAATACTGATATGCTTGATAAGAATTTAGCCCAGGTAGATTATGTATTTCATATGGCCGCTTTGCGAATCAACGCTTGTGCTGCCAATCCAAAAGATGGATTTGACGTCATGCTTAAATCTACTTTTGAATTAGCAGAGTTGTGTGTTAAGCATCGTGTCAAAAAGGTAATATATAGTTCAAGTGCCTCTGTATATGGATTAGCGCAAAACTTTCCAACGCCGGAAACCGACCATCCGTATGACAACCAAACCTTTTATGGTGGGGCAAAATTATGGGGGGAACAATTATGGAGAAGTTATAAGTTTATGTATGGATTAAATTATGTGGCCCTTCGTTATTTTAATGTTTATGGGCCTAGAATGGATACAGATGGCAAGTATACAGAAGTCATGATCAGATGGCTTGATTGCATCAGGAATGGCACATCACCTTCAATTTATGGTGATGGCAGCACTTCAATGGATTTAGTCAATGTAAAGGATGTGGCAAGAGCTAATGTAGCAGCATTAAGTTCACCTATAACAGATGAAGTGTTTAACATTGGCAATAATGAAGAAACTAGTCTTAAACAATTACTATACCTATTATTAAGCGTAAATAAATCAACCATAAGTCCCCAACATCGAGAAGACAACACCATTAATCCGGTAAACCGAAGAGTGGCAGATAATCAGAAGGCATTTAAAATGATGAATTTTGAGCCTGTTGTGAGTTTAAGCGAAGGATTATTAGAGCTCAGTCAATGGTATTTTCACAAGAAAACTTATTCAATTAATTGACATGATTCCAATTGCAAAACCTTATTTAACCACTGAGGAAGCACATGCGGCATATGACACCATACTTACAGGTTGGATAACTCAAGGACCCAAGGTAGAAGAGTTTGAAAGAAAGTTTGCAAGTTATGTGGGCACTAAATATGCTGTCGCATTATCAAATTGTACAGCAGCTTTGCATTTAGCATTAATTGTAGCAGAAATTGGCAGTGGTGATGAAGTGATATGCCCATCTTTAAGTTATATCGCTACTGCAAATGCAATCCGATATGTTGGAGCAACTCCAATATTTGCTGAAGTTGAACCAGAATCGTACAATTTGGATCCTGCTGATACAGAAAAAAGAATTACCTCTAAAACCAGCGCTATTCTGCTGGTTCATCAAATAGGCATGCCGGCAAATATCGAATCATTTAAGAATCTTTGTCAGAAATATAACCTTAAATTAATTGAAGATGCAGCTTGTGCTGCAGGGTCATCTTATCAGAATAGTAAGATAGGAATACATTCTGACCTTGTGTGTTTTTCATTCCATCCTCGTAAAGTCATAACTACTGGGGATGGTGGAATGATAACTACTAACCGGAAAGATTATGAACAAAGATTAAAACTATTAAGACAACACGGAATGTCGATTAGTGACAGAGAACGGCATCAAAATTCCAAAATAGTTTTTGAAGATCATCTAGAGCTTGCCTATAACTACAGGATGACTGATATACAAGCCGCAGTAGGAATTAAGCAATTGGAAAAACTGGATTGGATCGTCCAAGAAAGGAGAAAAATTGCCAAAATATATCATGAAAGATTAAAAGAACTTGATTTTATCCGTTTACCGGATGAAAAAGAAGGCTATTTCAGCAATTACCAATCTTATAGTATTTATCTAAAGGATAATTCTCCTCTGACAAGAAATGCTTTAATGCAACAACTATTAGATCATGGTATTGCTACCAGAAGAGGAATTATGACGTCACATCGGGAAACAGCTTATAAGTACCTGGAAGGTGTGAACTTACCAGTTTCGGAGGACCTGCAGGATAATTCTATTCTTTTACCAATATATGTGCCTATGACAGATAGAGAAATAGATTATGTTATTGACTCCATCTTGAAGTCATTTAAAAATATATCTGATAAACCTGTCTATACAACGAATTTTCAACAGCCTGAATTATGAAAAGATCTTTGAATGGGTTAAACTTATCGGCGGAAGTAAAGTTTGGTCAAACAGAGAAAAACATGATTCTTTTTTATATGTAAAACTTAAGAAAAAAATCAGCGTGGCCAGTTTGATTTATATTATATAATAAAACTTAATCAATATATAATGGTAGCGTCAGTTATAATTTGCACTCACAATCCAATACCTAAATATATTAATAGGACCTTATTAGGGCTCAAAGAGCAAACTTTAGATTTCAATAATTGGGAATTATTGATTATTGATAATGCAAGCAAGGTATCGATATCAAAATCTGTTGATGTATCCTGGCACCCCTTTGGAAGACATATACGTGAAGAAAAGATAGGCTTGACTTCAGCAAGAATTAGAGGAATTAAAGAAGCGAAAGGAGACCTTCTCGTGTTTGTAGATGATGATAATTGCTTAAAGGATAATTATCTTGAAATTATAGTAAATAAAATGGAAACTGTACCATTGATAGGTGCATTAGGAGCAGGCAAGATTTTTCCTGAATTTGAGAGGGAACCTACTTTTGAAGAACTTCCATTTTTGAGATCCCTAGCATTACGGAATGAACAACGTGCTTACTTCTCAAATGATGTTAATTATAATAAAGCAATACCTTTTGGTGCGGGTTTAGCTATACGCCGATTTATCGCATGTGCTTATGTTAATACCTGTTTGGATTGTCCAGCTGCAACTATTCTTGGCCGAACCGGTAAATTACTCATATCAGGTGAGGATATCGACCTTGTTCTTCATGCTTGTCGGGAGGGGTATCTAACAGGTGTATTACCTGAGTTAGAAATAATACATTTCATTCCCAAAACTAGACTCGAACATTCCTATCTGATTAGAATTGCAGCGGGTCACAAAGCTTCAGGTTATTTGCTTGAAAAATTATGGAGGTTTGAGGTTTATCCAGAGAATCGACTAATCAAATGGGGTCGTTTCTGGAAAAAAAGACTTAAATCAAAAGGTTTGGCTAGAAAAATACTGATCGCTGAATGCAAAGCCGAAAAAGCAGCACAACGTCAATGGCAAGAATTAACTCATAAAACAAAAAGTCGGTTTGGATAAAATCCAATTAGAACCTATAACGGCCTGCATTAATCAACGATAGCTATATGATATATGAAAATCTTTTTTGTAAAAAAGAATCAAACATGCCTTTCAGATAGGGATCCAAAAACATTACTAGCTATAAAGGAAAATCTTCTCCTGGAGAAAGGTATTGAGGAAGTTTTTAATATCCATAAAGCAGATGTAATTATCATACAAGAAGAAAATTCTTTTAAGAATTTTAAATACATCACTGATTTGGAGTCGGACGAAATAATTTCAACTTATCCAGAAAAAGTATTCACCATTAATTCAGATGATTGTGCAACAGGACTTTTACGGGGATTATATACCAGTTTACCAAAATACAGGTTTAATTCAAGCATTCACGCGATTGTACCCTATATGCATTTTCCAAATGATTTAGTCTTTGCTGGGCATTCCATGAATATAGCTCCGGTTTATTTAGCTAGCTGGAGGGGGAATACTAAATCTAATCGGATAAGATCAAAAATGGTAAGTTCCTTGAAATCAAAAAATGGATTTTATTTAGAAACCACAAACAGTTGGCTAAATCATGATTTGGACGAAAAAAAATCTTATGTAAATCTAATTCGTGCCGCCAAATTTTCTCTTTGTCCTGCTGGTTGGGCACCGGTTAGTTTTAGAATATATGAAAGTATGGCTTTAGGGAGGTGCCCAGTGATCATAGCTGATGATTTTGAACCACCAAAAGGTCCGGATTGGAAGGATTTCGCAGTGTTTTATCCACAGAAGGATATAAATTTATTGTCATCATTTCTTTGTCAAAATGAACAATTAGCTAAGGACTATGGTAAAAATGCTTTCGAAGTATGGAAAAGATATTTTTGTGCTGATGTAGTTAAAGAATATTATACGCATACTTTATTATCGCTGATATACCAGACACCAAAAACCTCAAAAGAGGCAGAATTTAAAAGATGGAGATCTTTAAATATGTATTGGAAAAACAAGTGGACAATACCCCAACGCATCTTAAATAAAATACGATAGACTTCATGATGGCTCCCGCAGTATTCAGAATTAAACAAGGTATTTGGCTCTATTTTATACTACTCATTTTTGAAGGTGCGCTGCGCAAGTGGATTTTTCCGTCACTCGCTGATCCTATCCTAATTATCAGGGATCCATTAGCGTTGTGGATATTGATAAAGGCATGGCAACATAGATTGATTAATTTAAATTATTACATAATTAGTGTGGTAACGATAGGCATCATAGGAATATACACAGCCTATTTTATTGGTCATGGAAATATAATAGTAGCGTTTTTCGGTGCCCGAATATTGCTACTTCATTTCCCTTTAATTTTTGTTATAGGGAGGGTTCTAAACCTAAAAGATGTTATAAAAATTGGGAAAGCAACATTGATAATTGCCATTCCAATGATCATACTGATTATATTACAATTTTACAGCCCTCAAACCGCATTAATCAACGTTAGCGTTGGAGGAGAACCAGGTGCAGGATTTAGCGGGATTAATAACTTTTTCCGTCCTCCAGGTGTGTTTTCTTTCATTAATGGAAACACTCTATTTTATAGTTTTACTACTTGTTTTGTACTATACTTTTGGTTCAACTACAAAACCATTAACCGACTGATCCTTGTTACGGCAACACTTTCTGTATTACTTGCTATTCCCTTTTCAATCAGCAGGGGGCTATTATTTCAGGTAATTGTTTCTATCTTATTTGCTACTGTTGCCATAACTTTAAAGCCAAAATACCTGACAGGAATGTTATTTGTGATAGCTGGAATCATTTTCTGTTTTATACTATTAGGTTCTTTCTCATTTTTTAATACAGCTACGGAAGCATTTTCAGCACGTTTTACAAGTGCAAATAAAATTGAAGGTGGAATTAACGGTGTGTTTTTAGATAGATTCCTTGGAGGAATGATACAAGCGATTCACTCCGCATCCAATCAGCCATTTTTTGGCTATGGCATTGGTTTGGGAACCAATGCAGGCAGTATGATCTTAAAAGGAGGAAGAATGTTTTTACTTTCAGAGGGAGAGTGGGGAAGGATCATAGGTGAACTTGGGCCAATTATGGGATTGAGTGTAATCCTTATTCGAATAAAATTAGCATTACATCTTTCATTAAAATGTTATTCAAGGCTTTTAATGGGGAATACAATGCCTTGGCTCCTTCTTAGTTTTGGTGCGCTGGCCATTGCCCAAGGTAGCTGGTCACAACCAACGTCCTTAGGCTTTTGCACCCTGATTTCTGGACTAGTCATCGCTTCTTTAAAAGATTAGTACCTAATCCTATCATATGAATTTGTTGCACGTAGTTGATGCACTAGAACCAAAAAAGGGCGGTGTAAGTCAGGCTGTTAATGCCATGGCAATGGAAATTACAAGATTTGGAATAAATAATGAAGTTGTTACACTCGACAATCCTGATGAACTTTATTGTTCTTCAGCTTACCTTATCCATCCATTAGGTCCTTCAAAAGGTCCTTGGAGTTATAGCAACAAGTTAATTCCATGGCTGAAAAACAACTTAAGCCGTTTTGATGCCGTCATTATTCATGGGTTATGGCTTTTCCAAAATTTTGGGGTATCAAAAGTTTTAGGTGATTATAAAAGAAATGCACTCAATCAACAATCAAAGCGTACTATTCCGAAACTGTTCATTATGCCACATGGAATGCTTGATCCATATTTTCAGCTATCTAGTTCCAGAAGACTTAAATCAATAAGAAATTGGATTTATTGGAAATTAATAGAAGGAAAGATCATCAACACGGCTGACGGCCTTCTATTCACCTGTAAAGAAGAGTGCCGCCTAGCCAATGAACCATTTAAGCCTTACCAACCAAAAAACAAATTAATTGTCGGCCTAGGAATCACTGCACCTCCAGAATATACATTATCTATGCAAAATGCTTTCCAAAGAAAATGCAAGAAACTTGGAAACCAGCCTTATATCCTATTTCTGGGTAGAATTGACGAAAAAAAGGGAATTGATTTGCTCCTTCACGCTTATGGGAAACTTTCCATGGATACGTTAGCAAAAAAAAAGAGAAAACTTCCAAAATTAGTTGTAGCTGGACCAGGATTAGAAACGAGCTATGGACAAAAAGTACAGTCTTTAGTATATCAAAATCCATTACTCAAAGGGTCTGTATTTTTTCCAGGGATGTTGGAAAACGAGAGCAAATGGGGCGCTTTTTATGGTTGTGATGCTTTTGTACTACCCAGCCATCAAGAAAATTTTGGCATCGCCGTAGTGGAAGCTTTGGCATGTGCAAAGCCGGTTTTAATTTCCAATCAAATTAATATCAGTCAGGAAATTAAGGATGCTAATGCCGGTTTAATAGAAGACGATACGATAGAAGGAACCTTGAAAGCTTTTAAAGCTTGGCTTCTTATGTCAGATCTAGAAAAAACAGAGATGAAAAATCGTGCAAAAAAATGCTTTGAAAATGAATTTGCAATAGGTCCTGCCACATCCAGGCTTTTAAACGCTATCCAAAACATTTTATAATTAATAATTATTCAAAATGGGACAATCATAAGCTTATGAAATTTCAGCACCATTTAAAATTCAACCAGATGAAAAATAGAGATACCCACGCAGGGCCTTCCTTTTCCCTTCAAAATAGAATGTACAGAGTTTTATGGAGTGTGGTTTCAACGTTATTGTTCCACCCTTCACCAAAACCCTTACATCAATGGAGAGCATTTTTATTAAGAATGTTTGGTGCCAAAGTTGGTAAAAACGTGCATGTATATCCAGGTACAAAGATATGGGCCCCATGGAACCTTATCCTCTTGGATGAGTGTGGAATTGCCAAGGGAGCGATCCTTTATTCCCAAGGGAAAATTTTTATTGGCAATCGTGCGGTAATATCTCAGGGTGCACATTTGGTAACCGGGACACATGACTATACAAAAATTGGCTTTCCGGTGAAAACAATGCCAATCCATATTGGGGATCATGCCTGGATCGCAACTGAGGCTTTTATTCATCCTGGGGTTACAATTGGAGACGGTTGCGTTATAGGAGCAAGGTCCGTTGTAACTAAAGATATGCCTCCATGGCAGGTTTGTGCGGGGCATCCTTGCAAACCTATAAAAGATAGAATTTTAACTAAAAAAAATATTCATGGCACTTACATCAATGCGTGAGGTACACTTAAAAAATGCAATCATCAACAAATATGAAATGCATTTAGGTGAGGATGTAAAAGAGGAGACTTTGGACCTCACTATAGCAATTCCGGTTAAAAATGAAGAAATTAACCTTAAAAAATGTTTAAATGCAGTAGGGAAAAACCTGGCAAAACATATTGTTGTCATTGATTCAGGAAGTTCAGATCGCACAAAAGAAATTGCGGACAGTTTCGGGGTTGAAATAATTGATTTCAAATGGGATGGAAAGTTTCCGAAAAAGCGAAATTGGTACTTAAGAAACTACCCTTTGAAAACAAAATGGATCCTGTTTTTAGATGCTGATGAATATTTGACATCAGAATTTAAATCAGAATTACAAACTGCCTTAATGAAAGATGATAAAGTTGGCTATTGGCTAAGTTACACTGTGTATTTTTTGGGGAAGCAATTGAAGGGGGGGTATCCATTAAGAAAACTAGCATTGTTCAGAGCTGCTAGTGGCGAATATGAACATATTGATGAAGAAAATTGGAGTCACTTAGATATGGAAGTACATGAACATCCGATCATCAAAGGAGAAATGGGAACGATTAAAAGTAAAATCGACCACCAGGATTTTCGTGGAATTTCCAATTTCATTCTTAAACATGATGAGTATGCAAGTTGGGAAGCAGCAAGATATTTGAAAGCAATGGCTTCACCTCACGTATCCCTAAAATGGACTTTTAAGCAAAAACTGAAATACAAATTAATGAACAGTGTTTTCCTAGCACCGTTATTTTTCCTTGGAAGCTATGTCCTATATGGTGGTTTCAGGGATGGCGCAGCGGGTTTTACCCATGCAATTCTTAGAATGTCTTATTATATGCAAATATATAGTAGAATTAGAGAGAACCGGAACAAATTAATTCATCCTTAAATTTTTGATTATGAAAAAAATGGTCATTGCAACGCTCCTAACAATATCATTAGGGTGTTTGTCCTTTTATAGTTTTGCCTTAAGACCACCGCCTCGTGGTCCGGGTAAAGGAACCCCTCCTGGCAAACAAAATGCACCATTTGATGGCGGTGCAAGTTTATTAATTGCAGCAGGCGCAGCTTATGGTGCTAAAAAAGCTTACGACCGCAGAAAAAACCGAACTTAATAGTTCATAATCTGGTCATAGTCAGTTATAATGGGTATCTATAACTGGCTATTTTAAACAAATCTTATGAATGTTATTGAAAAATATTTCGACGTTGTTCATTTTTTTAAGTTTATCATTTTAGTATTAATCTTCTATTATTTCTCCGTTGCCTTTCATGGAATCGTTTCTCCAGAAGGGGGATTATATAGTGCATTTCTGGATCAATATTTCAATTACATCGACTGGATAAGAAGCAGCATTATGTATGCAGCGGTTGTTATAGCTTATAATTTCGGAACAGAGGCTTATATCGCTGGATCACAGCTAATTAATATAGAAAATGTTGTTCAATTGAACATCTGGCTGCCTTGCGTAGGTTTGGGTGTGATCAGTTTTTGGATTGCTTTTATTATCACCAATAGTGGACATTGGAAAAGAAAATTATTATGGTCTGTTATGGGTTTTCTGGCTATTTGTTTTATTAATACCTTAAGAATAGCCTTGCTATTAATTGCACTGGACAATAGATGGACTGGGCACATTTCAATCGACCACCATGATATTTTTAATATAGCTGCTTACACTGTCATCCTTCTGATGATGTACATGTATAATAGGAAAAATTCAACTGTCGATTCAACTTCGACAACCACCTGACTTTTCTCTACGGTTTCTATAGACTTATTCTAACTCCTACTCGTCTTATTGGATTTCCTTATAAAAACAATCAATATTATGCAAAAACGAATATTATTGATAGGAGGGAACTATTATCCTGAACCTATTGGAATTGGTAAATATAATGGTGAAATGATCGAATGGCTTGCCCAAAACGGTTATGAATGTACGGTGATTACTTCCTTTCCCTACTATCCACAATGGAAAATTCAACAACCCTACCTGAAAAATTCATTCTGGTTTAAAAAAGAAGTGAAATTTTGCAAACCTTTTTATGAGAATAGCATCCAAATTTACCGATGCCCTCAATATGTGCCTAAAAATCCTTCAGGAGCTAAAAGAATGTTATTAGGTTTATCATTTTTTCTTAGTTCTTCGTTAATAATTTTTAAATTATTGACCAAAAAAAAATATGATTTTGTAATTACAGTTGCGCCTTCTTTTGAAACTGGTTTGCTAGGGATATTTTATCGATTTTTCAAAGGAGGGAAGTTTTTATACCATATTCAAGATCTTCAAATAGATGCAGCCCGAGATCTTAAAATGGTCAAATCTGTAGCGCTTCTCAACTTGCTGTTTCACGCAGAAAAGTATATTCTTGAAAAGGCGGATGTGATTAGTACGGTGTCCACAGGGATGATGGATAAAGTGAAGGCTAAGTGTAATAAACAAGTTGATTTTTTTCCTAATTGGGTAGATTCTAAAGTTATATTCCCAATCGAAAACAAAGGTCCTTTAAAAGAACACTATCATTTTAAATCGACTGATAAAATTGTATTGTATTCGGGGGCAATCGGGGAGAAGCAAGGCTTAGAGAACCTCCTGATTGCAGCTAAAACGTTTATGGAAAATGAAACGCTGAAATTTGTAATTTGTGGTTCAGGTCCCTACCTGAATAAACTGGTGGCACTTAAAGAAACATTACAAATAACAAATGTAATTTTCATGCCAATACAACCGGTTGAAAAACTGAATTGTTTATTAAATATGGCTGATTTGCATATAATAATTCAGAAAGCGAATGCAAGTGATCTGGTTATGCCCTCTAAGTTAACCAATATCTTGGCGGTAGGAGGCGTATCAATAGTAACGGCCTTGCCAGATTCATCCTTATATCAATTAGTTTCAAATAATAATGTTGGGATAATTTCAGAACCAGAAAATGTTCAATCCTTAATAATAGCCATTTCTAAGGGAATCAGCAACAGTACCAACGAGATCCGTAATAATGCGTTAAACTACGCAAAAACACATTTATTAATTGGAAATATTGTTTCAAAATACACTCAAAATTTGCTCGAAAGCGCTAAACAGAATATAGAAAACAGCTATCAAGCCAATGAAGGTCTTCATCCATTGGAAGCTTAGCTTATTTAATCATCCATGGTTAACTGTAAATAAAATCAGGTTTAATTATACCATAAAGTATGAAAGCTAAAATAAAATCCTATTTAAAACCCGGCATCGAGGTAGAAGAAAGAGGCAGTTATCTTGAATGTCCAATCGTTGATCCATCTGAAGCCATCAAAGCAAATGCTTATTATTTTGGAAACCATGAATGGGCCGAAGAGTACCTCATTTATTGTCATAGGAATGAAGCATTTAAAAGTCGTTGGACAGCAGCTATTGGCGATTGGAGCAATAAAATAATCGTTGATGTGGGTTGTGGACCAGGTAATATCTTTGCCACTTTGAAAGGCAAACCTAAACTATTAATTGGAGTCGACGTGGCGCCTACATCATTGGAACTGGCTTCGGAAGTTGGTTATTTACCCATGTTAGCAGATGCAACCAACCTTCCTTTTAAATCGGGATTTGCAGATATTGTCACCTTAAATGCAGCGTTACATCATTGTGAAGATATGGAAGCTGTGTTAAAGGAAGCAGCGAGACTAGTGAAACCAGGTGGCGTGTTAATTACTGATCATGATCCACAGCGAAGTGCCTGGAATTATAAAGGTATAGCCAAACTACTTTGGATAGCCAGGCTTTATTATTACAAAATTATTGGCCATGGTTTTCATAAAACATCAGATCAGCAACTTTGGGGACTTGCATGTGAGATACATCACAAACCAGGACATGGTGTGACTAAAGAGATGTTTAATAATATACTGAAACCCATGGGCTTTAACGTCAGGGTATTTCCACACAACCATGAATTGGGAGCAGAAGTATTAAAAGGCAACAAAGGTAAAGCCTCTTTTAAATACAGGCTAGGGAATTTATTATCTGGCAGAAATCCCAATGCAGATTCAAGTGCATTATCTTTAATGTGTGTGGCAGAAAAATCTTATGTTCTATTATAACAATCAAACTAAAATGGAAGCATTTTAGTTTTTTTTCTTAATTCAAATATATGGTCAATGAACGTACGCCCAAGTTTCCACCTATAATTGAACCCCTAAAGGATCTATCAAACAGGCCTCGATGGTCAGTAATGATTCCAACTTATAACTGCAGCAAGTATTTAAAAGCATGCCTTGAAAGTGTATTGGTCCAAGCAAAAGAAATACAAGAGATGCAAATTGCTGTGGTCGATGACTTCAGTACGGATGATCACATTGAGGAACTTGTAAATAAAATTAGCATGGGTAGAATCGAATTTTACCGCCAACACCAGAATGTGGGAAGTTTAAGAAATTTTGAAACTTGCATCAACAAATCCAGAGGAGAGCTCATTCACATCTTACACGGTGATGACCTCGTAAAACCTGGATTCTACATTGAAATTGAACAGCTATTTATTAAATATTCATCTATTGGTGCAGCCTTCACAGGCTTATCAAATATTGATAAAAACGGCAAAGTATTGGTGAATTATACGCCTGTACAACAACACGCCGGAATTATTAAAAACTGGCTGATGAAGATCGCTAAACGTCAGCTTCTGCAAACTTGTTCAATTGTAGTCAAGAGAAAAGTTTATGAAGAATTGGGTGGTTTCTTTGCCGTTCATTATGGTGAGGACTGGGAGATGTGGGTAAGAATTGCTTCAAAGTTTCCAGTAGCCTATACACCTCAAAATCTCGCATTATATAGAGTACACAACAACAATATAAGTACAAAGTATATGTCTAGCGGTCAAAATATAAGGGATATCAAAAAAGTAATCAATATCACGCAAAATTATTTACCAAAAGAAATAAGAAAAGAAATAAAAGCGCAAGCAAAAAAGAATTTTGCCATTTACTATATGTTCAAAGCACAGAAAATTTACCGCTTAGAACAAAAATCCGTAATTGCTTTAAAACAAGCTACAGCTGCATTCATGTTGTCTATTAATAAAGAAACCTTAATATCTTTATTAAAAATTTTTGTTAAAATCCTTATCAACCAAAAAAGCAAACCTGGGCGCTAAAGGTATACCTTTGACTAATAATTTACCAAGCCCCAATAAAATAAGGTCAACTTAAAGAAGCCAGTTTTTAAGTTGCCTTTTAAACTCCAGGCCAGTTAAGTTCTTCACTTGGAACCTGCCGACTTCATAAATAGCTGAAGCATCAAAAATTCGCTCTTCCGTCGTAAATCCAGCATCAAAACCTAAATTTCCAGCTATTTTTAAAGTTTCTGCATTGAAATTACCATAAGGGTAGGCTAGGAAATTAATTCTACGCCATAAAATATTTTCTAAATAATCCTTGTTTTCGGTAATTTCCTTTTTTTGAAAAGCAGTATCATGTTGTGCCAATGATGGATGATGAACAGTGTGGGAACCAATAGTAAACAATCCGCCGTTCCCAAGCACTTCCAAATCATTGGCAGACATTGTTCTGTATTCAGATCTTATCCCATCAGCTACAAGAGCCCATTCTTGAATTCTTTTTAAGTGATGGCTTTGTTCTTTATAGGGTAAAACTTTGAGCATGCGCCATAGTTCATAATACAACTTAGCTCTTAATGTAGGTGGATGTCCTACATAGGCTTTCCATTGTTTATGCAATAGCATAATTTCAGTCGTTAAATAGGTTTCCCCCTCAAGTCCAAACAAAAACTTTTCCCCCTTAATACACAAATCAAAAACCGGAGGTAGGTTCTGAGTAAGTAATATACAATTTTCAAGTATATCCCACCAATATTCGCGTTCATCTTGATCAGGCCTTGATGTTACGAAGAATGTCGCCGGTATATCGTATTTCTCTAAAATCGGCTTCGCAATTTTAAAATTATCAATGTATCCATCGTCAAAGGTGATGGCCACCCTATTTTTAAACAGGCTTCTGGTCGTTACCAATTGTTTTAAGGAGACTATTTCCATCGTCTCTTTCAAGACTTGCAGTTGCTGTTCAAACCGATCAGGACTAACGGCGAGATCCCAAATGTCCAGATCTTGTTCTGTAATCTTATGATACATGAGCACAATAGATTTTTTAACAACAGCATTTTTTAATCTGTTTAGCAGCCTTAATTTCATTTTGAAGGGTCTTTAATGACTTTTGCAGTAACAGTAACCTGAAAATGCGGATCATGATAATCCAATTGATCAACAGTAACTTCATTAACACCCATACCATAAAGAAAAGCAGAAGCAATAAACACATTTCCAAAAGACTCAATTTTAGCATTTCCACCTGGGAAAGTCTCCGAAATTAGTTTTTTTAGCGCCTGATCAGTAAAAGACCAATACCATGTATGCTCCCAGGTGTCATGATCAATAGGTGTAATGCCTGGTGTTGTTAAAAGCAAAACACCACCCGGCTTTAAAATTCGCTGACAAGTAGTTAAAGCAGCTTTAAAGTCATATATCAAGTGTAATGTCTGTGTTAATATAATACAGTCAAAAGTATTTTCTGGTATTTGTGGCACATTACTTAAGTCGCCGATGAAGTTAGCTTTAGGATTTGTATCATCAATATGCAGGATTTCACTTTTTGAGATTCTATTTTGTCCGAATTTAATTGAATACTCATTATCTCCAATTTCTAATGTTCTGCCTTTGATATGTTCAGCTTCCTGTTTTAAGAATTTCTCTATATAATATCGGTCAACTGGCCCCCCTCGATCATATCCAAATGTTGTACTAAAGGGTGATAAACTGTTAAAATCACCGGCTTTTACCGCACCGGTTTCCGGGATATAGGATTTTAAAAAACCAGCTTTGTGCATCCACCGCTTATAAAAACCAGGTGTTTTTTCTTTTAAAATAGATTTTAGCATTTTTTGATTTTTGAATGATATTTTAAGGAATAGTTTTAAACTTTGCGTTGGGTTATACCTTGTAAGCGTTAAAAAACGCTGTGCTGTAATGCGCATTTTTTCATTTAAAAGCTGATTATAAAGCAGTAAGCAATAATAAATTTTAAATGAACGGCATCCTATATGATATGCTCTTTTCTCTTCTCTGGTCTGAAAGTCTTTTTTTTGCCTATACAGCACCTTTAATGCTGATGTTAACATCAAGGGAATATTACTAGACATGTTGGTTTGATGGATACGATAAGCTGCAATCTTATGGGTATGATGGACAACAGGATATTTCTTTGCAATCTTAAGACATAGATCATAATCTTCACAGGCACTTAAAGATTCATCATATAAAATATGATCAAATACCCATCTCCTGAACATAATTGTACCATGCATACCAATGTAGTTACCACAAAGTAATTGGATATAATGATTATCATTGATTTGTTTTACCACATCCAGTGTCTTGTTGCCGTCAACAAACACCTTTTGATATGCACCGGACACAAAGGCCAAATTATTATCCCAAAGCAAATAACTTAAGTTGGTCACCATAGCACCATCCAATAACCAATCATCTGCATCTAAAAATATTAAAAACTCTCCCGTACTATGAAGTACGCCTATGTTCCTTGCTGCAGAAAGGCCCTTATTTTCCTGGTATAGATAAATTATTTCGCTCAGATCTTTTAAAACTTTTTTAGTATCGTCTGTAGAGCCGTCATCGACCACAATGATTTCTAAAGACGGATAGCCTTGACTCCAAATACTTTCTAATGCACTTAATAAGTATTTTCCATGATTATAACATGGTATTATTATTGAAACTAAAGGAGAGTCTTTTAGATCTGAGAATGTCATTTGTTTTAATCAATTTAAAATACCAATGTAATGTTGGGAATAAAAATTTAGTCCTTAAATTAAGCCCACAGACTTCCGAAAATATGGTTTTTAACCGCAAGCCATTATTGGAAAATCTTTTACTATCAGTTTCCAATAGTACCTTGGAGCTTGCCTTAATCTATGTTTTTTGCAATCAGCTTCCGGAAGCTGATTTTGTGTATAAGGGCCACCGTTGTAAAACCCCGCATGTAATAGAATAATTGCCTCCTGAAATGTGTTGATAAGGATTGATAAAAAATTGGCCCAATCCAATATTATTCCACCAAAAAACCAGGTAATTCCCTCTACCGTTAGTTTTAAATTCTGGAAACACCAGTGACTTGTTAAGATCAATATGACGGATAATATATGTAAGAAACGCGCTCATATATTATTTGTGGTATAATTCTAAATTAAAAGTAGTTTGTTCAATTCGGAAGGGGAAATGTGGCCGTACAGCACCCATCCATTTACCACACCATTTCATTTCAGGCCTATAGTCTTCCAAATCAAATGAGATACATTCTTCAAGATAAAATAAGGGAATTGAATTATCGCCAGCGACCAGGAGTGAAATATAATAAGAACCATCATTTAGAAAATTTCCAGGAATAACACATTCACCTTCAATAAGGCCTTTATCAAAATGCTTAGAAAAAGATTGATTATCAAAAATGCATTCTCCGGTATAGGAAAAAAACTGCAATCCTATAGAAATATAACTATCGTCCGTTAAATTCCAGAATTTAAATTTAACAGTTAAAGGGGTTCTAATATTAAGGGAATGATCCTCATTTACAAATTGTGGAATCAATGCAACTTCTTTAAAACGGATAAAATCATTTCCAGGAGCATTTTCTGGACTCCAGCACTGCTTGAGCTTAAACTGCTGACTACTGGCAATATATTTACCAACAACCCCAGCGCATTCACCCATATCTTTTACTACTCCTTGGTTCAACCATAAAGCTTTATTACAAAGATTTAGCACAGCTTGTGTGTAGTGACTCACCAGGAGAACTGTTCTTCCTTCTTGTTGTGAAACCTCCTTCATTTTTGCGAAGCACCTTTTTTGAAAGTCTGCATCCCCAACAGCTAACACTTCATCCACAATTAAAATGTCCGGTTCCAGATGGGCAATGACTGCAAAAGCAAGTCGAACATACATTCCTGAAGAGTATCTTTTTACTGGGGTATCCAAAAACTTTTCAATACCAGAAAACTCGACTATTTCATCAAATTTCCGTAGTATTTCACGTTTGTTCATTCCAAAAGTGTAACCACTTATAAATATATTCTCTCTGCCAGTTAAATCAGTATAAAAACCGGTCCCTACTTCCAGGATACTACTAATCTTACCTATACCTTTAATTGAACCTGTAGTTGGTTTCACAATTTTAGACAGGATTTTAAGAAGGGTAGACTTGCCAGAGCCGTTGCTACCTATAATACCGAAGGCATCACCTTGTTTCACTTCAAAAGAAACATTATTCAGCGCCCATAATTTCTGATTGGATAGGTGTGGCGTATCTTCTGTGAGAAAGTAGGGATCATCTTTTTTGAGTATGGATGTCTTCCACCAATAATTTATATCCTGCCTTAGAGATCCCGAACCGATCTCACCAAGCCTGTATAATTTTGAAACATTATTTACCTCTAATACATTTTCTGCCATGTTCTGCTTATAATACGTCTATGAGTTTAGCTCCTTGTTTGTTAAATAGTATGATGGCCATAAAAAAAGACAGTATCATGAATACAAGGCTGTATAAAAGCTGGTAAGGAGATACTGTACCTTCACCTAACAAGCCCAGGCGAAATAATTCAAATAAAGAACTTAAAGGATTGAGCTCTACAATCCATCGGATGTTTTCTTTCACTAAAGACAAAGGATATATAATCGGTGTGCCAAACATTAGTAGTCTTAATGATATATCTACGAAATTGGTCAGATCACGGTACTTAGCTGTAATGATAGAGAAGAAAAGTCCAATGCTTAAGCTGATCATTCCTGTTGTAAATACCACAAACGGTAGCATCAGCATATACCAGGTAAAAGTGATATTAAAGTCTTTAAATAAAATAAAATACGCTAAAATGAGTATTAGTAAAACCAATTGAATAAGAAAACGAAAGAATTGAGTTATCGTTAAAGCTAAGGGTACAATTAACCTAGGAAAATAAACTTTACTAAACAGATGAAAGTTATTATGGAAGACTTTAGAAGTTGCTAAAAAGCTTTCACTAAAAAAGTTCCAAAGCACAATCCCTGAAAAATAAAACAGAACAGGTGGCATTTTACTTCCAACTCCAACACCAATTACCTTATTAAATATAAACACATAGGTAAAAGTGGTAAGGATTGGCTGAAATAAAATCCAAAGCGGACCTAAAAGTGTTTGTTGATAATTTATTAAAAACTCTTTCCTCACTAACCTGAATAAAAGGTTATAATAGGAAAACAACTCATTAAAATTAAAATCAAAATAGCTGCTTTTAGATTGAATAACCCATTTTAATTTATTCTCTGTACCCGACATATTAAAAGTATAAATTATTTATAGGCAGAAAAATACTATAAAAATAATTATAGTTGTAATTTATTAACACACTGTTTATCAAATTGATTACCAGGTAACAAGTATATGTTGATTATGTATAAGCAAGTTCTTCTTCAAAATACAAAATCACAGTTTTTTAATATAATACTGTATTAAAACTGTGTAAGTCATGTGTATAAGACATCAGGAATAAGCTATCGGAAATTGTTGTTAAAGAATGTTCCTATGTGCAAAATTATTTAAAGACACTTCCTCCAGAAAAATTAACTAGTGGAGGTTGGCAACAAAATAGTCGCTATTTTTTAGCGTCTTAGGGGGAACACAATTATTTAATGCGCATTCATGGCTATTTGCTATTTCCGTAAACTAAAAACCCTGAAATTTTTTGATTTCAGGGTTTTTTAAAATTGCGAAGTAATTTTGTGATCCCGCTGGGATTCGAACCCAGGACCACTACATTAAAAGTGTAATGCTCTACCAGCTGAGCTACGGAATCATTTCTCTTTTTGAAGAGGGTGCAAAGATAGAAATTTTCGGGCAAGTTCAAAATCTAAAATTAAATTAATCGGATTTCTGATTCCCCACGTGGTAATTTAACGTTAAATCGAAAGCGTTCAAGACACGTTACTTTAGAAAATCCGCTCTCAAAGGCGTAAATACATCGATTAAAATTCCTGGTTCAATACAAACACAACCATGTACTTCATGTGGCGGTACATAGTAACCATCGCCCTTTTTTATGATACATTTGTTTTCACCGATTGTCATTTCGAAAACACCACTATCAACATATGTGACCTGCGAATGGTGATGCTCATGCAAAGCACCAACTGCCTTAGCTTCAAACTTAGCTTTTACCAGCATGATGCTGTCGTCATACCCATAAATTTTCCGCATGATACCATTACCTAAATCATCCCATGCTGTTTGCTCTTCTATTTGAAATAAATTTCTTTGTAACATTGTCTTTAATTAAATTCAAACCCTATTTAATTGCCAATATAAACCAATTATACACGCTTTTCGTAAGCGATCGCCATAAATTATTCCATGTTTATCTATCCAGGGTCGAATCCCAACGAATAATAAGGGTAAGGGTAAAAATTGCAAATTAGCGCACAAACCAGGACAAAGAGCTTAACCACATTCCTACTATAATTTCAAGGATTACAAAAATAGCAATGTTAATGTTTCTTTAATCAAGAATATAATTAGAACTATATCTCAATACAAGGAAACAACACTGAACAATATCAATAAGGCTAATCAATCTTATAAAAATGTCCAAAAAGATAGGAATGACCATAGGGGCTTTTCACGCCTTAAAGATAGAAAATATGATGTTTATGGAAACATTGTAACACTGTGAATAATTGTTTACTGATCAGTAGTAAAAGAGAGAAATCCTTGTCAACATGAAAATTGGTTGCGGGATTTTTTTGTTTTATTCTAATTTCTAGAAAACTTAATAATGAAGCGTTTGTTCATGTTTGAAGCACTTTTTCACTAAAATTTGACGCACCATGGAAAGAGAGATCAACCAACCTTCTCCCGAAAGCATCATGCAAATAGGAACGGGATTCTGGGCTTCCAAAATCCTACTGGCAGCAGCGAATTTCAATTTGTTCACTTTGCTTGCCGAACAGAAATCGATGTCGGCAAAACAAATTAAAACAACGTTGAACTTTGAATGCACAGACAGGAATGTATATGATTTTTTAGACGCGCTTACTGCATTTAAATTTTTGATAAGGGAAGGAATATTGGAAAATGCTCAATATTCCAACAGCATTCCCAGCGATTTATATCTCGACAAAAATAAAACCTCTTATATCGGCGGAATATTAGAAATGTTGAACAATCGTTTGTATCATCATTGGGCCAATCTCGAAGAAGGACTATTGACCGGCCTACCGCAAAATGAAGCAAAAAACGAAGGTGGAAATCTATTTGATGCCATTTATAAAACTCCTGAAAAATTAAGGGGATTTATTGATGCCATGAGCGGAATTCAGAAGCTTAATTTTATGGCTTTTGCACAAAAGTTTGATTTCTCAAATTATAAAACGCTTACCGATGTGGGAGGGGCAAGTGGCTTATTGTCATTATTGGTGGCCAGGCATCAAACCCATATGTCATGTACAAACTTTGATTTACCTGCTGTAGAACCTCTTGCAAAGGAAAATATTCAGAAATTTAATCTGGCCGACAGGGTAAATACGGTAAGTGGAGATTTTTTTACAGATCCCATTCCTGCTGCTGATATTGTAGTCATGGGCAACATTCTCCATGATTGGGATGAGGAAAAAAAAATATACCTGATGAAAAAGGCTTACCAGGCAGTTCCTGAAGGAGGTGCTTTTGTTGCCATAGAAAGTGTGATCGATAATGACAGAAAACAAAATGCTTTCGGACTGATGATGAGTATCAACATGCTTATTGAAACCGGAAAAGGCTTTGACTATACCTTCAACGACTTCAACGAATGGGCTAAGAAGGTAGGGTTCCGTTCAACAGCCCTGGTTCCTTTGGCCGGGCCAGCAAGTGCCGCAATTGCTTATAAATAAAGTTTATTTATAATGTAAAGGTATCATCAGCTTGTTTTGTCAAGTTATTTGAATCTTATTGGTACGCATAAGCTGCATGCTTGGCATGCGAGTTGTGAGGAGATGATGGCTGCATTTCTCCTGCATTGCCACAATAAATGCCTGGGATTATTTCGATACTCCCCTTTGGACCTCAAACCAACCTTTTGATCACATGGAATTATGATCCTTAATCTATTTTCGCTTTTATCTCCAATATTTCGCTTTCACAAAATTACATGCTTACTTAGCTGGAGAAGATTGTATTTTTATAAAAATGTTTAAGGTGTCAAAATTAAAGAAGTAAATTGCTAAAAAAATACAATTCTTTCCAGTTGCTTGTCATCAGTCTGTTGGCTGCAATATTTGTGGTATACCCTGATATAACCTGGCTGCCTTACGAGTTAAAAGGACTTGAAGAGTCACAAAAAAACGACCATATCGCATTTTTCCTATTTCGATATGCATTCTTTGTTGGACTGATATTTAGTTTGATCAAGTTCAACCTAGAAAAGCTTTTGTCATCTTCCTTTAAAAAGCGACTGATTTACAGCACCTTAATTTCCGTTTTTGCATATGCTATTTATGGGGCAATCGCATTTCTGATATTCACTAAGGTAAAGCATTATGGAAGTTTAGTTCTGTTTCAGTTTTTCATTGTTTCTATTCTGGTTTCCCTGATAGGGCATATCATCGTCCTATATACTGAAAAAAGGAAAAAAGAGCAGCAAATAGAAGAATTAACGGTAAAAAACCTGCAAAGCCGTTACGATGCACTTACCAACCAGATCAATCCACATTTCTTTTTTAATTCACTTAATGGCTTGACATCCTTAATCCGAAAAAAAAACGACGAAATTACATTGACCTATGTAAACAAGCTGTCGGATGTTTTTCGTTATATTTTGCAAAGTGATAAAAAGGGATTGGTTAGTCTGGGAGAGGAGTTAGCCTTTGTGGATTCATTTCGTTATATGATGGAAGTCCGGTTTGCCAACAAAATGGAATATCATATCAATATAGATCAAAAAATGCTAACTTATAGGCTGCCAGTGTTGTCTATTCTTCCGCTTCTTGACAACATAGTTGTCCATAATACCATTGATAGCGATCATAAGATGATCATCAATATTTATTTCAACGACGAAAAAGAATTGGTTATTTCTAACCCTATTTTCCCTAAATTAACTATCCCGGTAACAAATGGTACGGGACTACAAAATCTCGATAGTCGCTTTTTGTTATTGATGGATAGACCTATCAAAATTGAAGATACAGGATCAATATTTACTGTTTATTTACCACTAAGGTAATTGTTTTATGAAGGTACTGATCGTTGAAGATGAAACAGCGGCTTATGAAAGCTTAGTAGAAATTTTAAAAGAAATTGATCCGACAATTCAGGTGTTGGGAAATACAGAAAGTGTTGGCCAGACCGTTAACTGGCTAAAAGAAGATTTAGCTCCAGATTTAATATTAATGGACATCAATTTATCTGACGGCTCTGCCTTCTTAATATTTGACCATATGGAAGTTGAAGTTCCTATAATTTTCACGACCGCTTATGACGAATATGCAATCGAAGCATTTAAGGTAAATAGCATAGATTATTTACTTAAGCCCATTAAAGTAAGCGATCTCAAACGTGCACTCTTAAAATTCAACAAATGGTCCCGTACAGACATTGTAAACTATTTATCGAAGTTTGCCACGCTTACACCCACTACACATTATAGGGACAAGATTCTAATCACTTTTAAGGATAAATTACTGCCCATTGATCTCGCTCAGGTTTCCTATTTTTTCACCACGGATAAAAGCACCTTTATTTGCATGAAAGAGGGAACTAAGTTTCCGTTTTCCAGAACCCTGGATCAAATATTTTCAACATTAAACCCTGCCGATTTTTATCGTGCCAACAAACAATACATTATTGCACGTAAAGCAGTCAAAAATATAACGATTTGGTTCGACAGTCGCCTGCTCGTTACTTTAGATACAGATGTTCCAGAACGCATCTACATCAGTAAAAACAAAGCCGCAGATTTTAAACTATGGCTCGTAAACGGCTAAGCATATCTGTTTTTAGCCTATTCAGATTCGTTTTCTGTATTGTATTTTTCGCTTTAGTCCTATTCCAAACCTTTGTATATACTATTTTATTGATGTTTGCCAGGTACACATATAACAATATTAATGTTAACGACAGTTAATCAGCAAACAAAAGGATTACCTTGAAAACACCATATGCAGAAACTCCTTTCCAATAGATAGGTATAAGGATGAATAGAGTGACAACCGTTTTAAATTTACTTTTTTACAGGATGATAAGGTCTATAAATTTTCATACGATTTGCAATGATTTCAAACAGCATGAAATCCAGCATCCATTAGTCGAGGTGATCCATTTTTCAACAGCTGGACTGTCATCTGAGTTTAAAAAGCATTTTGGATGGTACGGTGTTGTTTTATCTTCCTTAAATAATCTAGGCGGGAGGTTGGTTTTTATTGCACCGGGGCAGGACATTAAGGGGAAAAATAATATGACAGGTTATCATCCGGACTGCACATTATTATTCCACCCTGATCTGATACGGGGTACACCCTTTGCAAAGGGGATAAACGAATATAGTTTCTTTGATAATCAAACTAATGGATCCTTACACTTATCGCCTCAGGAATACCAATTGGCACTTGATTGCCTAGCCAATATTGAAATGGAGCTTGGACATCCACGGGACAAATTTAGCAAAAGATTAATTACAACAAATATTGAATTGTTTTTCAATTATTCCGAGCGTTTCTACAGTCGTCAATACATTCCCCGAAAGGATACCCATAAAGGTATTTTAAAACCATTTGAAGAATTGCTTAATCGTTATTTTGAGGATGAAAACCTGGCAGAAACAGGGCATCCATCTGTCGCATATTTCGCTGACGAACTTCATTTGTCACCAAATTATTTTGGAGATTTAATCAAAAAAGAAACCGGCAAATCCGCCCAGGAATACATTCAGCACAAAATAGTGGAGGAAGCTAAAAATAGGATATTCGATAACCATAAATCAATTTATGAAATTGCCTATGAGCTTGGATTTAAATATCCGCAGCATTTTTCGCGTTTTTTTAAAAATGTTGTTGGTCAAAGTCCAAAAGAATACAGGAATACAATCGTTAATGAGGACTTACAAATCATAAAATGAGAAGGCAGGGACCTAGCCCCACCTTCTCTAACCAATCTAGATTGCATCACAGCAAAAAAGCTCTTCACATAACTTAGGATTTTTTAGGTAATTCATTAATGAAGGGCTGGTTATAATATCTTTTCCCTGTAGCTTTATAGAGTGCATTGGCCACCGCCGCAAAAACGGGTGGAAAAGGAGGTTCTCCCATACCCGTAGGGGCCTGCTCATTTTGAACAAAATGTATATCGATTGATTTCGGTGCCTCGTTCATCCTGATCATGCGATAAGTGGTGAAATTGTCCTTTTGCGGCGCTCCATCTTTGAAAGAAAGTTCTCCATAAAGTGCATTTCCTATACCGTCAACAATAGCTCCTTCAGCCATATTAATAGCAGCATCTTTATTGACCACAATACCGCAGTCAATGGCAGCCACGACCTTTTCAACATGTGGAGCATTGTTTTTCATGACCACATCTACCACTTCTGCCACATAAGAATTATGGCAAAAGTAAGCGGAAACACCGCGGTGTACACCTGCAGGAGTTTCTTTCCATTGGGATTTTTCACGAACAAGCTCCAACACCCCTGCATAACGTTCCGCATCATAATCATTCTTCTCGCCAACAGGATTTGTTTTCGCCCTTTCCAATAGTTCCAAACGAAAGTCAATAGGATCTTTACCCAGCTCCACGGCCAATTCATCTAAAAAGGACTGTTCGGCTGCCGCCATAAAGTTAGAACGCGGCGCTCGGAAAGCACCAATTGTAATATTTGACGGTATTTGCCATCCCTCAGCAAGATAATTTTCTATGGCGCCTGCAGGAAAGCGATCCGGATGTATCGGTGTTTCAGGAATTCCGCCTGCTTTAACATGAAAAGCAATCAATTTGTTGTTTGCGTCTAATGCGGCACGATAGGTTGCACTATAGGTAGGGCGATATATTCCAGCGGTCATTTCATCTTCACGGGTATAGACCAATTTAACAGGTGCCTGGATCTGTTTGGAAATTACTGCAGCTTCTATTAAATGATGACCATAGGCACGACGACCGAAACCACCACCCATACGCGCTAGTTTAATGTGGATCTTTTCTTTTGGCAAGCCCAGTCTTTGCGATAATGTCCCCATGATAAATTCAGGAGCCTGCAGCGGTCCATATAATTCTGCTTTATCTGCTGTTACATGCGCAAAACAGTTTACTGGTTCCATCGTATTGTGTGCCAGGAAAGGGGCAGTATAGGTTCGTTCAAGGACCTTTGCAGCGGATTTGAAGGCACTTTCAGGGTCTCCATTTCGCCGTAGAATATTGCCTGGTTTTTTGCTGGCTTCTTTCATTGTGGCCCGGTGATCTTCGCTGCTCTCCAATCCAGCAGGGTATTTTGCTTTAATATTTTCCGCTCCCGGTGTCCAGGAGGAAGCCATCGTAAAAATGCGTTCTGGCTCCTGTTCCCATGTCACTTTTAAAGCTTTTTTGGCTTGTAATACCTCCCAGGTACTGTTGCCAACCACAACGGCAAATTTCGTGAAGCTAGTTGCGTCAAAAAAATTCTGTACGATATCCTCCGTCAGAGAGTCGATAGTAAATATGGATTTAATGCCAGGCATTGTTTTAGCAATACTGTCATCCATAGATTTTAGCCGCATACCGAATGCAGGGGGATGAACAATCATAGCAATAAGCATTCCCTCTGTCTTATAGTCAATTCCGAATAATGGCTTTCCACTTAAAATATTCTTTAATTCTACATTTTTCTTGGAGGTGCCTACAATCTTAAAATCAGAAACAGCTTTTAATTTCACTTCAGCTGGTACGGGGATCTTCGCTGCAGATGAGGCAAATTCACCATAATGTGCTTTCTTTCCACTGCTTTTATGTAACAGTATACCTTGGTCGGTGGTAATTTCTGCAGCCGAAACTTGCCATTGCTTCGCAGCAGCCAAAATCAACATTTGTCTAGCAGTAGCACCAGCCATTCTCAGTGGGGTCCATGCCTGACGAATAGACTGGCTGCCTCCAGTAAATTGCCTTCCATAGCGTTCTGGATAGAAATCAGCCTGTTCTACAATAACCTGCTCCCAATCAACATCTAATTCTTCTGCCAAAATCATCGGCAAAGAAGTCTTAACATTCTGCCCAAATTCAGGATTTGGATTGAACAAAGTTATAACGCCATTCTCGCCGATCTTGATGTAGCTATTCATTTCAAACCACTCATCCGGCATTTTTAGTGCTTTCCTTTCAGCAGGACTGCATCCAGCCAGCCAATTAAATTGCAGCATCATTCCACCTCCAGCTAGCAATGCAGCGCTGAGGAAGGATCTTCTATTGATTGATGTTTTTATAAGTGTCATCGTCTCTTTCTTTTACATTTAATAAGTTGATGCTGTTTTGATTGCTGCTTTTATTCTGAGGTATGTTCCGCATCGACAAAGGTTCCCAGTCATCGCCTGATCGATATCATCGTCTGTAGGATTGGGTTTGGATTTTAATAAAGCTGCTGCATTCATGATCTGTCCCGCCTGGCAATAGCCACATTGTGGAACATCATGTTCTTCCCAGGCCTTTTGCAAGGGATGATCACCATTTTCCGACAAACCTTCAATCGTGGTAATAGACTTGTCGCCAATTGCCGAAATGGGCAGGGAACAACTTCGCACAGCAGTTTGGTCGAGCAGAACCGTACATGCTCCACAAGAAGCTACGCCACATCCATATTTGGCTCCCACTAAATCAAGGTGATCACGCAGGACCCATAGGAGCGGAGTGGAAGGATTAACTTCCACCGCATACGTCTTTTTGTTGATGTTTAATTTTGTTGTACTCATCATAATGGTTTATAGGATACTTATTATTTCCTGGCTTATCTTTCAGCAATGGGGTTACTCAAAAATGCCATAAAAATTATAATAAACAGGTATACATATTACGGATTTGTCTACCATTATTACTGTTCAACAGCGCCGGATAGTGAAGGCTTATTGTATTATAACCATGACAGAATTGAATTTAAACAAAATGGGTTCGATAAATTATCGAACCCATTGAATTAATAATTGTTAATTTGTCTAATACTTTAGGAGTTGTGTAAAATAATCTTTTAGGCTAAAAGGCCTTCCATTCCATAAGCAGTTAACGTTTTTTCGTATTCAACTTGTACCGCATCATTTGCCGCTTTGACAAATTGCCCTGTCGTTGGATCAACAACCGTTCTCAATGGTCTTTGTCCTTTAGGTAGATTGATGAGGTTGACCACTGCATCGGCGACATCCTGCGAATTAGGATTTGCAGTTTCAAAGAGTTGAACAATTGCATTAACCATTTTTTTCGGGAAAGCTGCTATAGCCTTGTAGTCCGCATTTACGGACGCATCAGAAGCAGCTCTGGCTTTTAGGGACATCTCGGTAGGAAAGGCCCCTGGTTGCAAAATGGCTACGTCAACGCCTAAAGGCCTAACCTCATAATGCAAACCTTCACTCAGTCCTTCCAAGCCAAATTTTGAAGCTCCGTAAACGGCTGAAAAAGGAAAGGAGAACGTTCCGAAACCACTGGTTACGTTGATAATCAATCCTTCGCCTTGTTTTCTCATAGTCGGCAATGCCAATTTCATCAATCTCCAGGGGCTGATAACGTTCACATCAAACATCTCCTGAACATCTGCAACAGAATAGCTTTCAGCCACTCCGGTCATGCCAGTTCCTGCATTGTTTACCAGTACATCGATGGTTCCTTCATTCGCTATGATGGTGTCAAAAGCATTTCTTACGCTGTTTTCATCAGTTAAGCTAACGTCCAGAACTGTTACATTTTCTACCTGTGACAGGGCTTTTGCTTTTTCCGCATTCTTTCCATTGGTATCTCTCATGGCAGCATAAACTTTATGCCCCAAAGCAGCAACACTATGAGCTGTAAGCCATCCAAATCCGCTATTTGTTCCTGTTATTAATACGACTTTTTTGTTCATTTCTTTGTTTATTTAAAATAATAACACAAATGTCTGTATCTAAAAAAGGTTTCTATTTACCAAATGGTAAATAGAAACTTAGCGGATATTTTTTCTAATTCTGCTTAATGATTGTTGCGTAATTCCCAGATAGGAGGCTACATAAGAAAGAGGAATCCGGTTAGCGAGTGTAGGGAATTTTTCAAAGAATGATAAATAACGAGAAGTGGCATCTTCTGAAACTAACGGGCTTCTTCTGTCTATCGCTTCTGTCATACATTTTCTATACATTTTGATTACGATCTTATCCCAACCGGCTATTGTATTGGAAATTTCATCCCAATCTTTTTTGGAAAAGACCAGCATTTTGCAATCCGTAACTGCCTGCACATATTCGGAAGCGATTAACTGGTCTTCAAATTTTTGGTAATCGGAAAGGAAACTGGTCGCATCAATGAAGTAATTGGTGATATCTTCACCTTTATTGTTATAGTAACAAAAACGAAAAACACCTTCCAGTATGAATCCAACTCGCTTTGGAATCTTTCCCGCTTCAGAAAAATAGTCGTCTTTACGGAGTTCAAGCCCTTTGGCCTTACTTACTATAAGGTCAATGTGTTGCTTGTTCAGATCACCAAACTGCAGAATGTAATCAGATAACTCTTTCATACGTTAAAGTTAATTATATTGATCCAGAATATGTTGGTTCTTCCTTTTCATTGTCCATCACAATTACGGCATGAAAGATCTCTTTAACAAAGAAAGCCCCAACTTTCGTTGAGGCTTTCTTTGTGATCCCGCTGGGATTCGAACCCAGGACCACTACATTAAAAGTGTAATGCTCTACCAGCTGAGCTACGGAATCATTCTCTGTTTAAGAGGGTGCAAAGATAGATTTTATTTTATCATATTCTAATATTATCTCACAATTATTTCAAAGACGAACCAATAATTAAAAATAACTCTTCCAACAAAGCAACCTGTCGCTCGTTAATCTTCACCTTAGCTTCCGCTAAATCAAACCATGCTGCCTTGTCAATTTCAGGAAAAGATTGAAGCTTCCCTGATCGGGGCGGCCATTCCATCTCAAAGGTATTAGAAACAATTCCTTCGGGTACAAGGTCTCCCTTAACCGCCCAGCACATCACCCTTTTTCCAGCTTTTTGTGTGATCGGATTCAGTTTAATGAAATCACCGCCCGGCCGGTATCCGGTCTCTTCTACAAATTCACGTAACGCAGTATTAAACGGATCTTCATCTTCCTGAGGTTCTCCTTTGGGGATGGTCCACCAGCCCTTATCCTTATGCCTAAAAAAAGGACCTCCCGGATGAACCAGAAAAAACAATAGATGATCGTTTTCTAATTTATATAGCAAAATACCAGCACTTACTTTCCGCATTGATTTTACTTAAGTAATTCTTTTCCGATCTAAAGCTTCAACCCATTCATTATGTTTACAACGATCGCAGATAACGAGATCAGTGATTTCCAATTGATAAGTACAGCTACACTTCGCACAGGCATAAAGACCTGGTTTGGTAATCTGTTGTTGTTTTTGATTGTAATCCTCAGGTAAAATGGGCAACCCTGGTAATACTTCATCGTCGGAAAAGTAAAAAACACTGATTCTTCCGGTATCTTCTAATATAGCATACCTGATTTGACCTAAATGTTCTATATTATGACTCCTTAACTCACCAAAAAATTCGTCAGAGCCCAAATTTTGGCCATTGATACTTCTAAAACAAAGCTTTCCATATTTAATGATGTAAATGGGTTCTCCCTCTAAAAGCAATTCGACTTTTTCAAATTTGGTAATTAATACAATGATCAGGCGATAAACACCTAATATAATGACAAACACGGAAATCGCATGTAAAATACCAACATCCTTATAAAACATGGAATCACCAGCCGCAGAACCCAAGGTAATAATCATTACCATCTCAAATATAGATAATTGCTGAACTCCTCTTTTGCCTGTAAATCTCAAAATGATTACAACGGCCAGAAACATCAGTGGGGTACGAAACAATATTTCAAGAAAGAAGGAATAAGGTTCATCATTAAAAAATATTTTATGCCAATCTATTTCCATATCATCTTTGGTTTGTTATTTAGCAACATTATATCCACCTAAATGTTTCATATAAAGAGCCTTGGACACGTATAAACACGTATAAAATAAATAAATAATTATTTATGATAATCTTGCTATTGATTAAAAATAAATTGTACATTTATATCAACCGCAACTTATACTGAAATTAAGTATATACACGGTAAAGAAATTATATTTCTTTTTGATTATCCTTCCCCTAAAATAGATATAGTCATGAAAAGAAAAATCTTAATTATTGATGATGATCATGCGGTTTTAGAGATCCTTAATGAATGGCTTAGTCAAGATGGGTATCAAGTAAAAGTGATGTCAGAGATTGAAGACATTTTAGAAGTAATTAATAATTTTAATCCGCAAATCATACTTCTCGATTTTCTGCTAAAAGGAACAGATGGAGGTGAATTATGCTATCAAATAAAAAGTAGCTATAAGTACAATCACTTACCGGTAATTATTTTTTCTGCATTTCCTGAAGGGGTGCTATCTCTCAAACGCTATCGATGTGATCTTTTTATACAAAAACCATTTGACCTGAACATAATGGAGCAACAGATCAATGAATTAATTTCACCAAAAAAATGTGATTATATTCATCACTGAACTTAAGTTTTATCTGGCCTCGAATTTTTTACACGTTTAGTCACCACAGCTTTTAGTTGCTGGTGCATATATATCAGGTCACCAATTAAAAAGTAATCTTTCAAATTACTCCTGATACTTTTGCGCATAATGCGGCGAACAACATCCTTATTCACTTCCCCAATTTCTTTCACGCCGATTAACAATTCTAAGGAAAGTAAAGCCAGTAAAGCACCAATGATAAAAAGAAATTTCCAATCGTGTATGGAAACCACTCGAATTACCTGATTAACATGAGGACTAACCCAACGGGCACCAAGCGAAAGGCTTTTGTCTGCAAAAACATCGGCTAGGAAACCGCCGATTAAGGGCCCTATGGCAGAAAATATGGAAGTGACGATGTTTTTAACCGATAAATAAACAATAGCATCTTTTTTTGGAGAAAGCTTTAAGCCTATATTGGTCAGCGAAAGATTTATACCAGAGGTAGCCATTCCGCTAAACATTTGAATCACCACCAGTAAGGCTATGTTGGCATAAAGATGCGGAAAACTACCTACGAAGCACCAACCTATCATGCACAATATATATATGGGCGCACTAATGGATATAATACTTTTATTACTGTACCGATCGGAAAAAGCGCCCCAGGTGCGGATGGTCAGGATGCTGAAAATCTGGCTGATGGTGGCCAAAACAATAATATATGAAATTGGCAATTTCATGCTTTTTAATAAAAAAACAATAAAAAAGGGAGTGGCGATGTTTAGGGCAAAAACCCATGCAGAATTAAATAATAGCAATCTTTTGAAATTTTCATTCTCCATTGGTCGTTTAAACAAGGCAAATATATTGGTATTAGATAAGTAGGATTGCGGTTCCGGTGCTTTCGACAAGATCAGCCCGCCAATAATTCCTATGACCCCTGCGGCGATAAAGAAAATCCCATATACGGTTAACTCATATTCTTTATAAAAATTCCTTACAAAATCCAGCAGCAAGGCAAGACAAATACTCAACACTACATTTAATGTTTGCGTATACCGGCTTCTTTTGGAAAAATAATCTCCCAGCATATTTTCAGGCACCATGTCTTTCATCCATGAATTCCAACTTGGGCCAGCAATAGAACCAAACAGGTAATAAAAAAAGAGAAAAAAGATAAGGATATTAATGGAGGTGCTTGTAGTGGTTAATACCAGGAACCCAACAATGATTAATGGAAACCTTGCTAAAAACGCACAATACACTGTTACTGCACGCCGGTTATTGTATTTACCCACCAACCAGATGGATAAAAGCTGGAAGATATTGGTGAACATGGGCAAAGCAGCCAATACCCCAATTTCTATATTACTGGCCCCCAATAATAGCGCCATGGAAACCAGAAAAGCGCCTCCGGTAAAAGAAGTCATCACTTCAGAAGTTAAGCCATCCCATATTACTACTCTTAGTCCTTTTTGTACTTCTTCTTCAGTTAAGAATTCTTTAGGCTTCAAATCCATACCACTACACAATTAGCCTATCTGTTTCCGCTTGTATATAATCACCATGTCAGGGATAACAATTTTATTTATATAGAGTTTAAAATTTAGTTCGCAATTTATACAGGGATCAGTGTTATTAATAAAGACATTGGTGTTGACATGATAATAACCTCATCTCAACTTAATGTTTATAAGAAGCTAACTTGCTTTTTTTGATTACAAGATAAGTGAGCGGTAAAAACATCAGAATACATAGACAAAATAAATAATTGGCCAAATAGCCTTTACTGGTACTTTGGGTATCAATCACCTGATGAGTTATAAAGAAAAACGTATTGCCTGCCCAATGCATAGCAGCGGTAAACCATAAACGCTGGGTAATAACCAAGGGAAATATAAATAGTATGCCTAAGAAAAAAAGGTATAACCAGGATTCAGGACCATTACCTAATTTATAAATATGATTAAAGACGTATATCACCGAGGATAACCCAATAATAACCAGGTTGCTAAACTTTTTATGCAGGTGAAAATAAACATAGCCTCTGGTAAGAATATCTTCTGATAAGGATGAAAAAATCACACCAAATGCGAAAGGTAGTGTTTGAATAAGGATGTTACTGATCGCAGGAACCTGCTGGATAAATTCGGTACCGCTCAAAATGTTTACCCACCAAGAAAATCCATAAAGCAATATCCCCATTGATGCCCCTCCAATTAAAAATTTACCTAATTTGGGAGAGAAAGCCAATCCCCAGGCTGATAATCCTCTCCCGGTTTGCCATTTAGAAATCAACCAGGCTGAAAGAAAAAATAAAAACTGAAATACAAAAAATCCGGGAATATTATTTTCGATCATAATCATGTATGCTGCTGCATGGTACAACAGAAATAATACTGTAAAACCAATAAAAATTTTAAGAGAAACGTTCATATTTATTTTTGCTTAGCAACGACAATGAAATAAGTAATAAAAATAAATTAATAAATAATTAATTTCAATAAAGTCAGCAGTTACTATTATTTTTTTTTACGGGAACCTTACAATGGCTAAAAAGGGCTTGGTTATATTTGATGACCGTCCTTCAACATAGCATAGTCCATAAAGAACACAACATGTACGAAAACCGAATTAAGAGAGCCGAACTAATTGATAAAATAATAACTGCTGAACAAGCAGCCGCAATGTTTAAAGATAAAATGGTGGTTGGATCAAGTGGGTTTACAAAAGCAGGAGA
>Ga0182007_10000169_pt1 | contig 44843 bp, 37 predicted proteins | sample Sormic07211113_1_FD_123023 | JGI IMG/M metagenome (GOLD analysis project Ga0182007, IMG submission 123023) | Rhizosphere microbial communities from Sorghum bicolor, Mead, Nebraska, USA - 072115-113_1 MetaG | ecosystem: Host-associated > Plants > Roots > Rhizosphere | place: USA: Nebraska...
CATGTGGCCATGACAGACTCGCCGTCCTGCGGGTTCGATCACGTTTACGTGACGGTCTCGAAGGTACGGGTCAATATGAACGCGCAGGCGGGTGACAGTGACGCCGGTTGGTCCGACGTGACGCTGGCAAGCCCGCAAAAAATCGATCTGCTTTCACTCACCAACGGCGTGCTGGCGGATCTCGGACAGACCGCGCTACCCGCTGGGCAATATCAGCAAATCCGCCTCGTCCTGGCGGAAAACCAGGGCAATACGCTCGCCAATTCGGTGGTGCCCACCGGTGGTGCCGAGCAGGCACTGGCAACGCCGAGCGCGACTCAGAGCGGCTACAAGATCATCCGTCCGTTCACCGTTCAGCCGAATACGCTTGTCGACCTCGTGCTCGATTTCAATGCGTGTAAATCGGTCTTGCAGAAGGGTAACGGCTCCTACAGCCTGAAGCCGGTCGTGACCGCCACGCCCACGGTGGTGAGCGGAACGATCTCGGGCTACGTGGCGCCGGGGCAAGCAGGTGCGGCCGTGTACGCCGAGCAGAACGGCCAGGTCATCAAAGGCACGGTCGCGGATGCCAACGGGCAGTTCATCTTGACGCCGCTGGTGCAGAGTTCGACGAACGGTAACTACGATGTCGTGATCGTCGAGAACAACTTCGCGACGGGGATCGTACGATCCGTGCCGGTCGTGGTGAATTCGTCGACGGCTGTTTCGACGTCGGGCGCGCCGATCACCTTGCCTGCTTCGATCATGCGTACGGCTAGCGGCACGGTGACGCCGGTGAGCGCTCAGGCAATCGTCAGGGCCTTGCAGTCGGACGGTGCCGCGACGTACGAGATCACGTCGTCCAATGCGAATCTGGACACGGGCGCGTACTCGCTCAATCTGCCGGCTGCGGCGCCGCTTACCGGAACGTACTCGGGCAGCCTGCCGGTCGCGCTGGCAGCGGTGCCCGCGTCGGCGGGGATTTACACCGCGGAAGCCGATTCGATCACTGGCGCGACGCAATCCGCGGCGGTCAACGTGACGACGACGAATCAGGCGAACGTCAACTTCGCCTTCTAATAATCAACGAGTGCAGTCGGGAGGGAGCGCACTCCCTCCCTGGAGAGAAACATGACAAGAATGATGTGTATCTGGATCGCAAGCGCGAGCTTGCTCGGGGGATGTGCGCTGTATGTGCCGGATCAGCCGGGTGTGGTGGTGGTGCCGCAGGGTGGCCATCAGGGCGGGCCGGGCAATGGCTTCTGTCCGCCGGGACAGGCGAAGAAGGGCAACTGCTGAGGAAACAGGTGACGGCCGCGCAATCAACCTGCGCGGCCGATTTCCGATCCGTGGCTTATTCAAGCTCACGAGAGATCCGCGCGATTCCATTGACGGGATCGCGCTTCCCCGATTAGAACGGCGTGCCGTGCGGGTTTTGACGGCGCGTCTTTTTTGCTTCTTAAGGGCATGCAAACCCCGACAGACGGCATCCGCATCGGAAGATGCGGCCGCCCTCGCGGGAAGAAATCGACATTCGAAGTGGATGCGTTGAGATGAACAGTTTCGATACGGCGGTGCAGGTTTTCCTCACGCAACACGCTTTTCAGTCGGCGACGATCAATCACATCATCAGGGTGATTGCGGGTCAGGCCAGTTTCAAGGGCTTCGTGCTCGTCCCCGTGTTGTGGTGGATGTGGTTCGGCCGCAGCGAGCGCACAGGGTGGAAGCGCGAGATGATCATCGCGACCGTCGCGAGCGGCCTCGCCTCGCTCGCCGCGGGCCGGCTCCTCGCCGCCTCATTGCCTTTCCGCGAGCGGCCGCTTTATGATCCGGACCTGCATCTGAACTTTCCGTCGGTCGGTCTGCAAGACGCGATCGTGCGCACGTGGAGTTCATTTCCCAGCGATCACGCGATGCTGTGGACGGCTATCGCAACCGGAATCTTTCTGATCAATCGGCGCGTCGGCACGCTTGCGCTGCTCTATACGGCGGTTTTCATCTGCCTGCCGCGGGTTTATCTCGGACTGCATTATCCGACCGACGTACTCGCCGGAATGGCGCTCGGCATGGTTTCGACTTATCTCGCCACACGGGACGCCGTGAGGGTGCGTTTCGCCGCGCCGATTTTGCAGCGGATGCAGATGTTTCCCGCGCCGGGATATACGTTCGCGTTTCTTTTGAGCTTCGAACTCATTACGCAGTTTGATGATTTACTGCTGTTCGTGCATGCGGGGTTGAAGGTGTTGTGATGATGGAGCGCGAGACCGCGGATAACGATTTCTAAACCGCCGCGCACACGAAAATGCGGATGGGTTCATCCCCTGCGGTTGCTCCAATAATCAAGAGTTTGGTAACCTCACCGGTAATCGCCGCGACACATTCAAGAATGCCGGGACCGGGCCGATAATAAAGTAAGATCAATACCGATCTCACCCATGGTTTTCTGCTGGGACGCGTCGGCGGAAAGTCCAATATCCCGCCATGCGGCAGCCCCGAATGGATCAATAGACGGCGGGTTCTCCAATAACAACTACACACCGATGATTAGCGGCCCCGGTTGCGAGAACTTCAAGAAACACGAGTGCATGTCCAATATCGAATCTCCACCTGAGAACCACCAACGTATCCGTGTTCTCTTCCACATCACGGATTTCAACGACGGCGGTATCGAATCTTCGCTGATCCAGTGGCTGAGGATTCTCGATCGAACCCGCTTCAAAGTCTCGCTATCGGTGATGCACACGTCGCCGGCATTCGAAAATCGCTTTCGCGCGCTGATCCCGCCCGATGTGGACGTGGAAGTCCTCGTGGATCGTCCGTGGCTCGGATATTTCCAGTCGAAGCGATATGGGCGGCGTCTCGGCAAACTGGGGCGCATCGCGCGCGACGTCCACAATACGTTGGCGGTGCGTCCGCATGTGGCAAAGCGGGCGGCACGGCTTGCGCATGGCGTGGACGTTATCGTCGACTTCGACATGTCCTTGCGTCGGCTTTCCGGCCGCTTCGACGTCGCGTGGCTGGGCGTCAACCACTTCAGCTTCGACGCGCGTCTCGGCGGCCGGCATCGCAAGATCCAGCGTCTGCTGACCCAGTACCGGCGTTATCACGGCGTTGCCGCGTTGAACCAGCATATGGCCGACGAGGCGGCGCGGATTTTCGAGGGCAAGTTGGAGCGAGTGATTGTCTTGCCGAACGCCATCGATATTGAATCGATCCACGAGCGCGCCTCGGCGCGCCACGGCGACATTCAGGTGACGCCCGATGGCGCGCCCTACATCGTTTCCGTCGCGCGTCTCGATGAGGTTCAGAAGGATCATCGAACGCTATTGCGCGCGTATGCCGAACTGGCGCGGCGAGGTACCGTTGCCGAGCATCTGGTCATTGTCGGGAACGGCGCCCATCGCGAGGAACTGGAGAGCCTGGCGCGCGAACTGGGTGTGCGCGAATGGGTGCATTTCGTGGGCCAGCAAGACAATCCGCACCCCATCGTGGCAGGCGCATCCTTACTGGTTTTAAGCTCGAAATACGAGGGAATGCCGATGGTGTTGCTGGAAGCCCTGGCAATCGGCAAGGCAATCGTCGCGACCGATTGTCCGACCGGGCCGCGCGAGATTCTCGATGGTGGAAGAGCCGGCGCTCTCGTGCCGGTCGGCAATGTCCGTGCGATGGCGGATGCGATCGAGCGGCTGTTGACGGACCGCCGGACTCGCGAGGCATTGAGCGCTCGGGCCCGGACGCAGGCGGCGCATTACGGTATCGAGGAGAGTAATCGCAGGCTGCTGTCGTTTCTCGAGGCGGTGGGGGCGGCGTAGGCGAACTGGAGATGGACCGCGTTTGCCGGTTTTGCGGGAGACGCGCCTGGCGGGTGAGGTCGGTCCGTAAGCTTGTTGGTCTGGCTTGGCTGGAAATGCCCTCACCTTTTCGTCCCTTTCCACAGGGATACGGAAAGCAAAAAGCCCGGTCACGAGGACCGGGCTTTTTGCTTGATATCTTTGGTGGGGCGTGAGTGACTCGAACACTCGACCTACGGATTAAGAGTCCGCTGCTCTACCAACTGAGCTAACGCCCCCAACAGAAGCGAAATTATGCAGAAATTTCGCGAGCTTGCCAAGTCCCCCTCGCAGATTTCTTAAAAAATATTCGCCCTGACCGACTCGACTAACCCCTCGGCCGACCAACATCCACTGACAACGCGCCGCGTTCAGCGTCCCGGTATCATGTCGCGGACACGTGCCGCGCAAAGCGTCGCGCGATTTCGACCGGAGGCTGGCTGCAATGGATGACAAAGAGATTATCGATCTGCTCGACCGCATCCTCGCGCCGTGGGTCCGCGCGCTCACCCTGGCTCCGGTCAAGGTCGACGACGCCGGCGCGACGCTGCGCCTGCCGTTTTCCGGTGGATTTCGCCATTCGGGCGGCGTGATCTGCGGCCAGGTCTTCATGGCCGCCGCCGATACCGCGATGATCGTCGCCATTTCCGCCGCGCTCGGCGGCTTCAAGCCGATGAGCACCGTCTCACTCAACATCAATTTCATGCGCGCGGTCCGCAACGGCGACGTGCTCATCACCGCGCGGGTGCTCCGCATGGGCCGCAATCTGGTGTTCGGCGAAGTCGAATTGTTCGACGAAGCGGGCAACATGGCCGTCCACGCCACCACCACCTACGCGCTGCTCGACTAGAGCGCGGCCGCGAGCCGCATCAAAGGGAAAGCCAGGATGTTCGATCAGGTCGTATTCGCAGGCGGCGGCAATCGCTGCTGGTGGCAGGCGGGTTTCTGGGACGTGGCGCAACCGGCCTTGCACATCCGCCCACGCGTCATTGCCGGCATTTCCGCCGGCGCCGCCACCGCGTGCATGCTCTACACGCGCGATTCCGATTGGGTCATGCGCTATTACGAAAACGCGTTGCGCCACAATACCCGCAACGCCTATTGGGGCAATCTGCTGCGGGGCGAGTCCGTGTTTCCGCATTACCGCATCTACCGGCAGGCGCTGCTCGATATCTACGGCGACAAATTTTCGGCGCTCGCCGATGCCCCGGAAATCCGCATCGGCGTGTCGCATCTGCCGCGTTGGCTCGGCGCGCGCAGCGCGGTCGCCGCGGGTCTCATCGCGTACAACATCGAAAAATACGTGCGCAAGACGCTGCATCCCACGCTGGGTCAGACGCTCGGTTTTCATCCGGAATTCGTGCGCGCGCAGGATTGCGCGACCGTCGAGGATCTCGCGGATCTGATTCTGCAATCGTCGAGTACGCCGCCGTTTACACCCGTTCTGCGGCGCAATGGCCGGCCGGTGCTGGACGGCGGAATGGTGGACAACGTGCCGGTCGGCGCGCTCGATGCCGATGCGCCAGGCAACGTGCTGGTGATGGTCACGCGTCTTTATCCGCGGCCGCAGATGTTCGTCGTGCCGCACGGCGTGCAGCAACGGCTCTATGTGCAGCCATCGCGCAAGGTGCCGATTTCGAGCTGGGATTACACGAGCCCCTCGCAGATGGTGCACGCGTACAACCTGGGGCGCGTCGATGGCGAGGCTTTCCTCGAACGCATGCCCGATCTTCTGGAAGCCGGCGCGCACGAAGTGCGTTGAGCCGGCGGCGTTGTTTTAGCACAGCGAGCGGAAGAACCGCGCCGCGCCAAACCAAACGAACCGCTTCGCGAACAACGCCGCTTGACGAACGCTCGACGCTCAGCGCCGCCGTCCACCCTGCAACGCTTCGGGATTCGCCACACTGGCCGTATCGCCAGCGTCGAAAGCCAGAATGTTGTTGAACGCCGCGGTGAAGTACTGCTCGTAGCTTTCGCGTTCGACATAGCCGATGTGCGGCGTGCAGATCACGTTTTCCATGCGCAGCAGGCTATAGCCCTGCAGAATCGGCTCGCTTTCGTAGACGTCGATTGCGACCATTCCCGGGCGGTTGTGCGACAGCGCGTTGACCAGCGCATTTTCGTCGAGCAGCTCGGCCCGGCTCGTGTTGACGAGCAACGCGGTCGGCTTCATCCGCATCAAGTCTTCCTGCTTGACGATGCCGCGCGTGTCGTCATGCAGACGCAGATGCAGCGACAGCACGTCGCTCTGCTCGAATAGCGCCTCGCGGCTCTCGGCCACGCCGTAGCCGTCGGCGCGCGCCGCTTCGCGCGAATGCTCGCGGCCCCAGATCAGCACGTTCATGCCGAACGCCTTACCGTAGCCCGCAACCAGCCGGCCGATCTTGCCGTAGCCCCAGATTCCGAGCGTCTGACCGCGCAGCACCTGGCCCAAGCCGAAGTTCGGCGGCAACGCGGACGTCTTCAAACCGGATTGCTGCCAGGCTCCTTGCTTAAGGTTTGCCACGTATTGCGGAATTCGCCGTTGCGCCGCCATGATGAGTGCCCACGTCAGCTCGGCCGGCGCGAATGGCGAACCGCTGCCTTCCAGCACGGCGATACCGCGCTCCGTGCATGCCGGCAGATCGATGTGGCTGGACACCTTGCCGGTTTGGCTGATCATGCGCAGACGCGGCAGTTTATCGAGCAGTTGCGAGTTGATGCGGGTCCGTTCGCGAATCAGAACTAGCGCGTCGACTTCGGAAAGACGACTCGCCAACTGGCCGAGACCGCGCACGGTGTTGTTGAAAACCTTGACCTCATGGTCGGCCAGCAGTTGAAAACAGTCGAGCTTGCGAACGGCGTCCTGGTAATCGTCGAGGATGGCAATCTTCATGGTATGTGTCTTGCGGCGCACCATAGCGGTGCGGAACGGAGTGTTATGCTGACTGTCCCAGCATGTGACTTGGGTCACATGCTGGTCTGGCTGGATGCCTTAACGTAGAAGCTGTCGCCAAGAACGGCAGTGCCACGTCAAAGGTCGATTGATATCGTTTTTAACAGTTTGTTGCGTGTTGAGGCAAGCCGCTTTACAGACGGTTGCAGAAGGCCGCCGGTAGGCGCTTCCGCCCAACAAGCTGTGTAGCCCATGATGACCTGCACAATTGCGCGTCGAGTGGTGGAAACGTCGACGCGATGAATTGGACGCCTCTCGCATGCAGCGTCACTGGGCTTGTACCGTTTTCTTTTGCTTTCATAACGGAGACAAGTCGATGAATCATCCCTCATTCGAAGGACAGCCCACCGTCGAGGCGCCCGCGTGGGTCAAACACCGAAAGCTGATCGACTGGGTTCAGCGCATTGCCGCCATTGCCAAGCCTGCCAGGATCGTCTGGTGTGACGGCTCCCAGGAAGAATACGACCGCCTCTGCGCGCAAATGGTCGAAGCAGGCACCCTCAAGAAGCTCAATCCCGCCAAACGCCCCAATTCTTATCTGGCATGGTCCGATCCCTCGGACGTGGCGCGCGTCGAAGACCGCACCTTCATTTGCTCGCAGCGCCCGGAAGACGCCGGTCCCACGAATAACTGGATTGCACCGGCCGAGATGCGAACCACGCTCGACGGTCTGTTCGACGGCGCCATGCGCGGCCGCACGATGTACGTGGTGCCGTTCTCGATGGGCCCGCTCGGCTCACCGATCGCGCATATCGGTGTGGAGTTGAGCGATAGCCCCTACGTGGTGACGAACATGCGCATCATGACGCGCATGGGCCGCAAGGTGTACGACGTGCTGGGCGAGAACGGCGACTTCGTGCCGTGCGTGCATTCGGTCGGCGCGCCGCTCGAGGCAGGCGCTAAAGATGTCCCCTGGCCGTGCAATTCGACGAAATACATCGTTCATTTCCCCGAATCGCGCGAAATCTGGAGCTATGGGTCCGGCTATGGCGGCAATGCGCTGCTCGGCAAGAAGTGCTTCGCGCTGCGCATCGCGTCGACCATGGGCCGCGACCAGGGCTGGCTCGCCGAACATATGCTGATTCTTGGCGTGACGTCGCCGGAAGGGCGCAAGCATCACGTCGCGGCCGCGTTTCCCTCGGCCTGCGGCAAGACCAACTTCGCGATGCTGATTCCGCCGCAAGGGCTGAACGGCTGGAAAATCTCCACGATTGGCGACGACATTGCATGGATCAAGCCGGGCAAGGACGGCCGCTTGTACGCGATCAATCCGGAAGCCGGCTACTTCGGCGTGGCGCCGGGCACAAGCGAAAAGACCAACTTCAATGCGATGGCGACGTTGAAGGAGAACGTGATCTTCACGAACGTCGCGCTCACCGACGACGGCGACGTCTGGTGGGAAGGCATGACCGACGAGCCGCCCGCGCACCTCATCGACTGGCAGGGCAAGGACTGGACGCCGGCCGGCGCGAAGGAGAGCGGGCGCAAGGCGGCGCATCCGAACGCGCGCTTCACGGCGCCGGCCGCGCAATGTCCGTCGATCGATCCCGAGTGGGAAAATCCGGCGGGTGTCGCGATCGACGCGTTCATTTTCGGCGGCCGCCGTTCCACCACCGTGCCGCTCGTCACCGAAGCGCGCAACTGGGTCGAGGGCGTCTACATGGCGGCGACCATGGGCTCCGAGACAACCGCCGCCGCCGCGGGCCAGCAGGGCGTGGTGCGCCGCGACCCGTTCGCGATGCTGCCGTTCTGCGGCTACAACATGAGCGACTACTTCGGCCACTGGCTGAAAACCGGGGAGCGTCTGGAGCAGTTGAACGCGAAGCTGCCGAAAATCTTTTGCGTCAACTGGTTCCGCAAGGGCGAGGACGGCAAGTTCGTCTGGCCCGGATTCGGCGAGAACATGCGGGTGTTGAGCTGGATGGTCGGCCGCATAGAAGGCACGGCTCAAGGCGAGGAGCATGCGTTCGGCGTATCGCCGCATTACGAGGACATCGACTGGAGCGGCCTCGATTTCAGTCGCGAGCAGTTCCGCCAGGTGATTTCCGTGGATGATAAAGCCTGGCGGGACGAACTCGCGCTGCATGCCGAACTCTTTGACACGCTGCAACATGGTCTGCCGCCAGCTCTGGCGCAGGCAAAACGCGCGCTGGAAGGCAAGTTCATCGCCTGATCATGTGAGCATTCGCTTCGCAGACAAAGCCGCCTCCGGGCGGTTTTTCTTTTGGGTCTTGCCGTTCAAGCGTCATTTTTTGCCTTTGGATAGTAGCGAAGCAGCCCTGCCGGCTGTTCGAACAAAAAAGCCCGTTCAAGCTGCATCGCAGCACATTGTTTCCTGATTCGGAACAATCGGCGCCCATGCCCTACGTTGGGGAATACAGTGGCACGAAAACCGACAAAATTTCCGCTTTCGCGGGCAACTTCTGCACGATTTCGGGAGTCGTAGGAGAATTCCAAGTTCCGCTTCACTGGTTTTCACTAATTGTCAGGAAGCAGCAATACGGCAGGAGTCGTTATATGGATCATTTGCAGTCGATGCGAGTTTTCGTCAAAGTGGCGGATCTCGGCAGTTTCGCCCGCGCTGCGAGCGCGATGGATATTTCCAACGCAGTTGCCACCCGTCACGTTGCCGATCTCGAAGGGCGTCTCGGTACGCGGTTGCTCAATCGAACGACCCGCAGTTTGTCCTTGACCGAATCCGGTCAGGTTTATCTCGAGCGTGCGCGCCAGATCCTCGACGAACTGGAAGACGTCGAGCAGATGGTGGTCGCGCGAAATCACGAGCCGGTCGGCACGTTGCGAATCGTCGCACCGGTCGTGTTCGGCCTGCATAACCTCGCGCCCGTGCTGCAGACGTACGCCGAGCGCTATCCGAAAGTCATTCCCGATGTCACGCTGGTCGACCGTCAGGTCGATCTGGTCGAAGAAGGCTTCGACGTGGGCGTGGTGATCGCACGGCAGATGCGCAGTGCAAGCATCGTCACGCGGCGTCTGACCACCGGCTGCATGACCGTGTGCGCCACGCCGGCCTATCTGGAGAAGCACGGCACGCCGACGCGTCCCGAGCATCTGCTGGAGCATCCGTGCCTGAGCCTGCCGTCCGAGTACTGGGGCGACGAGCGGGTGTTTACCGGCCCGGAAGGCGAAGTACGGGTGCGTCCGTCGAACGTGATCGTGGCCAACAACACGGAAATGTTGCGGCAATTTGCGTTGCTCGGCATGGGCATCGCAATCCTGCCGAGCTATCTGATCGGCCGCGATATGACACGCGGCAGGCTTGTGCGTCTGCTCGGCGACTACCGTCTGCCGCAGGTGGAGATCAACATCGCGTATCCCAGCCGTCGTCACTTGCCGGCGAAGGTGCGTACGTTCATCGACCATCTGGTCGAGCATTTCAGCCAGACACCGAACAGCTTGCTCGGCGAACAGTGGATCAAGGACGGCCTTGGCCGGCCCGCCACGTCCGGGGCGCTCGATTCGGCGGACTCCATGCCGCCGGAAGCGTTCGACGGCGCTGAGCCGCTCTCACGCCTCCTGGATAGCGAGTTATCGCCAGTGCCAAGCACTTTGGCAAAGACCACGAATCGTCCGAGGACGACGGCTTTGTCGCGGCTGTAAGCGGTGGGGCGATGGGGACGGTAGCGCTTGCCGGCACGCAAAATGAAAAAGGCGCAGTCACGTGAAGTGACTGCGCCTTTTTTCGTGGGCACGCACGATGGCGGCCGGCAGTTCAAGATCTCCCGGCCACAGGTTTTTGAATCACGAGCCCGTCTTTCGAGCCACCGCTTTCTTCGCCGGTGCCTTCTTTGCAGCCGCGGTTTTGGTCGCGGATGCCTTTTTAGCCGCCGCTTTTTTGGCCGCGGGCGCGGTCTTCACCGCGACCTGCGCTTCTTCGTCATCCGACTCCGTCGCGGCGTCGGCAGCCGACTTTGCCGCTGCCGCCTTCGCAGCCGTTTTGGCGGACGGCTCTTTCTTCTCGAACTCAAAGCCGATCTTGCCGTCGTTCTGCTTGACGAGGAACGCCTTGAAATTGCGGCCCGTGCGCGACGACTTGAAGTTCGTCAGCAGATCGGTGCGCCCCTCTTCGAGCAGCTTGGACATCTGCTCGCGGGCAATTTCCTGCTGCAGAATGACCTTGCCCGAGCGGAAGTCGCAAGTCTTCGGATTGGCGACCGAGTTCTCGCAGACATAGCTCATGCCATGCTCGAACACGTGCCCCTTGCATTTCGGGCATGCGCCGACCGGTTGTTGATCGGAGAAGTCCGGCGGTTCCCCGTCTTCGCCGCCTGAATCCTGGCCGAAATCAAACTCCAGCTTGTAGTTCTTGATTTCGTCGTCGAGCGACAGCTTCAGGATTGCCGAGAAGGGCCGGCCCATCTTGCTGCGGAAACCAGAGAGTGGTCCGATCGTCTTGTTCTGCAACAACTCCTCGACTTCGGGAATCTCGAACTGACGTCCGCCGGGAATCTTCGAAATCGAGAACTCGCATTTCGAGCAGGCAAAGCGCCGGTAGTTTTCCTTCACCTGACCGCCGCAATTCGGACACGGCGTCTGCAACGTGGCGTAATCGCCGGGAATCGTGTCGGAATCGTATTCCTTCGCGCGCTTGACGATGGTTTGCGTCATGCGGGCAATTTCCTGCATGAACGCGTCGCGCGGCAGGTTGCCCCGCTCCATCTGCGAGAGCTTGTACTCCCATTCGCCGGTCAATTCCGGCGCGGTCAGTTCCTTCACGCCGAGGCCGCGCAATAGCGTCATCAACTGGAAGGCCTTGGCGGTCGGAATCAGATCGCGGCCTTCGCGGATCAGATACTTTTCACCGAGCAGACCTTCGATGATGGCGGCGCGCGTGGCCGGCGTACCGAGGCCTTTGGCCGCCATGGCTTCGCGCAGTTCATCGTCCTCGACCAGCTTGCCCGCGCCTTCCATGGCCGACAGCAAGGTCGCTTCGTTGTAGCGTGCGGGCGGCTTCGTCACCAGTTGCTGGGCGGCGATCTTGTCGGTCTTGACCTTTTCGTCCTTCTGCACCGGCACCAGGTTCGCGTCTTCGCCGCTGATTTCGCGACCGTAGATTTGCAGCCAGCCCGGCTCCACCAGCACCTTGCCTTCCGTCTTGAAGTGATGGCCGACCACTTCCGTGATCCGCGTCGTCACCTTGAATTCGGCGGCGGGGAAGAACACCGAGAGGAAGCGCTTCACGACCAGGTCGTAGAGCTTCTGTTCCGGCTCGGACAGATTCTTCGGCGCTTGCAGCGTCGGGATGATTGCGAAGTGATCGCTGATCTTCGAGTTGTCGAAGATGCGCTTGTTCGGTTTCACCCAGCCCTTGTCGAGCACCTGCTTGGCGAACGGCAGATAGTTGTTGCTCTCCTTGAGCATGCCGAGCGTCTGCTTGACCGTATCCATATAGTCTTCCGGCAGCGCGCGAGCGTCGGTCCGGGGATAGGTCAGCACCTTGTGCTTTTCGTACAGCGCCTGGGCGAGACCCAACGTGTTCTTCGCCGAGAAGCCGAAGCGGCCGTTGGCCTCGCGCTGCAAGCTGGTCAAATCGAATAGCGCCGGCGACAGTTGCGTGGACGGCTTGGATTCTTCCGTTACCGTGCCGATCTGGCCGCGGCAGGCGGCGACGATGGTCTCGGCCGCGGGCAGCGCCCACAGACGCGAATCGCGTTTCTCCGGGTCGAACTCGTCGCGCTTGAATTTCGGATCGAACCAGCGGCCTTCGTAAAAGCCGGCCGCGCAGACGAAGTCCGCTTTCACTTCCCAATAGTCGCGCGGCACGAAGCGGCGAATTTTCTCCTCGCGCTCCACGACGATCGACAGCGTGGGCGTTTGCACCCGCCCGACCGTGGTCAGGAAGAAGCCGCCGCCCTTGCTGTTGAACGCGGTCATTGCGCGCGTGCCGTTGATGCCGACCAGCCAGTCTGCCTCCGAACGGCAGCGCGCCGCGTCGGCGAGCGGCTGCATTTCCTCGTCGCTACGCAGACGAGCGAAGCCGTCGCGGATCGCGGCCGGCGTCATGGATTGCAGCCACAGGCGTTGCACCGGCTGCTTGGCTTTCGCGTGCTGCGCGATCAGGCGGAAAATCAGCTCGCCCTCGCGCCCCGCGTCGCATGCGTTGATCAGGCGGTCGACATCCTTGCGCTTGAGCAGCTTGGTCAGCACCTTCAGGCGCGACTCGCTCTTGGCGATCGGATTGAGATCGAAATGCGGCGGAATGACGGGCAGATTGGCGAAACTCCACTTGCCGCGTTTGACTTCGTAGTCTTCGGGCGCGGCGATTTCCAGCAGATGGCCGACTGCCGAGGAAAGGACGTACTCGTCGCTTTCGTAGTATTCGTCATGCTTGGTAAAGCCGCCCAAAGCGCGCGCGATGTCGTTCGCGACGGAAGGCTTTTCGGCGATGATCAGTGCTTTGGACATGACTCGATGTGAGGTTGGTAGATCAGGGTTGATGGCCTTGAGTGCGCTTTCTCCAGCGCGACCCTCGTTTGCGACCTTTGCGACCCAATAACGACCGCTTTATAGCACACGCCGTGAAAGCGGCGTGTCAAGTGCATGAAAAGCGCGCCATCATAATTGCGCGCCTGGTAATCGGGCAAGCTGCGGCAAACGCGCGGTGCACCGCCCGCAACGTCCGTGCCGCAAGGCTGGACGGCCGGCGCTACGTTCAGGCCACCGCCAGCGCGGGTCGCAGTTTCGGCGCGCCGCTGATGCCGGGCACGGCCGTCAGGTCGGACAACATCCGCTCCACGATTGCCGCTTGCGGCAATACGGTGCCGAAAAAACGTGTCGTGATCGAGTCTTCGATCAGGATGGTGGGGAAATTCTCGACATCCAGATCGTCGAAACGGTCCGCATGGGTTTCGATGTCTATCCATGCGAAACAGATATTCGGATGCCGATCGGCCAGCTTGTCGAAGGCGTCCCGATACTCGCGACAGGTTCCGCACCACTCCGCGCACAGACACGCAACGAACAGCGTGTCCGGGTCGTTGACGCGCTCGGCGATCCGGTCTTGGTCGGTGTCGAGGTTTAGCGCGGGCATGGTGGTTCCTTGCGTACTTTTGTCAGGTGCTTTGGCGCGAATGTAGCATGGCCGATTCCGGATCGTGGTCAACCTTGCGCACCGCGGGGGCGGCCTGGGCTTGCCCGCATGAAGCGGCCGCCGGGCAGCGCGGTCACCTGGCCGGCAAGTTCGAGTTGCAGCAACGTGGTTTGTAAGGCCGCGTCCTCCATCTCGGTGCGGGTGGCAAGAATTTCAAGCGTGGCGGGCGCGTGGCCGAGCGCCGCGAGCAGTTGCTCGGCTTCCTTGCTGAAAGTGGGCGAGGGCGGACTGCATGCTTGTGTCGAGGCGGCGTTCGCCCGAGGCGGCGCGCTTGTTTGCGGCCCTGCAAAGTCCGACGAGGTAGCGTCTGGTGGCGTCTGTGCGGACGCCGCCACTTTTGCCGCTTGCGCCCCGGCTGGCTCGGCCGCCGACTCCTTCGCGTCTGTGGAATTCGTCCGCGCCGCTGCGGCGTCCGGCACCACGGCTGTCGTGGCACTCGCCTTCCGCGGATGCCGCGAATCGGCTCCGTCCCACCGAACCGTTCGCGTGCCGGCAGCCTTATCTCCCGCCAGCCTGGCGAAGCCGAGTTCCTCGAGTACCTCGTCGGGTGTCTCAACCAGCTTCGCGCCTTGCTTGATGATCCGATGACAGCCACGCGAAAGCGGCGCGTGGATCGAGCCGGGCAGCGCGAAGATATCGCGGCCCATTTCGTTGGCGAGCCGCGCCGTGATCAGCGATCCGGAGCGCATCGCCGCCTCGACGATCACGACACCGCTCACGAGCCCGGCGATCAGGCGATTGCGCTGCGGGAAGTTGGCGGCGCGCGCCGGCGTGCCAAGCGGCCATTCAGACAGGATCGCGCCCTGCACCGCGATCTGCCGCGCGAGCGCATGATGCGCCGCCGGGTACACCAGGTCCGCGCCGGTGCCGATCACCGCGACCGTGCCGCCGATACCTTCCAGCCCGCCGCGATGCGCCGCGCCGTCGATGCCGAGCGCCAGCCCCGACACGATCGTCACGCCGGCGGCCGACAGCTCCCGCGCGAAACGCTCCGCGTCCTCGACGCCTTGCGGCGTGGCGCTGCGGCTACCCACCAGAGCGACCGCGCGCGTATGCAGCAGATCCAGCCGGCCCTTTATATATAGCAGTGGAGGCGGATCAGGCATGGTTAGGAGCGCGGGCGGGTACGCCGGGTCGTCGAGCGTGACGACCTGGTTGCCGGGCAGCGCGCGCCACGCGAGAACCGCGTCGAGCTGGGCGTCGAGATCAGGGCCCGCGGGAGCCAGCGCGGCGCGCGCGGCGGTTTCGCCGACGATCGCGGCAAGCGTCGCGTGCGATTGATGGAAGATTGCTTCCGGCAGCCCGAAAGCGCCGAGCAGTAAGCGCAGCGCGGCCGGTTTGAGCCCTGGTGCGAGCGAGAGCCGCAGCCACGCGGCGAGTTCGATATCGGTTGCGGGCAAGGTGTGCATTGCGAGTGAATCCTCTTGCAGGGCCAGCGGGCAGGCGGGCGCCATGCTAAAATTTTCATCATCCGAAATAACCGCAGCGCCGCGCCCACCCGCGCGGGCTCGTCGTTGGCGCACGAGGCGCGTTGAATCGAACCGGTTCGACACCATCTATCCTGTGCGCAATGCGATGCGCCCACAACCTGGCCGAACGGCTAACGCGAGCCTTCCACCGGTCAGCGGCGCCCAAAATCACATTCAAGATCATGGCTTTACTGAACATCATCAATTACCCGGACAAACGGCTGCACAAGATTGCGAAACCGGTCGAGGCGGTCAACGACCGCATCCGCCGCCTCGTCGCGGACATGGCTGAAACGATGTACGCCGCACCCGGCGTGGGCCTCGCCGCGACCCAGGTGGACGTGCACGAGCGCGTGATCGTGATCGACGTATCGGAGACGCACGACCAGTTGCTCGCTTTCATCAACCCGGAAATCATCTGGTCGAGTGACGAAAAGAAGCTGTCCGAAGAGGGCTGCCTGTCGGTGCCGGGGATCTATGACAACGTCGAGCGCGCCGAGAAAGTGCGTGTGCGCGCGTTGAACGAGAAGGGCGAGACCTTCGAGATGGATTGCGAAGGGCTGCTCGCGGTATGCATTCAGCACGAGATGGATCACTTGATGGGCCGCGTGTTCGTCGAATATCTGTCGCCGCTGAAGCAAACGCGCATCAAGAGCAAGATGAAGAAACTCGCCCACGCAATGTAATGCGTGTCCACCCCGCCTACTGCTCCCGTTCATGAGTCATTCGTTGCGCGTCGTCTTTGCCGGTACGCCGGAGTTCGCCGCGGCCGCGCTGGCCGCGATTCACAGCGCCGGTTTTCCCGTGCCGCTCGTATTGACCCGAGCCGACCAGCCTGCCGGACGCGGAATGAAAATGCAGGCGAGCCCGGTCAAGCGCTACGCGCAGGAGCACGGGATCGCTGTCGCTCAACCGCCTTCGCTGCGCCGCGCAGGCAAATATCCGGCCGAAGCCGCAGCCGCTATCGATCAGCTACGCGCCACGCCGCACGACGTCATGGTGGTGGCCGCCTACGGTCTCATCCTGCCGCGGGAAGTGCTGGAGATTCCGCCGTTTGGCTGCATCAACATTCACGCATCGTTGCTGCCGCGCTGGCGCGGCGCGGCGCCGATCCACCGCGCGATCGAAGCAGGTGACGCGGAAACCGGCATCACGCTGATGCAGATGGACGCGGGCCTCGACACCGGCGCAATGATTTCGGAAACGCGCACGCCGATCTCCGACGACGACACCACCGCCACGCTGCACGACCGTCTCGCGCAAGACGGCGCGAAGCTGATCGTCGAGGCGCTGATCGAACTGGAGCGCAACGGCAAGCTGGCGGCAACGCCGCAGCCGGCGGACGGTGTGACGTACGCGGAAAAGATCGCCAAGCACGAAGCAGCGCTGGACTGGCGCCGTCCGGCCGCGGCGCTCGCGCGCCAGCTGCGTGCGTTCGATCCGTTTCCCGGCGGCGTGGGCACGCTGGAAGACGGCACGTCGATCAAGGTCTGGTCGGCTGCCCCGGTGGACGCGCCTGGCAACAGCGCCGCAGCCGGCACGATCATGGCGGTATCCGCCGAAGGCGTGGTGGTGGCCTGTGGCGAAGGCGCGCTGCGTCTCACGCAACTTCAGAAACCCGGCGGCAAGCGTCTGCCGGTGCGCGAATTCCTGGCGGGCGCGACGCTGGCCGCTGGGCAGCGTTTCCAACTTCCCGAAGCAAAATAACAGACTCGCGCGGGTCTTGAACATCGTCCGTTCGGCCGAGGCTCACGGCCGCCGCCGCGAGCCGGCGGCGCGTTAGAATCGCTTAAGCAACGGTCCAGGTTTTGAGGATTTCCATGTTCGGCATCACCCATTTTGAGTTCTTCGTCGTCGCGGTCTTTTTGCTGAACGTGACGCCCGGTCCCGATACGGCTTACATAGTTGGGCGCAGCGTCGCTCAGGGCCGCGGCGCGGGTCTGATGTCGGTGCTCGGCATCTCGGCCGGCTCCTGCGTTCATTCGCTCGCCTGCGCGTTCGGCTTGACCGCGCTGCTGGCGGCGTCGGCTACAGCGTTCACGATCATCAAGTTCGTCGGCGCCATCTATCTGATCTATCTCGGCGTGCGCCTGATTTTCGCCAAACCGGCCACGGATCAAGCGGGTGGTGAAGCGCGCGGGGCCGGTGCCCCCAAGTCGCTGCGCCAGCTTTTCCTGCAAGGCTTCTGGACCAATGTGCTGAATCCTAAGGTCGTGCTGTTTTTCGTGTCGTTCTTCCCGCAATTCGTGACCACCGGCGGCGATCATAAAACGCTGGCGTTTCTCACGCTCGGCGGCGTGTTCGTCGTGATGAGCATGATGTGGAACAGCTTCGTCGCATGGGTCGCGGGTAGTGTGACGCAACGTTTTTCCGGCAAGCCGTCGGTGAAGAAGTGGCTGGATCGCGGCGTCGGCGGTGCATTCGTCGGCTTGGGCATCAAACTCGCCACCGCATCAAGATGATTGAATTTTCCTCACGCGCCCATATCTAACATTTCGCTTACAATCAGGCGCCGCGATCATGCGGCGCAGAGATGAACCGCGTTAGGGCAAGGAGTTGCAGACATGTTCAATTGGGTCAAAACCGCGATGTTGATGGCCGCGATCACGGCCCTTTTCATCGTGATCGGCGGGATGATCGGCGGGTCGCGCGGCATGATGATCGCGCTCGTGATCGCCCTCGGCATGAATTTCTTTTCGTACTGGTTCTCGGACAAAATGGTCCTGCGCATGTACAACGCGCAGGAAGTCGACGAAACCAGCGCGCCGCAGTTCTATCGCATGGTGCGCGAACTCTCCACGCGCGCGAATCTGCCGATGCCGCGCGTCTATCTGATCAACGAAGACGCGCCGAACGCATTCGCCACGGGCCGCAATCCGGAGCACGCCGCGGTTGCCGCGACCACGGGTATTTTGCGCGTGTTGTCGGAGCGCGAAATGCGCGGCGTGATGGCGCACGAACTGGCGCACGTGAAGCACCGCGACATTCTCATCTCGACCATTTCGGCGACCATGGCCGGCGCGATTTCCGCGCTGGCGAACTTCGCGATGTTCTTCGGTGGCCGCGACGAAAACGGCCGTCCCACGAACCCGATCGCGGGCATCGCCGTCGCGCTGCTGGCGCCGATCGCGGGTGCGCTGATCCAGATGGCGATTTCGCGCGCGCGGGAATTCGAAGCGGATCGTGGCGGCGCGCAGATTTCCGGCGACCCGCAGGCGCTTGCCTCGGCGCTCGACAAGATCCACCGCTACGCGAGCGGCATTCCGTTTCCCACGGCCGAGCAGCATCCGGCTACCGCGCAGATGATGATCATGAATCCGCTATCGGGGGGCAGCATCGCGAATCTGTTCTCCACGCACCCGGCCACCGAGGAACGCATCGCGCGTCTGATGGAAATGGCGCGCACGGGGCGCTTCGAATAACGAGCGCTGTGTGCAGCCAACGTGGTGCGATGAAGGGCGAGCCCGCGGGCTCGCCTTTTTTTCGGGCAGTAAAAGATCGCGCGAGCGGCAGCGGCGTCCCGCGTGCGCGCGAAGCCGCGCAGAGCCTGGCTTCGCGAAACCCGAGCGATCTACGCGGCGTATGCGCTAAGTACGGGCTCGACCGTCTCCTTCACGTACCCGTCGGCTCCGCCAAGCCCCCGTCGCACAAGCCCCGTTGCCGCGCCACGCTACAATGTCCGCTGTTTGCGTCGCGCGCACCGCGCTACCCGCCCTTGCCTTTTTCATGACCCAAAAATCTTCTTCGCGTTCTGCTTCGCCGTCGGCGCGTCCGCGCGAATCCCGTTTGTCGATGCTGCATCTCGCGCCCGAATCGCTCGCCTTCGCGCTCGACAGCGCGGGCCAGGCCGTCGGCGCCGTGCGTCTCGGCGCGGCTTTGCCCGCCGCGCTGCAATCCGTATTCGTGAACGCGCCTGAGGGTAGCGCCGCCGCCGCACGCGGCGCGGTGCAGGACATTGCGTACCGCACCATGCGGCGTCTCGCAACCGCCGAATGGCTGATCGCGAAACTGGTGAAGAAAGCGCCGCCGCCGCACGTCGGGCACGTGCTCGCGTGCGCGCTGGCCTTGCTCGTCGACGACGAAGCGAGCGCCGCCTACACCCCGTTCACCGTGGTCGACCAGGCGGTGAGCGCGATCGGCGCGCGTCGCGAATTCGCGTTCGCCAAGGGCCTCGTCAACGCGGTGCTGCGCAATTTTTTGCGCGAGCGTGAGGCGCTGCTGAACGCCGCGCAAGCCGACGAAGTCGCGCGCTGGAACTATCCGGCGTGGTGGATCGAGGCAGTGAAACGCGCATGGCCCGACGCCTGGCAAACGGTGCTCGCGGCCGGCAATAGCCAAGGCCCGCTCACCCTGCGTGTGAACGCCCGCCGTTCGACGGTGGATGCCTACCTGCAAGTGCTCGCGGACCATCACATTCCGGCGAGCAAAGCCGGCGACCACGCCGTCAAGCTGGCCGCGCCAATGCCGGTTGACCGCATTCCCGGCTTCGAGGACGGTGTAGTCTCAGTGCAGGACGCCGGTGCGCAACTCGCCGCTCAACTGCTCGGCGTGCGCGACGGCATGCGCGTGCTCGACGCGTGCGCCGCGCCCGGCGGCAAGACCGGGCATCTGCTCGAACTCGCCAACCTTCAACTCGTGGCGCTCGAAAGCGACGTCTCGCGCGCGCGCCGCATCGGCGAAAACCTGCAGCGGCTCAAGCTCGAGGCGGAAGTGCGGATCGGCGACGCGGGCGCGCCGGCAAAATGGCACGACGACATCGACCAGCCGTTCGATCGCATCCTGGCCGATGTGCCGTGTTCGGCGTCGGGCATCGTGCGGCGTCATCCGGATATCCGCTGGCTGCGCCGCGAATCCGATATTCCCGCACTGGTCGCCGAACAGCGCCGCATTCTCGGCGCGCTTTGGCCGCTCGTGAAGCCAGGCGGCGAGTTGCTCTACGTTACGTGTTCGATCTTTCCAGAAGAAGGCGAATTGCAGGCGCAGTGGTTTGGAAACAAGTATCAGGATGCGGTACGATTGGACGCGCCGGGGCAACTTTTACCTACAGTCGCTCGCGCGCCCGCCGATACATCGGCCGGTTCCGATGCCGGACAACTCGCTGAAGCGAGCGACGGCGCGAACTCAGACCACGACGGATTCTTCTACGCGCGCTTTCAGAAACGGTGACCATCAAACGCTTCCTTCCGCTTCGGCTCGCCGCCGTGCTCTGGATCGCGCTGGCCGTATGGCTGGCCGCACCGGGCGTGGCGCACGCCGACTCGATCGCGGTGCAGCGTGCGTCGCTGCAAGCTGACAACTCCGGCTGGAGCCTCGACGCGCGTTTCGACTTCGACTTGAACAGCAATCTCGAAGACGCCGTCAATAAAGGCATTCCGCTTTACTTCACGACCGACTTCGAACTGAGCCGGCCGCGCTGGTACTGGTTCGACGAGCAACCGGTGAGCGTGTCGCAGAGCATCCGCCTGTCGTTCCAGCCGCTGACGCGCGAATACCGCGTGTCGAGCGTGTCGTCCGGCGGTTTGCAGCTCGGCTTCACCACCCTCAAGGACGCGCTCGCGGTGATCAAGCACATTCCGTCGTGGCATGTGATCGAGCGCAATCAGGTGAACGTCGGCGAGACTTACACCGCGTCGGTGCGCATGCAACTCGACATCGCGCTGATGCCCAAGCCGTTCCAGATCGACGCGGTGAACAACCGCGACTGGAACCTCGCGTCCGAATGGAAGCGCTTTACCTTCACGGTGACCGAACGTGCTAAATAGAGTGCGCCGAGCCACCAGTGTCAGCAGCGTCGTCGTGCGCGTGCTGGTGTCCACGGTCGCGGTGACCGCCGTGCTGCTGCTCGTGCTGCTGGCCGCGGCGAGCGCGAATACCGAATTCTTCGACCGCTATTACCAGTGGCTCTATGCCGCGAACCTCGTGGTCGCGATGATCTTTCTGCTGGTGGTGGCGACGCTCGTCATCATCATCATCGTGCGGCTGCGAAAGGGGAAGTTCGGCACGCGGCTGCTGGCGAAACTCGCGTTCTTCATGGCGTTGGTCGGCGTGGTGCCGGGCGGCATCATCTACGTCGTCTCGTATCAGTTCGTGTCGCGCAGTATCGAGTCGTGGTTCGACGTGAACGTTGAAACCGCGCTGACCTCGGGCCTGAATCTCGGCCGCGGCATGCTCGACGCATCGCTGTCCGATCTGCAAACCAAGGGCCGCTTGATGTCCGAACAGCTGGCGAGCGCGGACGCGGCCGGCACCACGCTCACGCTCCTGCGCTTGCGCGATCAGTTCGGCGTGCAGGACGCGACGATCGTCGAACCCACGCGCAGCATGTCGGGCGCGACGCCGGATATGCATGTGGTCGCGCAAGCCTCCAGCAATTACGCGACGCTCGTGCCGAACGATCTGCCCACGCCGCTGATGATCGACCAGGCGCGCGGCCGCGGTTATGCGGCGATCGAAGGCGAAGTCGACGGCGATCCGCGCGCGCATGGCAGCAAGGGTGCGTTGCGGCTGCGCATCGTGCAGCGTATTCCCGATTCGAACGCGGCGCTGTTGCAGCCCACTGAACGCTTCCTGCAACTCACGCAGCCGGTGCCGCCATCGCTCGCGCGCAACGCCGACGCGGTGCAGCGCGCGTATCGCGAGTATCAGGAGAAGGCGCTGGGGCGCACCGGCTTGCGCAAGATGTATATCGGCACGCTCACGCTCGCGCTGTTTCTCGCCACCTTCATCGCGATGATGCTGGCGCTCGCGCTCGGCAATCAGCTCGCGCGGCCGTTGTTCCTGCTTGCGCAGGGCACGAAGGAAATTACCGAAGGCGACTACACGCCGAAGCGCGAAATCAAGTCGCGCGACGAATTGGGCTTCCTCACGCAATCGTTCAATGCGATGACGCGGCAGTTGTCCGAGGCGCGCGCGGCGGTCGAAAACAACCGCATCGCGCTCGAACATTCGAAGGCGTATCTGGAAAGCATTCTCGCGAACCTGACTGCGGGCGTGTTCGTGTTCGACCGGCAATTCCGTCTCACCACCGCGAACCGCGGCGCCGAGCGGATTTTCCGCCAGCCGTTCCAGACGGTGATGGGTTCCGCGCTCGAGCAGATCGGCGTGTTGAGCGAATTCGGCGGCATGGTGCGCAAGGCCTTTGCCGATCGCGAAGCGGCGAGCGGCGACGGTCACGACGACCGCGGCCACTGGCAGCAGCAATTCTCGGTGCAGGTGCCGGGCGAGACGGAGCCGCTCACGTTGCTCGTGCGCGGCGCGCGCCTCGTCTCCGCCACCGACCGCGACGCGGAAGACATGCAAACGTCCGGCTACGTGGTCGTGTTCGACGACATTTCCGACGTGATCTCCGCGCAGCGTTCGATCGCCTGGGGCGAAGTCGCGCGGCGCCTCGCGCACGAGATCAAGAATCCGCTCACGCCGATCCAGCTTTCCGCGGAGCGTCTGCAAATGAAGCTCGCCGACAAGCTGTCGCCGACGGACGCCGATGTGTTGAAGCGCGGCGCGACCACGATCGTCAACCAGGTCGCGGCAATGAAGCAGATGGTCGACAATTTCCGCGACTATGCGCGCACGCCCCCGGCCGTGCTCGCGCATCTGCAACTGAACGAACTGGTCAGCGAGGTGCTGACGCTGTACGGTATCGAGGAAGGCAAAAGCGCAATTCAGGTCGAACTCGCGGCGTTGCCGGCGATTCGAGGCGATGCGACGCAATTGCGTCAGGTGATTCACAACCTGCTGCAGAATGCGCAGGATGCGGTAGCCGACGTCGAACAGCCGCATGTGCTGCTCGAAACGAGGACAGTAGAATACGGAGACCCCGACGCGGAAGGCAAAGTACGTGTCGCGGTGCGTCTGACGGTGTCGGATAACGGACCCGGTTTCCCCACGCGTATCCTCACCCGTGCATTCGAGCCTTACGTCACGACCAAGGCCAAAGGTACGGGTCTGGGTCTTGCGATGGTCAAGAAGATCGTCGACGAACATGGCGCGCGCATCGACGTTCGCAACCGGATGAAAGCGGGCGATGTGGTCGAGGGCGCGCAGATTTCGATTCTCTTCCTTCAACTGGCAGACGATGCCGCGGCGCCCGAGACAGGGTCGCGGCCGGCGCACGGCGGTGCGTCGCAGGGAACGACAAAAGCAACAGTGCAGACAAGGGCAGCGTAAATGGCAACCATCCTGGTGGTAGATGATGAAATGGGCATCCGGGAATTGCTCTCGGAGATCCTGAGCGACGAGGGGCATGTCGTGGAGGCCGCGGAAAACGCGCAGGAAGCGCGCGAGTTCCGCTTGCGCCAGGCGCCGGATCTGGTGCTGCTCGACATCTGGATGCCCGACACCGACGGCGTGACGTTGCTCAAGGAGTGGGCCGCGCAGGGGCAACTGACCATGCCGGTGATCATGATGTCCGGTCACGCAACCATCGATACCGCGGTGGAAGCGACCAAGATCGGCGCGCTCAATTTTCTCGAGAAGCCGATCGCGTTGCAAAAGCTGCTGAAGGCCGTCGAGCAGGGCCTCGCGCGTGGCAATGCGGCGAGTGCGCCCGGCGGCGCGGCGGTCAAGCCGATGTTGCCGGTCAGCGCCTCGGCCGTGGCTTCGGCGGCCGCGTTGCCGATGCTGTCCGCGGACGGTATGGGCAGCGGCGCGTTGGCTGCGCAAACGGCCTCGATTTCGTTCGATATCCCGTTGCGCGACGCGCGCGACGCCTTCGAGCGTGCGTACTTCGAATATCACCTCGCACGTGAGAACGGCAGCATGACGCGCGTCGCCGAAAAAACCGGTCTGGAGCGCACGCACCTGTACCGCAAGCTCAAGCAGCTCGGCGTCGATCTCGGCAAGAACAAAGGGGAATAAGTAGCCCTTGCGGCCGGCGCGAGGGCCGCTCGGGGCAGATTTTTCGAGAAGGGACTTGCCCGCCTGCTGACCCTTTGATATCATTTCGTTCTTCGTTGGCCCGGTAGCTCAGTTGGTAGAGCAGCGGATTGAAAATCCGCGTGTCGATGGTTCGATTCCGTCCCAGGCCACCAGGATTCAGCCCCAGGAAATCGCAAGATTCCTGGGGCTTTTCCTTTTCTGACGGGCTTTCGTTGCTTCGGCCTGTACGCGCGGTGTGCCGAGACGGGCGCGGCGGTATTCGGCGTCGCATGATAAAATCGCGTCAGTTCAAGGACTTGCATGCGAGTGGGTCGCCTGAGTGCCGCTGCGCCAGCCAAGTCCTTTGGCGTTTCTGGGCGGACCTTTTGCGCTGCAACCCGGCAGGGGAGCGGCCAGGGCGACAATCGGCAACTGGCACCAAAGCTTTCGCCCGACGATCAACGGTATAACGCCCAGCGACTCTGCGCGCGGAAGGCGCGGCCTATACTGATTTGGGCCGGCAGCAATGCCGGCACGCGTCGCGCCGCGTTGCTCGCATGGCGCACCTCGCGCAGCGCGACGCGGCACTCATCATTCACGGAGTTTCACGGTGATCCGCAAAGACGCTAAACGTAGCGCTCTCGTGCTGTTTTCCGGCGGCCAGGATTCCGCCACGTGCCTCGCCTGGGCGCTCGAACGCTACGAAACGGTCGAGACGCTCGGCTTCGATTACGGTCAGCGGCATCGCGTCGAACTTGAATGCCGCGAAGGATTCCGTCAGGCCGTCGCGCGCGCATTTCCGGCGTGGGCGAAGCGCCTCGGCGACGATCATATGATCGACTTGTCGGTCTTGGGCTCGATCAGCGATACCGCCATGACGCGCGAAATCGCGATCGAAGCCACGGCCAACGGTTTGCCGAATACGTTCGTGCCGGGCCGTAACCTGATGTTCATGACGATTGCCGCGGCCATCGCGTATCGGCGTGGTTTGCAGGTGCTGGTCGGCGGAATGTGCGAGACGGATTTTTCCGGCTATCCCGATTGCCGCGACGACACGATGAAGGCATTGCAGGTTGCGTTGAACCTCGGCATGGACTCGCGTTTCCTGCTCGAAACGCCGCTCATGTGGCTCGACAAGGCGGACACGTGGCGTCTCGCGCACGAGCTGGGCGGCGACGAACTGGTCGAGTTGGTGCGCGTTGAAACGCATACATGCTACGTCGGCGAGCGCGCGGAATTGCATGCGTGGGGTTTCGGTTGCGGCGAATGCCCGGCGTGCCGCTTGCGCAAGCGCGGCTACGAAGCGTATCTGGCCGGCGAAAAGGTCACCGAGCCGGTGTGAGGCCGGGTCTGGTTTCAACGCCGGCATACGCCGCGCGGCGAACTTGAATACGGGGCGCTGGGCAGCACCTACGCCTGGCCCCGGCAGCATGCGAACAGGCAGCATCTTCAGGAACACGAGGCAAAAAGCAGCATGACTTACGCGGTCAAGGAAATCTTCTACACGTTGCAGGGCGAGGGCGCGAACGCCGGGCGTCCGGCCGTGTTCTGCCGGTTCGCCGGCTGCAATCTGTGGTCGGGCCGCGAGGAAGATCGTGCGGATGCCGTGTGCCGCTTCTGCGATACCGATTTCGTCGGCACCGATGGCGAGAACGGCGGCAAATACCGTAGCGCCGAGGAACTCGTGCAAATGATCGCGTCGCTGTGGCCGCAAGGCGAGGGCGAGCGCTTCGTGGTGTGCACCGGCGGTGAGCCGATGCTGCAGATCGACCCGCCTTTCGTCGACGCGCTGCATGCGGCCGGCTTTGAAATCGCCATCGAAACCAACGGCTCGCTGCCGGTGCTCGAGACCATCGACTGGATTTGCGTGAGCCCGAAAGCCGACGCGCCGCTCGTCGTCACCAAGGGCAACGAACTGAAGGTCGTGATTCCGCAGGACAACCAGCGCCTGTCCGACTACGCGAAGCTTGACTTCGAGTATTTCCTCGTCCAGCCCATGGACGGCCCGTCGCGCGACATCAACACCAAACTCGCGATCGACTGGTGCAAACGCCATCCGCAATGGCGCCTGTCGATGCAGACCCACAAGTATCTGAACATTCCCTGACTTGCCGTGCTGACGATTACACGAAAACTCGAATTCGACGCGGGTCACCGCATCCCCGATCACCGCAGCCAGTGCCGTAATCTGCACGGCCACCGCTATGTGCTCGAAATCACGCTGCAAGGCGATCTGGTCGACACCGAGGGCGCGCCCGACCGCGGCATGGTGATGGACTTCGCCGATGTGAAGTCGCTCGCCGTCGAGCATCTGGTCGACAAGTGGGACCATGCGTTCCTCGTCTATGAAGGCGATACGCAGGTACGCGGCTTTCTGGAAACGATGGCCGGCCACAAGACGGTCGTACTCGACCGCATCCCTACTGTCGAGAATCTTGCCGCCGTCGCGTTCGACATTCTCGCGAACGTCTACGACGCGCATTACGGCGTGAATCTGCGTCTACACAAGCTGCGTCTGTACGAGACGCCGAATTGCTGGGCCGACGTGGTCCGCGATTAAGCGCCAGGGCCGATCGCGCACGCCGAACCCCCGCGTTATTGTCACGGTATGATCGCTCCGATAACCATACGGAGCGAGACATGCCGGTCACCGCATTGCGTCGCAGCAGGCAGCCGGGCCGCGAGAGTCCTGGCGTTCGCCTGCACTGCATCACCCGCATCCTGAGTCGCTTTCCGCACGACGTATCCCGTCGCCGTGACGGAGCGCGCCGATGAGCACTTTCACCAATCCCCTCAAGCAACGGTTGAAGGAAGCCGATCCGCTGTTCGGCCTGTGGCTGTCGCTCGGCAGCGACGCCGCGGCGGAGGCGCTCGCGCACGCGGGTTTCGACTGGTTGCTGATCGACATGGAACACGCGCCGAACGATAGCGGCGACGTTACTTCGCAATTGCGCGCGATCGCGGCGGCGCATCTGCCGAGCGAGCCGGTGGTGCGCGTGCCGGCCACCGAGGCGTGGCTCGTCAAGCGCGTTCTGGATGCCGGCGCGCGCACGCTGATGTTTCCGAATATCGCGTCGGCGGCCGAAGCGGCGCATGCCGTGCGTCTCACGCAATATCCGAGCGCCGAGGCGCTCGACGGTCAGCGCGGCGTCGCCGGCATGGTGCGGGCGGGAGCCTACGGCATGCGGCGCGACTACGTGCAGACGGCGAATGCGCAGATCTCGACCATCGTGCAGATCGAGTCGGCGCGCAGCCTCGAAGAAGTGGAAAAGATCGCGGCGACCCCAGGCGTCGATTGCCTGTTCGTGGGTCCCGCCGACCTGGCCGCGAGCCTCGGTCATCTCGGCGATTCGAAGCACGCCGACGTGCAGGCGGCGATGGCGCGCATCGTCAGCGCCGCCGACAAGGCCGGCATCGCGGCGGGCATTTTCGCCATGGACGCCGTGAGCGCGAGGCAGTATCGCGATGCCGGTTTTCGTTTTATCGCGCTGGCCGCCGACGTCTTGTGGATGTTGCGCGCGACTCGCCAGGCGTTGCAGGAGGTGAGGTCATGAAGGTGAAGGTGCAGGGCGTCGTCGCGCGCCTGGCGGTTACGGCGGTGTTGATGGCGAACGTGGCGGCGCATGCGCAGGACCGGGTCGCGAAGCCCTCCGATGCCGAGACGCAAACCGCGGTCGCGGACTACAACGCCGGCAATCTGACCGCCGCGCTTGCCGAATTCCGCAAGGCCGCCGAGCGCGGCAGCCGGCTCGCCGAGTTCAATTACGCGATGATGCTGCTCAACGGCGAAGGCACCTCGGCCAACGTCGACGAAGGCAAGAAGTGGCTGCGCAAGGCCGCCGACGCCAACATGTCTCACGCGCAATACGTGTACGGCAAGATGTACGACGATGGCGAGTTCGTCGGGCGCGATCCGGTCGAGGCGCATCGCTGGTTCCTGAAGGCCGCGCAGCAAGGACACGTGCAGGCGGAGCTTGCGCTTGCCAACCAGTTCCTCGACGGCCGCGGCACCGAGCGCGACAACAAGCAGGCATTCGTCTGGTACAAGAAAGCGGCAGAGGGCGGCGACATGACCGCGCAATACGTGACGGGCTCGTTCTACGAGCGCGGCGGCGACGGCGTGGACAAGAACCTGAACGTGGCGCGTGCCTATTACGCGGCCGCCGCGGCACAGGGCGATCCGGCGGCGCGGCTCAAGTACCAGGAGCTCAGCACGCAGTTGCGGGATCGGAAGGAAGTGAAACCGCAGTGAACGCTGCGGTGAACGACGCCGTAAACGAAACAGGGCGCTCCTTGCGGTGCGCCCCTTCCGGTTCGTCGAATTCGTTGCGGCGCTTTGCTTGCGACAGCCCGCATCGGTTTGCGGTTGCCAGCGCGCTGGAGCGCTAGCTCTGCATCAACCGTTTCTGTCGCGCGACGTTCATGATCAGGCCGGCCGCGACCCCCAGCGTAGTGAGCGCGGTGCCGCCGTAACTCATGAACGGCAACGGCACGCCTACCACCGGCAAGATGCCGCTCACCATGCCGATGTTGACGAACGCGTAGGTGAAAAACGCCATCGTCAGCGATCCGGCCAGCAGACGCCCGAACAGCGTGGCTCCATTGGCCGCGATATAGAGTCCGCGCGCGATCAATAGCATGTACAGGATGAGTAATACGATCCCTCCCGCCAGCCCGAATTCTTCGGCGAACACGGCGAAGATGAAGTCGGTGTGCTTCTCGGGGATGAATTCCAGATGCGCCTGCGTGCCCTTCAGCCAGCCCTTGCCGAGCGGGCCGCCCGAGCCGATTGCAATCACCGCCTCGATCGTATGGAAGCCCTTGCCGAGCGGATCGGAGGTCGGATCGAGCAGCGTGCAGATGCGGTGCTTCTGATAGTCGTGCATGAGCGGCCACTGCACTTGCGGCTGGCAGATCTTGTCCTGAAACGCCGCGATGGAGCCGACCGCGATCACCCCGGCAAGCAGCACCGGCACGATCAGCTTGAAACTCAGACCCGCGAAGTAGATCACGAAGAACCCGGCCGCGAACACCAGCACGGCGGTGCCGAGGTCGGGCTGCTTGGCGATCAGTCCGACCGGCACCGCGAGAATCAGCAGACCGACGAGGTAGTCGTACCAGCGCATCACGCCTTCGCGGCGCTGGTAGTACCACGCGAGCATCAACGGTGTGGCGATCTTCAGCATCTCCGAAGGCTGGATCACCACGCCGACGTTGATCCAGCGCTTCGCACCCTTGCGCGTGAGGCCGAACAACGCCACCGCGACCAGTAACGCGATCCCGAACGTATAAAGCGGGACGGCGAAGCGCATCAGCATGGTGGGCGGCACATTGGCAAGCGCCCACATCAGCAGGAACGTCAGCATGATGTTGCGCAGTTGATCTTCCACGCGGCCGGGAACGTCCAGACTCGCGCTGTACAACGTGATGAGGCCGACGCACAACAGCAGGAACACGATCAGTGCGAGCGGACGGTCGAAGCCCGCGAACATCCGCTTGATGCGGTCGAGCCAGGCGCGCTTGTCGAATTGCATGCCTTTCTCCTTACTCGTCGATGCCGCCGGAAACCGGCTGGCGTGGCGACGTGGGCTGAATGCCGTTATCCCGCGACGGTTCTCCGACGGGATTTCCTTCCGGGCGTGCGGCGGCGCTCGGCGCCGGCTCGCTACCCGGACGGGGTGGATGCGGAGCGCGGGGTTTGCGCGGCGTCTTTACGGCGGAGGACGCGGGCGTGGCTGCCGACGCCCCCGCACCCGTCGCAGCGGGCGCCGATGAGGCCACCGCCGCCGATGCAGCCGCCGATGCGGATGCCGCGGCCGCGGCAGAAGCCGCCGCTGCCGCCGAAGCCGCGCCCGGCATCGGCAACGCCGTGAAGCCCGCAGCGATCCTGACCGGCTGCGTCGCCGCATCCTGAGGTGCCGGTGCGCCGCCCACTTCGGGCGCGGAGGCGTCCTGGGTCGCGGAGGCCGCAGTCGCGATAGCCGCTGCTTGTGCGCCGGGCTTGTTCTTGCCGACGAGGTAATAATCGAGCACACGTCGCGCGATCGGACCGGCGGATTCCGCGCCCCAGCCGCCGTTTTCCACGATCAGCGCGAGCGCGATCTTCGGCTGCTCGGCGGGCGCGAACGCAATGAAGAGCGCGTGATCGCGCAGGTGCTCGGCGGTCGTCGCATGGCCGCGGTAGTTCGCGCCCTGCAGCGAGTAAACCTGGGCCGTGCCGGTCTTGCCGGCCGCCAGATACGGCGCGCCGATGAACAGTTTCGACGCCGTGCCGTTGGTCACGACGCCTTCCATCGCGCGCTTGATGATGTCGATATCGGATTGCTTCACGGCGAGCTTGTCGGTCGGATCGCGCACGACCGCGCGCGTGTCCTTGGTGATCGGATTTTCGACGTCGCGCACGAGGTGCGGCTTCATCACGACGCCGTTGTTCGCAAGCGTGGCGGTGGCGTGCGCGAGCTGCAAAATCGTGAACGAGTTGTAGCCCTGGCCGATGCCGAGGCTGATCGTTTCACCTTCGTACCAGCGTTGCTGCTCGGGCTTGCGATACGCCTTGCGCTTCCAGTCGGTCGAAGGAAGAATGCCGCGCGCCTCGCCCGAAATGTCGATGCCGGTGATCTGGCCGAAACCCCACGGCTTCATGAAGCCGGCGATCGCATTGACGCCGAGATCGTGCGCGAGCATGTAGAAATACGTGTCGTTCGACACCACGATCGCGCGGTTCATGTCGACCCAGCCCTGGCCCGAGCGCACGTCGTTGCGGAACGTGTGGCCGCCGAACGTGTACGAGCCCGGATCCTGGAAGCCCCAGCCCGGCGTGCGCTTGTGCAGCGTCAGCGCGGCGAGCGCCATGAACGGCTTGTAGGTCGAGCCCGGCGGATAGGTGCCGTGCAGCGGGCGGTTCAGAAGCGGGTGATCCGGCGAGTTGTTGAGCTCGTCCCAGGTTTGCTGATCGATGCCGTCGACGAACGAATTGGGATCGAAGCTCGGCGCCGACACGAAGGCGAGCACGTCGCCCGTGGCCGGCTCGATCGCGACCAGCGCGCCGCGGCGGCCCGCGAATGCCTGCTCGGCGACCTGCTGCAAGCCGATATCGAGCGACAGCACGAGATTGTTGCCGGGCGTCGCCTGGGTGCGCGACAACGTCCGCACCGGCCGGCCGCCGGCGGTGACTTCGACTTCCTCGAAACCGGTCTGGCCGTGCAGCTCGGTCTCGTAGCTCTGCTCGACGCCGATCTTGCCGATGTAGTCGGTGCCCTTGTAGTTGTTCGCGTCCAGACGCGGATCGTAGTGGTCCGGGTCCTTGTCGTTCTGGTCGCTGGCGTCGTCGATGCGTTCCTGGTCGCGCTGCGAGATCCGGCCGATATAGCCGATCACGTGCGCCGCGGTCGGCCCGAGCGGATATTGGCGGAACAGGCGCGCGCGCACTTCCACGCCGGGGAAACGGAAGCGCTGCGCGGTGAAGCGCGCGACTTCGTCGTCGGTGAGGCGGGTGCGAATCGGCAGGCTCTCGAAGTTCTTCGAGTCTTCCTGCAGCTTCTTGAAGCGGCGCCGGTCGCGTGCATCGATCGAGACGACCGTGGCCAGGCTGTCGATCACGTTTTCGAGCGAATCGTTCAGCTTCGACGGCGTGATTTCAAGCGTGTACGCGGAGTAGTTCTTGGCCAGCACCACGCCGTTGCGGTCGGTGATGATGCCGCGGTTCGGCACGATCGGCGCGACCGAGATGCGGTTTTCGTCCGCTTGCAGCGAGTACTTGCTGTAGTGCCAGACCTGCAGGAACAGGAAACGGAAGCCGATCAGCCCGAAGCAGACGAACACGAACACGCCCGCCGCCGCCACGCGCACGCGGAACTTCGAGAGCTGTTGCTGAGTGTCCTTGAATTCGGTCATGCGATTCTGCAAAAGGCCGGGTCGCGGCCATCATGAGTGTGCGCCTGATCCGGTCGGAACCGGGAGGCATGAACGGCGACGTGCGTCGAGCGGGCCGCGGGCGTGGGTTCGACTGGGACGGCCGGCGCGCTCGCTGCGTGATCGATCAAATCGGCCGGGTGTCGTCCGGGTCGGCCGGGCGGCGTTGGGGCATCAACAGCAGGATGCTTGCAATCGGCCACAGCGCGGCTTCCACGAAGCCGTCGATCAGATAACCCCAGCCCGGAAACGCCGCGCCCGTCAGCAGACGGATCACGAACGGCACCAGTTGCGCGACCACGAGAAGCGGCATGACCGCGAACGTCTGTACGCCGAGCGGCATCCACAGCACCCGGCGGTGGATCGTGATCGCGCCGTACGACAGCAGCGTGTACGCCAGCGCGTGCTCGCCGAGCAGGCTGGCGTTGTGCACGTCCATCAACAAGCCGAGGAAGAACGCGATGCCCATGCCGACTTTGCGCGGCTGGTGCACGTTCCAGAACAGCAGCACGAGGGCGACGAAGTCCGGCACGCCGACGAGGCGCCCCCACGGCATCAGGTTCAGCAGGAACGCCGCAGCGAGACTGAACGCGATGAAGTACGGATTGACCGGCTGCAGAATGTATTGCGGACGGTTCATGGTTGCGCCCCCGGCGCGGCTTGCGGCTTCACGTTCTTGTCAGCGGTCGGTTTCTTTTCGGCGGCGGATTTTTTCTCCGTGGCGGCGGGCGCGGCCGGTGTTTTCTCAGCAGGCCTGGCGGCGGCCGCGGGTTTTTCAGCCGGTTTCCCGGCTGGCTTGGCTGCGGACTTATCCGCCGCAGCCTTGCTGTCCGCACCCTTGCCGGCTTTCTTGGCCTTCGCGGCTTCTTTCGCCGCGGTGGCCGGATCGGGCTCTTCCGGCGGACGCGGCGGTATGTCGTTCACGTAATGCAGCACCAGCAACTGACGCGCGCCGCGCACCGGTGCGACCGGCAGGCAGATCACGCGCGCAAAGGCGGTATCGGCCTGTTTGTCGACCCGCACCACCTTGGCGACCGGCAGCCCCGGCGGATAAATGCCGTCGAGTCCGCTGGTGACGAGTTCGTCGCCGGTTTGCACGTCGGCGCTGATCGGCACGAAACGCAGATCGAGCGTATCGCCCTTCGGCGTACCGTAAATCACGCTGCGCAAACCAGTGCGCACGATCTGCACGGGCACCGCCTGATCCTTGTCGGTGAGGAGCGTCACCTCCGCCTGCAAGGGGAACACACGCGTGACCTGGCCGACCACGCCGTCTTCATTGACGACCGGCGAGCCGTTCTGGATGCCTTGCTGCGCGCCACGGCCGATCACCACCTTCTGCGTGAACGGATCGCGTGTGTCGTACTGGATTTCAGCGGGCAGCGATTGCGTGGTGGCGCGCTGCGACAGTTGCAGCAGCGCGCGCAGATGGGCGTTCTCGGCGGCCAGTTCGGCGGCTGTATTGGCTTGCTGCGAGAGTTGCAGGTCTTTCGTGCGCAGCTTGTCGTTTTCGCTGCGCAGCGTGGCGCTGGTCACCGCGAGGTCGGCGGCGCCCATGAAGACGTCGCGCGGCACGAGGGCCGCGCGCTGCAACGGGTAGAGACCGGCACCGAGCACGCCGCGAACGATCTCGAGCGTTTTGAACCGTGCATCGGAGATCAGCAGGGCCAGCGCCAGCACGACGAAAAACACCAGCCGCGCGAGTGCGGATGGGCCTTGCTTGAACAGGGGCGGCGGACTGTATTCCATGGTCGGCGCCGGGGGCGTGAGCGGTTGGGTGAGACGGCGGCGCGCCAGGGACGCGCGTTCAGCACGCGGAGGCTGGGAGGTCCAGCCAACGGCAAACCGGCCCGCAAGGGGCCGTTTGCCTGATCCGCGCTACTGACATGGAGACGGGCTCGCTTACTCGTACGAGAAGATGCTGCCCAGCTTGTCCATGCGTTCGAGCGCCATGCCCGAGCCGCGCACGACGCACGTGAGCGGGTCTTCGGCGACGAGCACCGGCAGGCCGGTTTCTTCCGCGAGCAGGCGGTCCAGATCGCGCAGCAGTGCGCCACCGCCCGTGAGCATCATGCCGCGCTCGGCGATGTCGGCGCCGAGTTCCGGCGGCGTTTGTTCGAGCGCGATCTTCACCGACGACACGATCTGGTTCAGCGGATCGGTGAGGGCTTCGAGAATTTCGTTGCTGGAGATCGTGAAGCTGCGCGGAATGCCTTCCGACAGGTTGCGGCCCTTCACTTCCATTTCCTTGACTTCCGAACCCGGGAACGCGGAGCCGATTTCTTTCTTGATGGCTTCGGCGGTTTGTTCGCCGATCAGCATGCCGTAGTTGCGGCGAATGTAGTTGACGATGGCTTCGTCGAACTTGTCGCCGCCCACGCGCACCGAACCTTTATATACGATGCCGCCGAGCGAGATCACGCCGACTTCCGTCGTGCCGCCGCCGATGTCGACGACCATCGAGCCGGTAGCTTCCGACACCGGCAAGCCAGCGCCGATCGCGGCGGCCATGGGTTCTTCGATGAGATAGACCTGCGAAGCGCCGGCACCGTGCGCGGCTTCCTTGATGGCACGACGCTCGACCTGAGTCGAACCGCACGGCACGCAAATGATGATGCGCGGCGACGGCGAGAACATGCGCGATTCATGGGCAGTTTTGATGAACTGCTTGATCATCTGTTCGGTAACGGTGAAGTCGGCGATCACGCCGTCTTTCATTGGGCGGATTGCCTCGATGTTGCCCGGCACCTTGCCGAGCATCTGCTTGGCTTCCTTACCGACTGCCTGAATGGTTTTCTTGCCGTTGGGACCGCCTTCCTGGCGGATCGAGACCACCGACGGTTCGTCGAGAACGATACCTTTGCCACGCATGTAGATGAGCGTATTGGCAGTGCCAAGGTCAATGGCCAGATCGTTGGAGAAATAGCTGCGCAAAAAACCGAACATTCAAAATCCTGTCTCGCTTGGCGCCGGGCCTCGCAACGTATGCGCAGGGCGGCAGCGGAAAAAATAACAGCCTCAACCGGGCGAAATGGGCGCCGCTGATCTTGAAGCTGCGGGGGAGTCTACCGGAGGCCGGTGCAAAGCCACGTTAGAAAAATCCGAACCATCTTTGAGAACTGATCGGAAAGGCCGTGTTAAGTCGGTCCGGGTTTGGGTCGAACGCGTAATGATACCTTATAATTTTGGATGTTTTGAAGGAAACGGCTGGCACTTTTTGCCACCGCTGGCCCCTTTTTCGAGGTCTTCCTCCTGCGTCGTAACCCGCTGTCGCGGCATTGTTTTTTCGTTGCCGCGGCGGTCCACCACATTTTCCGGTGACTGCATGGCTCTGACCCTGACCGATGTAAAACGCATCGCGCATCTCGCGCGGCTCGACCTTGCCGAAGCCGACGCCGAGCACACGCTCGTCCAGCTCAATGACTTCTTCGGCCTCGTCGAGCAGATGCAGGCGGTCGATACCACCGGCATCGCCCCGCTTGCTCATCCGATCGAGCAGATCGAAGACGTCGCGCTGCGCCTGCGCGACGACGCGGTAACCGAAACAGTCGAACGCGAAGCTTTCCAACGCCCGGCGCCGGCCGTGCAAGACGGCCTGTACCTCGTGCCGAAGGTGATCGAGTAAGAATCGCGCATCAAGCCCGGCACGGCGTGCGAACGGAATACCGCTCGAATCCGCGCCATCCGGCTTCCTCGGCTCGGCTTGCCGGCGGGCAGCCGAACGCCCAAACGGCAGCGTCGCCCGCGCTGCCGCGCTCTTCAGGATAAAACGCAATGCATGAAAAAAGCTTGACCGAACTGCGCGCCGCACTGGCGGCCAAGGAATGCTCCGCAGTCGAACTGGCCCAGTTGTATCTGAAGCGGATCGACGCCGCCAATAGCCTCAACGCATTCATTCAGGTCGATCCCGATCTGACGCTCGCGCAGGCGAAAGCCGCGGACGCGCTGCTGCACACCGGCCACGCGGGTCCGCTGGCCGGCCTGCCGATCGCGCATAAGGATGTGTTCGTCACCAAGGGCTGGCGCTCCACCGCCGGCTCGAAGATGCTGTCGAACTATCAGAGTCCGTTCGACGCAACCGTGGTCGCGCGTCTGCAGAACGCCGGCATGGTGTGCGTGGGCAAGACCAATATGGACGAGTTCGCGATGGGCTCCTCCAACGAGAATTCGCATTTCGGCCCCGTGCAGAATCCGTGGGATCGCCAGGCTGTGCCGGGCGGTTCGTCGGGTGGCTCGGCGGCTGCGGTCGCCGCGCGTCTCGCGCCGGCCGCCACCGGCACGGATACGGGCGGCTCGATCCGTCAGCCGGCATCGTTCTCGGGCATCACCGGCATCAAGCCGACCTACGGCCGCGTGTCCCGTTACGGGATGATCGCGTTCGCCTCGTCGTTGGATCAGGGCGGCCCGATGGCGCGGAACGCCGCGGACTGCGCGACGCTCCTCAACGCAATGGCCGGTTTCGACGAACGCGACTCCACGAGCCTCGTTCGCGACGACGAAGACTACACGCGCTACATCGGCAAGCCGTGGCAGGAAGACGGCGCCAGCAAGCCGCTCGCCGGCTTGCGCATCGGCCTGCCGAAAGAGTATTTCGGCGCGGGTCTCGCCGACGACGTGCGCGCCGCCATCGACGCCGCGTTGAAGCAATACGAAGCACTCGGCGCAACGCTGGTCGAAGTCTCGTTGCCGAAAACCGAACTGTCGATCCCCGTCTACTACGTGATCGCGCCGGCGGAAGCTTCGTCGAACCTGTCGCGTTTCGACGGCGTGCGCTTCGGCCATCGCGCCGCGGAGTATCGCGATCTGCTCGACATGTACAAGAAGTCGCGCGCCGAAGGTTTCGGACCTGAGGTGAAGCGCCGTATTCTCGTCGGCGCCTACGTGCTGTCGCACGGCTATTACGACGCGTACTACCTGCAGGCGCAAAAAATCCGCCGCATCATCGCCCAGGATTTCCAGGAAGCGTTCAGGCAGTGCGACGTGATCATGGGACCAGTCGCGCCGTCGGTGGCGTGGGACCTCGGCGCGAAAGGCGACGATCCCGTGCAGATGTATCTGGCCGACATCTACACGCTGTCGGTGAGCCTCGCCGGGTTGCCGGGCATGAGCGTGCCGTGCGGCTTCGGCGCGGGCGCGAATGCGCAGCGTCCGGTGGGCCTGCAGATCATCGGCAACTATTTCAATGAAGCCCGGATGTTGCAGGTGGCCGACGCGTTCCAGCGCGTGACCGACTGGCACCGCAAAGCACCGGCAGGAGTGTGAGCACCATGACCAAGCAATGGGAAGTCGTGATCGGTCTGGAGACCCACGCGCAACTGTCGACCCAATCGAAGATTTTCTCGGGCGCTTCGACGCAGTTCGGCGCCGCGCCCAACACGCAGGCGTGCCCCGTCGATCTCGCATTGCCGGGCACCTTGCCCGTGATGAACCGCGGCGCCGTCGAGCGCGCGATCCAGTTCGGTCTCGCGATCGGTTCGACGATCGCCCCGCGTAGCATCTTCGCACGCAAGAATTACTTCTATCCCGATCTGCCGAAGGGCTATCAGATCAGCCAGTATGAAATCCCCGTCGTGCAGGGCGGGCAGGTGAAGATCCAGGTGCCGGCCAACGAAAAGGCGGGTAAGGAAGCGTACGAGAAAGTCGTCAATCTCACGCGCGCTCACCTTGAAGAAGACGCCGGCAAGTCGCTGCACGAAGACTTCGCGGGCATGACCGGCATCGACCTGAATCGCGCGGGCACGCCGCTGCTGGAAATCGTCACCGAGCCGGAAATGCGCAGCGCGGCGGAAGCGGTCGCCTACGCGAAAACGCTGCACACGCTCGTCACGTGGCTCGGAATTTGCGACGGCAACATGCAGGAAGGCTCGTTCCGTTGCGACGCGAACGTGTCGGTGCGCCCGGTCGGTCAGGCGGAATTCGGCACGCGCGCCGAAATCAAGAACCTGAACTCGTTCCGCTTTCTGGAAGAAGCGATCCAGTACGAAGTGCGCCGTCAGATCGAATTGATCGAGGAAGGCGGCACGGTGGTGCAGGAAACGCGGCTGTACGATCCGGACAAGCGCGAAACGCGTTCCATGCGCAGCAAGGAAGACGCGCACGATTACCGCTATTTCCCCGATCCCGATCTGATGCCGCTCATGATCGATCCGGCGTGGGTCGAGCGTGTGAAGCGCGAGATGCCGGAATTGCCGGCAGCGATTCAACAGCGTTTCGTGACGCAATACGGCCTCACGCCGTACGACGCGAACATGCTCACGTCGAGCAAGGCGATGGCCGCGTACTACGAAGCGGTGGTCGCCAAGGTCGGCCCGGCGAACGCCAAGGTCGCGGCCAACTGGCTGATGGGCGAGGTGTCGTCGCAACTGAATCGCGAAGGCCTGGATATCGCCGAAAGCCCGGTTTCGTCCGCGCAGCTTGCGCTGTTGTTGCAACGTATCGCCGACGGCACGATCTCGAACAAGATCGCCAAGGAAATTTTCCTCGCGATCTGGGAAGAAAAGGCCACCGACGAAGCCGCCGCGGATCGCATCATCGAGGCCAAGGGTTTGAAGCAGATTTCGGACACCGGCGCGCTGGAAGCGATCATCGACGAAGTGCTCGCCGCGAACCAGAAGTCGGTCGAGGAATTCCGCGCCGGCAAGGACAAGGCGTTCAACGCGCTGATCGGCCAGGCGATGAAGGCGACCAAGGGCAAGGCCAATCCGGCGCAGGTGAATGAACTGCTGAAGAAGAAGCTGTCCTGAGCCGGCGCGCAGTTCAGACGCAGTTGGGGAAACCCGGTTGAAGCGCGAGCTTCAGACATCGCGGGCCGTTGCCGGAAACGAAAGTGGGGCAACGGCCCGTTTCATTTACGGGCCCGTTTGAACGCAGATCACGGAGAGTGTGAATGGCGAAGCAACCCGAACTCGACGACTTCCGCGTGCCGTATTTCGAGGCCGGAAAGAAGAACGGCAAGTTCTCGCTCGGCAACGTCGACCCCGCCGCAAGGCCGTTTTCGAGCGGTTCGAAAGACGCCGACCGGGCGCGCTTGTCCGAGATCGGCGCGAAGCTCGACATACAGCAGGAGTGTCTCCACGCGCAGCAGAAGCGTCGCGTGCTGCTGGTGCTGCAAGGCATGGACACGAGCGGCAAGGACGGCACCATCCGCGCGGTGTTTCATGAAGTCGATCCGCTCGGCTTGCGCATCGTGCCGTTCAAGGCGCCCACCGCCACCGAACTCGCGCATGATTTTCTGTGGCGCGTGCATTCGCAGGCGCCCGCCGCCGGCGAGCTGACCGTCTTTAATCGCAGTCACTACGAAGACCTGCTCGTGCCCACCGTGCTCGGCACGTTGGATGCCCAAGGCTTCGAGCAACGCTGCCGCCACATTCGCCAGTTCGAGGAGATGCTGGCCGATAGCGGCACGACCATCGTCAAGTGCATGCTGCACATTTCGAAAGACGAGCAGCGCGTGCGCTTGCAAGCGCGCATCGACGATCCGAGCAAACACTGGAAATTCGACGTGTCCGATCTCGATGCCCGCAAGCACTGGGACAAATATCAGGCGGTGTATCGCGACGCGTTGGCGGCGACGTCGACCGAATACGCGCCGTGGTACGTGGTGCCGGCCGATTCGAAAACGCACCGCAACGTCATGATCGCCGAGTTGCTGCTGCGCACCTTCGAATCGTTGAAACTCGAATATCCGCCGCCCAAGGAATCGCTAAGGGGTGTCAGGGTCGTGTGACCCCGTGCCCTCCGCTACCAGAAACGAATCGATATCAAAAAGGAACGACATGTTGCGTGTGATTACCGCCAACCTGAACGGCATCCGCTCAGCGGCCAAGAAGGGCTTTTTCGAGTGGTTCGGCGAGCAGCAGGCCGACGTGCTGTGCGTGCAGGAAATCAAATGCTCGCAGGACGATATGACGCCGGAATTCATGGCGCCGCACGATTTCACCGGCTACTTCCAGCATGCGGTGAAAAAAGGCTATAGCGGCGCGGGCGTGTACACCCGCCATGAGCCGGACGAAGTGGTGATCGGTTTCGGTAGCGAGGAGTTCGATCCGGAAGGGCGCTATGTCGAACTGCGTTTCGGCAAGCTGTCGGTGATTTCGGTCTATGTGCCGTCGGGGTCGAGCGGTGACGAGCGTCAGCAGGCCAAGTACCGTTTCATGGACGAATTCATGCCGCATCTCGCTGAACTCACCAGGGAGCGCGAGGTGATCGTGTGCGGCGACGTGAACATCGTCCACAAGGAAATCGACATCAAGAACTGGAAGAGCAACCAGAAGAACTCAGGCTGCCTGCCGGAAGAGCGCGCATGGCTGACCAGGCTGTTCGACGAAGTGGGTTACGTCGACGTGTTCCGCACGCTCGACCAGCGGCCGGAGCAGTACACATGGTGGAGCAATCGCGGCCAGGCTTATGCGAAGAACGTTGGGTGGCGGATCGATTATCAGATCGCGACGCCGGGCATCGCGAGCAGGGCGAAGCGCACCGACGTGTTTCGCGACATCAAGTTCAGCGACCATGCGCCGCTGACCGTCGATTACGATCACCAGATCGACAAGTAGCCATTGCCCGCGCCGCACGCGGCGTGCGGCTCGCGAAATTCATTCGCGGGCCAGCTTGCGGCGCGGACGGCCTATGCCGCCGTAGTCGGGCAGCTCGTCGATCGTTTTGTCGATGGCCTTTGCGTAGAGCGGCAACATGTCCGGCAAGCGCTTGATGATGTCCTGGCGGCGCGCCTGCGTGTACGGATGCACGTAGATGAAACCTTGCTCGCGGTTGGCGCGCGTCGCCGCCGCCAGTTTGTCCCACAGCCCGATGGCCGCGCGCGGATCGAAGCCGGCGCGCGATGCGATATCGCTGCCGATCACGTCGGCTTCCGTCTCGTCGGTGTTTTCGTACTTCATTTCGAGCAACTGCGAACCGATGCCGAGCGGCGCCACGCCGAGATCGGCGAGACCGAAGAGTTGCGGGATCGCGCCCGACGAACTGATCTGTCCCGCCTGCCGTTCGCCGAGCCGCTCGCGCGCATGCTCGCGCAGCGCGTGCGCGATCTCATGCCCGAGCAGCATGCCGAGTTCGTTGTCGTTCAGACGCACCCGGTCGAGCAGTCCGCTATACACGACGATCTTGCCGCCAGGCAGACAGTACATGCGGATATCGTTCGAGCGCACCACCGCGACGTCCCACTTCCAGCCCTTGGCCCGCTCGTTCCATTTCAGCGAGTAGGGAATCATCTTGTCGAGCATCGAACGCACGCGCGTGACGTGCGCGTCGGCATCGCCGTACAGGCGATTCGCGTGCTCCGCGCCATAGGCGATCTGATCGAACTCTTCGGCGGCTTGCGTTTCGAGCACCGGCGAGGGAATCAGGTTGCGGAACACCAGGTAGCCGCCGTAGCGTAGCTGTGTGTTGGGGCCGTACGAGGGCGACGCCGGCACGCTGGCGGCGGTTGCCGACGTGGCGGCGGGCGCCTTGGCGGCTGCGGGCGGTGACGATGTGGCCGCGGGCGTGCGCGGCGTCACCGGCGCCGGGGGCGGTTGCAGCGAAGGCGGCGTGACGGCCGCGGGCGCGCTGCCGGCGTTGGTGGCGCTGTTCGCGCCGGGCGTCGATGTCGAATTCTCGGGGCTCGCCGGGCTCTGCGCCGGTTTTGCCGTTGGCGCTGCGGAGGGTGGCGTTGCGGTTGCCGATGTCGGTGCGCTAACGCCGGCCGCCGGGGCCGTGGCGTAGGCGTTCAACGGCACGACGGCCCATGCGAGGCCCGCGCAGCCGAGCGCCCATACGACATGCAGCGCGATGCGGCCAGGCTGGAACGCCTGCGCCTCGGCGCTATCCCGGCGCCCCGCGCGCGTAGCCGCAAGCGCCGTCACGACTGAGTCCTCCACGGCGCGATGCGCAGCAGAAGCAGCATGCCGGGCAGCGCCAGCACCGTGCAGACGATGAAGTAGTCGAACCAGCCAATCTGCGCGACCACGTAACCGCTTGCCGCCGACGCCAGCGTGCGCGGCACCGAAGCGAGACTCGTGAAAAGCGCGAACTGCGTGGCCGTGTAGCGCGGATCGGTGGTGCTGGCGATATACGCGGTGAAAGCCGCCATCGTCAGGCCGGTGGAAAAGGTCTCGAATCCGTAGACGAGCGCCAGCGCGACCGAGCGCGGCTCGAGCTGCACGGCCCAGTCGATGCCCACCAGCGCCAGCAGCTTCGTCGTGCCCTCGCTCAGCCACACGGCGATGTCGTAAATCACCACGAGACCCGGCGAGGCGGGCCCGAGATGCGCGAGCCACGCGAAACCGAGCGTCGACACCATTTGCAGCACGCCGAAGATCCACAGCCCGCGGCCGATGCCGATCTTCATCAGCCAGATGCCGCCGACGATCCCGCCCGCGAGACTCGCGCCGAACGCGGTAGTCTTCGCGATCACGCCGACCTGCGTGCGCGAAAAGCCGATATCGAGGAAGAACGACGTGGACAGCGTGGTCGCCATCGTGTCGCCGAGCTTGTACAGAAAGATGAAGCCGAGCACGAACAGCGCGCCGCGCCAGCCGTCGCGGTGAATGAATTCGCTGAATGGCTGCACGATCGCCTCGCGCAGATTCTTGGGCGGCGTGCCATGCACTTCGGGCTCGCGCACCACTAGCGTCATCACCATGCCCGGCAGCATGAACGCTGCCGTGACGATGAAAACGGTGGTCCACGGCAAATGGTCGGACAGAATCAGCGCGAGCGATCCAGGGACCAACGCGGCGATCTTGTAAGCGTTCACATGAACCGCATTGCCGAGCCCCTGCTGGGTATCGCTCAGCAGTTCGCGCCGGTAGGCGTCGATCGAGATATCCTGGCTTGCGCCGAAGAACGCGACGAGCGCCGTCAACGCGGCCACCGTCCAGATCGAATCGCGCGGCGACACGAAGCCGAGCGTCGCGATCGCGCCGGCGACCAGAATCTGCGTGACCAGCATCCAGCCGCGCCGTCTGCCCGGACGCCAGCCCGGAAAACGCGGCACGTAGCGGTCCATCAGCGGCGCCCAGATGAATTTCCAGGTATAGGGAAACTGAATCAGCGCAAACAGGCCGATTTCCTTCAGGTTGACGCCTTCAGAGCGTAACCACGCCTGCACCAGATAGACGAGCGTGAACAGCGGCAATCCCGACGTGAAGCCGAGAAAGACGCAAATCAGCATGCGCGTATTCAGGAATGCGCGCCAGCCGGGATGTTCTTCGTGAGCGGTAAGTGCGGGCGCCTCATGCGGCGGGTTCGACATGTGGATAACTTGCGTTAGCTTTTCTTGACGCGATAGACCGCAAGACTACCACGCCAGTTCGCCCCCCATCGCACCGCCTGACCTTCGTGGAGGACGACGCGGTCGAGAATCTCGATGCCGACTTCGGGCGCGAGCGCCTCGAAATCCTTGATGGTCAGCACCCGCACGTTCGGCGTGTTGTGCCACTGATAAGGCAGCGACTTCGACACCGGCATGCGGCCTTGCAGGACCGAAAGCCGGTGCGCCCAGTAGCCGAAATTCGGGAACGAGACGATGCATTCCTTGCCGACGCGCACCGTCTCGCGCAGGATCGCGGCCGTCTGATGAATGGTTTGCAGCGTTTGCGACAGGATCGCGAAGTCGAAACTGCGGTCTTCGAACAGACGCAGGCCGTCTTCCAGATTCTGCTGGATCACGTTCACGCCGTTTTGCGTCGACGCCAGCACGCCCGCGTCGGTGATTTCGATGCCGTAGCCTTGCACGTCCAGCTCTTCGGTGAGCAGCGACAGCAGCGAGCCGTCGCCGCAGCCCAGATCGAGCACGGTGGCGCGCGTTTCGACCCAGCGGGCGATCGCGCGGAAGTCCGGGCGTAGCGCCAGGTAATCGAGTGCTCGCTGGTTCATGCGTTCACCTCGTTCGCAATGCGTTCGTAATAGGCGCGCATCAGGTTGTGATAGCGCGCGTCGTCGAGCAGGAAGGCGTCGTGGCCGTGCGGCGCGTCGATTTCAGCGTAGGTGACCGTGCGCTTGTGATCGAGCAGCGCCTTCACCAGTTCGCGCGAGCGGGCCGGCGCGAAACGCCAGTCGGTCGCGAAGCTGGCGATCAGGTATTTCGCCGTGGTGTGCGCGAGCGCGGCGGTCAGATCGCCGTCGAAGGCCTTGGCCGGGTCGAAGTAGTCGAGCGCGCGGGTAATCAGCAGATACGTGTTCGCGTCGAAGTAGTCGGCGAATTTGTCGCCCTGATAGCGCAGATACGATTCCACCTCGAATTCCACGTCGAAGTTGAAGTTGTACGCATCGAGCGCGCCTTCCGCGCGGCGCAGCGAGCGGCCGAATTTCTCGGCCATGTCGTCGTCCGACAGATAGGTGATATGGCCGATCATGCGCGCGACGCGCAAGCCGCGCTTCGGCTTCACGTTGTGCGCGTAGTAATTGCCGCCGTGAAAGTCGGGATCCGACAGGATCGCCGAGCGCGCCACCTCGTTGAACGCGATGTTCTGCGCCGACAGCTTCGGCGTGGACGCGACCACGATGCAGTGCGCGACACGCTCGGGATACATCATGCTCCACGCGAGCGCCTGCATGCCGCCGAGGCTGCCGCCCATTACCGCGGCAAAGCGCGTGATGCCGAATTCATCGGCGACGCGCGCCTGGGCGTTGACCCAATCTTCGACCGTCACCACGGGGAACGTCGCGCCGTACGGTTTGCCCGTGGCCGGATCGATGCTCATCGGCCCGGTCGAACCGAAGCACGAGCCCAGGTTGTTCACGCCGATCACGAAGAA
>Ga0182007_10000170_pt1 | contig 44373 bp, 44 predicted proteins | sample Sormic07211113_1_FD_123023 | JGI IMG/M metagenome (GOLD analysis project Ga0182007, IMG submission 123023) | Rhizosphere microbial communities from Sorghum bicolor, Mead, Nebraska, USA - 072115-113_1 MetaG | ecosystem: Host-associated > Plants > Roots > Rhizosphere | place: USA: Nebraska...
CCTCGTACGGCAGCAGTTCCGCCCTCTTCGGACGCCGACCGTCGCCCGAGGAGCGGCCGGTCAGACGGCGGCCTATCCAGGGGAGGAGGTGCCGTCGGGCGAAGCGTGCGTCCTCGACGCGGCGGGCCACGAAGCCGTGCGGCAGCGTGGCCGGCATCGGCGTACACCACTCCGTGTCCTCGGGGTCGTAGCCGAGTGTCTGCCAGACCGCCTCGGCGACCCTGCGGTGACCCTCGGCCGTCAGGTGCAGCCGGTCCACGTCCCACATGCGCGGGTCGGACAGGGACGGGGCGTCGTACAGGTCGACGACCAGGGCGTCGTGCCGGGCGGCGAGGTCGTCGACCGTGGCGAACAGCTCCTCCATGCGCGGGCGGAACCGCGCCTGGACCGGGCCCTGGCGGGCCGGGCTGCGCATCAGCACCAGCTGCTTGCAGGACGGGGCCAGGCGCTCCACGGCCTCCGTCAGCAGGCCCCGGACGCGGCCCATGTCGCACTTGGGGCGCAGGGTGTCGTTCAGGCCGCCCACGAGGGTGATGACGTCGGGTTCCATGGCCGCGGCCACCGCCACCTGCTCGTCGACGATCTGTCCGATCAGTTTGCCGCGCACCGCGAGGTTGGCGTACCGGAACCCGGGGGTGACGGTGGCCATCCGGCCGGCGAGGAGGTCGGCCCAACCGCGGTAGGAGCCGTCGGGCCGCAGGTCCGACATCCCCTCGGTGAAGGAGTCGCCGACCGCGACCAGGCTGGTGTGAGTGGGATTCGTCTGCATGGCGACGGAAATCGTAACCCGGCTCCATACCCGTCGGTCGGTCTGCCTCCCGCGCCGAGAGCCTTACCCGCACCTCCTCAAACCTGCTGTCCGAACAGCTCCCTCAGGACGTCCTCCATCGTGACCAGCCCCTCCAGCCGCCCGTCGTCGCCGAGCACGGCGGCGAGGTGGGTGCGGCTGCCGCGCAGTGCGGTGAGGACGTCGTCCAGCGGGGTGTTCGCCCGCACGCGCGCGATGGGGCGCATGTCGCGCACCCGGAACGGCTCGTCCCTCGGCGAGGCGTCCAGGGCGTCCTTCACATGCAGGTAGCCCACGATCCGGCGGTTCTCCTCCACCACCGGGAAGCGGGAGAAGCCGGACTCGGCCGACAACCTCTCCAGCTCCTCCGGCGTGACGCCCACGCGCGCGTAGACGACGCGTTCCAGGGGCAGGACGACATCGCGCACCGGCCGGCGGCCCAGCTCCAGCGCGTCCCGCAGCCGCTCCTGCGCCCGGTCGTCCAGGAAGCCCGCCTCGCCCGAGTCCCGGACGATCCGGGCCAGCTCGGCGTCCGAGAAGGTGGCCGCCACCTCGTCCTTGGTCTCCACGCGCAGCAGCTTCAGCAGGGCGTTGGCGAAGGCGTTGATGGCGAAGATGACCGGGCGGAGGGCCCGGGCGAGGGCGACCAGCGGCGGGCCGAGAAGCAGGGCGCTGCGCACCGGCTCGGCGAGGGCGATGTTCTTCGGCACCATCTCGCCGAGCAGCATGTGCAGATACGTCGCCAGGGTCAGCGCGATCACGAAGGACACCACGTGGCCCGCGCCCTCCGGCACACCCACGGCGTGGAACACCGGCTCCAGGAGGTGCGCGATCGCGGGCTCGGCGACCACACCGAGGACCAGCGTGCAGAGCGTGATGCCGAGCTGGGCGGCCGCCAGCAGCGCGGACACGTGCTCCAGACCCCACAGCACGCTCTTGGCCCGCCGGTCGCCCTCCGCCCCCGCTTCCACGTACTGCTCGATCTGCGAACGCCGTACGGAGATCAGCGCGAACTCGGCGCCGACGAAGAAGGCGTTGACGACCAGGGTCGCGAAACCGATCAACAGCTGGACGGCGGTCACTTCGCCCCCTCCTCGTGCGTCGTCTCGTCCGCGAACGGCGCGTGCATCAGCACCCGCGCGGCCCGGCGCCCCGAGGCGTCCACCACGTCCAGCCGCCATCCGGCGACGTCCACGGTGTCGCCTTCGGCCGGAATCCGGCCGAGCTCGGTCGCCACCAGACCGGCCAGCGTCTCGTACGGCCCCTCGGGCGCCCGGAGGCCTACGCGCGCGAGCTGGTCGACGCGGGCCGAGCCGTCGGCCGAGTACAGGGCCCGGCCCTCGTCGTCGCTGCCCGCCGCGGCGAGGTCGGGCGTCTCGTGCGGGTCGTGCTCGTCCCGCACCTCGCCGACGACCTCCTCGACGATGTCCTCCAGGGTGGCCACGCCCGCGGTGCCGCCGTACTCGTCGATGACGACGGCCATGGTGCGCTTGCCGGACAGCCGGTCGAGCAGCCGGTCGACGGTGAGGGTCTCGGGGACCAGGAGCGGCTCGCGCATCATCTCGGCGACCGACACCCGGGCGCGGCGCTCGGCGGGTATCGCCAGGACGTCCTTGACGTGGGCGGTGCCCACCACCGAGTCGAGGCTGCCGCGGTAGACGGGGAAGCGGGACAGTCCGGTCGCCCGCGTCGCGTTGGCCACGTCCTCGCAGGTCGCCTGGGCGTCGAGGGCGATGACCTGGACGCGTGGTGTCATCACGTTCTCCGCCGTCAGATCGGCGAGGTTCAGGGTCCGGACGAAGAGCTCGGCGGTGTCCGCCTCCAACGCGCCCTCCTTGGCCGAGTGCCGGGCGAGTGCCGCCAGTTCCTTGGGGCTGCGCGCGGAGGCCAGCTCCTCGGCGGGCTCCAGGCCCATGCGGCGCACCGCGTGGTTCGCGGTGTTGTTGAGATGGGTGATGAAGGGGCGGAAGGCCGCGCTGAACAAGCGCTGGGCGTTGCCCACCCGCTTGGCCATGGCCAGCGGCGAGGAGATCGCCCAGTTCTTCGGCACCAGCTCCCCGACGACCATCAGGAACACGGTCGACAGCGCCGTACCGAGCACCAGGGCGACGGAGGACGCCGTCGACGGGGACAGGCCGAGCGCCTCGATGGGGCCCGCGATCAGCTTGGCGATCGACGGTTCGGCGAGCATGCCGACGACCAGGTTGGTGACGGTGATGCCGAGCTGGGCGCCGGAGAGCTGGAACGTCAGGTTCCGTACGGCCTTCAGGGCGCCGGCGGCACCTCGCTCGCCGCGCTCCGCGGCCCGCTCCAGCTCGCCCCGCTCGACGGTGGTCAGGGAGAACTCGGCCGCGACGAAGGCACCACAGGCGAGCGAGAGCAGGATCGCCACCAGCAGCAGGAGCACTTCGGTCATCGGGTCACCTCCGTCCCATCGTCGGACAGGGCGGGGAGGAGCGCGCGATGTCGTCGGTGACGGCTTGTACCGCTGGGAGGCTCGCCCATGGGCGGACGCTCACACCTTTCATGCGTGACCGGGTGGTCCGCCCTTGGGGGACCGATGATCCTCCAATAGTAAAGGATGGGCAAAACCCTTCAGTGGGTGAGTGGTTTCACCCAGCGCCGCCAGTGCTCCTCGGGTGTGTAGCCCGCCGCGCGCCAGGCGTGCTGCCCGGTCTCGTTGCGCACCAGCACCATCGCGTCAGCGCGCCGCCCGCCCAGCCGCACGAAGCGGTCCTCGGCCGCCGTCAGCAGCGCCGAGCCGATGCCCTGACGGCGACGCCCGGGGTGGACGGCGAGCCGGTACAGATGGCAGCGCCAGCCGTCGAAGCCCGCGATCACCGTGCCCACCAGCTCGCCGTCACGCTCGGCGAGGATCAGCGCCTCGGGGTCCCGGGTGACCAGCCGCTCCACGCCGTCGCGGTCGTCGCTGATGCTGGTGCCCTCGGCGGCCGTCCGCCAGAAGGCCAGGACGGTGTCGAGATCGGCGGAGGTGGCGGCTCGCAGTCGGAGATCAGTCATGCGGCGATCCCATCAGCCACGGCCGTCCCCGACCCGGAATTCCAGCATCCGGACCGTCACCGGTCGCGCAGCGGAGCCCGTTCGGTCACCTCGGTCACCTCGGCCGCCGCGACCGGCGCCGGGAAGGGAGCCGGCATACCGAGGTGGTCGGGGACCAGGATGACGGTCGGCAGGCCGGCTCCGGAACGGAAGGGACGCGGCACGAACTCTCCTCACCCTTGGGCGACTTGAGCACCTGCCGCATCCCGTCACTCGTGCGCGATGGCCGCCAGCACATTCATGCGGGAGGCACGCAACGCGGGCAGCAGCGCCGCCACGATGCCCACCACCGCCGAGCCGATCACCACCGCGACGATCGTGCCCCACGGGATCGCCAACGCCTTCATGCCCTGCAGGGCCAGGACCTGTTGGGTGCACACGCCCCACACCAGGCCGAGCGCGAGCCCGAGCACCGCCCCGAACACGGCGATCACCACCGACTCCAGCCGGATCATCCGGCGCAGCTGACGCCGGCCGAGCCCGATGGCGCGCAACAGCCCGATCTCACGGGTGCGCTCGACGACCGACAGGGCGAGGGTGTTGACCACGCCGAGCACCGCGATGATGATCGCGAGGCCGAGGAGGGCGTAGACCAGGTAGAGCAGGACGGCGATCTGGTCGTGGACCAGCTTCTTGTAGTCGGCCTCGTCGCGGACCTGCACCTGCGGATACGGGGCGAGGGTCTTCTTGAGGTTCGCGCGGAGCGTGTCGGCGCTCGTGCCGGGGCTCGCGTTGACGTACAGGGCGGAGTCCTGGCCGCCCGGGATGTACTTCTCGACCGTCGTGATGCCGAAGAACAGCCCGCCCTGCATACCGAAACCGCCGGAACCCTCCTGGTCGGTGAGGGCGGCGACCTTCAGGTCGGTCTTCTGGCCGGCGGGGAACTCCACCGGGATCGTGCTGCCGAGCCGTACGTGGTGGTCCTTGGCGAAGGTGACGTCCATACCGAGGCTGCCGGGGGCGAGGGCCGCCGCCGAGTTCCCGGAGGAGTACGTCACATGGGCGATGTCGTCGACCGCGTCGTCGTAACCCGCCGCGGTCGTCTTGATCCGCTTGCCGTCCGGCAGGGTCACGGCCACGGGTGCGAACCGCTGGCGTACGACGAGACCGACGCCCTGCGTGCCGCGCACCTTGTCGGTGACCTCCTGGGAGAACGGCACGAAGTTGCTGTTCTGGATCACGAAGTCGGCGCCGAGCGTCTTGTCGATCTGCTGGTCGAACGACTTCGACATGGAGGCGCTGGCCACGGACATGCCGCCGACCAGGGCGAGGCCGACCATGAGGGCGGCGGCGGTGGCGCCCGTACGGCGGGGGTTGCGCAGGGCGTTGCGCTGGCTCATACGGCCGATCGAGCCGAAGAGGGCCGGGAAGGCCGCGCCGAGGACACGGATGACGGGGCGGACCAGAAGCGGGCCAGCGATGACCGTCGCGATCAGGGTGAGGACCACGCCCAGGCCGAGCAGGGAGGCCGAGGAGGCCGTCCTCGTCGCCGTGGCACAGCCGACCAGCGCCGCCACACCGAGGACACCGACCACCGAGCCCACGATCGCGCGCGTCCTCAACGGCCGCCCCACGTCGGCGACCTCGGCGTCCGCGAGCGCGGCCATCGGCGAGACGGTCGCCGCGCGCCGGGCCGGCAGATAGGCCGCCACGAAGGTGACGCCGACGCCGACGACGTAGGCCGCGACGGGTGTTCCCCAGGTCACCACCATCTCGGCGGTCTTGAGGTTCATCCCGAACGTGCCCATGAGCCTGATCAGCCCGGCCGCGAGGCCGATGCCGACGGCCAGACCGACGCTCGAGCCGACCACGCCGAGCAGGACGGCCTCGGTGAGCACGGACCGCCGGACCTGCCGCCGGTCGGCGCCCAGGGCCCTGAGCAGGCCCAGCTCCCGGGTCCGCTGGGCGATCAGCATGGAGAAGGTGTTGACGATGAGGAATATCCCCACCAGGACGGCGATCCCGGCGAAGCCCAGCATCACGTACTTGATGACGTCGAGGAAGCCGCCGAGATCGGAGGAGGCCGACTTGGCCTGCTCGTCGGCGGTCCTGACGTCGTAGGTCCCGGTGCCGATCGCGGCCACGACCCGGCTCTTCAACCGGGCGTCGGTGACGCCCTTGGCCGCGTCGACCGAGATGGACGTGGCCTTGTCGGCCGAGCCCAGCAGTTGGGTCGCCGCGGTCTTCGGGTCGAGGAAGACCAGGGCCGCGCCGGGGTTGGTGGTGGTGAAGGTGGCGATGCCGACGATCCGGACCTTGAAGGTGCCGGGCTGGGCGAGCACGGTCAGTGTGTCGCCGATCCGCACGTGCTTCTTGTCGGCGGTGTCGGCGTCGAGCAACGCCTGGTCGCCGCCCTGCGGGGCGTGGCCCGAGGTCAGCTTCACGGGGCTGCGGTCGGTGAGATACCAGTCGGTGGCGATGGTGGGCGCGCCGGTGGTGGGGCCGACCGACTTGTTGGCGCTGTCGACGACGGTGATGTTCTGGACACTGACGTCGGCGTGGGTGGACCTGACCCCGTCGACCTTCGCCACGCGCTGGGCGAGCGAGGCCGGCACGGTGTCGACCGCGCCGGTCGGGACCTGGGACCTGAGGTCCTGCTTCGGCTCCACGGTCACATCGGCGGAGGTGGAGTGGAAGAGGCGGTCGAAGGTGCGGGTGACGGTGTCGGAGAAGATCAGGCTGCCCGCGACGAACGCCACCGACAGGACGATCGCCAGGGCGGAGAGCAGCAGCCGCCCCTTGTGGGCGAGAAAACTGCGGAGGGTCGCCTTCAGCACCGGTTCACGCCTCCCCGTCCGCCTCGGCCTGGCTGCCGATCACGTCGAAGCCGGGGGTCTGGGAGTTTCCCCCGGTGAAGAGGCGCATCCGCTCCAGCACCGCCTCTGCCGTCGGCCGCTCCATCTCGTCGACGATCCGCCCGTCCGCGAGGAACAGCACCAGGTCGGAGTGGGCGGCGGCCCCCGGGTCGTGGGTGACCATGACGACGGTCTGCCCCAGCTCGTCGACGGCCTGGCGCAGGAACGCGAGTACTTCCAGGCCGGCCCGTGAGTCCAGGTTGCCGGTCGGCTCGTCCGCGAAGATCAGTTCGGGGCGGGAGGCCAGCGCCCGGGCGCAGGCGACGCGCTGCTGCTGGCCGCCGGAGAGCTGGGACGGGCGGTGCTTGAGACGGTCCCGCAGCCCCAGCGTGTCGATGACCTGGTCCAGCCACTTCTCGTCGGGCTTCTTGCCCGCGATGTCCATGGGCAGGGTGATGTTCTCGGCCGCGTTCAGGGTCGGGATCAGGTTGAAGGACTGGAACATGAAACCGATCCGGTCGCGCCTGAGCCGGGTCAGCTCGCGGTCCTTCAGCCCCGTGATCTCGATGTCACCGAGCCACACCTGACCGGCCGAGACGGTGTCGAGACCGGCCAGACAGTGCATCAGCGTGGACTTTCCGGAGCCGGACGGCCCCATGACCGCGGTGAAGCGGCCGCGTGCGATGTCCACGTCCACCGCATCGAGGGCGAGCACGGTCGTCTCGCCCGAGCCGTACGCCTTGGTCAGACCGCGGGCGCGGGCCGCGACCCGCGCTGCAGATGTGGACAACGCTGCCTCCTCGCCGGTCGTGCCGTTCATGGGCCGTTGACAGGCCATTGATGGCCCCCAAGCTAGTGTGAGCGAGCGCACACCCGAAATCCTCCGTGGGGCCGAGGTGGTCTCCGCCGCAGGTCGTGGCCCCTGATATCGGTGTAAGGGGCATGCTCCACCCGGGGGAGGAATGCCCCTCGACGGCGACCCTCTTGCCGTGCTAGCGCTTCGGCGCTAGCTTCGAGGTATGGCGAAGACCCAGCTGAACGTGAGAGTGGACGAGGGCACGGCCCGTGCCGCTCGTGAGCGCGCCCTGGCCCGGGGCATGAGCGTCAACCGGTACATAGAGGAACTCGTGAAACAGGACACCGGAGAGGTCGGCCAGACCTTCGTCGAGGCCGCCGCCGACTTCATGAAGCAGTACGAGTCCGTGTTCGCGGACGAGTTCGGCACCGAGAGCGACAATCCGCGCGAAGGTCGCCGCTGATCCCTTGAACAACCTCAGCATCGATCTCGCCTGGCTGCTCATGCTCGCCGAACAGAGGACGCCCGGTGACCCCCAGGTCATCGACTGGGGCGCCCTGGTCGCGGCCGTCGCACGGCACGAGGCCGAGATATTCGACGTCCCCGTCTACGACAACCCGCACGCGCGCGCGGCCGCCCTGCTCCAACTCCTCATCCACATCCCCGCGTTGGAGCGCTCCAACGCCCTCTTCGCCTCAGCCGTCGCCTACGCCTACCTCGTCGCCAGCGGCCTGCGGGTCACCACCTCACCGACCCGGGTCCGCGACCTGGCCCGCATGGTCAAGAAGGGCAACGCGACGGTGTACGACATCGCGGCGGAGCTGCGCGCCTGGACGATGTGAGTGGTATCAGATGTGAGTCGGATCAGATGTGAGCCAGACGCGAGTCAGCCGGCCGTCTCGGTGAGGGGCGCTCGCCATGCCGTGCCCAGCACGCAGTACGAGGTGGGCAGCGTCGGCCCCCTCTCCGGCATCGACAGCCGCCGGTAGGGGCCGAGTTCGAAACCCGCGGCACGCAGGGCGGCGACCGGCTCACGGGCCAGATGGCAGCCGCCGCTCAGCGCCGGCCACAGGGTGCGGTCGAGGGCGCGCTGGGTGAGGGCCATCGCCCGCCCGCCGCCCCGGCCGTGCTCGAAGAACCGCACCGCACCGCCGGGCCGCAGCACCCGTCGTACCTCGGCGAGCGCCCGCGGCACGTCCCGTACGCTGCACAGCACCAGCGAGAGCACCGCGGCGTCGAAGGCCTCGCCCTTGACGGGCAGCGCCTCCGCGGCGCCCGGCACCACATCCACCGGGACCTCGGCGCGCAGGGCGTTGTCGACGGCCAACTGCCGCAGCAGACGCTCGGGTTCGATCGCGACCACCTCCGAGACGGCGCTCGGGTAGTGCGCGAAGTTCAGACCATTGCCCGCGCCGATCTCGATCACCCGTCCGGAGAGCCCGGACAGCAGACGCTCGCGGACCGCGCCCATCCCCATCCGGGTCTCGGCGCAGACACTGATCCGGGCGTAGCGGCGGGCGAACAGCGGGTGGTGCACGGGATCCCGGGCCACCTGGGCGGAGCCGGGGGACCGTAGCGGCATGGGGACCTCCTTCACAGGACGGGCCTTACGGCGATTCTCCCCCGTAAGGCCCCCGCGCATCCCCGCCGCAGGGCAGGCGATGAAGTCCCGCACCTGCTTGTGGACGCCGTGGTGGTTGTTCATGTCGGTGTGCGAGACGCAGCCCGCGTCGACGTGCTCGCGCCCGGCGCCGAGGCGTTCGACCACTACCGCGCGGCCCTCGCCGGCACGCCCGCGGCACCCGCGATGACGAACGCGCCCGCACGGAACTGCTGTTCGGCTCCGCGCTGCGCCGACTGCGCCGACCGCACCGTCGTACGGAGGCCCGCGACCGCCTCTACAGTCGGCTGGGCATCCGCTCACGGATCGAGCTGGTACGCCTGCTCGGAGACGGTGGCGGTCCCTGACCCGTTCGCCGCCGGATCCTCTGCGGTGTCGCCCAGGGCCAGGGGAAGGTCGGCGGTGACCGTCGCGCCCTGCGGGGTGGTGCGGAGGGTGAGGCGGCCGCCGATCCGCTCGACGCGCTCGTGCATGGACTGGATGCCCACCCCGTGTCTCCACGGCGTGGTGTGGTGACCGGTGTCGGTGACGGTCAGGCGCAGCGAGGCCGGCCCGGACAGCCGCAGCGCGATGGCGGCGGAGGCCGTCCCGGAGTGCCGGGCGATGTTGGTGACCGCCTCCACGGCCACCCGGTAGACGGCCACCTCGACGGCGGCCGGGAGCGACGGCAGCCGTTCGGGGACGTCGACGGTCACGGCCAGCGGGCGGCCGTCGGCGGCCCGCAGATGGACGGCACGCTGACGGATCGCGTCGACCAGGCCCAGCTCGTCGAGCGCCTGGGGGCGCAGCCCGTAGACGATCCGGCGGATCTCGGCGATGGCGTCGCCGGCGTCGGCGCGCAGCCCGCGCAGCGTCTCCGCCGCCCGCCGCGGGTCGGAGTCGAGGAGATTGACGGCGGCGTCCGCCGTGTAGGCGATACCGGTCAGGGTCGGACCCAGGCCGTCGTGGAGATCGCGGCGCATCCGGCGGCGCTCCTCCTCCAGGACCGTCACGACCCGGCCCCGGGAGACCCGCAGCTGCTCGCTCAGCCGCGCGGCGTACAGGGCCTGCGCGAGGGGCGCCGCCACCAGTTCGACGACGGACGCGGCGGCCGGGGGCAGCCGCAGATGGCCGGCGGGGAGGCGGACCACCAGGTCGCCCACCTGCTCGCCGCCGACCCGCAGCGCGGTCACCATCGTGTGACCCTCCTCCACGGCGCCCGCCGTGGCGATGGTCGCGCCGTCCTGGCGCAGGGCGATGCCCGGGACGCCGAGCGTGGTGCGCAGGGTGTGCAGCCACAGTGGGGGCGGGGCGCCCGCGGTGAGATCCGTGCCGAGCCGGGCCAGCGTCTCGACCGGGTCGGCGGAGCGCCCGAAGAGCATCTCGTCCATGCTCGCCTCCACCCGCAGCCGCACCGGCTGGTAACCGGCGGCGATCACGGCGGCCAGCAGCGCCGGCACGCCCTTGCCCGGGCGGCTGCCCACCACCAGCTCCCAGACCGAGGCGATGCCCTCGTAGACCGCCGCGCTCAGCGAGAGCATGACGATGAGGACGGCCGTACCGCGCATCACGGTCCGTACGTCGGCCCGGCGGGGCGCGAGGACCGCCACCGTGATCGCGAGGGGCAGCGGCAGGGACACCACCCCGGTCGACACGGCGGTCACCACGGGCCCCGGGGAGAAGCCGCTCTCCGCCGCGAAGAGGAGGATGCCGCCCAGCGTCGTCGCCACCGCGGCGAACACCAGCCACAGCACACGGCGCCGGTCGTCGTCGGCGGTGACCTCGAAGAGCACCCAGGTCCCGGCGCACACGGCGGTGCCGGAGGCCAGCCCCAGGCCGACGAGCGCGGCCCACGGACCCGTCACCGACGCCACCGCGCATCCGATGCCGAGGACGACGACGGCGCCCTCGGCCCAGCGCAGCGGCACCGAGTCCGGACGCGCCTCGACGACACGGAACGCGGCGAGCGGCACGGTGACCGCCGCGGCGAACACACAGAGCACCACCGCGAGGTCGTGGAGGCCGACGGCGAGGGCGGGGGCGGCGGCCAGCAGCGCCGCCGCGGACACGGCGAGGAGCCGGGCCGTCGCGGTGAACCCCCGCCGTGCCACGACGGCGCAGCAGCAGGCCGCCAGACAGGCGCCGACGATGACGGGCCAGACGACCCACAGCTCCGAGCGGCCGGGCGGCGCCCACCACAGCGAGGCCGCCGCGGCCCCGGTGAGCAGCCCGAGCGCGCTCCACAGGGCGGGTCGTGTGCCGCGGGCGTTCACGGCCCGGCACTCGCCGCGGTGCCACCGTCCGCCGCCTCGACGCCCAGACCCTGCTCACGGGCCAGGATCACCGCCTCCGTACGGCCGCTGACGCCCAGCTTCACGAAGATCGTCGACAGATGGTTGGCGACGGTCTTCGCGGCCATGGCCAGCTCGGCCGCCACATCGGAGTTGCTGTGCCCCCGGGCCACGAGGTCGAGGACCTCCCGCTCCCGGGCGGTCAGGTCGGGGAAGGCCGCGGGGCGGGCCGGGGCGGGATCGAGGTGGCCGAGCAGACGGGCCGCCACGGAACGGCCCATGACGAACTGCCCGGCCGCCACCGCGCGCAGGGTGGTGAGGATGTCCTCCTGCTGGGCGCCCTTGAGGAGATAGCCGCGGGCACCGGCGCGCATCGCGGAGACCACGGTCTCGTCGTCCTCGTACATGGTGACCACGAGCACGGCCACGTCCGGCAGCAGCGTCCCCAGCCGGCGCGTGGCCTCCACGCCGTCCATCGCCGGCATCTGAATGTCCATCAGTACGACGTCCGGACGGCTCAGTTGGGCCTCCCGCAGCGCCTCCTGACCGGTGGCGGCCTCCGCCACCACCTCCACGCCGTCCAGCGAGGCCAGCAGGGCGCACATCCCACGCCGTACGACGGGATGGTCGTCGGCGATGAGGACCCGGATGGGAGGGGCGGTGGTCGTCATGTCCCGATGATGGCCGAAAGGGCGTTCCGGCGGGGAGAGTCGGGTATTCCCGGCTTGCCGGGACATCTTCCCGGCGGCCCGGGAAGATCCGCCGTGGTGTCCCGCGGGCCGGGTCCGGGAAGCTCACCGCACCGGCCACCGCAGCCAACGGGGCCTCGACCACCCGACGGGGGAAGCGACATGACGGGGACAGCGGAGGTGTGCACCCTCAGCCGCAAGAACCGGACAGGTCTCGTCCTGGCCGCGCTGCTCGGCCTGACGGATCTGGCCAACTTCCTGGACGTGCCGCCCGGCGACTCGGAGCTGGCCACGGCGGGACCGCCGACGGCCGTCGTGGTCGGCGACGGCGTGCTGGGCGTGATCACGCTCGTCGCCGTCGTCCACACCTGGCGCACGGCCGAGCGCAGGGGTTCCCGCGTCGTCGCCGCCACCCGGATCGTCTCCGCGGTCACCTCCCTGCCGGCGCTGTTCCTGAGCGGTGTTCCGGCCTGGGTGGTGGCCCTGGTCGCGGTCTCGGTCATCGTCAGCGTCGTCGTCGTGTCACTCGTCCTGTCCCGCACGGAGCCGGAGCCGGAGCCGGACGCGACCGCTCGGTGACGGTCTTCTGCTGCCGACAGGGGCGCGCCATCGCCGTCTTCGTGCGCTACGGCGCCTCCCGCCCCCGGAACTCCTCCGCGTCCCAGGTGCCGTCCAGTCGTGCGGCCAGCCAACTCGGGGCCGCCGTGCGGAAGTCGGCGGGGGAGAGCGCGCCCACCCCCATGGGCAGGGCGCCGAGCAGGGGTGCCCCGGCCACGTCCGGGAGGTCCGTGATGTTGCAACGCATCGCCAGGTCGGGGGAGTCCGGCCAGCCTCCGATGACGACCCCCAGCAACTCCAGGCCCCGGCAGCGCAGTTCACGGGCCGTCAGTTCGGTGGTGTTCAGGGTGCCCAGGCCCGCGGACGCCACCACCAGCACCGGCGCCCGCAGCAGCTCCGCGGCGTCCGCCAGGGTGCCGCCGGCCTCGTCGAAGTGGACGAGCAGGCCGCCCGCCCCCTCCACCAGCACCAGGTCGTGACCGGCGGCCAGCTTGGCGGCGGCCTCGGCGATCTCCTGCGGGCGCACCGGTGTCATCCCGGCCCGGCGTGCGGCCGTCGCCGGGGCCAGGGGCTCGGGGAAGCGGGCGAGTTCGGTCGCCGTGACGGCACCCGCGAGGCGCGCGACCTCGTCGGCGTCCCCGCGCTCGTCCGGTCGTACGCCCGTCTGCGCGGCCTTGAGCACGGCCACCGAGCGGCCTGCCGCGAGAGCCGACGCGGCGACGGCGGCGGTCGTGACCGTCTTGCCGACCTCCGTGCCCGTTCCGGTGATCACCAGGATCGGCATGGTCATCCTTCCCGTGCCGCCGCGCCCACCGCGCGCGCGATCCGTGCCACGTCCTCGTCGCCGGTGACGTACGGCGGCATCGTGTAGATCAGGTCGCGGAACGGCCGCAGCCACACACCCTCGCGCACGGCCGCGTCCGTGGCCGCCTTCATGTCGACCGCGTGGTCCAGCTGGACCACCCCGATGGCGCCCAGGACGCGTACGTCCCGCACGCCCGGCAGGTCGAGCGCCGGTTCCAGTCCCTCCCGCAGTCCCGCCTCGATCCGCTTGACCTCCGCGAGCCAGTCCTGCCCGAGCAGCAGTTCGATCGAGGCGCAGGCGACGGACGCGGCCAGCGGGTTGCCCATGAAGGTCGGACCGTGCGCGAGCACCGGGACCTCGCCCTGCGAGATGCCGTCGGCCACGCGCCCGGTGCACAGCGTCGCCGCCATCGTCAGGTAACCGGCGGTCAGCGCCTTGCCGACGCACATCACGTCCGGCGTGACCGCCGCGTGCTCGGCGGCGAAGAGCGCGCCGGTGCGGCCGAAGCCGGTCGCGATCTCGTCGAACACCAGCAGCACGTCGTGCGCGTCGCACGCCTCGCGCAGCACCCGCAGATAGCCGGGGGAGTGGAACCGCATGCCGCCCGCCCCCTGCACCACCGGCTCCACGATCACCGCGGCCAGCTCGTCGGCGTGCGCGGCGACGGCCGAGCGCAGCTGTTCGGCGTACGACTCCTCGTACTCCGCCGGTGGCGCGTCCACGAAGACCTGGCGCGGCAGGACCCCGGTCCACAGCTCGTGCATCCCGCCCTCGGGGTCGCAGACCGACATCGGCTGCCAGGTGTCGCCGTGGTAGCCGCCGCGCCAGGTCAGCAGACGCCGCTTCGCGGGCCGGCCCAGTGAGCGCCAGTACTGCAGGCACATCTTGACCGCGACCTCGACCGACACCGAGCCGGAGTCGGCGAGGAAGACATGCTCCAGGCCGTCGGGAGACATGTCGACAAGGAGCTTCGCCAGGCGTACGGCGGGCTCGTGGGTGAGCCCGCCGAACATCACGTGGCTCATGCGGCCGAGCTGGTCGTGCGCCGCCTCGTTGAGCACCGGGTGGTTGTAGCCGTGGATCGCCGACCACCAGGACGCCATGCCGTCCACGAGTTCCCCGGCCGACGTCCGCAGCCGCACCCCGCTCGCCGACTCCACGACGAGCGGTTCGACCCGGCCGGGCATCGGCCCGTACGGATGCCACACATGCCGCCGGTCGAGCTCCAGCAGCTCGGACACGGGCAGGTCAGGCATTGGGCGCGAGGTCCGTTCCGGCACCGCGACGGCGGACGGCGACGAGGTCGGTGCGCGGCTCGTGCGCGGCGGGAACAGCGGCCGCGGCGGCCGTACCGCAGACACCGCCGCCCTCGTGCGACCCGCACCCGGCGTCCTCGTGCGATCCGCACCCGGCGTCCTCGTGCGACCCGCAGCCGCCGCCGGAGTGCGCACCGCAGCCGGCCTCGGCGTGCGACCCGCAGCCCCCGCCCGCGTCCCCCCGGTGCTCGGGCAGCGTCCGTTGTTCGGCGCCCTCCACCTCGAAGCCGGCGTCGGCGATCATCTCCAGGTCGGCCTGGCCGGCCTGGCCCTCGGTGGTGAGGTAGTCGCCCAGGAAGATCGAGTTGGCGAGATGGAGGGCGAGCGGCTGCATCGTGCGCAGATGAACCTCACGTCCGCCGGCGATGCGCACCTCGACGTCCGGGCACACGAAACGGACCATCGCGAGGATGCGCAGACAGCGCTGCGGAGTCAGGTTCCACTCCTTGGCGAGCGGAGTGCCCTCGACCGGGATCAGGAAGTTGACCGGCACCGAGTCCGGGTCCAGCTCGCGCAGCGAGTAGACGACGTCCACCAGGTCCTCGTCCGACTCGCCCATGCCGGCGATCAGACCCGAGCAGGCGGAGAGGCCCGCCGCGTGGGCCTTGTTCACCGTGTCGACGCGGTCGGCGTAGGTGTGGGTGGTGGTGATCTCCCCGTACGTCGACTCGGACGTGTTGAGGTTGTGGTTGTAGGCGTCCGCGCCCGCCTCGCGCAGCCGCTCGGCCTGGCCGTCGGAGAGCAGACCGAGACAGGCGCAGACCTCGACGTCCTCGTGCTGCTCCTTGATCGCCTTGATGGTGCCCGCGACCCGGTCCACGTCACGGTCGGTCGGGCCGCGCCCGGAGGCCACCAGACAGACCCGCTTGGCGCCACCGGCCAGCCCCGCGGCGGCGGCCTGGGAGGCCTGCTCGGGCTTGAGCCAGGTGTACTTGAGGATGCCGGTGGAGGAGCCGAGCCGCTGCGAGCAGTAGGAGCAGTCCTCGGGGCACAGTCCGGACTTCAGGTTGACGAGGTAGTTGAGTTTCACCCGTCGGCCGAACCAGTGCCGGCGCACCTTCCCGGCCGCGGCCACCACATCGAGCACGTCGTCGTCGGAAGTGGCGAGGACGGCCAGAGCTTCCTCGCGGGTCGGCAGCTCGCGCCGAAGCCCCTTGTCCACCAGCGTGTTCAGCAGGTCCATGAGAGCCGATCCTGTCCTACGGACCCGCCCGGGGCCAAGGAGAGAATGAACAAGACGTGCCGTTCACCGTGTGGGTATTGCCACATCATGGGGTGCGCCCCCTGCGGCTAGTGTCTGTTCACTGCCTACAAAAGCCCCGGAGGAGTCATGGCGTTCGGCTGGATCGACGAGCAGGCGCAGCTGCGGCGCCGGGCCGGACTCGTACGGACTCTGCGGCCGCGCCCGGCCGACTCCCCGCTCCTCGATCTGGCGAGCAACGACTACCTGGGGCTGACCCACCACCCCGAGGTCGCCACGGGGGCGGCCGAGGCCGCGCGGCGCTGGGGCGGCGGGGCGACCGGCTCGCGGCTGGTGACCGGTACGACCGAGCTGCACACCGAGCTGGAGCGCGAACTGGCCGGCTTCTGCGGCTTCGAGGCGGCGCTGGTCTTCTCCTCCGGTTACGCGGCCAACCTCGCCGCGGTCACCGCGCTGGCCCCGCACGGTTCGCTGATCGTGTCCGACGCCGGCAACCACGCCTCGCTGATCGACGGCTGCCGGCTGGCCCGGGGCACCACCCAGGTGGTGCCGCACTCGGACCCGGAGGCGGTGCGCAAGGCGCTGCGGACCCATGACGGCACCGCGGTCGTCGTCTCCGACACGGTCTTCTCCGTCGACGGCGACGCGGCCCCGCTGGCCGAGTACGCCGCCGCCTGCCGGGAGCGCGGCGCGGGGCTGCTGGTCGACGACGCGCACGGGCTGGGTGTGCTGGGCGACGGGGGCCGGGGCGCGCCGTACGCCGCCGGTCTCGCGGGCGCCGACGACGTCGTCGTGACGGCCACGCTCTCCAAGTCGCTCGGCAGCCAGGGCGGCGCGGTGCTGGGTTCCGCCAAGGTGATCGACCACCTGGTCAACGCGGCCCGGACCTTCATCTTCGACACGGGCCTGGCGCCCGCCGCCGCCGGCGCGGCCCTCGCGGCCCTGCGGCTGCTGCGCCGCGAGCCGGAGCGGGCGGCACGCGCGCGTGCGGTGGCCGCCGAACTGCACGCCCGGCTGACCACCGCGGGGCACGAGGCGGTACGCCCGGACGCCGCGGTCGTCTCGGTGCGCGCGCCCTCCCCGGAGGGGGCCGTGCAATGGGCGGCCGACTGCCGTACGGCAGGCCTCGCCGTGGGCTGCTTCCGTCCTCCCTCCGTGCCCGACGGCGTCTCCAGGCTCAGGCTGACCGCCCGCGCGGACCTCTCCGAGGACCAGATCACACGCGCTGTGAGGGTGATCGGCGAGACGCGACCATGAGTCGGCGTGACACGGCCGAGCGCCGCACGATCACGGACTGATCAGGACATGAACGCCGCCGTGAAGCCCGCCCAGCTCTCGGGGGAGAAGAGCAGCGCGGGTCCGGCGGTGTCCTTGGAGTCGCGCACCGCGAGCAGTCCGGCCCACGGGCCGGAACGCGGCAGTGCCGTCTCGACGCAGTTGTTCGCTCCCGTGCTGTGGGTGCTGCGCAGCCACCGCACGTCGTGCAGATCGGTACTGGAAGGTACGTTCCGAGGCAGTGCAGACATGGTGCCTCCTTACGCGCCGTCAGCTAACCCGGCGATGTAGTCCAACGATTCCTCGGGCGAAAGCGCGTGGATCCGAAGGGCGTCGAAGGCCTCCGTATAGGCCCGGAGGTCTTCTTTCCGCTCGAGGTAGAGGCTACTCGTCAAGTGGTCGAGAACAACCACATCCAGATCAGAAGTGCTCGAAAATGAGAAGATTACGAAAGGGCCTGTGACACCGACATGTGCCCCGGCAGTGAACGGCAGTACCTGAAGCCGCACTTGTGGCAGCAGCGCCGCTTCCAGCAGCCGCTCGCGCTGACGGGCCATGACATCGGGACCGCCGATCTCCCGGTGCAGCACCGCCTCGTCCAGGACCGCGCTGAGTTCCAGGGGCCGGTCGGAGCGCAGGACGTCCTGGCGGGCCAGCCTCACCTCCACCAGAGCGTCCAGCCGCTCGTCGTCCAGACCGTCCACCGCGGCCCGGGTGACCGCGCGGGCGTACTCCGGCGTCTGCAGCAGACCGGGCACCACGGAGGTCTCCAGCGTGCGCATCGCGCTCGCCTGGGACTCCAGGCTGATGAAGTCCCGGTAGGTGGGCGGGAGAATACCGCGATAGGCGTGCCACCAGTGGTGCCGGCCGCCGTCCTCGTCGGACCCCGCCAACACCAGGAGCAACTCGCGCAATTGGGAGTCGGCGACCCCGTAGGCGTCGAGGAGTAACCGCACATCGGCCGGTTTCACACCGCTGGCGCCGGTCTCGATCCGGCTCACCTTGGACTGGTGCCAGCCCACCAGCCGGGCCGCCTCACCACTGGTGAGCGCCGCGCTCGTGCGCAGCGCGCGCAGTTCGGCGCCCAGTTTCCGGCGGCGCACCGCGGGACCGTTCTGCATGCGCTACTCCTTACTCCTTCCGGGGCGCCCAAATACGGTCTCCCGTCGTAGAGTTCACCGCTTCGAGCGACAGATATATGCATATCTTGGTGGATCGCCACTCGTCATCGGCCCGGTGATGGCAGTCTGGCGAAGAAGCACCAGTCCGGGACCGTACTCGAACCACCGGCTCCGTGTCGGACCCCGGTCCCGTGGGAAAGGGACGACGTCGCCATGGCAGACCACCTGGAAGCATCCGTCACTCTGCCGAGCGAGCCGCTGTCGGTCTCCGCGGCCCGCGGCTACGTCCTGACGACCCTGGCGGAGTGGGGGCTGCCCGCCGACACGGAGACCGCTGAGACCATCCGCCTCATCGTCTCGGAACTCGCCACCAACGCCGTACAGCACACCTTCGGGCAGTCACCCACCTTCACGGTGGACCTCCGGCTCGACCGTGACGAACAGTTGAGCATCGGGGTCACCGACAGCCATCCGCGCTTTCCCAGACGACTGCCGGCCGCCGTCCAACAGGACAACGGGCGGGGCATGGTGATCATCCGTTGGCTGGCCGCGGAGTCCGGCGGCAAGCTGCAGGTGCGGCCCACCGGAGAAGGCGGCAAGACGGTCTCCATCGAGCTCCCGTGGGCCGTACCCGCCGAACCCGTCACGGCGGGGCAGCAGGAGCCGTAGAGCCCCTTGAAGCCCCTTGAGGGCCCTTGAGGGCCCATGGGAAGGCGGGGAGAGCAGAAACAGTGGAGCCGCGCCCCCGCTCGGAGGGCGCGGCTGCCGGGCAGGGTCAGCTGACCCGGCCGTACCAGACGCTCTTGGTCCAGATCTTCTGGAGCTTCACCACGTCCCCGGTCTTGGGGGCGTGCCAGATCTTTCCCTTTCCGGCGTAGATGCCCACGTGGTAGACGTTCGACCCCGAGTGGAAGAACACGAGGTCTCCGGCCTTGCGGCTCTTCGCGGAGACGTGGTGCGTCCTGTTGTACTGCTGGGCCGCCGTACGAGGGAGCTTCTTGCCCGCCTTCTTGTACGAGTACAGCGTGAGCCCGGAGCAGTCGAAGCGGCCGGGTCCCGTGGCGCCCCACTTGTACGGGGAGCCCTTTTTGGAGGCCGCCACCTGAAGTGCCTTTGTCGCGGGGGTCGCTGCCGCGGCGTCGGAGGCGACGCCCGGTATCACGACGGAGCCGCCCACAGCGGCGAGGGTGAGGGCCGAGGCCGTACCGGCTCGGACCATCAGCGACGGGACACGATTGAGCGCAGACATGCGCAACCCTTCGTCAGCCGCCTGTGAAGGATGACCTGTCGGATTCGGGCTGGCGAAGTTGCCCGGCCGCTGACGCGGCTTCACCCCAAGGGCTGCTCGGCCCGGTCATGGCGTGACCGTCCCGGCGACCCGTCGTGCTTGGGTCCTCCACTCCTGCCGATCCACTCCTGTCGACTCGGTCATCCGGGTGGCGGCAGGACTCGGCGTCCACCCGGACCGCCCCGCCGCTGTGGCGGGGGCTTGTCGTCAGACAGGGATCTTGACTCACCGATTGCCGAAAATCCCAATGGAACCGGGGATTTGTGTTGTTACTCACCACTCGCCTGTTCGGGTGGACACCCCGTTGTTCGAAGCGGCGTCGGGGGCCCGTTGAGCCCCGGACCAGCGACGGAATGTCCTATTCCGCCCTCCGGCTACGCGCGTTGCGCAACTCCGACGGTCGGAAAAAAGGAGCCGCGCGTCCGCCGAACGGGGGTACTCCGTTTGGTCCGTTTCAACCCGGGTCCGGACGCTCCGGCGTCTTGACGGATCGTCCGGACCCGTCGTAGGTCCGTCAACTGTCGGAGTGCGGCGGAACGGTGACCCGGGCCGTGCGGCGCTCGCCGTCGAGGACCCGCAGGGCCCGGCCCAGCGTGGGCGCGTGCAGCTCGGTCTCGCCGCGCTGGTGCATCAGCGCCAGCGCGTCGCGCAGCTCGGCGGCCTTCGACACCAGCGCCTGGGCCGCGCGCAGTCCGCGGTAGGTGTCCCCGTGGTGCGCCGGGTTGATACGGCCGAGCAGGTCGACCACCTCCAGGTAACGGTCGATCAGTTCGCCCTCGGCGCGCGTGAGGGCCGGCAGCGGCGGGAGCTCGGGTGGCAGCACCGGCCGCTCACCGCCCGGTCGGCGCCGCCGGCGTGGACCTGCGGCTCGGGATGATCCGGTCGATCAGTCCGTACTCGACCGCCGCCTCGGCGTCCAGGATCTTGTCCCGCTCGATGTCCGCCGTCACCTGCTCCGGGCTGCGCCCCGTGTGCCGTACGAGCATCTCCTCCAGCCGGGCCCGCACCCGCGTCAACTCCTCGGCCTGGATGGCCAGGTCGCTGGCCTGTCCCCGCAGGGGCTCGGTCACCTCGGGCTGGTGGATCACCGCGCGGGCCCCCGGCAGCATGAACCGCTTGCCCGGGGTTCCGGCGGCCAGCAGCACGGCCGCGGACGAGCCCGCCTGCCCCAGGCAGGTCGTCTCCACGTCACAGGCGACGTACTGCATCGTGTCGTAGATCGCCGTCATGGCGCTGAAGGAGCCGCCCGGTGAGTTGATGTACAGCGCGATGTCCCGGTCGGGGTCCTTGTGCTCCAGGTACATGAACTGGGCCATCACATCGTTCGCCGACGTGTCGTCGACCTGTGTCCCCAGGAAGACGATCCGCTCCTCCAGCAGCTTCGAGTACGGATCCATCGACTTCTGCCCGTAGCTGGTGCGCTCGGTGAACTCGGGCAGGACATAGCGGGCGGACGGTCGGGTCATGACGTACCCCTCCTTCGGCGTCTGTAAGAAATGTACAGGACGTACAGGACGCCGTCCCCCGTAAGCTGGGACCCATGGCCTACGAGATTCCGGTGACGCAAGCCAGGGCTGAGCTCGCCGACCTGATCAACCGGGTGGTGTACGGCGGTGAGCGCGTGGTGGTGACCCGGCACGGCAAGCCCCTGGTCGCCCTCGTCTCCGCCGCTGACCTCGAGCGGCTCGACGAGCTCGACAAGCCGCGCGAGGAGCAGGTGATCAGCTCGGTCTCCGGTGTCCGCGAGGTCGCGTCCGCTCCCCGCGAACGGCAGCGGTTCGGGATCGCGGCGGAGCACCGGGGGCCGAACCCCTCGTAACCCCTCGTAACCGCTCGTATCCCCTCGTAACCCCTCCTAACCCCTCGTATCCCCTCGTATCCCCTCGTAACCCCTCGTAGCCCCTCGTAACCGCTCGTATCCCCTCGTATCCCCTCGTATCCCCTCGTAGGACCTGGTAGGACCTCGTGGAATCCCGGCCGTATGGGGAATCCCGGCCGTATACGGTCCGGTCCCGGGCGGTGGTCCTGCGGTGCGGACGGGCCGATCACCGCCATCGTCACCGAGGTGCGTGTCCCGCATGCCCGCCGGGCGCCGAAAGCGTCACAGCTCGGTTAACTTGCTTGAAACCCGGTCCAACTAGCCTGCCGATCCACGCCACCAGGGACTTTGCCCCGTGGCTGAGGCAACCGGGCCCCGCACGGTCCGGAGCGAGGACTGTGAGGTGGGACGTGCAACTGACCCCGCACGAGCAAGAGAGGCTGCTGATCCATGTCGCGGCCGACGTGGCCGAGAAGCGGCGGGCCCGCGGACTGAAGCTCAACCACCCCGAGGCCGTGGCCCTGATCACCGCGCACATCCTCGAAGGCGCACGTGACGGCCGTACCGTCGCCGAACTCATGGCCTCCGGGCGCAAGCTGCTGACCAGGGACGACGTCATGGAGGGCATCCCCGAGATGATCCATGACGTACAGGTCGAGGCGACCTTCCCGGACGGCACCAAGCTCGTCACCGTCCACGACCCGATCGTCTGACGGGGGAGGCCGCCATGATTCCCGGAGAGATCCTCTTCGCCGAGGACCCGATCGTCTGCAACGAGGGCCGAGAGGTCACCCGGCTCACCGTCCTCAACGCCGCCGACCGGCCCGTCCAGGTCGGCTCCCACTACCACTTCGCCGAGGCGAACCCGGGTCTGGACTTCGACCGCGCCGCCGCCCGCGGCAAGCGGCTGAACATCGCCGCGGGTACGGCCGTGCGCTTCGAGCCCGGCATCCCCGTCGACGTCGAACTCGTCCCTCTCGCCGGCGCCCGTGTGGTGCCCGGTCTGCGCGGGGAGACCGGAGGTGCCCTCGATGCCTGAGATCTCGCGTGCCGCGTACGCCGACCTGTTCGGCCCCACCACCGGCGACCGCATCCGGCTCGCCGACACCGATCTCCTCATCGAGATCGAGGAGGATCGTTCCGGCGGGCCGGGGCTCGCCGGTGAGGAGGCCGTGTTCGGCGGTGGCAAGGTCATCCGGGAGTCCATGGGCCAGTCGCGTGCTACGCGCGCAGACGGCACCCCGGACACGGTCATCACCGGTGCCGTGATCGTCGACCACTGGGGGATCGTCAAGGCCGACGTCGGCATCCGCGACGGCCGGATCACCGGGATCGGCAAGGCGGGCAACCCCGACACCATGGACGGGGTGCACCCGGATCTGGTGATCGGCCCGGAGACCGAGGTCATCGCCGGCAACGGACGCATCCTGACCGCCGGGGCCGTCGACGCGCACGTCCACTTCATCTGTCCGCAGATCGCCGACGAGGCGCTGTCCGCCGGTGTCACCACGCTGGTCGGCGGCGGCACGGGCCCGGCCGAGGGCTCCAAGGCCACGACGGTGACGCCCGGTCCCTGGCATCTCGCCCGCATGCTGGAGGCGATGGAGCAGTACCCGCTCAACATCGGCTTCCTCGGCAAGGGCAACACCGTCTCGCACGAGGCGATGCTGTCGCAGATACGGGGCGGCGCGCTCGGCCTGAAGCTGCACGAGGACTGGGGCTCCACGCCGGCCGTCATCGACGCCTCGCTGACCGTGGCCGACCGGACCGGCATCCAGGTCGCCATCCACACCGACACCTTGAACGAGGCCGGGTTCGTCGGTGACACCCTGGCGGCGATCGCCGGGCGCGGGATCCACGCCTACCACACCGAGGGCGCGGGCGGCGGACACGCGCCGGACATCATGACCGTGGTCTCCGAGCCGCATGTACTGCCGAGCTCGACCAACCCGACCCGGCCCTACACCGTCAACACCGCCGAGGAACACCTCGACATGCTGATGGTGTGCCACCACCTCAACCCCGCGGTGCCCGAGGACCTCGCCTTCGCCGAGTCACGGATCCGTCCCTCGACCATCGGCGCGGAGGACATCCTCCACGACCTGGGAGCCATCTCCATCATCTCGTCCGACTCCCAGGCCATGGGCCGGGTCGGCGAGGTCATCCTCCGGACCTGGCAGACCGCGCATGTCATGAAGCGACGGCGGGGTGCGCTGCCCGGTGACGGGCGCGCGGACAACCGCCGCGTACGACGCTATGTCGCCAAGTACACGATCAACCCGGCGATCGCCCAGGGCCTGGCACGGGAGATCGGGTCCGTGGAGAGCGGCAAGCTCGCCGACCTCGTGCTGTGGGAGCCGGCGTTCTTCGGGGTCAAGCCGCATCTCGTGGTCAAGGGCGGTCAGATCGCCTACGCGCAGATGGGCGACGCCAACGCGTCGATTCCGACGCCTCAGCCCATCCTGCCCCGGCCGATGTACGGGGCGATCGGACGGGCGCCGGCCACGAACTCGTTCAACTTCGTGGCGCCGCTCGCCATCGAGGACGGGCTGCCGGAGCGGCTCTCGCTCGGGAAGCGATTCGTCGCCATCGAGTCGACGCGTCAGGTCACCAAGGCGGACATGCGGGAGAACGACGCGCGACCGCAGGTGCGGGTCGACCCCGACAGCTTCGCCGTGCACATCGACGGGGAGTTGGTCGAGGCGACTCCCGCCGCTGAACTGCCCATGGCTCAGCGGTACTTCCTCTTCTGATGTCCAGGGCCGCACTGCTGATCCTGGCCGACGGCCGCTTCCCCGCCGGAGGGCACGCGCACTCCGGCGGGGCCGAGGCGGCGGTGAGGGCCGGGCGGATCACCGGGGGCGCGAGCCTGGAGGAGTACTGCCGGGGGCGGCTGCACACGACGGGATCGGTGGCCGCGGCGCTCGCGGCCGCCGCCGTGCTGGGGGTCGACCCCCGGGAGCTGGACGCCGCGGCGGACGCCCGGACGCCCTCGCCGGCGCTTCGGGTCGCCGCGCGGAAGCTGGGGCGGCAGCTGCTGCGGGCCGCCCGTGCGACCTGGCCCTCGGAGGAACTCGACGCCGTGGCACGGGAGTTCCCCAAGGGGGCGCATCAGCCCGTGGTGTTGGGGCTCGCGGCCCGGGCAGCGGGGCTGGAGGCCGTGGACGCCGCCCACTGCGCGGCGTACGAGTGTGTCAGCGGGCCGGCCTCGGCGACCGTGCGGTTGCTGAGTCTCGATCCCTTCCATGCCACGGGCGTCCTGGCTCGGCTGGCGCCGGAGATGGACCGGGTCGCGGACCGGGCCGTGGAGGCCGCGCGGGTGGTCGTCGACGAGGGAGTCGACGCCTTGCCGGCGGCTTCCGCGCCGCTGACGGAGATCGCGGCGGAGGCACATGCCGCCTGGCCCGTACGTCTGTTCGCCTCGTAGGGGTTCCCGACCCCGCCGCCCGACCCGTCCCGTCCCGCCCCCCGAGGGCCGGACGGGCTGAGAGATGGAGCCGTATCCATGCACCTTGACCACTTCCACGACGGTCCTTCCGCCGTCGGCGCCGATGCCCACCGCCCCGACGGCTCCCGCCGTGCCCTGCGGATCGGGCTCGGTGGACCCGTGGGGTCCGGGAAGACCGCCACCGTCGCCGCCCTGTGCCGCGCCCTGCGCCAGGAGTTGTCGCTCGCGGTCGTCACCAACGACATCTACACCCGCGAGGACGCCGACTTCCTGCTGCGGGAGGCCGTGCTGCCGCCCGAGCGGATCACCGCCGTGGAGACGGGGGCCTGTCCGCACACCGCGATCCGGGACGACATCTCCGCCAATCTGGAGGCCGTGGAGGACCTGGAGGACGAGGTCGGGCCCCTCGATCTCATTCTCGTGGAGTCGGGCGGGGACAATCTCACCGCCACCTTCTCCAAGGGGCTGGTCGACGCCCAGATCTTCGTGATCGACGTAGCCGGGGGTGACGACATTCCGCGGAAGGGCGGACCCGGTGTGACCACCGCCGACCTGCTGGTCGTCAACAAGACCGATCTCGCGCCGTACGTGGGCTCCGACCTGGAGCGGATGGCGGCCGACGCCAAGGCGCAGCGGGCCGAACTGCCCGTCGTGTTCCAGTCGTTGCGGGGCGAGACGGGGGTCGCGGACGTGGCCGCCTGGGTGCGGGGACAGCTCGCGGCGTGGACGGTGTGAACATGAGCGGGGTGCGGGCCACCGCTCGGATCGTCGCTCGGGCCGACGGACGAGGCGGCACCTCTCTGCCGGTCCTGGAGGGGGAAGGGCCGCTGGCCGTGCGGCGGACCCGCGGCAGCGGCAGCGAGGCCCGGGTCATGCTCGTCGGGGCGATGAGCGGGCCGTTGGGCGGGGACCGCTTCGGGGTCGAGGCGGAGGTGGCGGAAGGGGCCCGGCTGCGGGTCGGGTCGGCCGCCGCGACCATCGCGCTGCCGGGGCAGGCGAAGGGGGAGGCCCGCTACGACGTACGGCTCCAGGTGGCCGACGGGGGTGAACTCCAGTGGCTGCCCGAGCAGTTGATCTCCGCGGGCGGAAGCGATCTGCGGGTGACGACCCGGGTGGAGGTCGGCGCGGACGCTCGGCTCGTGCTGCGGGAGGAGCAGGTGCTCGGGCGGGTCGGGGAGGAACCCGGGAGACTGAGCAGCCGTCTCGCGGTGCGGGTCGGCGGGCGGTTGGTGCTCGATCAGGAACTCGGGTGCGGGCCCGGTGCCCCCGGCGGCTGGGACGGTCCCGCCGTGCTGGACGGCAACCGGGCCGTGGGCCAACTCGTCGTCGTACGACCGGAGTTCGCGGTGCTGCCGGTGAAGGCCCGGGTGCTGGGGGAGGGGGCCGCACTCGTGCCGCTGGCGGGGCCCGCGGTGCTCGTGAGCGCCGTGGCCGAGGACGCGCTGCGGCTGCGGCGCGTCCTGGACGAGGCCCTGTCCGGGCTCGGGTGATCCGCTGAGCGGGACACAGTAGTCCGTTTATCGGAATGGTAAAGAAGGTCAACTGGATCTATTCACGGGGTGCGCACAACCGCAAGGATCCCTCTGTCCATCGAAAAGTTGCAGGGGGAGGTCCCACTTGAGGGGCATCAGAGCGAACAGGCGGACGACGGCGTTCGGCTCGGCCGGGCTGCTCGTCACGGCGACGCTGATAGCCGGCGCCGTCGCGGCGCCCACCGCCAGCGCGAGCGCGCGGCACGGGCAGGACCGTGAGGCCCGGGGCGCCGCCATCGCCGCCGTGCGGGCCGAGAAGGCCGGCATCGACTGGCAGGACTGTCCTGCCGACTGGGGGCTGGAGAAGCCCATCCAGTGCGGATACGTCAGCGTCCCGCTCGACTATGCCAAGCCGTACGGCAAGCAGATCAAGCTCGCCGTCGACCACATCGGCAACACGGGGACGAAGGAGGAGCGTCAGGGCGCGCTCGTCTACAACCCGGGCGGACCCGGCGGTTCCGGTCTCCGCTTCCCGCGCCGCGTCACCACCAAGAACCCGATCTGGGCCAATGTCGCCAAGGCCTATGACTTCGTGGGCTTCGACCCGCGCGGTGTCGGCCACTCCGCGCCCATCTCCTGCGTCGACCCGCAGGAGTTCGTCAAGGCGCCCAAGGCCGACCCGGTCCCGGACAGCGAGGCCGACAAGCTCGCCCAGCGCAAGCTGGCCGCCGAGTACGCCAAGGGCTGCGCCGAGCGCAGCGGCAAGGCCGTGCTCCAGCAGATGACCACGCCCAACACCGTGCGCGACCTGGACGTCATCCGTGCCGCGCTCGGCGAGAAGAAGCTCAACTACCTGGGCGTCTCCTACGGCACCTACATCGGCGCCGTCTACGGCACGCTGTTCCCGGGCCATCTGCGCCGCATGATCGTGGACAGCGTCGTCGACCCGTCCCGCGAGAAGATCTGGTACCAGGCCAACCTGGACCAGGACGTCGCCTTCGAGGGCCGCTGGAAGGACTGGGAGGACTGGGTCGCCGCCAACGACGCCGCCTTCCACCTCGGTACGACGCGGGACGCGGTGCAGGCCAAGTGGCTCGAACTGCGCGCCACCGCCAAGAAGAACCCCCTCGGCGGGGTCGTCGGCCCGGCCGAGCTGATCTCCTTCTTCCAGAGCGCCCCGTACTACGACTCCTCGTGGGTGCCGGTCGCGACGGTGTTCAGCAAGTACTTCGCCGGTGACACCCAGGCGCTGATCGACGCCGCCGCCCCGGACCTGACCGACACCGCGGGCAACATCACCTCGGAGAACGGCAACGCCGTCTACACGGCCGTCGAGTGCACCGACGCCAAGTGGCCCACCAGTTGGAAGAAGTGGGACCGGGACAACACCGAGCTCAACAAGGACCATCCGTTCATGACCTGGGCCAACGCCTGGATGAACCTGCCCTGCGCGACCTGGCCGGTCAAGCAGCGGACCCCGGTGGACGTCAGGACCCACAAGGGCCTGCCGCCGGTCATGATCGTGCAGTCCACCCGTGACGCCGCCACCCCGTACGACGGCGCCGTCGAACTGCACCACCGCTTCAAGGGCTCCCGCCTGATCACCGAGAAGGACGCGGGCTCCCACGGTGTGACCGGTCTGGTCAACCCCTGCATCAACCAGCGGGTCGACACCTACCTGCTCACCGGCAAGCTGGACACCGCGGACGTGACCTGCACCCCGCACGCGACGCCCAAGCCGTGACGGACGGTTGAACGAACCGAGGGGCGGCCGGAACACTCCGGCCGCCCCTCGCCCTTGCCTGACAGGCCCTAACCCAGCGGCATCCGGGGGAACTTGCGCTCCTTCTCGACGATCCCGGCCGCCTCGGCCTCCTGGGCCTTGACGACGGCCGCGTACTCGTCGACGTACTCCTGCTCGGAGAGCTTGAGGATGGCGTACATGATCTCGTCGGTGATGGCCCGCAGGATCGCCTTCTCGTTCTCCATGCCGGCGTAGCGGGAGAAGTCGAGGGGCTTGCCGAAGCGGATGACCACGGGGTGGAGGTTCGGGATGACCTTGCCGGGCGGCTGTGCCTCGAAGGTGCCGATCATCGCGCAGGGGATGACCGGGACCTGGGCCTTGAGCGCCATGACGGCGACGCCGACCTTGCCCTTGTAGAGCCGGCCGTCGTGCGAGCGGGTGCCCTCGGGGTAGATGCCGAGCAGTTCGTTCTTGCGCAGCACGCCGAGGCCCTCGCGGATGGCGGCCTGGCCCGCCTCCTTGCCGGTGCGGTCGACCGGGATCTGCCCCGCGCTGCGGAAGAAGGTCGCGGTGAGCCGGCCCTTGATCCCGGGGCCGGTGAAGTACTCCTTCTTCGCCAGGAAGGTGATCCGGCGCTTGAGCATCGCCGGCATCAGGAAGTGGTCCGAGAAGGAGAGATGGTTGCCGGCGACGATGGCCGGGCCCTCCTCCGGAACATGTTCGAGGCCTTCGATCCGAGGCCTGAAGACCAGCCTCAGCAGAGGTCCCAGCAACACGTATTTGAGGACATAATAAAACATATCGGGTCGCTCCTCACTCCGGCGGATGGCCTGAGCCGCCGTGTTCCAGCAGGTCAACCGGCGTGTTGTGGGGGCTGCCAGTGTAAGTGCAGGCGCAGTTCGCCGGAACACGGCGGACGCCGCGTCGAGGGCTTGGGGACAACTGCGTGACCAGCCTCCAGTTACTGGCCTGTACAGATCAAGTCCATCGCCCGGTTTGGCGCGATGTCCACGCGATCGGCCGTGTGGACAGCGGTGAGCACCCTGTGAAAAACCGCGCGCGCCGACCGCTCCCGCGGCGATACGGTCCCCGAATGCTCGATGAGGACGGCTATTTCGGAGAAGACGTCGCGGCCCGCTACGACGACTCGTCGTCCGACATGTTCCGCCCCGAGGCCGTGGACCCGGCGGTGGACGTGCTGGCCGAACTGGCCGGCGACGGCCCGGCCCTGGAACTCGGCATCGGCACCGGCCGCATCGCCCTCCCACTGGCCCGCCGCGGCACCCCGGTGCACGGCATCGACCTGTCCCGCGCGATGGTCGCCAGGCTGCGCGCCAAGCCGGGCGGCGCGGACATCGGGGTGACGATCGGCGACTTCGCGACCGCCGAGGTGGCGGGCGAGTTCTCCGTCGCCTACCTGGTCTTCAACACGATCATGAACCTGACCACCCAGGATGCCCAGGTGGAGTGCTTCCGCAACGTCGCCCGCCATCTGCGGCCCGGCGGCCGTTTCGTCGTCGAGGTGATGGTGCCCGAACTGCGCAAACTGCCGCACGGGCAGACCGCCGTCCCCTTCCACATCAGCGCCACCGAGTGGGCCTTCGACCTGTACGACGTCGCCACCCAGGAGATGAGCTCGAACTACGTCACCCTCCGCGACGGACGCGCCGAACACCGGTCCATCCCGTTCCGCTACGTCTGGCCGGCCGAGCTGGACCTGATGGCGCGGCTGGCCGGAATGCGGCTGTGTGACCGGTGGGAGGACTGGACGGGCAAGCCCTTCACCGCGGAGAGTCCCCGGCACGTCTCGGTGTGGGAGAAGACCGCGGACTGACCCCGCCCCCTGCACGGGCAGACGGTGCAGGACGTCGATCACCCGGGTGGGATCCTCGGGGCCCAGGTGGCCGGCCCCGGGGAAGTCGTGCACCGTGAAGCGGTTGTCCGGGGTGAGCTCGTCGGCCTCCGCGATCATGCGGTCCTGGAGAGCAGTGGCGACGGTCCGGTCCGGCCCATCCGCAGATACGTCCGCGGAATCCGCCCCAGGTCCCGGCCCGCCCCACGGCCCGGTCGCCGTACGCCGTCATCGACTCGTCGGTCTGCATGCCCTCCAGGACGCGCAGGAACCCCTGGTCCGAGTGGTCGGCGCAGATCATCTCCCGGAACACCGCGAGGTCACGCCGGTCGGAGGTACGCCAGTTGAGACGCAGCACGCCCAACTTCGCCGGATCGCCGACGAGTTGGTCGAGCGGTGTGATCGCCTGCCGCCCTTCCGGGGAGTCGGCGCAGTCGTTGAGCGAGGGCATGCTGCGGCTCGGGCAGAACGCGGCCATGTAGCAGATGTGGGCCAGGAGTCGAGGCACCGCGTCGGCGACCCGGCTGACCGAGAGGCCGCCCATGCTGTGCCCGACCAGCACCACGGGCCCGCCGAGCCGCGCGGCCCGCCGTACCGCCCCGGTCACCCTGCGCTCGAAGTCGTCCAGCGTGAGCGCGGCCACCGGCGAGGGCTCCGTCGCCAGCGCCCGCAGGTCCTGCGCCTGATAGGCTTCGGCACGAACTTCTCGGTGCCGTGCAGGGGTTGGTCCACCATGACGACCCGGTGCCCGCGCAGCGCCGGCTCCCTGCCGATCGCCGTCCAGAAGAATCCCGCGCTGTGCGTGCCGTGCACCAGGACGTACGTCCGCACGCCCCCGTGGGCCCGTGCGGTGCCCGCGCCCGTGCCGACGGCGAGCGCCGCGCCCCCCGACGCCGCCGCCGGCCCGCCGAGCACCCGCCGCCGGGACAGACGTGCCGAACCGCCCTTGCCGTACGCGGCGTTGCCGCCGCCCGTGTGTGAGGTCATGCCGACGACGCTGCGAACCCCGCCACCACCGGACCATGGCCCTGTGCCCCCGCCCGCAGGTGTACCTGACGACACCCCCGCAGCTCACAGCCGCACGATCACCAGCGCCGTGTCGTCCGTCGCGCCGCCCGGCGGCAGCAGCTCCAACAGCACGGCGTCCGCCAGTCGTTCGGGGTCCAGCGCGCGGTGGCGGGCGAGGGACTCGCCGAGGCGGGTCAGGCCGACGTCGATGTCCTCGCCGCGCCTTTCGATCAGGCCGTCGGTGTACAGGACGAGGGTCGCGCCCGCGGTGTAGGACGTCGAGGCCTGGGGTCTGGGCATCGGGTCGGGGCGGGCGTCCAGCGGCGGGTCGGTCGCCTTGTCCAGGAACTCCACGCGGCCGTCGGGGTGGACGAGCACCGGCGGCGGATGACCGGCGCTGCTGTAGGTGATGCTGTGGTCGTCGTAGTCGATGAACGTGGTGACGACCGTGGCCGACTCGGCGCCGTCGACCACGTTCGCGTACCGGCCCAGGACGTCCAGCGCCTCGGCGGGGCCCGCCGCGACACGGGAGGCGGCGCTCAGCGCGCTGCGCAGCTGGCCCATCACCCCGGCCGCCACCAGGCCGTGCCCGACCACGTCGCCGACGGCCACGCCGACGCGGTTGCCGCCGACCAGGTCGACGAGGTCGTACCAGTCCCCGCACACGTTCAGCGCGCCCACCGCGGGCCGGTAGCGGACGGCGGCCCGGTGGTGGCCGACCTGGCGGCGGGCGGGGAGCATGGCCTCCTGGAGGGCGAGGGCGACCTCGCGCTCGCGGGCATGGGCCGCGCGCAGCCGTTCGTTGAGCTCCTGCAGTTCCCGCGCCCGGGTGTACAACTCGGCCTCCAGGACCCGTGACCGGCTGCCGCTCGGGCCGCCGCGGGCCTTGATCAGCTCGGTGACCTCCTCGACGCGGTGCACCAGCAGCAGGACCTTGCCGTCGGGGCCGAGCACCGGGGCGTTGACCGGGCTCCAGTAACGCTCCTCCCACTCCCCGGGGCGGCCCGGGATCTCCACGTCGTAGCGCTGCAGGGCCATCGCGTCGCGTTCCCCGGTCTCCAGGATCCGCTCCAGCGAGGCCGCCAGGTTGCGCATGCCGGACGCGCCCTCGTCGTTCGGGTTGTCGGGGAAGACGTCGAAGAGATAGCGCCCGACCACCTGCTCGCGGGTGCGCCCGGCCGTCCTGAGGAACTCCTCGTTGGCGTCCGCGTACACCAGATCGGGCGTCAGCAGTGCCACCATCCCCGGCAGGCACTGGAACACCGCCGCATAGTCGATAGCCGCATCGTTCATGGCTCCGCCTTACCGCCGGTTTGTAATATTTACATGTGTCATGTCACATAACGCACGGGCGGACCCCGCGTGTCAGGCCGGCGGCTCGGTCAGCGACTGCTCGGCCCAGATCACCTTCCCCCCGGGCACGAACCGGGTGCCCCAGCGCTGGGTGAACTGCGAGACCAGCAGCAGTCCGCGGCCGCCCTCGTCGGTGGTGCGGGGATGGCGCAGATGGGGCGCGGTGGCGCCGCCGTCGGAGACCTCGCAGATCAGGGCGCGTTCCCTGATCAGCCGCAGCCGGATGGGGCCCTCCGCGTGCCGGATGGCGTTGGTGACCAGCTCACTGACCACCAGTTCCGTGGTGAAGGCCAGGTCCTCCAGACCCCACTCGGTCAGCTGCCGGGTCGCCTCCTTGCGGGCGTCGGCGACCACGGCCGGGTCGGATGGCAGATCCCAGTCGGCGACCTGGTCGTCGCCCAGCAGACGGGTGCGGGCCAGCAGCAGGGCCACGTCGTCGTGCGGCCGGGCCGGGGTCAGCGCGTCCACGACCGTCCGGCAGCGCAGGGCGAGCGAGGCGGAATCCCGTTCCAGGGCCCGGCGCAGCCGGTCGCGGTCCGCGTCCACGGTCCAGTCCTGGTCCCCCCGGGCCAGCAGCCCGTCGGTGTGCAGGGCCAGGATGCTGCCCTCGGCCAGGGCCAGTTCCACGGACTCGAAGGGCGGGCCGCCCGAGCCGAGCGTCGAGCCCTGCGGCAGGTCGACGAAGCCGACCACGCCGTCCGGCAGGATGACGGCCGGCGCGGGATGGCCCGCGGCGGCCATGGTGCACTGGCCGTCGACGGGGTCGTAGACGACGTACACACAGCCGGACCCGGCGACCTGCGGCGTGTCCGGGTCGACGCCCTCCTCGCGGGCCGTCCGGGAGGCCAGGTCGTCCAGATGCGCCAGGAGTTCGTCGGGCGGCAGTTCGAGCGCGGCGAGGGTGCGTACGGCGGTGCGGAGCCGGCCCATGGCCGCGGCGGCGTCGATGCCGTGCCCGGGCACCTCGCCCACGACCAGGGCGACACGGGCACCCGAGAGCGGGATGAGGTCGTACCAGTCGCCGCCCAGACCGGTCAGCTCGTCGGCCGGGCGGTAGTGGGCGGCCACCTCCACCGCGTCCTGCTCGGGCAGCCGGCGCGGCAGCAGGCTGCGCTGGAGCACCAGGGCCGCGTCGCGCTCGCGGGTGTAGCGGCGGGCGTTGTCCACACAGACGGCGGCCCGCGACACCAGGTCCTCGGCCAGCAGCAGGTCGTCCTCGTCGAACGGCTCCTGCCGGCCGCGCCGGAAGAAGGTCGTGACGCCGAGGGTCACGCCCCGTGCGCGGATCGGGACGATCACCACGCTGTGCAGCCCGAGCTCCATGAACGTGGCCGTACGGCCGCCGGGTATGTCGGTCGCCCACTCCTTGGCCAGCGGGTCCAGCCGCCCCTCGCGCCAGGACCGGCCCGTGAGGAGGGCGCGGACCGGCGGTGAACCGGCCAGATAGGCCGCCACCTGGCCGATCTCCACGACGGCCTCCGGGGCACCGGTGTTCACCGACTGCTGTCCCGCCCGGCGCAGCGGCACCCGGTCCGGTCCCGCGTCCGGCGCGGCCGCCGGCTCCGCGCCCCGCAGCACCGACTCCAGGAGGTCCACACAGACGTGGTCGGCGAACTCCGGCACGGCCACGTCGGCCAGTTCCTGCGCGGTCCGGGTGATGTCCAGGGTGCGGCCGATGGACTCGCCGGCCCGGTCGAGCAGGGCGAGCCGCTGCCGCGCGCGGTGCCTCTCGGTGATGTCGACGACGGTGTAGTAGACGCCCATCGGGTGGCCGCGGTCGTCCTCCAGCCGGGTGAACGACAGCATGTGCGCCGTCTCCCGGTGCGGCGCGGAACGCACCTGGCCGACATGCTCGTACCCGACGACCGGCCGGCCCGTCTCCAGCACCTGCCGCATCTGGGTCTCGATGCCCGCGAAGTCGATGCCCGGCTGGATCTCCCCGAGCCGCCGTCCCAGCCGCTCCGCCGCGGAGCCGCCGCCGAACCGCTCCAGCGCCGCGTTGGACCACACACAGCGCAGATCGGTGTCGACGATCGCTATGCCCACGGGGGAGCCGGTGACCATCTGCTCCAGGACCGTACGGCTCATGTCCCAGCCGCGTGCCCCGGGCGCCACGTCGGAGAGCAGCACCAGCCAGCGGCGCTCTTCGCCGGGCTCCATCGCCGGGGTGATGCGCACCATGACGCGGACCGGCCGCCCGTCCCGGTGCCGGGCGGTCAGCAGACCGGCCCAGCCGCCGTCCCTGCGGCAGCGGGCGACCAGCTCGGGCACCCGTACGGCGTCCTCCGCGGCCAGCAGACCGGAGACCGGGGTGCCCACGACCTCGGCCGGCGCGTACGCCAGCAGCCGCTGGGCGTCGCTCGTCCAGCTCCGTACCACGCCCTGCGCGTCGAGCAGCAGGGGCGCGGCATCGGCCACGTCGAATCGCTGCCGGGCAGCGTCCTGCTCCTCATGAATGCCCACGGCCGACCTCTCTGTCGCTGAGAGTGGTCTACCACCTCTTGACCCAGTCTTCACCCTTCGGGCGCAGATGGGGACGCGGGGACCACCGGGGCCGTGTGCCGCACACCGGTCGTCCCCACAGCCCCACTGTGGGTCAGGAACGCCGAGTCAGCACCTTCTCCAGCGCGCCGAGCGCCTGCTCCAGCTCCTCGGCGGTGATCGTCAGGGGCGGTGCCAGGCGGACGGTCGAACCGTGGGTGTCCTTGACCAGGACGCCTTCCTCCATGAGACGGGCGCTCACCTCGCGGCCGGTGCCGAGGGCCGGGTCGATGTCGACGCCTGCCCACAGGCCTCGGGAGCGGAAGCCGAGGACGCCCTTGCCGACCAGGTGGGTGAGCCCGCCGCGCAGCACCACGCCCAGCTCGGCGGCCCGGCGCTGGAACTCGCCCGTCTCCAGCAGCTCGATCACGGCGGTGCCCACGGCGGCGGCCAGCGGGTTGCCGCCGAAGGTCGAGCCGTGTTCGCCGGGCCGCAGCACGCCCAGCACGTCACGGCGGCCGACCACCGCGGACACCGGGACGATGCCGCCGCCGAGCGCCTTCCCGAGGAGGAGCAGGTCGGGGACGACCTGCTCGTGCTCGACGGCGAGGGTGCGACCGGTGCGGCCCAGCCCGGACTGGATCTCGTCCGCGATGAACAGACAGCCCTTGCGCCGGGTCAGCTCCCGTACGCCGGTCAGATAGCCCTCGGCCGGGATGATCACACCCGCCTCGCCCTGGATGGGCTCGATCAGCACGGCCGCCGTGGTGTCGTCGACCGCCGCCTCCAGCGCCGCCAGGTCGTTGTACGGCACGATCCGGAAGCCCGGTGTGAACGGGCCGAAGCCCTTCCGCGCCGTCTCGTCCGTGGAGAACGACACGATCGTCGTCGTACGGCCGTGGAAGTTCTCCGCCGCCACCACGATCGTCGCCCGGTCGGCCGGGACGCCCTTCACCTCGTACGCCCACTTGCGGGCCACCTTGATGCCCGACTCGACGGCCTCCGCGCCGGTGTTCATCGGCAGCACCATGTCCAGGCCGGTCAGCTCGGCCAGCCGCTCGGCGAACTCGGCCAGGCGGTCGTTGTGGAAGGCGCGCGAGGTGAGGGTGAGGCGGTCCAGCTGGTCGTGGGCGGCCTGGACCAGCGCCGGGTGCCGGTGGCCGAAGTTGAGGGCCGAGTAACCCGCCAGCATGTCCAGGTAGCGGCGGCCCTCGACGTCCTCCACCCAGGTGCCCTCGGCGCGCGCGACGACCACGGGCAGCGGGTGGTAGTTGTGCGCCAGGACCGGTTCCTCGGCGCGGATCAGGTCGGCGGAGGTGCGCGTGGTCACGGGAGCGGGAGCGGTCATGAACGGATCTCCTGGGTGCAGCACTTGATGCCGCCGCCTGCCTTGCGGAACTCGGACAGGTCGACGGGCACGGGGACATAGCCGCGGTCGGCGACGGAAGCGGCGAGGGACTCGGCCTGGGGCGCGATGAAGACGTGGCGGCCGTCGGACACGGAGTTGAGGCCGAAGGCCAGCGCGTCATCCAGCGTGGCCAGTACCGCGTCCGGGTACAGCCGCGCCAGCACCTCGCGGCTGCCCGGCGAGAACGCCTCCGGGTAGTAGGCGATGTTGTTGCCGTCGGCGGAGTCGTCCAGCACGAACAGCGCCGTGTCCAGGTGGTAGAAGCGCGGGTCCACCAGCGTCAGGCTGATCACCGGGTGCCCGAAGAACTCCTGCACCTCGCGGTGCGCCTCACGGGTCGTACGGAACCCGGTGCCGGCCAGGACGTAGCGCCCCGTCCAGACCAGGTCGCCCTCGCCCTCGCAGACCGACTCGGGCCGGTGGACGTCGAAGCCGGCCGACTTGAACCAGGTGTCGTAGTGCGTGGACTCGGGGCGCCGTTCGGGCGCGTGGAAGAAGGAGCCGAAGACGCGGCCGTCCACGACGACCGCCGAGTTCGCGGCGAAGACCATGTCCGGGAGACCGGGGGCCGGCTCCAGGCTGTCGACGGTGTGGCCGTGGGTGCGGTAGGCGCCGATCAGGGCCTGCCACTGCTCCCGGGCCAGGTCCACGTCGACGCGGACATCGGGTTGCATCCAGGGATTGATCGCGTACTGCACGGCGAAGTGTCTGGGTTCGCAGACGAGGTACCGCCGCCGGCGCGGCACACGGGAGTCGGTCACAGAGGGGTTCCTCCGCTTCCTGGAGTGTCGACTGGGTTGACACCAAGGTAGGAAGTGACGGAGACGGGCGACAAGCAACGAGAATTGCGTGTCCGCGCAGGAATGCTGCGTCTTTGACCGGTTCTGCGCAGTGCTGCTGCGTGTTCGGACGCTTATTCGGCTTCGCGTTCCCGTCTTCGCTCCGGCCGCTGCTGCTGACCTGTTTTTCTGCTGGGGGTCCGGGGGTTATCCCCCGGAATGACTCAGCATTCGGGAGCCGGATGTGTGGCGCCCGCCTCCGGGCTCTCCGGGAGCAGATGGGACAGCACCATCACACTGATCGTCTTGCGGATGAACGGCTCGACCCGGATCCGCTCCAGCACCTCCTCGAAGTGCTCGACGTCCCGCGCCCGCACATGCAGCAGCGCGTCCGCGCCACCCGTCACGGTCATCGCCGCGGTGATCTCCGGATGGTTGCGGACGACCTCCGCCAGCCGCCGGGGCGGCGCGGCGCCCTCGCAGTACACCTCGACGTACGCCTCCGTGCGCCAGCCCAGCGCCGACGGCTCCACCGTCGCCGTGAACCCGGTGATCACGCCCGTCTCGCGCAGCCGGTCCACGCGCCGCTTGACCGCCGTCGACGACAGCCCGACGGCCGCGCCGATCTCGGCGAAGCTGGTGCGCGCGTTCGCCATCAGAGCGGTGATGATCTTCCGGTCCAGCTCGTCGAAAGGGGCGGGCCTGCTGTTCATGAGGGCACTGTATCCAGCACGAACGGCCACGCCCCGCTCCATGTCCAGGCGTTCGGATTCCACCTACACTCCGGGTTCATGCTGCGCGCCCTCGCCGTCGACGACGAACGCCCCTCGCTGGAGGAACTGCTCTATCTGCTCCACGCCGATCCACGGATAGGCAGCGCTGAGGGCGCGGGCGACGCGACCGAGGCGCTGCGCCGCATCAACCGGGCGCTGGAGTCCGGCCCCGGCGGGCCCGAGGCCATCGACGTCGTCTTCCTCGACATCCAGATGCCCGGCCTCGACGGCCTCGACCTGGCCCGTCTGCTCACCGGGTTCGCCCAGCCCCCGCTCGTGGTGTTCGTCACCGCCCACGAGGACTTCGCCGTACAGGCCTTCGACCTCAAGGCCGTCGACTACGTCCTCAAGCCCGTCCGCAAGGAACGGCTCGCCGAGGCCGTCCGCCGCGCCGCCGAACTCACCGGCAACACCCCGCGCATCCCCGTCCACGAGCCCGACCCCGACCACATCCCCGTGGAACTCGGCGGGGTGACCCGCTTCGTGGCGGTCGACGACATCACCCATGTCGAGGCCCAGGGCGACTACGCCCGTCTGCACACCGACAAGGGCAGCCACCTGGTGCGCATCCCCCTGTCCACCCTGGAGGACCGCTGGCGCTTCCGGGGCTTCGTCCGCATCCACCGCCGCCATCTGGTCGCCCTGCGCCATGTCGGCGAACTGCGCCTGGACGCGGGCACGGTGAGCGTCGTGGTCGGCGGCGAGGAACTCCAGGTCAGCCGGCGGCACGCCCGCGAACTGCGGGACCTGCTGATGAGGAGGCCCTGACGATGCCCGGCCAGGACCCCGCCGAGCGCCGCGTCGTCGTCACCGGCCCGCCCCGCCGCACCCGACGCGCCTCCGGCTACTACCGCCCCCGCACCGAGATCGACGAGCAGACCACCCTCGGCCACACCTACGTCCGCTCCCTGATGCGCACCCAACTACGCGCCGCCCTCGCGGTGTTCGCGGTCCTCGGCCTCCTCATCGGCCCGCTGCCCCTCCTCTTCGCCGCCATGCCCGACGCCCGCCGCCTCGAATGGGCCGTCCTCGGCTTCTGCCTCTACGCCCCGCTCGTCCTGCTCGCCCTGTGGTACGTCCGCCGCGCCGAACGCAACGAACGGGACTTCGTGCGGCTGGTCGAGGACCGATGAACTCCGGCTACGCCGTCCCGGCGGTCGCCCTCGTCGTGGTGGCGACCGTCCTCGTCGGTGCCTTCGGCCTGCGCATATCCCGCACCACCTCCGACTTCTACGTCGCCTCCCGCACTGTCGGCCCCCGCCTCAACGCGGCCGCCATCAGCGGTGAGTACCTCTCCGCCGCGTCCTTCCTGGGCATCGCGGGCCTGGTCCTGATCCAGGGCCCGGACATGCTCTGGTACCCGGTCGGCTACACCGCCGGCTACCTCGTCCTGCTCCTCTTCGTCGCCGCGCCACTGCGCCGCTCCGGCGCCTACACGCTGCCCGACTTCGCCGAGGCGCGGCTCGCCTCCTACGGTGTGCGCCGGCTGGCCGGAGCCTTCGTCGTCGGCGTCGGCTGGCTCTATCTCCTGCCCCAACTCCAGGGCGCGGGGCTGACGCTGACCGTGCTCACCGGGGCGCCGGACTCCCTCGGCGGGCTGATCGTGGCCGTCGTCGTGGTCGCCACCGTCGCCGCCGGAGGCATGCGCAGCATCACCTTCGTCCAGGCCTTCCAGTACTGGCTCAAGCTCACCGCGCTCCTCGTCCCCGCCCTCTTCCTGGTGCTCGCCTGGCAGAGCGACGGAGCGCCCCGGCACGCCTTCGAGGAACCCGCGACCTTCCGCGAACAGCGTGTCGTCCGCGTCGACGACAGCCTCGACCTGAAACTCGCCAGGCCCCTCACCGTCACCGTGACCGGCACCGTCGACGGCCGACCGCACGACGGCGAACGCGTCCGGCTCCCCACCGGCACCCACCACATCACCCGGGGCACCCGGCTGGCCTTCGCCGAGGGCACCGCCGTCCCCGACGCCGACCGGGGCACGGGCGGCGGCATGTCGACCTCCCTCGTCGCGGGCCGCGAGGAACGCCCCCTGTACGCCACGTACGGGCTGATCCTCGCCACCTTCCTCGGCACCATGGGCCTGCCGCACGTGGTCGTCCGCTTCTACACCAGCCCCCACGGCGTCGCCGCCCGCCGCACCACGGTCGCCGTCCTCGGCCTGATCGGCGCGTTCTACCTGCTGCCGCCCCTCTACGGCGCCCTCGGCCGCCTCTACACCCCCGAACTCGCCCTCACCGGCGACGCGGACGCCTCGGTCCTGCTGCTGCCGGACCGCATGATCGGGGGCGTCGGCGGTGATCTGCTCGGCGCGCTGCTGGCGGGCGGGGCCTTCGCGGCGTTCCTCTCCACCGCCTCCGGGCTGACCATGGCCGTCGCGGGCGTCCTCACCCAGGACGTCCTCCCGGCGCGCGGCGTACGGCACTTCAGGCTGGGGACGGTGCTGGCGATGGCCGTGCCGCTGGCGGCGAGCGTGCTGGTGGGCGGGCTTCCGGTGGCCGACGCGGTCGGACTGGCCTTCGCGGTCTCCGCGTCCTCCTTCTGCCCGCTCCTCGTCCTCGGCATCTGGTGGCGGCGCCTGACCCCGCCGGGGGCGGCCGCCGGGATGCTGGTCGGGGGCGGGTCGGCGTTCATGGCGGTGGCGGCGACGATGGCGGGCCTCCCGGCCGGCGGCCCCCTGCACGCCCTGCTGGCCTGACCCGCCCTCTGGTCCGTGCCGCTGGGCTTCCTCACCATGGTCCTGGTGTCGCTGGCGACCCCGGGACGGGTGCCGCCGGGAACGGAGGCGGTCCTCGCCCGGTTCCATCTGCCGGAGGAGCTGAGGGCGGAGGTGAAGGCGTGAGCGGATTCCTCGCCGGTCTGTGCGTGGCCGTACTCCCGCTGCTCGCCGCCGGCTTCTGGCTGGGCCGGCGCACGGCTCGCCCCGAGACCCTCGGCGGCCTGGGCACCCCCGTCGAGCACGCCACCTTCCAGACCCTGCACACCGCCTCCCTGGCCGCGCCCCCGCTCCGGGCCGGGCTGACGGAGGAGACCGCCCGCAAGTCGGCCCGTCGGCTGCGCTCCCTGCTCGGCACGGACGCGCTGTGCCTGACGGACCGGAAGGAGGTCCTGGTCTGGGACGGCGTCGGCGGCCATCACCGTACGGAGATCATGGAACGCCTCGCCGGACCGCTGGAGACCGGCCGCGGTGAGGCCTTCCGGCTGAGGTGCGACCACCCGGACTGCCCGGTCCGCTGGGCGGTCGTCGCCCCCCTCACCGTCGACGACCGGGTGCACGGCGCCCTGGTCGCGTGCGCCCCGCGCGAGTCCGCCGTGCTGGTGCGGGCCGCGGGCGAGGTCGCCCGATGGGTGACGGTCCAGCTGGAGCTGGCCGATCTCGACCAGTCCCGCACCCGGCTGATCGAGGCCGAGATCAAGGCACTTCGGGCCCAGATCTCCCCGCACTTCATCTTCAACTCGCTCGCGGTCATCGCCAGCTTCGTCCGCACCGACCCCGAGCGTGCCCGCGAACTCCTCCTGGAGTTCGCCGACTTCACCCGCTACTCGTTCCGCAGGCACGGCGACTTCACCACCCTCGCCGACGAACTGCACGCCATCGACCACTACTTGGCGCTGGTGCGGGCCCGCTTCGGCGACCGGCTCTCCGTCACCCTGCAGATCGCCCCCGAGGTGCTCCCGGTCGCCCTGCCCTTCCTCTGCCTCCAGCCGCTCGTCGAGAACGCCGTCAAGCACGGCCTGGAGGGCAAGACCGCCAACGCCGGCGGCAAGTGCCACATCAGCATCACCGCTCAGGACGCCGGTGCCGAGGCCCTGGTCGTCATCGAGGACGACGGTGTCGGCATGGACCCGGTCCTGCTCCGCCGTATCCTCGCCGGCGAGGTCAGCCCTTCCGGCGGCATCGGCCTGTCCAACGTCGACGACCGGCTCCGGCAGGTCTACGGCGACGACCACGGGCTCGTCATCGAGACGGCCGTGGGCGCGGGCATGAAGGTGTCCGCCCGGCTGCCGAAGTACCAGCCGGGCGTGCACTCCGCCGGGCGGATCGCCCAGGAGTGCTCCGGGGAGTGAGTGCTCAGGGAGCGCTGCGGGTGGCGATCATCCCGAGGGTCAGCAGCCCCAGCACGACCCAGCCGAACCACAGCCAGCCGTTGGAGCCGAGCGCCACCGTGTAGGCGGTCACCACGACGAGACCGCCGACGGTGAGCACCCCCATCGTCTTCGTAGAACCGTCCGTGGAACCGGGCATCGCGACACCCTCCTCAGGATTCGTCCCCCTCCATGGTGCCTCCGTTCTGCTTCCGGACGGTGCACACGACGAAATGCGTGCCCGACTTCCAGGGTCCCTGACTGGTCCAGGACCCCGCGGTGTAGACCGACGGGTCGAACCCGTAGTCCCGCGGGGGCACGGCCTTCGCGCAGGCCGCGTCGGACTCCGTACGGGCCTCGGCGAGCGTGACGTCCTGGCCCAGCCGGGTGAAGCCGAGCACCTGCTCGTCGTGCGGACCGGAGCAGGGGACCAGTCGGGCGTCCCGGTCGGTGCGGGTCTCCAGACAGTCCCGGCGCTGCATGTTCGACGTGTCGACGAAGGCGGAACCCGGCTTGCGGTGGGCGCCGAGCGGCCCGTAGGTGGACCCGTGCGCGCCCAGCACCAGACAGGCGGTCTGCCGTCCCGCGGTCTCGAAACCGTCGTCGGTCGGCACGATCGCGACCGTCCGCGCGTCCGCCAGCCGCTCCCGTACCTCCTGCGTCCGCTCCTCGCACCGCGCCTGCCCGCTCCCGCGCGCCTCGTCCGCCGAGGCGGCCTTCACGAACGCCATCACCTGGCCGTCCGGCGCCTTGCCCTGGCAGGGTGTGACCAGCGTGAGCCGGGGCGTCCCCTGGAAACGCACCGAGTCCGGCCAGTCCGCGGCCACACAGTCGCCGTCCCTGAGCGGCTCGGCCAGCCCCACGGCCGCCCCGTACGGCGCCGCCTTCGTACCGCTGCCACCGCCCTTCGTCTGGTGGGCCATGGCGTACCAGACCCCGCCCAGGGCCAGCAGCAGGCCGAGGAAGCAGGCGATCACCGCACGCAGGGCACGGGACAGCTCCCGGCGATGCCGACCGGGCGCTGGCGCTGGCGCTGGCATGGGCATGGGCATGGGCATGGGCATGAGAGCAGCCCCGAAGCCGTCCGGGGGCGCGGCGGCCCCCGGCGGGGGTGCCGACGCCTCGGCCCAGTGCTGTCGCCCTGTGCCCGGCGGGGGAGGGACGGTCCCGGACCACGGGGGCTGGGAGCCGAGGTCGGTCTGGGTCCTGGCGTACGACTCGGCCTGGGGCGTCACGATTCGCGACAGCGCCGCCTCCGTCTCCGCCGCGGACGGCCGCTGCCCCGGATCCTTCTCCAGCAGGCCGCGCAGTACGGGGCCCAGTGCCCCGGCGCGCACGGCCGGGCGTGGCTCCTCCATGACCACGGCCGTCACCTCGGCGAGGTTCGACTCGCGCTCGAAGGGGCCGCGGCCCTCGACGCCGTAGTACAGCGTGCAGCCCAGCGAGAACAGGTCGGCGGCCGGGGTCGGCGACCCGCCCGTGGCCCGCTCCGGCGCCAGATAGCCGGACGTCCCCACCAGCACGGACGCCAGCGTGTACCGGGTCTCGCCGGCGTCCGGCTGGACCGAGATGCCGTAGTCGGTGAGCAGGATGCGGCCGTACGGCGCCCCCGAGCGGTCCGGCGCGAGGAGGATGTTCGCCGGTTTCACGTCCCGGTGCAGCACACCCCGGTCGTGCCCGGCGGTCAGCGCGTCCAGGACGGCGAGCCCGACGCGGGCGCACTCCGCGGGCGCGAGCGGACCGCGCCGTTCGACGAGGTCACGCAGATCGATCGCGCCCGCCACGTACTCCATCACGATCCACGGCAGCCCCTCGTGCTCCAGCACGTCGTGCACGGTCACCACATGAGGGTGACCGCGCAGGCCCGCCGCGTGCCGGGCCTCCGCGCGCGCCCGGGCGACCCTGGCCTCGCGCTCCTCGCCCGTGGGTTCGGGGTCCCGGAACACGATCTCCTTGAGGGCGACCTCGCAGGCGAGTCTCTGGTCGTGGGCGAGCCACACATGGCCCATGCCGCCGCTGCCGAGCCGGTTCAGCAGCAGATAACGGCCGGCGACGATCCGGCCCACTCCCGACGTCGGTGATCCTGATGGCATCCGGTGACTCCCGGGTTCTTGCGGGGGCGCTACAGGAACGCGCTCGGCGCGGGCCCCGAGGACGTGGGCCCGATCGAGGCGGGTGCGCTGCCCGCCGGCCTGCTGGGGGCCGGGGCGCTGGTGGTCCCGGGCTGGGGAGCGCTCCTGGTGACCGGGGTGCTGGGCGGCGGTGGCGCGCTGGTGGTCACGGGGGCGCTCGACGGAGGCGGGGCGGCGCTGCTCGTCGCCGACCGGCCGGTCGGTGGCGAGAGGGTCGTCGGGGGCGCCGCACTCGACGGGGGCTTCGCCGAACCGGGCGGCGGCGCGCTCGACGAGGACGCGGAGGACGAGGGTCCGGAGGACGAGGGCCCCGCGGATGACGGTCCGCCGGACGACGGCCCGGTTGAGGAGGGCCCGGAGCCGCTGCTCGTACCGGACGAAGGTGTGGACGGTGACGAGGACGACGCCGACGAGGGCGGCGAGGACGACGGCGGCG
>Ga0182007_10000171_pt1 | contig 44174 bp, 31 predicted proteins | sample Sormic07211113_1_FD_123023 | JGI IMG/M metagenome (GOLD analysis project Ga0182007, IMG submission 123023) | Rhizosphere microbial communities from Sorghum bicolor, Mead, Nebraska, USA - 072115-113_1 MetaG | ecosystem: Host-associated > Plants > Roots > Rhizosphere | place: USA: Nebraska...
AGGCCGGCCGAAGCTGGGCGTCGTGGCGCGCGAAATCACCTTGCTGCCCCGTCACTGGGAATGGCTGGCGACGCAGCCGGGCGGCGCTTCCGTCGCCTTGCGCAAGCTGGTGGAACAGGCGCAGCGCGGCAACAAGGCGCACGACGAACAGCGCCAGGCGCGCGAAGCGGCGTATAAAGTCATGAGTGCGCTGGCGGGCGATGCGCCAGGCTTCGAGGAAGCGAGCCGCGCCCTGTTCGCCGGCAAGCAGCCAGCGTTCCTGGCGTGCGTGCAGGCATGGCCAGCCGACGTGCGCGAACACGTCTTGCGGCTGGCCCAGCGCGGGTGGTCCGGGAGTGAAGAAAGTTAGGCGGCCAGGTCAGACGCCCGTACTGCCTGTGGTGTCGGGCGCATCGTCGGCGCTCTGCCGGCTCTGCCCGGCGGAACCGGACTGGTGATGGGGCAAGCGGTCGGCGCGCCGCACTTCGCCGATGGAAAACAGATCGTCGCCGATATCGAGTCCTTGCCCGCTATCGACCAGCACAAAGTTCTCGGCAGAATCGGCCGTACTTTGCTTGTTGCCTGCCACGGACGGCGTGCCGCCCTGGCTATTGCCGGGTTGCGGCGTAGTGGAGTTGCCCATCATTCTTCTCCCATCGTGAGTGCGATTTGTCTGAGTTGACTGCGCGTGGGCCGTGGCCGGCGCAGCTATTTCATCATAGTCCATGCCTGCTGCATTGCATCAAAATTTTGCGCTAGCCAGCGCTAGCCATACGCCTGGCCCTGGCCAGCGGCATGCCTGCTTCCCGCTGGCCAGGGCCACTTGCGACTTGCTACTCAGCTAACGCTACTTGTTGCGCGACCCGGAGCTGGAACCGGAACCGCCGCTTTGCTTGTTGCCGCTGTCGCGGTTGCCCTCCTGGTTCATGCTGGCATTGTCGCGCGAACCGCTGGAGCTGGCGGCACTTTGCCGGTTGGCATCGTTCTTGTGGCTTTGGCTGCCTGCGCGGCGTGCCTCTTCCGACGTGAACTCATGCGCCGTGCCCTTTTCATGCGCGGCACGTCCGCCTTCACTGGCGATTTCGCGCTGCTGGGCCGGGTCCATGGAAGCGAAACCCCGTTTGCTGGTATCGCTTTGCTTGCTGCCACCGCTGCCGCCACTGCTGCTGCCGCTACCGGTTTTACTACCTTGCTGTTTATTGTCGCTCGATGTGGCCATGATGATCTCCTTTATCGATAGAATCGAAAACAGTGCAAACCATGCAATTCTTCCCCCTCGCATGGCAAGGGAACAGTCATCTTAGTGCGCGCATGGGGTACAAGAAATAGGAGGATGGCAAGAGCGCATGTAGGATGAGTCCCGCCCACGGTGGCGCGGTTACTTTTAGTTTTACACCAAAAGTATCTAACACTCAGCAGTTGGCGGGCAGCGGAAAGATCGCCGCGTCGGCCGTCACGTACACGTGCTCGCCAGCGCCTGGCCGCACCGCATGGCCGCCCGTAAAGGCGCCAAACGAAGGCAGGATGGCGCGCTGCCGGCCCAGCAGGAAACACGGAAGGCGCAGGCCACCCCGGTCTGCGCGCAAGTGAAACACGGGATGCACGTGGCCCGCCAGCACATAGCCGGGCGCCACGGTGTCCGGGTGATGGCAGAACGACAGCTTGCCCACTTGGTGCGGCTCGTCGACCATGCGGATGCCCAGCGCGGCGGCCGGATCGCCCGCATGCGCGTCATGGTTGCCGCGCACCACCGTCAGGCGCAGGTCGGGATGGCGTGCGCGCCAGGCCAGCATGGCCTCCACGGTGGCCGCCGCATGGGCGGCGCGCGCATGCAGAAAATCGCCGAGAAAGACGATTTCCTCGCAGGCGTAACTGGCCAGCAAGGCGTCGAGCGCCAGCAGGTTTTGCGTGGTGGTGCCGCGCGGTACGGGCACGCCCAGCGCGCGAAACGCGGCCGCCTTGCCGAAATGGATGTCGGCGATGATCAATATCCTGCGCGCCGGCCAGTAGACGGCCTTGTGCGCCAGCAGCCAGACCACCTCGCCGGCCAGCTCCACCGCGCAGTGCGCTTGCTCCTGTCCCTTCATGCGGCCGCCTTTTCCAGCGCCAGCACCAGCCGCGCCACCCGGTCCGACAGTTTTTCCGTCGTCAGCTGTTCGCGGAAGCGCTCGACCATCAGGCCGAAGGCAAATGGCGAGGCGCGCTCCAGCGCTTGCAGACAGAGGCTGCGTCCATGCAGTTCGCGCAAGGTGGCGCGCAGGCGCGTCAGTTCCAGTTCCTGCTCCAGCACTTCGCGCTGCGCCTGCGTGAGCAGCAAATTGGCCGCGTCGTGCTTGCGGAACACTTCAAAGAACAGCGAGGACGACGCCTGCAGCTGGCGCGCGCTTTTCGGCTGGCCCGGATAGCCCTGGAACACGAGGCCGGCGATGCGGGCGATCTCGCGGAAGCGCCGCTGCGACAGTTCCGTCGCGTTCAGGCTGGCCAGCACGTCTTCGAGCAGGTTGTCCGTGCTGAACAGGGGAAGATCGGCGCCGCTGGCGGCCGTCAACAGCGGGGCGAAATCGATATCGTCCGCGCCCAGCAATTCAAAGCCGTAATCGTTGACGGCGATCGACAAGGTGGCCGGCTGCACGCGCGCGATCCGATAGGCCAGCAGGGACGCCAGGCCCAGGTGCACGGAGCGGCCCGCGAACGGATACACGAACAGGTGATGGCCTTCGCGGCTGGACAAGGTTTCCAGCAAGAGGCTGGCGCGCGTGGGCAGGCTGGACCATTTCTGCTGGATGGCCAGCAAGGGCGCCAGCGCGCGCATTTCCGGCCCGCTGGCACGGCCCTCCTGCGCCAGCTGCAGCTGGTCCAGCACGGCGTGCGCCAGTTCCGACGACAGCGGCATCTTGCCGCCCTGCCAGCGCGGTACGGCACCGCGGCTGCCCGTAGCCCGCCGCACGTAAGCCGTCATCTCGTGCACGCGCACGAATTCCAGGATGCGCCCGCCAAACAAAAAATGGTCGCCCTGCTTCAGGCGCGCGATGAACGATTCCTCGATGCTGCCGATCCGTCCCCCGCCAAGGAATTTGACCTGGATCGCCGCTTCCGAGACGATGGTGCCGATGCTCATGCGGTGGCGCCGCGCCAGCGCCACGTCCGGCACGCGGTAGATGCCTGCATCGTCCGGCAGCACTCTGCGGTATTCCGGGTACACGGTCAGGCTTTGCCCGCCGCGCGCGACGAAGTCGAGCGCCCATTGCCACTCGTCTGGCGTCAGCTGGCGGTACGACCAGGCCGCGCGCACTTCCGCATACAACTCGGTTGAGTGGAAACCGCCGCCCAGCGCGATCGTCACCAGGTGCTGCACCAGCACGTCGAGCGGCTTGTCCGGCACGGGCCGCGCTTCCAGGTGGCCCTGCGCCAGGGCAGCGCGGGCGGCCGCCGCTTCCAGCAATTCCAGGCTGTTGGTAGGCACCAGGGTGACGCGCGAAATGCGCCCCGGCGCGTGGCCGCTGCGCCCCGCGCGCTGCACCAGGCGTGCGATGCCTTTCGCGCTGCCCACCTGCAGCACCCGTTCGACGGGCAGGAAATCGACGCCCAGGTCCAGGCTGGACGTGCACACGACGGCTTTCAGCTCGCCCGTCTTCAGGTGCTGCTCGACCCATTCGCGCACTTCGCGGTCCAGCGAACCGTGGTGCAGGGCGATCAGGCCCGCCCAGTCGGGGCGCGCATCGAGCAGGTGCTGGTACCACAGCTCGGCCTGCGAACGGGTATTGGTGAACACCAGCGTGGTGGCGCTGCTCTCGATCTCGGCGATCAGCGGCTGCAGCATCTGGATGCCCAAATGCCCGCCCCAGGGAAAGCGCGTGGGGTTCACGGGAATCAGGCTGTCGACGAGGATGCGCTTCTTGACTTTACCTTCGACCAGCACGCCATCGCTTTGTTCTCCCAGCAAGACGTCCTGCGCCTGGCGCAGATTGCCCAGGGTGGCCGACAGGCCCCACGTCATCAAGGTTGCATTCCAGCGGCGCAAACGGGCCAGCGCCAGCTGCACCTGCACGCCGCGCTTGCTGCCCATCAATTCGTGCCACTCATCGACGATCACCGTTTCCAGCAGGCTGAAGCGTTCCTGCGCGTCCGCCTGGCTCAGCATCAGGGACAGGCTTTCCGGCGTCGTGACGAGCACCTCGGGCCACGCTTTCGCCTGCCGCGCCCGCTGCGCGGCGCTCGTATCGCCCGTGCGCGCCTCGATGCGCCAGCCGGGCGCCAGCGTTTCGCCGGACGCCTGCAGCGCGCGCACCGTGTCGGCCGCCAGCGCCCGCATGGGCGTGATCCACAGCACGCGCAAGCCCTGCTTCCTGCCCTTGCGCGCCAGGCGCTCGGCGCGCAGCAAGGCGCCGAACCACACGGCGTAGGTCTTGCCGGACCCCGTGCTCGCATGCAGCAGGCCGGACTGGCCCTGTGCGGCGCTGCGCCAGACGGCGCGCTGGAACGGGAACACGGACCAGCCGCGCGCAACAAACCAGGCATCGATGCGCTGCGCCAGCGCGCTTTTGCTCATCGCCTGCTCATGCGGCGCCCGCCAGCATGGCCTTCAGGGTGGCCAGGGTATCGGCGTCGGCGACTGTCTTGTCTTCGCGGCGGCGCAGGATGCGGGGAAAGCGCACGGCGATGCCCGCCTTGTGGCGGCTGGACGCGGCGATGCCCTCGAAGCCGATCTCGAACACCATCGTCGGCTGCACGCTGCGCACGGGACCGAATTTTTCTATCGTCGTCTTGCGGATGGCCGCGTCGACTTGCGCGATCTCCGCATCGGTCAAGCCCGAATACGCCTTGGCGAACGGTACCAGCTTACGCTCCCCCTGCTCGCCCGCCTCCCCTTCATCCCACACGGCAAACGTATAGTCCGTGTACAGCGACGCGCGCCGGCCGTGGCCCGCCTGGGCGTAGATCAGCACGGCATCGATGGCATACGGATCGATCTTCCATTTCCACCACGTGCCCACGTCTTTCGTGCGGCCCACGCCATACGCGGCCGACACGGCCTTGAGCATCAAGCCTTCCACGCCGCGCGCGCGCGATTCCTCGCGGATGGCGGCCAATGCCTCCCAGCTAGCCGCTTCAACGCGCGGCGACAGGCGCAGCGCGGGAGAGTGCACGCCGGCCACGACGCTTTCCAGCAGCGCGCGCCGTTCCAGCTGGGGCAACTGGCGGACGTCCACGCCATCGAGTTCCAGCACATCGTAGGCCACCAGCACGGCGGGCAGCTCGGCCAGCAGCTTGGGCGAGACCGTTTTGCGGCCCATCCGTTGTTGCAAATCGGCAAATGGCGCCGGCACGTCGCCCGGCTGCCAGATGAGGATTTCGCCATCGAGCACGGTACCCTCCGGCAAGGCCAACTGCGCCAGTTCGGGAAAGCGCTCCGTGATCAATTCCTCGCCGCGCGACCACAGCCAGTTCACCCCATCGCGGCGCAGCAGCTGGGCGCGCATGCCGTCGTATTTCCACTCGACCAGCCAACCGGCAAGGTCGCCCAGACTCTCCGGCCCCGCCTGCAAAGGGTGCGCGAGGAAAAAGGGATACGGCTGGCCGCCGCGTAGCGCATGTTCGCCCTCCGACTGCGCGGCAATCAGTTTCAAGAATCCCGCGCCCGTGGGGTTGACCTTGCCATCGGTCCAGCCCATCAGGCGCTGGGCGATCAGCTTGCTGTCGACGGCGGCGATGGACGCCAGCGCGCGCGTCACCAGCAGTTTCGAGACGCCCACGCGAAAGCCGCCGCCGATCAGCTTGATCAACAGAAAGCGTTCTCGCGTTTCCAGCTCGTCCCAGTACCCCAGCAGGGCGGCGCGGATGGCGTCCGGCGCCGCGCCGCGCAACGGTGCGATGCGCTGCTCGATCCACTCGGCCAGGCCGACGTCGCTGCGCCTGGCGGGCGCGGGCAGGATCAGGGCGATGGTTTCGGCCAGGTCGCCCACGGCGTGATAGGCCTCATCGAACAGCCAGGCATCGAGGCCCGCCCGTTCGGTCGCGTATTCGCGCAGCAATTTGGTGGGCACGGCCTGGCGCGGCTTGCCGCCAGCCAGGAAATACACGGCCCAGGCCGCGTTCTCGGGCGAGGCGCCGCGAAAATAGGCTTGCAGCGCCGCCAGCTTGCGGCTGGTGGAGGTCGTCTCGTCGAGTTCCGCGTACAGCCGGGCAAAGTCACGCATGGCTGACGTCCTCCGCCGCCGTGGACGCAACGGACGCACCGTCATCGGCCTCGTCGTCGCCGTATTCCGTCTCGAAGCCGCCCGCCTGCCAGCCGTTCTGCTGCAGCCAGCGCACCATCACGGGGATAGCGCCATGCGTGACGATGATGCGTTCGGCCTGCGTGGCCGTGATCGCTTGCATCAGGCCGGGCCAGTCGGCATGGTCGGACAGCACGAACCCCCGGTCCACGCCGCGCCGCCGGCGCGCGCCGCGCAGCAGCATCCAGCCGCTGGCGAATGCATCGCTGTAGTCGCCGAAGCGCTTCATCCACGGCGAGCCGGCGGCCGATGGGGGCGCGATCACCAGCGCCGTTTTCAATGCGGCCTTGTCCGTCACCTCGCCCACCATCACGGTGGCGGGCAAGGCCACGCCCGACTCGCGGTAGACCTGCGTCAGGGCTTGCGCCGCGCCATGGCAGATGAGGGGGCCGATGCTGGCATCGAGGCCGGCCAGGATGCGCTGCGCCTTGCCGAAGGCATAGCAGAACAGCACGCTGGTGCGCCCTTCGGCCGCATTCCTGCGCCACCACTGGTTGATGTCGTCGTAGATTTCCTGCGGCGCCTGCCAGCGGTAGATGGGCAGGCCGAAGGTCGATTCCGTGATGAAGGTGTCGCAGCGCACGGGTTCGAACGGCAGGCAGGTGGGATCGGGTTGCAGCTTGTAGTCGCCCGACGCCACCCACACTTCGCCGCCGTGCTGCATGCGCACCTGGGCCGAACCGAGCACGTGGCCGGCCGGATGCAGCGACACCTGCACGCCGTGGTGTTCGATGGTGTCGCCATACGCGAGCGCCTGGATGGACACGGGTCCCAGGCGCGCGCGCAGCACTTGCTCGCCGGGCGCGGCGCACAGGTAATGCCGGTGCCCGACCCGCGCATGGTCGGCGTGCGCATGCGTGATGATGGCGCGCTCGACGGGGCGCCACGGGTCGATGTAGAACTGACCCGGCACACAGTACAAGCCTTCCTTGCGCACCACCACCATGTCTGCCATGCCATGCTCCCTGCGTCAATACGCGTTGGAATGGGCTGATTCTAGCGCTCTTGCGCCAGATCATCTGTCAGACAGCGCACACTGGGTTCACGCCGGTGCGACAAACTCGGCCATGAAGGTGCGCGTGGTGTTTTCCGGAAAGGCAATCGTGACCTGGTCGCCCGCCACGGACAGCACGGTGCCGATCTGGTAGCGGGGCACACGCACGCGGCTGCCGACGGCGATCTGCGGCGCGGGCGACGGCGATGGCGCTTGGGACGGGACCGGGGGCAGCTCGTCGAGGGAAATGGGCGCGGCCAGCGCGGGCGGCGACTGGCAATTGTCGCAGGTGCAGCAGCGCTCGAAATCGCCGGCGTCGCCAAAGTAATCGAGCAGCAGTTTCCAGCGGCACAAGCCGCTTTGCGCATAGGCCACCATCTGCTCGAGCGCCTGCTTGTCGCGCTCCTGCTTGTCGACATAGATCTGCGCCAGTTGCGCATATGAGGGCGAGCTGGCCGAGGGCGCTTTCAGGCTGTAGCCCAGCTTGCGGTCCTGGCGCAGCAGCTTGCCGTCTTTCAACAGTTTCAGGCACACCTTCAGGTGGCCGTCGGAAAACTCGGGCAGGCTGGACGCCAGCGCAGCGAAAGTAAACGTGGCCGGCAATTCTTGCGCGGCGGCGATGATGGCGGCCAGCTCTTCCGCCGTCGGGTAATGCTTGGCCAAAAAGAATTGCTGGACCCGCTTGTCTTCCTGGAAGTACAGCAAGGTGCAGTCGGCGGGCAAGCCGTCGCGCCCCGCCCGGCCCGATTCCTGGTAGTACGCTTCCAGGTTGGCCGGCACCTGCAAGTGGATGACGAAGCGCGTGTCGGGCTTGTCGATGCCCATGCCAAACGCGTTGGTGGCCACCATGATGCGGCGCTCGCCGCCCATGAACAAATCCTGGTTGTGCTTGCGCTCGCGCGCCGCCAGCTTGCCGTGGTAGCAGGTGACGCTCTCGCCCAATTCCTCCAGCCGCGCCGCCAGGTCTTCGACGGCCTTGACTGTGGCCGCGTACACGATGCCCACGCCGGCCGTTTCGCGCAGCAGGCGCAGAACCGCATCCTGTTTTTCTCCGGCATTCGTGACCTGGATCACGCGGTAGCGCAAATTGGCGCGGTAGATGCCCGTATTGATGACGTTCAGCTTGCGCGCTTCCAGTTGCGTGTCGATATCGGCCATTACTTCCCCGGTGGCCGTGGCCGTCAAGGCCAGCACGGGCGGGCGGCCCAGCGCGCGCAGGGCGGCGGCGATTTCCAGGTAGGCGGGACGGAAGTCGTGGCCCCACTGGGAAATGCAATGGGCTTCATCGATGACGACCAGGCTGGGCGGCGCGCCGGCCAGCAGGGACAGGAAGGCGGCATTGGCGAGGCGTTCCGGCGTGCAAAAGATGATGAGCCGGCCGCCCTGGGCGATGCGGGCGATGGCGGCATCCTCGTCGGCGCGCGACAGACTGCTGTTGAGCTGCACGGCCGTGATGCCCAGTTCGTGCAGCTTTTCCAGCTGGTCTTTCATCAGAGAAATCAGCGGCGACACGACCAGGGTCGCGCCGGGCAGCAGCGCGGCGGGCAGCTGGTAGCACAGCGACTTGCCGCTGCCGGTGGGCATGATGGCCAGGGTATCGCGCCCGGCCAGCACGCTGTCGATGACGTCCTGCTGGCCCGTGCGCAGCCGCGCCACGCCAAACACGGAGCGCAGCAGGCGCTGGATCTTGCGCTGGCGGGCGCTGCACGTATCTTTCACTGCAGAGGTAGTAATCGCCATCGTCGTCCGGTCCCTGACATGCCGGCGCCAGTCGCCAGCTTGCCGCCACTTTACGGCCGGGCCTGGCGCACCGCCATAGGACGGGCACCACCGCTGGCGTAGGAATTCAGGAAGCGAACAGGATGGCCCAGAACAGCATCAGCAGGCCGGCAATCGACACGCACCACACGAGCGTGCGCACGACGGGCACGCCGAACGCGTACAGGGGCAGATACAGCACGCGGGCGGCCAGATACAGGGCCGCGCCGTACAGGGTCAGCGCGCTTTCCTGCGCCGTCACGTGGGCGATCAGCACGGCGGCGGCAAACAGGGGCAGGGTTTCGAACAGGTTCGCCTGGGCACGCTGCAAACGGCCCGTGATCTTGCCCACGGGCGGCCCGTCGCCGTCGCGCGCGCTCACGTTATAGGCCGTGCCCGTTTCGCGCGTGCGAAACAGCGCGGGCAGCAGGATTTGCACCAGCGCCAGCACCAGGGTACAGGCCAGCATCGTCAGTTCAGGGGTCATGCCTTACCTCTGCAGGTGAGACGGGCGGGCCGAAGCGGCGCGCGCCCGTCAGGGTTGGTCGAGTGCCGCTTGCAACTCCATCAAATCATAGGGCTTGCGCAGGACGCTGGCGGAAAAGCCCAGTTCATCCATCGATTCCTTGCCATAGCCCGTGGAAAAGATGATGCGCATGCCCGGTTTATCGCGCAGCACCATGCGCGCCAGCGCGATGCCGGACATGCCGGGCAGGCTGACATCCGTAAACAGGATATCGAAGTCTTGCTCATTGAGCAATTTCCACGCCGCCTCGCCATCGGACACGCCGCTGACCGTATGACCCAGCATGCCCACCAGTTCGCACACCATCAGCTGCGAATCGAGGTTGTCTTCCACCACGAGTATCTTCATCGATGTCGGCATGTCCCCCTGCGGTTCCGGCACATGGCCCGTCAAGTCCAGCCCCGGCGTGCCGCCTCCCAGCACGCTGGCCGCCAGACTGCCCGTTGCTGGCGTGCCCGTCACGGGCGCACCGGACCGTTCAAACTGGCGCGCGCGCATTTGCTGCTGGCGGTTGGCCAGCACATGGCGCAGCTTGCGCGCCAGCTCTTCGCGCCGGTATGGCTTGCTGAGCAATTCCACTCCCGCGTCGAGACGCCCTTCATGCACGATGACATCCTGCGCGTAACCCGACGTAAACAAGACGGCGATATCGGGCTGCAACTCGCGCGCCTGGCGCGCCATCTCCGTGCTGCTGACGGGACCGGGCATGATCACGTCCGTAAACAGCAGGTCGATCTGCGCGCCGCTGTGCAGCACGGCCAGCGCGCTTTCGCCATCCTCGGCCTTGAGTACCTTGTAGCCCAGCGCCCCCAGCATATCCACCACGGTGGTGCGCACGCCCACGTCGTCTTCCACCACCAGCACGGTTTCCGTGCCGCCCGTGACGACGCCGCTCAATTCCAGTTCCTCGTCCGCTTCGGCCATCAGGGAACGGGGCAAATAGATTTTGACTCCCGTGCCCACGCCAGGTTCACTGTAAATGCGGATATGGCCGCGGCTCTGCGTGACGAAGCCATACGCCATCGACAGGCCCAGGCCCGTGCCCGCGCCTTCCGGCTTGGTGGTGAAGAACGGCTCGAACGCGCGCTGCAGCACGGCACCGCTCATGCCGCGGCCCGTGTCCGTCACCGACAGCATCACATACTGGCCCGCCGGCACGTCGACCAGGTTGTGCACATACTGTTCGTCGAGCACGACATTGCCCAGCTCGATGGTCAGCTTGCCCACGCCATCCATGGCGTCGCGCGCATTGATGGCCAGATTCAGGATGACGTTCTCGATCTGGCTGCGGTCGACCAGGGTATTCCATAGCCCGCCGCCGCCCACCAGCACGATGTCGATCGCTTCGCCCAGCGCGCGCCGCAGCAGCGCATCCATGTTGCGCACCACGCGCGCCAGGTCGGCCACCACGGGTTTCAGCGGTTGACGCCGCGCAAACGCCAGCAGGTGCGACGACAGCTTGGCGCCCCGCTCGACGGCGGCAATCGCCGTATCCAGGCGCTGGCGCATGAGGCCATCCGTGCCCGCCAGCTGCTGCAGCAAATGCAAATTGCCGGAAATGATCTGCAGCACATTGTTGAAATCGTGCGCGATGCCGCCCGTCAGCTGGCCCACGGCTTCCATCTTTTGCGCCTGGCGCAAGGCGTCTTCGGCCTTGGTGCGCTCACCGACTTCCTGTTCGACCCGGTGCTCGAGCGTTTCGTTCAATTCATGCAGCGCTTTTTCCACGCGGCGCCGGTCCGTGATGTCCGTCTTGACGGCGATCAGGGAACGCGTATGACCCTGCTCATCGACGAGGCGGCTGACATTGCTCGACACCCACACTTGCGAGCCATCGGGCTTCAGGTAGCGCTTTTCCAGCGAGAACGACTCGCCCGTTTCCACCAGACGCTGGAACAGCACGTTGTTGCCTGGCACGTCCGCCGGATGCATGATGTCGTTCATGTTCAGGCTCAGCAGCTCTTCGGCGGAACGCCCCAGCATGCAGCACAGGGCGCCGTTGACCCGCTGGAACCGGCCATCGAGGCCCAGCTCGGACAAGCCCACGGACGCCTGACCGAAAATGGCCGCCATGCGCTCCTGGCTGGCGTTGAGTTCATCCTCGATCAGGCGCCGCTCCGTCACGTCGAACGACACGCCCACGTAGCGGCGCTGGCCCGGCACGCGGCCGGCCACCACCTCGCCCTGGCGCGCGATCCAGCGCAGCGCGCCATCGGCGGGGCGGCGGATGCGGTACTCCACGTATTCGAGGGGATTGGGCGCCACGTCAAGCTTGCTCGGTCCGACCTTTTGCTGGTCGCGCGCATCGACCAGGCTCACCAGCAGGCGGTCCGTCACGTCCACCTCGTCGGCAATGCCCCACAGGCGGCGGAAGGTGGGCGACACCACCATCGCGCCCGTCTCGGGGAACCATTCGAAGGTGCCGATGCCGCCCGCCTGCTGGGCCAGGCGCAGCCGCTCCTCGCCTTCCATCCGCTCGGTGACGTCGATGCCCTCGACGAGGATGCCCGTCACCGCGCCCTCGTCATCCTTGATGGGCTGGTAGACGAAATCGATCTGGCGCTGGCCCGTCTGCCCGTCCGCCGTCTGCAGATCCACTTTCACCTGGCGCCCCTCGAACGGTTCGCCCGTGCGGTAGACCTGGTCGAGCAAGTCGATGAAACCTTGCGCCTTGACTTCAGGCAAGGCCTCTTCGACTGTCTTGCCCAGCAGATCGCGGTGCCCCACCAGGCGCAGATAATGCTCGTTCGCCAATTCGAACACGTGCTGCGGCCCGCGCAGCAGGGCCATGAAACTCGGTGCCTGCTGGAACAGGGCGCGCAGCAGCGCCCGTTCCTCGCCCAGGCGGCGGTTGGCCGCGCGCACGGCTTCGCTCTCGGCCTGCAAGGTGGTGTTGAGTTCGCCCAGCTCGGCCGTGGCCAGCTTCAGCTGGCGCCCTTCCTCCATGCGCGCCGTCAATTCCACCGCCGTGCACAGCACGCCGTCCACCTGGCCGTCGGCACCATGCACGGGCGTGTAAAACAGGTCGAAACAGAAGTCCGTGCGCTGTCCGTCGCGCAACAGCGGCAAACAGCACTCGCGGTGCACCTGCGTCTCGCCGCGCAATCCCGCTTCGAGGATGCGCGCGTTCCAGTCCCACACCTCGGGCCAGACGGCCGGCACCGTGCCGCCCAGCGCCGCCGGATGGCGCGCACCGGCGATCTGGATGTAGTCGTCGTTGTAAATCATCACGTGCTGCGGGCCCCACATCAGCACCATCGCCATCGGTGAATTGAGCACGATATCGACGCTGGTGCGCAGGTGGGCGGGCCAGCCATCGATGGCGCCCAGGCTGGTGGCGGACCAGTCGTGCTGGCGCACCAGTTCGCCCATGCTGCCGCCGCCGCGCGGCAAGGCTGGCGCGCTCATGTGGTCATTCCCGCTTGCACGCACACCTGGCACTGGCGCGGGATGCGCACGGTCGCCAGCGTGCCCTGGGCGGCCGTCGAACTGATCTCGACCGTGCCGCCGTGGGCCTTGACGAACATATTCACCGTGTACAGGCCCAGTCCCAGGCCCTGCCCCGTCCTGCGCTTCTCGCCCGCCTGCTGGAACGGTTCGAACAGGGTCGGCAGCAAGGCGGCGGGGATGACGCCACGATTGGCGATGCGCAACTCAATGCTGTCGGCGGCGCGCCCGTCGAGGGCCAGCTGCACGGGCGTGCCCGCCTCGCCATGCGTGATGGCATTGCTTAACAGATTCGAGATAACTTGCGACAGCAAGCCCGCATCGCATTGCCCGTGCAGCTCGCCCACGCTGCTGACCTCGACCAGCGGGGCCTGGCCGGCCGTCTCGAATTCCTCGACGATGGCGCGCGCCAGCGCCAGGTAGTCGTGCGTGCTGCTGCGCAACTCCATCGTGCCGGAACGGATGCGCGCCAGGTCCAGCAACTGGTCGACCATGCGCGCCATGCGCTTGGCGCTGCTTTCGATGCGCTGTGCCGTAACGATCACCTTCGGGTGGTCGCTCATCATCGGCAACAGCATGGCGCCGTTCATGACCACGGACAAGGGCGTGCGCAAGTCGTGCCCGAGCACGGCCGTGAACAGTTCGTTCAAGTGCAGCGCATGCTTGAGCTCGTCGAGCTGGGCCGACAATTCGCGTTTCTGCTGATACAGCTGGACCAGCACGGCCACCTTGCTTTGCAAGGCTTTCACGTCGATGGGCTTGTACAGGAAATCGACGGCGCCCGCCTCGTAGCCGCGGAAACTGTAGCTCGGTTCGCGCGACGCGGCCGTGAGGAAAATCAGGGGAATGCTGCGCGTGCGCTCGCTGCCGCGTATCAGCTCGGCCAGCTCGAAACCATCCATCTGCGGCATTTGCACGTCGATCAGGGCCAGTGCCACTTCATGCGTCAACAGCAATTCCAGCGCTTGCGCGCCCGAGCTGGCCTTCAGGATGACAATGCCTGGCCGCGCCAGCACGGCTTCGGCGGCGACCAGGTTTTGGGCGATGTCGTCAACGACGAGGATATGAATAGGGGCGGTCACGGATCAGTCTTCAGGCATCGTCAAGGCAGTGCCATAATATTTTGATATGGAAATTAATATTGTTTCAGTCTTTGCATATATTACACGCACTGTCATGCCCCCATTCACTTGTCCCCCGCGTTGTCCAGCAGCGCCAGGCTGGCGGCCATCTGCGGCAAATCGAGCACGCGGTCGGCGCCGGCACGCTTGAGCGCGGCGGCCGGCATGATGCCACAACTGGCCCGCTGCGGGTCTTGCACCCAGGCGCTGCCGCCCAGTTGCCGCACGCGCGCCAGCCCCGCCGCGCCGTCGGCCGAGGCCCCCGTCAGGATGATGGCCAGCATGGTGCGCCGGTAGGCGTACGCGGCCGTTTCCAGCAAGACATCGATGGAAGGGCGCGAAAAATACACGGGCTCTTCCTGCGACAGGGAAAAACAGCCGTCGGGTTCGACTTGCAGGTGGTAATCGGGCGGCGCGAAATACACGACGCCGGCCTGCAGCGGTTCCTTGTCCTGCGCCTCGCGCAGGGGCAGCTGGCAGCGTTCCGCGTACAGCAGCGGCAACTGGCTCGAGCGGCCCGGCGCCAGGTGCAGCACCACCACCACGGTGGCGCGGCAGGTGGCGGGCAAGGCGCGCAGCACGATGCCCAGCGCTTCCACGCCGCCGGCCGAAGCGCCGATGGCGATCAGGCGCAGGCCCGCAGGCGGCGGCGCCACGTCGCAGGTCGGCAGCATGTCAGGCACGCTGAAAGATCCGTTCGGACGGGCTCAGCTCGTTGAAGCTGGCCGCGTGGCGGCTGAAATGCAGGCTTTCCTTCATGCCCAGGCCCAGGAAGCCCCGGTTTACCAGCGCTTCGTGAAACAGGCCCAGGCTGCGGTCCTGCAAGTCTTTATTGAAGTAAATCATGACGTTACGGCAGGAAACCATGTGCACCTCCGAAAACACGCTGTCCGTCGCCAGGCTGTGGTCGGCGAAGACGAACTGACGCCGCAGGCGCCGGTCAAAGATGGCGCCCTTGTAGGCGGCCGTGTAATAGTCGGACAGCGAGCGCTTGCCGCCCGCCAGCTGGTAATTCTCGCTGAACTGGGCGATGCGCTCGACCGGATAGATGCCCGCTTCGGCGGCGGCCAGCGCCTCGACATTGATGTCGGTCGCATAAATCATGCTACGCTCCAGCAAGCCTTCCTCGTCCAGCAAGATGGCCAGCGACCAGACCTCTTCGCCGCTGCTGCAGCCGGCCACCCAGATCTTGATCGAGGGATAGGTGTGCAGGATGGGCACGACTTTTTCGCGCAAGGCGCGGAAATAGGCGGGATCGCGGAACATCTCGCTCACTTGCACCGTAAAGAATTGCAGCATCTGCGCGAACATGGCCGGCTCGTGCAAGATGCGGTCCTGCAATTGCGACAGGCTGGCGCAGCCGAAACGCTCCATGGCCTGGCGCATGCGCCGGCGCAGGGACGCCACGGAATAATCGCGGAAATCGTGCTGATAGCGCAGCAGTATTCCCTCAAGCAATAACTTCAGTTCTATATCGAAAATATCGTCATCTAGCACTTGACATCCACCCTTCCATTCATGCTGCACTCCCCGGCCCCGCACCACTTCACGGGTGCATGGGGCCAGCCGGAATGCTAGCAGATCGCCGGGGATTATCCCGCAGGAAAAGCGTCAGTTAGGTACGCTGGCGTACGCTAGCACCACTTTTTTCAGGCATCCACGCCCTTCATGCCTTCCTCCGTATAGCGCGCGCCCGCCGCCATGCCCAAGGGAAAGGCCGCGTTCATCGCCGCCAGTTCGGCCCCGTCCAGCTGCACGGCCAGCGCGCCGAGGTTGTCGTGCAAATACGCGATGCGCTTGGTGCCGGGGATGGGAATGATGTCGTCGCCTTGCGCCAGCAGCCAGGCCAGCGCCAGCTGGGCCGGCGTGCAGCCTTTTGCGCGCGCAATCTCCCTGACCTGCGCGACGATGGCCTGGTTGCGCGCCAGGTTCTCGGCCGCAAAGCGGGGATTGAACTGGCGAAAGTCGCCTGCGTCGAGACTGGCCGCATCGGCGATGGCGCCCGTCAGGAAACCGCGCCCCAGCGGGCTGTAGGCAAAGAAACTGGCGCCCACCTCGCGGCAGGCGGCCAGCACGCCCTGCTCCGGTTCGCGCGTCCACAGCGAGTATTCGCTCTGCACGGCGGCCACGGGGCAGATCGCCGCCGCGCGCCTCAAGGTGGCGGCGCTCACTTCGCACAGGCCCACGGCGCGAATTTTTCCTTCTTGCCGCAGTTGCGCCAGCGCTCCCATTGACTCTGCCAAAGGGGTATCGAGGTTCAGCCGGTGCAGGTAGAACAGGTCGATGCTCTCCACGCCCAGGCGCGCCAGCGACGCCTCGCACGCCTGGCGGATGTAGGCGGGGGAATTGTCGACGCGGCGCGCATAGCTGCCCGCCTCGCGCGCCAGGCCGCACTTGGTGGCGACCAGCGCTTGGCCGCGATGGCCTTCTAAAAAACGTCCCAGCAATTGCTCGTTGTGGCCGAAACCGTAGGCGTCGGCCGTGTCGAACAGGGTCACGCCCGCCGCCAAGGCCGCTTCCAGCGTGGCCAGCGATTGCGCCTCGTCCGTGGCGCCATAGAATTCCGACATGCCCATGCAGCCCAGGCCCAGTGCCGAACTGTTCAAGCCGCTATGGCCGATGCGTCGTTGTTGCAGTTGCATGTTGATCTCCCTTAAGTGTCGATGCGCCCAGTCTATGCCGTGCCGGCTGACGGGGGAATGCGCAATTTCGTGATACCTTTCTGGTATGAGAGCACTCGACACCCACGCCCTGACCCTGTTTTGCGCCGTCGCCCGTTGCCTCAATTTCCGCCAGGCGGCCGAGCAATTGCACATGACTCAGCCGCCCTTGTCGCGCGCCATCAAGACGTTGGAAGAAAACCTGGGCGCGCGCCTGTTCGAGCGCAACACGCAGGGCGTGGCCTTGACGCAAGCGGGCCGCACCCTGCTGCCGCAGGCGCTGCACATCCTCGACTTGCTGGAGACGGCGCAGACGTCGCTGCAGCGTGATGCCGCCCCGGCACGCCTGCGCCTGGGCCTGACCAGCTCCGTGGCGGCCGGCCTGTTCCGTCCGCTGCTGGCGGCGCTGGAGGCGCAACTGGGCAATGTCCGCCTGGAACTGACGGCGGCGCCCTCGCCGCGCCTGGTGGCTAGCGTGCGCAAGGGCCAGCTCGACGCGGCGCTGCTCGCTTTACCCAGCGCCACGTTCGAGCTGGCCGTGCAGCCGCTGGCGCGCCAGCCCATGATGCTGGCCCTGCCCGCCGGGCACCGGCTGGCGAAGAAGCGCAAGCTCAGCCTTTCTGATATCGCGCAGGAATCCGTCTACTGGTTCGAACGGGCGCGTCAGCCCGCCTTTTTCGACCATTGCCAGCAAGTGTTTCGCCGCCATGGCTTTGCCCCCGCCTTCCTGCGCGAGGCGCCCGACCACCATGTGCTGCTCGGCGACGTGGCGGCCGGCAAGGGCATGGCGCTGCTGGCCGACTCCTTCCGCGCGCTGCGCCTCGCTGGCGTGGCCTACCGGCCATTGCTGGAGGGCGAGGAATTGGCGGCCGGCATCGGCCTGGCCTGGCGGGAAGAGCACGGCCATGCGGCCCTGCCCCTGCTGCGCCGGCTGGCGCAGGAACACCTGCAAAAGTGAGGGCCGCACGCGGATGCGTCAGACGCGCTACCATAACGCCTTCCCCATTTTGCGCCCCACCACGACCATGACGTTTACTATCAGCGACGCCGCCTACGCCACCGATACCCCCGCCGCCAAGCAAGCCATGTATGCGGATCTGCGTTCGCAGCTGCAAGGCCTGCTGTCGGGCGAAACCGACCTCATCGCCAATACGGCCAACTTCAGCTCGCTGGTCTTCAATACCATGCCCGGTTTGAACTGGGCCGGGTTCTACTTTCTGAAGGGCGAGGAACTGGTACTGGGACCGTTCCAGGGCAAGCCGGCCTGCATCCGCATCAAGAAGGGCCGCGGCGTGTGCGGCACCACGGTGGTCGAAGGCAAGTCCATCGTCGTGCAGGATGTACACGCCTTTCCCGGCCACATCGCCTGCGACGTCAATTCCCGTTCGGAACTGGTGGTGCCCGTGTTTGCGCACGGCCAGATCGTCGGCGTGTTCGACCTCGACAGCCCCTTGATCGGCCGCTTCGACGATGTCGACGCGCAAGGCGTCGAATCGCTGGTGCGCGTGCTGGAAGCGGCTATCGTCGCAGCGTAATCAATTGCCCGACTTGACGGCGATGAATTCGCCCTTGCCGACAGTCGCCAGGCAGGCCGTGTAGCGGCTGTCGGCGCGGATGGCGTCAAGGAACCCCGCCATGTCGGCATAGTGCGAACTGGCGTTGTCGACCACCAGCACGCCGCCGGCCGCCAGTGCGCGGTCCAGCTGCGGCCACCACTGTTCGTATTGCTGGCGCGCGGAATCGAGGAAGATGAAATCGTAGGCGCCGTCCGCCGCATCGCGCAGCACGTCGCCCGCGTCCGCCAGCAACTGGCCGATCACGCCTTGCAATTGCGCGCGCACAAAGTTGGCATGCGCCATGTCGAACTTGTCCTGCGCCTTTTCCACCGTCACCACGCTGCCGCCCAGCGCCTGCGCCGCGCGCGCCAGCCACAGGGTCGAATAGCCGTTCGAGGTGCCGATTTCCAGCACCCGCCGCGCGCCGCGCGCGTGCACGAGCACGGCCAGCAATTCGCCCGTGTCGCGCGTGATGTTGAGCATGCGGCTGGCGCGTTCCGCGTGCGCCGCATCATTGGTGTTGCCGAATGCTTCGAGTTCGCTTAATAAGGTATCGAGGGTATCGCTGCTGTGCATGCTGCCTCCTTATTCAAAGCATCAGCATAGCAAAAAAACTAGGCCGTGGCACGGCGCAGGGGGCGCTTCAGGGTTTGCACCATCAGCACACCCAGCAGCGTGACGCCGCCGCCGATCACATCGTAGCTGTGCAAGGTTTCACCGAGAAACAGCATGGCGATGATGACGGTAAACACGGGCAGCAGATTCATCAAGGTGGTGGCGCGGCTGGGTCCCAGCTTGGCCAGGCCATGCATCCACAGAAACGGGGCGACGATCGACGCGGGGATGCCGGCAAACAGCACCAGCGGCAAGCCGGCGCCCGTGACGGGCGGCGCGGACTGGCTCAGGTAATACACGAACAGCACGGGCACGGCGCACCAGACCTGGATCAGCAGGGAATGCCAGTTATTCAGGGGAATCTTCCAGCGCTTGAGCAGCACGCCGTAACCGGCATACGACAGGCAGGCCAGCAGCATCAGCGCGTCGCCGACGGCCGCGCCATGGGCGATCAGGGCGGCCGGGTCGCCATGGCTGAGCAGGTAGCCGAGGCCCAGCAAGGACACGATGCCGCCGAACACGCCGCCCACGGTAGGCGCCTCTTTCAACACCAGCACGGACAGGCCCACGGCCAGCAGCGGCATCATCGACGCGAGAATACCCATGTTGGTGGCCGTCGTCGTCTGCGCGGCGATGTAGGCCAGGCACTGGTACATGACCATGCCCAACATGCCCAGCACAAACAGTTTGCCCAGATACGGTTTCACCACGGACCGCTGCTTCCACACGGGACGGGCAAACACGAGCGCCAGCAGCACGCCGGCCAGCAGCCAGCGATAGAACGAGATGGCGGCCGGGTCGATCACGCCCACGGCCAGCTTGCTGACGATGGTATTGATGGCCCAGATCAGCACGGCGATCACGGGAAACAGATAATGCTTGGCTTGCATGCGGCGGACTCCAGATGTTAATACCGCCATTTTCGCATGGTCCGATTCCATGGATATAATGAAAACCGGACAAACGATGCAAAGAACAGGACAAAACAGGACACACCATGGCCAGCAACCAGCATTTCCCCGCCGTTTCCGACACCCTGCCCTACCCTGTGTATTTCCGCCTCGACGATTATCACGCGCACCAGCAGTTCGATTACCAGAGCCATCCGTGGGGCCAGCTCACGTATTGCTCCACGGGCGTGATGGAAATCATGGTGGCGGGCCAGCGCTATCTGTCGCCGCCCCAGTACGCCGTGTGGATACCGCCCGAGACCTTGCACGACGGCTATATCCGCCAGGACGTCGTATTTCACTCGGCCTACATCGATGCCAGCCTGTGCGCGCAGCTGCCAGCGCAGCCGTGCGCGCTGGTCCTCAGTCCCTTGCTCAAAGCCATACTCGGCGACTTCGCCGCAAGGAAAGTCACCACGCCCGCCACCGAAGCCGACCAGCGCCTGGCGCAAGTGCTGGTCGACCAGCTGCAGCTGGCGCCGTGCAGCCGCAACTACCTGCCCGGCAGCGACGACCCCGTCATCGCGGCCTTGCTGGACGCCCTGCAGGCGGAGCCGGGAAGTAATCGCTCACTGGCAGAATGGGCCGCGCAATTTCACCTCACGGAGCGTACGTTGGCGCGCCGCTGCCAGCGCGAGCTGGGCATGCCGTTCGGCGAATGGCGCCAGCGCCAGCGTTTCCTGGCGGCCCTGCCCCTGCTGGAACAGGGAGAAACCGTGCAGGCGATCGCGCTGGAACTGGGCTACAGCACGGCCTCCGCCTTCATCGCCATGTTCCGCCGCCAGAGTGGCGGCACGCCGGACCAGTTCCGCCGCGGCCTGCGCTGAAAAAGCGGGTCCGCTTTGTCATGGTTTGTCATATAGGGATGCTAAAATTAAAACATCTTTCCAGAAAGCAAAAGGATGCGCATGAACCCCAGCACCGACACGGCCACCGATACCCAAGGCAGCGAAGACATGCCCCAGGCATCAGCAACGACCGTGACGGCGGCGCCTGCGCCCATCCGCCTGGACAAGGAAGAAACACCCACGGTTCTGGGCAAGCTGCGCACCCTGGTGCAGGACAAGACGCGTTTCGAGCCGCACGACATCACGCCGCTGGGCGAGGAAGACGTGCTGCAGGATTTTTCGCTGCAGGCCAATTACGCGCTCGAGGCGCGCTTCGAGCAGCGCGTCATCAATGGTTATTTCACGCCCTCGGGCAATGACTGCCGTTGCCAGGGTGGCCTCCACGAGGTGGGAGCGCTCGCTCACGCGCAGGAGAAGGAAAGGCTGCGCCGCGCGGCGGGCAAGCTCGACGCTGCCTTGCGCCAGGCGGGCCAGGCCTACAACAGCGTCGAGACGGGCGTCTACCTGCCGCACGCCGTCAAGTACTGGCACCTCGATACCTGCATCCCCTGTTCCGGCAAAGGCCGCATCGGCTGCCACACCTGCCACGGCGCGACGACGGAAACGTGCTGGAACTGCCGTGGCGGGCGCACCGTCAGCTGCGACGCCTACGGCTGCTACGGCAGCGGCAAGGTGTCGTGCTCGTATTGCAGCGGCAGCGGCACGGTAGCCGAGCAAGTCACCGATTACATCACGGTGCAAGTACCCACTACCACCTACAGCAACGGCAGCTCGCACACCAGCTACCACAGCGAAACGCGCACGCAATACCGCACCGAGCATCGCAATTGCTACCATTGCAGCTACGGCAAGGTCACGTGCAACACCTGCCACGGTTCCGGCAACATCAATTGCGGCACCTGCCGCGCCAGCGGCAAGGTCACGTGCCGCACCTGCAGCGGCGTGGGCGACCTGCGCTGCAACCCTTGCGACGGTTCCGGCAAGGTGGGCACGGCGGCCTGGGTCGACGTGCACGTGACGCCCGGCTACAGCGTCAGCCTGCCCAAGCAGGCGCCCGACGACGCGCGCCGCATCCGCGACAAGGAGAGCGTGCACTCACTGGCGGCCATTGCCAGCAGCCTGGCCCTGGCAAAAGTGAGCATTTACAATGAAGACCAGCCGCAGGAAGTCGACGCCCTGTATGCGGCCAAGCTGCGCATCGTGCGCCTGGACGCATCGTGCAACGCAGAAAAACACCACCTGGTGGCGTACGGCACGGACTTGCGCTGGCTGACCCTGGACGACATCGTGGAAAAGCTGCTGCGCGGCGACCTCAAGGCGCTCAGCGACGCGCTGGCCGGCAGCGCCGACGACGGCCTGTTCTCGGCCCACGTACAAGGTTTGCTCACGCCGCTGCGCGACGTGGCCGCGTCGGAACTGAATGCGGACGTGATTGAGTCTGTCCTCAGCGGCGACGCGGACCACGCGCACGTCGATGTCGTCTCCGCCGACTATGCAAACAATGTGCGCACCTGCGTGCTCGGCGCCCTGCGCCAGGTCTACACGCGGCTGGCCAAGCAGTTCTGGTGGAAAAGCGCGCTGGCCGCGCTGGCCGCCGCCATCGCCGCCTGGTTCTTCGCCGGACGCGGGGCCGCCGCCGTCGCCGGCCTGCTCGTCACGGGCGCCGGCTACTGGCTATTCAACCGCAAGGTCAAAGCCGTGCTGAGCGAAGCGCTGGGCGGCGAGCAGCAGGCCGAGCGCGCCATGGGCATCGCCGGCAAGGGCCGCCGCAACCAGCTGGCGCAAGTGCTGATCCTCGCGCCCGCCAGCGTCGCCGTGCTGGCCGCCAGCTATGGCTTGCCCGTGCGCGTGCGCCCCACTGCGCCGCCGCAGCTGGCGGCCATGGCCTCGGCGCCCGTCGCGCCCCATGCGCCGGCCGCCGTGCCGCAGGATGCAAGTGCCGCCAAGGCCGTCAAGCTGTACGAAAATGGCGACAAGGCGCAGGCGCTGGCCATGCTGGAAAGCCTGGTCGGCAAGGGCGACGCGGGCGCGTATGGGCTGTATGGCTGGATGCTGCTGATGGGCGAAGGCAAGCCCGGCCCCGTCACGGCGCCAACGGCGCAGCAGCGCGAAGCGCGCCAGGTGGCCGCCAAGCCGCTGATCGGCAAGGGCCTGGTGAAGAACGACAGCTATGCCTTGACGGCGAAGGGCGTGATGCTGGCCGAAGGCTGGCAAGAGCCGCGCAACATGGCGCGCGGACTCGACCTGCTGAAACAGGCCGCGAACAAGGGCAATGCGCAAGCCATGCACTTGCTGGGCCTGTACCACGTGCGCGGCTACCAGATTCCCGTCAACCACAAGGAGGCGCGCAAATGGTTCACCCTGGCCGCCGACAAGGGCAGCGCGGGCGACATCTACAACCTGGGACTGATGGACTGGGAAGGCGCGGGCTTGAAACGCCCCGACCGCGCCAGCGCCATGCAGCGCTGGAAGATCGCCGCCGCCATGGGCGAGGAGCGCGCGATCAAGGCGGTCGCCCAGGGACAGCCTTAAGCGGCCGCCGCCAGCGCCTGCAAGGCCATCGGATTTGGCGTCGGCTCGCCGATTTTCGTCAGCAGGTTGCGGTCCGTGTGGTGGAACGGTTCATCCTTGCCGCGAATGAGCATGACCGTGTCTTCGTCGTAGCCCCAGGTGCCGTCGGCGTGGATATCGACCTTGATGCGGTATTCGACGGTGGTGAACGCGTGTTCGAGGAAGGGGTTCGAGCAGATGCCGTAGGCCGTCGAATCGCGCTTGGCCACCAGTTCGAAACTGGTGGCGTCCGCCGTCGTCGTACCGGACGCCATGGCGATCTGGCCGCGCGGGATGGCCAGGGTCTGGATCACGGCGCCCGTGGCCGGCTCCCACAGCCAGTAGCCCACCTGCTCATGATAGGTTTTCACTTGGTCCGGCTTGGTGATGTGGATGTAGTAACGCAAGCCGTAGAACAGTTGCGGGCCGTTGGTGACGGGGTCGATCGGCTGCAGTTCGATGCGCTCGACGAAGGCCTGCTTGCGCGGACCGTCCGCTTTCGGCTTGACGTCCAGGCCGCGCGTGCCCGTCCAGATGCCGGCCATGCCGGTCAGCGGTCCCAGGTTGTTCAGGGTATGCACGTCGGCGGACGGCTCGGTGTAGATATCTTCGGGAAAATCGCTCATGCGGAAGTCTTCAAAATGGGGCAACAGTGCTTGCCGCCATTGTAAGACGCAGGCCGCTATCTGGGAAAGAGCGCGATGTGGCGTTCGATGAACAGCAAGGCTGCAGCGGCCAACGCGGGGCGCTGCGTTTCGAACACGGCCGCATCGGGCGTTTGCTGCAGATTGGCGGCCGCCTCGGGCAGCAGCAATTCCTCGGCAATGAACGCCGCCACCGCGTCGATATTGACGTACAGGGCGCTGTCGAAGCCTTCCCAGTCCACATAGGCCAGCCACTCGGCCAGCAGCACCACGCCGGCGACGGGCGGCGCCAGGGCCGCGATGCGCGCGGCGCGCAGCACGCTGTCTGTGCCGATCTGCTCCTGCTGCTGCACGGCCAGCGCCACGTGCTGCAACGCGTCTTCCGGATCGTGCCGGTATTTGTTCAGCAGGCGCTGCGTCAGCGTATAGCGCTCGGCGTCGATGCCGCGCAGGGCGGCCGCCACGTCGCCGTCATGCAGCGCCAGGTGGCGCGCCGCGCAGGCGGCATCCACGCCGGCTTTCGCGGCGACGATCTCGGTGAGCTGCTGCCGGCGCGCGTCATCCATGCTTACACCAGCGGATCGGTCGAACCGGTCAGGGTGAAGATTTCAAAGCCCGTTTCCGTCACGGCCAGCGAATGCTCGAACTGCGCCGACAGCGAACGGTCTTTCGTCACCGTCGTCCATTTGTCGGGCAAGACCTTGACCTGGTAGCTGCCCACGTTGAGCATCGGCTCGATCGTAAAGATCATGCCCGGCTCGAGCACGATGCCCGTGCCGGCGCGGCCATAGTGCAGCACTTGCGGCGTGTCGTGGAAGACCTGGCCCACGCCATGGCCGCAGAAGTCGCGCACGGAGGAAAAACCCTGCGCCTTGGCCACCGCCTCGATGGCGGCGCCCACGTCGCCCAAGGTCGCGCCCGGGCGCACCGTCTGGATGCCGGCCATCATGGCGTCATACGCCGTGTTGACGAGGCGGTTGGCCAGGATGGACACGGCGCCCACCTTGAATGTGCGGCTGGTGTCGCCGAACCAGCCGTTGAATTTCGGCGTCACGTCGATATTCAGGATGTCGCCCACTTTCAGGATCTTGGTTTCGGACGGGATGCCGTGCGTGACGACGTGATTGACGGAGATGCAGCTGGCGTGCTTGTAGCCGTGGTAGTCGATGGTGCCGGGGATGGCGCCGGCTGCGCGCATGAATTCCTCGCACAAGGCGTCGAGCTTGGCCGTCGACACGCCCGGTTTGACGAAAGGCGCGATGTAATCGAGCGTGTCGGCGGCGATGCGGCCGGCGGCGCGCATGCCGATGAAACCTTCTTCGTCGTGCAGGGGGATTTTCTTGCCGTGTTCAAGCTGGGTGGAATAGCGCATGGGATTCTTTTCTTTGTTAGTGTGTGGTGTGGGCGGCCCAGCCGCGCACGGCGTCGTGCGAGGCGCGCAGCATGGCGTCGACGCTGGCCGGTATCGGCCGCTCCTGGGTCAGGTAGGGCTTGACGACGGCCACGGGCGCGTCGATCAGCACGAATTTGAGCAGCATGTGATCGAGGTCCAGCTCCGTGGTGGCGGGCATGGCTTCGGCGCAGCGCACAAAGCAGGCGTCGAGCGCCGCCTGTTCCTCTTCGACGGCGGCCAGCAATTCCTCGCTGAGGCCACTGCTGAAATCGGGACTGTCCGCGCATTGCAGCAGGAAGCGCGCGTACACGGGCTTGCGCCGGCACCAGTCCAGCAAGCCGTGCACGCCGGCCCAGGTGTCGCCGCCGAGCCAGCGGCTGGCCACCTCCTCGCGGAAGTCGCTTTTCACGCGCAGCCAGGCGCGCGCCAAAATCGCGTTGCGCGAATCGAAGCGGTGATACACGGAGCCGATGGGCGCACCGGCCTTGACGGCGATGGCAGCCATCGACACGGCGCCCACGCCGCACTGGGCGGCGACGGCGATCGCGCTGTCGATGAAGTTGTTTTCGTTGAATTTGGCTAGTCTGACCATTCAAATAGAATACAGATTCTATTTGAATCCGTCAAGCGCCCCCGACATGCGCCAACATGAGTTGCCTTGCTGCCTTACAATGGTATGCACGAACCGCTACAAGGAGAATCCGCTTGCTTACGCCCCCCTTCATCGCCTCCTCCCGCTTCGACGATCCACGCCTGGCGTTGGAACAGGTGCAAGCCATTTACCGCAGCAGCATCGAACACCTGCGCGACGCGCTGCAGCGCTTTGTCGCCGGCGAAGACATGCACGAGCGCGTGCGCGCCTGCTACCCCTTCGTGCGCATCCAGACCGACACCGTGGCGCGCGCCGACTCGCCGCTGGCCTACGGCTTCGTCGCCGGCCCCGGCGTGTTTGAAACCACGCTGACGCGCCCCGACCTGTTCGGCGATTACTACCTGGACCAGTTCACCCTGCTGCTGAAAAACCATAACAGCGGCCAGAAAGTGCACCTGGAAGTGGGCGTGAGCGCCCAGCCCATCCCCGTGCATTTCTCGTTCGCCGAGCATGACCATATCGAAGGCAATATGGATGCGGGCCGCCGCCTGGCCATGCGCGACCTGTTCGACCTGCCCGACCTGTCGGCCATGGACGACGGCATCGCCAACGGCACGCACGAACCGGCGCATGGCGAAGCGCAACCGCTGTCGCTGTTCACGGGGCCGCGCGTCGATTATTCGCTGCAGCGCCTGCGCCACTACAGCGGCACCTCGCCGCAGCATTTCCAGAACTTCGTCCTGTTTACCAATTACCAGTTCTACATCGACGAATTCATCCGCCTGGGCCACGCCATGATGGACCGCGCGCCCGATGCGCAAGCGCCATCGGACGACGACGGCTACGTCGCCTTTGTCGAACCGGGCAACGTGGTCACGCGTAGGGTCGGCCAGACGGTCGAGAGCGAGGATGCGCTGGGCGCCGCGCCGCCGCGTTTGCCGCAGATGCCCGCCTACCACCTGCTGCGCGCGGACGGCAGCGGCATCACCATGGTCAATATCGGCGTGGGACCGGCCAACGCGAAGACCATCACCGACCATATCGCCGTGCTGCGCCCGCACGCCTGGCTGATGCTCGGTCATTGCGCGGGCCTGCGCACCACGCAAAGCCTGGGCGATTACGTGCTGGCGCACGCGTATGTGCGCGAAGACCACGTGCTCGACGAAGACTTGCCGCTGTGGGTGCCAATCCCGCCGCTGGCCGAAATCCAGCAGGCGCTGCAAACGGCGGTGGCGGAAATCACCCAGCTCACGGGGCATGACCTGAAACACATCATGCGCACGGGGACCGTGGCCAGCACGGACAACCGCAACTGGGAACTGCTGCCGCAGCGCACGCCGGAGCGCCGCTTCAGCCAGAGCCGCGCCATCGCGCTGGACATGGAAAGCGCGACGATCGCCGCCAACGGCTTCCGCTTCCGCGTCCCGTACGGCACCCTGCTGTGCGTGAGCGACAAGCCGCTGCACGGCGAAATCAAACTGCCCGGCATGGCCAACCACTTCTACCGCGAACGGGTCGACCAGCATCTGCGCATCGGCATCCGCGCCGTGGAACTGCTGCGCCGCCAGGGCGTGGACCGGCTGCACAGCCGCAAATTGCGCAGTTTTGCGGAGGTGGCGTTTCAGTAAGCTGCGCCGTCGCCCCACGCCAGCCGCCCTTCCCGGGCGGCTTTTTTTTGCCCGGCGCCCAGTCCAGGCTAATGCCGCGGCACCGCCGTATACGGCACAAATATCGTCACCAAAAAACAACAGCTGTCTAGACAGGCACTAGCCGGACACCGAACTTTCAACGATCATTTTTCCTAATGACAAATTTAATTTATTTAACAATTGAAATTTAATGCTTTCCTGCCAGCCATAAATAAAATTCACCCACGTTCACTCTGGCTAGTCCGGTGCGCAGGCACAAATACCCGGCAGTTCTTGACAGTCAAGATCAAAAAATGGTCTGATGAATTGCAAATTTAAAATACTAAATTTGTAAACATGGTCACTTTGAAAATAATTTCAAATAGCTAAATAAAACCCTAAGGAAACTAAAGTTTCCTAGTTGGAGGACAGACAATGATTGAAAAGAAATTAAGCAAGTCCTTGCGCATGATGTTTGCGGGCACCTTGATGATGGGCGCCGGTTTCATGCACCAGGCCGCCCAGGCGCAGGAAGCCAAGGCTGACGAGAAATTGCAGCGCGTGGTCGTCACCGGTTCCGCCATCAAGCGCGTGGATGCCGAAACCGCCGCACCGGTGGAAATTTACAGCAAGAAAGATATCGAGCGCACGGGCGCCACCAGCGTCGCCGAGCTGGTACGCAACCTGGCCTCCATCGACATCAATGACCAGGGCGAACTGAGCGCCAGCTCGCCTTCCGGTTCCGGCACCACCAACATCAAGATGCGCGGCTTGAGCGAACGCAACGTGCTGATCCTGTTGAATGGCCGCCGCCTGCCGACCAATGCGCTGGCAGACGGTTCGGGCGCGGGCGCCGCGGTCGACGTCAACGCCATCCCGCTGAGCGCGCTGGAACGCATTGAAATCCTGAAAGACGGCGGTTCGGCCATTTATGGCGCCGATGCGGTGGCCGGCGTGATGAACTTCATCACCAAAAAGAATTACCAGGGCCTGGAAGCGAAAACCAGCTATGGCCAGAGCTCGCGCTCGGACGCCAAGGAAAAGACCGCCAACCTCGTGTACGGTTTTGGCGACTATGACACCCAGGGCTTCAACGTGCTTGCCACGGTCGACGTGTTCAAGCGCGACCCGATCTACCGCAAGGACCGCGACCTGACCAGTTCGGCCGACTTCCGCCGCTTTGGCGGCCCGGATGGCCGCAGCGGCTACCATCCTAGCGGCAATATCGCCGGCGGCGGCACCCTCGTGCCTTGCCCGGCGGGCGATGTAAGCCCGAACGGTTGCCTGTTTGACGTCAACAAGACCTTGCTGACCTCGACCAACGGCGCCGATCGCGCCAGCGGCATGCTGATCGGCAGCCTGAAAATCAGCGACAGCATCCGCGCGTTTGCGGAATTTACCTATTCCGAAAGCAAGGACGACTTTTCGTCCCAGCCAGCGCCTGGCAACTTCAAGGTCGGTAACCAGACGGTCGCCGGCCGCTTCATGCAAATGGGTCCGCGCCAGACCAGCCGCAAGGGCACGATGACCCAGTTCTCGACAGGTCTGGAAGGCACGACGCGCGGCATCGACTGGGATGTCGCCATCGGCAAGGGCGTGAGCAAGGCCACCAACCGCGATTCGAACTACGCACACTACGATCTGTTCAACGAAGCGATCGCCAATGGCTCGATCAACCCGACCCGCACCGATAACCCGCAGGCCGCCGTCGACAAGATTCGCCTGACGCCTACGCGCGCCGGCAAGTCGGAACTGACCTTCTTCAACGCCAAGGCTTCGGCGCCGATCATGGACCTGGCAGGCGGTGCGATGGCTTACGCCGTCGGCGTGTCATACAACAAGGAAACGCTGAGCGACCAGCCCGACCAGAACCAGATCGATGGCGTGGTCTTCGGCAGCATCCAGCAGGCTGCCGTGAAGGCGGACCGCAATTCCAAGGGCATCTTTGGTGAACTGTCGATTCCCTTCCTGAAAAACGTCGAAGCGCAAGTGGCCCTGCGCTATGACGACATCTCGAATGTCGGCAGCAAGACCAGCCCGAAACTGGCCTTGCGCTACCAGCCGCTGAACAACCTGATGTTCCGCGGTTCGTATGCGGGCAGCTACCTGGCGCCTTCGCTGAAACAGATGTACGGCGGCGTCGATGCGGGCGCCTACACGACCAGCGACGAGGATATCTGCAAAGCCTTCCCATCGATTGCCGGCAATTGCAAAAACTTTGCCTACTACCAGGTCTCCGGTTCCAACAAGGATTTGAAACCTGAAACGGGCAAGACCTATAACCTGGGCGTGGTGTTCTCGCCAGTGAACTCGCTGACAGCCAGCATCGATTTCTTCAAGATCAACAAAAAGAACGAGATCGGCACCCTGACGGAAACCAAGGCCATCGAACTGGGCAACGTGGAGATCAAGAATGGTGATGCGCGCATCCTGCTGAACAACCAGAACCTGGCCACCACCGAAGTACGCGGTTTCGATACGGACGTGCGCTATACCTCGCCACAAACAGCATTCGGCAAGTTCACGCTGCGTAATGCGTCCACCATCTACACCCGCATGGACACCCAGGACACTGCGACGGATCCAGAACAAAGCATGATGAAGATGTTCATGAATCCGAAGTACCGCAACACCTTCACGGCCAGCCTGGAAAAGGACAATATGTCCGGTACCCTGGTCATCCGCACGACGGGCGACATGATTGACTCACCCTTGCGCCGCGACGAAATCAAGCCGGGCACGCGCACGATTCCTTCGCACACGGAAGTGGATCTGACGGGCCAGTACGTGGCGATGCAAAACCTGACCTTCACGGCCGGCATCAAGAACCTTTTCGACAAGATGCCACCGTTTAGCGCGATAGGTGCCACCAACCAGTACGGCACCCTGGGCTTTGCCCAGCTGTACAACGTGCGCGGCCGTTACTTCTACATCGGCGCAGGCTACAAGTTCATGTAATGCAGCGCAATCGCTGGCAGCCTGAAACGGGTTGCCAGCATTGCCCTCGAAAGCCGCACTCCTGTGCGGCTTTTTTCATTTCCAGCAGACGAAAAAAAACCGCTGCAAGCGCAGCGGTTTTCAAGACAGGCAAGCGCCTACAGGAAGCGGTCGAGTATCTTGCGCGTCGTCTTGTCGATGTTGAACATGTCGCGGATCAAGAAGTGGATGCCGTGGTTGTCGGCGATCAGCAGGGACGCGGCGCCGATGCGGCGGATGTCTTCCTCGCCTTTCAGCACGAACTGCGTCTCGCCCCGGTCCGTGTCGACATGCCAGGTGCACGGCGTGGCGAAGCTGGAGACGCTTTTCACGCGCGCGATCTCGGGCATGAATTCGCGCCCCTCCAGCTCTTCCCGCAGCAGGCTGCGCGCCGGCTCCGGCATGGCGTCGAGGCGGTCGATCCACGCCACTTCCTTGCCATCGCCCAGCACCAGCGAAATGCCTTCGTCCGGCGACTGGATGGGAAAGGCGCGCACGGGCGCCACGCCTTCAAAGACCTGGCCGTCCGCGTCCGTCATCACCAGCTTGCCGAAAGGGTCGCGGTGCAATGTAAAAGTTGTACTGGCCATGCTTATTCCTTGTCATCCAGGGCGAGTTCGTTGTTGCGCGCCTGTGCTTCGTAGAGGCGGAAATAGGCGCCCTCTTTCGCCATCAGTTCATCGTGACTGCCCACTTCGACGACCTGGCCGCGGTCCAGCACCACCAGGCGGTCGGCCCGGTGCAGAGTCGACAGCCTGTGCGCGATGGCGATCGTCGTGCGGCCCTGCACCAGGTTGTCCAGGGCCTTCTGGATCTCTTTTTCCGTTTCCGAGTCCACCGACGATGTCGCTTCATCCATGATCAGGATGCGCGGATCGATCAGCAGGGCGCGGGCGATCGAGATGCGCTGGCGTTCGCCGCCGGACAAGCCCTGGCCACGCTCGCCCACCATCGAATCGTAGCCTTGCGGCAGGCGCAGGATGAATTCGTGCGCATGCGCGGCGCGCGCGGCGGCGATGATCTCCTGGCGCGTCGCATGCGGCTTGCCGTAGGCGATATTTTCCGCGATGGTGCCGAAGAACAGGAACGGCTCCTGCAGCACCAGGCCGATATTGCGGCGGTAATCGGACACGGCGAACGAACGGATGTCGACGCCGTCAAGCAGAATCGCCCCTTCCGACACGTCATAGAAACGGCAGATCAGGTTGACCAGCGTGCTCTTGCCCGATCCGCTGTGGCCCACCAGGCCGATCATCTCGCCCGCCTTGATGTTCAGCGTGATGCCGCGGTTGACGGCCCGGTTGCCATAGCGGAAACCGACTTCGCGCAGGTCGATGCGACCCTCGATCTTGTCCAGTTTGACCGGTTGCGCCGGTTCCGGCACGCTCGACACATGGTCGAGGATGTCGAAGATGCGCTTGGCGGCGGACGCCGATTTCTGCGTCACGGAGACGATGCGGCTCATCGAGTCGAGGCGGCCATAGAAGCGCGTGCTGTAGGCGATGAAGGCGGTCAGCACGCCGACGGTGATTTCGCCGCGCGACAGTTGCCAGATGCCGAAGCACCAGATGACCAGCAAACCCATCTCCGTCAGGAAGGAAACCGTGGGCGAGAATAGCGACCAGACTTTATTGAGCTTGTCGTTGACGGCCAGGTTGTGCGCATTGGCGTCGCGGAAGCGGGCCGCTTCGCGTTTTTCCTGCGCAAACGCTTTCACTACACGAATGCCGGGGATGGTATCGGCCAGCACGTTGGTCACTTCGCTCCACACGCGGTCGATCTTTTCAAAGCCCGTGCGCAAACGGTCGCGCACTAGGTGGATCATCCAGGCGATGAACGGCAGCGGCGCCAGGGTCATGATGGCCAGCCACGGATTCATCGACCACAGGATCACGCCCGTCATGATGATCATCAGCACGTCGGAAGCGAAATCGAGCAAATGCAGCGAGAGGAAGACGCAGATGCGGTCGCTGCCGCTGCCGATGCGCGCCATCAGGTCGCCCGTGCGCTTGCCGCCAAAGAATTCCAGCGACAGCTTCATCAGGTGTTCATACGTGGCCGAGCGCAAGTCGGCACCCATGCGTTCGGACACCAGGGCCAGCACATAGGTCTTGCCCCAGCCCAGCAGCCAGGCCAGCAGGGCCGAACCGAGCAAGCCGCTCATGTAGTACACCACCAGCCACGGGTCGATATGCTTGCCGTTCTGATACGGGATCAGCACATTGTCCATCAGCGGCGCCGTCAGGTAGGGCGGAATCATGTGCGCGGCGGTGCTCAGCAGCATCAGCATGAAGCCCAGGGCCAGCTGGCCACGGTAGGGGTGGGCGAAGCGCCACAGGCGGAACAGGGTCCAGGTCGATGGCGGCGTATGCAGCACCTTGGCGCAGATCGGGCATTCTTCCTGCTCCGGCTCCAGAGGCGCCTTGCAGCTGGGGCACACTTCCTGCTCCGCTTCCAGCACGGGCTGGCCCGTCAGGTGGCTGTCGAGGCGCTCGACGAACTGTTCCAGCACGCGGATCGCATGCAGGTTCTGGCCCAAAGTGAAGCGCCATGACGCCAGGCGGCCGCGGTCGTCGAACAGTTCCAGGTGGCCGACACCGGCGTGGTCATGGTGCGTCAGGCGCAGTCCGTGGCGGAAAGACCAACTTTTCCAGGTGGTATCGCCCGGGGAACGGGCCAGTAAACGCTTCTCGGTGACAACAATTATGCCTTTTGTGAAACGTAATCGCGCATCGAGGTCAACCTCAACGCTACTTAAAACGTTCTCCCCTGGAGAAAGGTTGCTCTCCACTTCCGCCAGCCAGTGTTCCGGCAGCGATGTGAGGGGAATAGTTGTTGCAGGAACACTCAGTTCAGTTGTCATCGTAAAGCATACTCCGGCTCGAGGCCAAGCCCTTCAGGGCGGGATTTGGGGGATGGGGCAGACGCCCGATCAATGTTTGTGTACTGCGCGATGGCGAGGTAGATGCACCAGTGGCAATTTCCTGTATTGTATCGAATGGATGCCTGCCGGTAAGGAATGATGGCAAAACGGAGCAAAAAAATGCGCGGCCATCGTACGGAGGCAAGTATACAACAGCCCGCTGTTGCGCAAATGCTCCAGCTTGGCCCGGAGTCGGTATCTTTATAACAAGTAAGGCAACAATTAGTAACAATTAGAATGACAACACCAGCAGAATACGAGAAGCAAACGCGACAAGAGGCCGCTAAAAGTGGCACACTGCGCATACCCGGGATAAAGAACCAAGCACGAGCCTGAAAAGACTCTGTAAAGCCAACATAAAGTATCTGGCGCCCAGACGCCTGGCTTGTTATCAAGAAACCACTTACATGATCAAGAAGAAGAACATCGAATTCGTCCGCGTCACCCACTTGCGCGGCCCCAACATCTGGACTTACCGCCCGGTGATTGAAGCCTGGGTCGACATCGGCGAACTGGAAGATTACCCATCGAACACCCTGCCCGGCCTGTACGAGCGCCTGGTGGCATGGCTGCCCGGCATGATCGAGCACCGCTGCGGCGTGGGCGAACGGGGCGGCTTTTTCGAGCGCCTGCGCGAAGGCACATGGTCGGCCCACATCCTCGAACACGTGGTGCTGGAACTGCAAAATCTGGCAGGCATGCGCACGGGCTTCGGCCAGACGCGCTCGACCAGCCAGCGCGGCGTCTACAAGATGGCCTTCCGCACGCGCGAAGAGCATGTGGGCCGCGCCGCCCTGGCCACCGCGCGCGAACTGCTGATGGCCGCCATCAACGATGAAGCCTACGACCTGGAAGCGGCCCTGGCGCCGCTGCGCGACATGGTCGATTCGCGCTGCCTGGGCCCGAGCACGGCCAGTATCGTCGATGCCGCCACCGAGCGCCGCATCCCGTCGCTGCGCCTGAACGACGGCAACCTGGTGCAGCTGGGCCACGGCGCCGCGCAGCGCCGCATCTGGACGGCCGAAACGGACCGCACCAGCGCGATTGCCGAAGGCATCGCCAGCGACAAGGATCTCACCAAATTCCTGCTCAAATCGTGCGGCGTGCGCGTGCCCGAAGGCAGCCTGGTGCGCAGCGCCGAAGCGGCCTGGGAAGAAGCGCAGGACATCGGCGTGCCCGTCGTCGTCAAGCCGTATGACGGCAACCACGGCCGCGGCGTGTCCTTGAACCTGATGACGGAAGCGGACGTCAAGGCCGCCTATGAACTGGCCGCGCGCAAGGGCGACAGCTCGGCCGTGCTGGTGGAAAGCTTCATCACGGGCGACGAACACCGTCTGCTCGTGGTCGGCAACAAGCTGATCGCGGCCGCCAAGGGCGAATCCCTGTGGGTCGACGGCGACGGCGTGTCGACCGTACTGGAACTGGTGAACACGCAGATCAACATCGATCCGCGCCGCGGCGAAGGCGAGGATTTCCCGCTGGGCACCGTCAAGCCGCATGAATCGGGCGAAATCGTGCTGGAACTGCAGCGCCAGGGCATGACCGCCCTGTCCGTACCGCAGGCGGGCCAGAAAGTGCTGATCCAGCCGAACGGCAACGTGGCCATCGACGTCACGGACGACGTGCACCCGTCCGTCGTGCATGCCGCCCTGCTGGCCGCGCGCGTGGTCGGCCTCGATATCGCCGGCATCGACCTGGTCACCACCGACATCACGCGTCCGCTGGAAGAGCAGCGCGGCGCCATCATCGAAGTCAATGCCAGCCCCGGTCTGCTGGCGCACATCAAGCCGGGCGTGGGCCAGCCCCGCCCTGTCGGCGCGGCCATCGTCGACCACCTGTTCGCCGCCGAGGAAACGGGCCGCATTCCGCTGATCGGCGTGACGGGCACGCGCGGCGCCAGCCTGATCGTGCGCATGCTGTGCAAGCTGCTCAACCTGTCGGGCCTGCACACGGGCGCCGTCTGCAGCGAAGGCATGTACCTAGACCAGCGCCGCGTCGTCAGCAACGATTGCGTGAACTGGGACGCGGGCCAGCGCCTGCTGCTCAACCGCACCGTGCAGACGGCCCTGTTCGAGAGCAATCCGCGCATGATCCTGGCCGAAGGCCTGGCCTATGACAAATGCCAGGTCGGCATCGTCACGGACATGGGCAGCCTCGATAGCGTCAAGGATTTCGACGTACTGGACGAAGCGGGCCTGTACAAGGCCGTGCGCAGCCAGGTCGACGTGGTCGTGCCGACCGGCGTGGCCGTGCTCAATGCCGCCAACGCGCACGTGCTGGAACTGGCCGAACTGTGCGATGGCACGGTGACCCTGTATGCGCAGGATGGCAGCTTGCCCGCCATCGCGGCGCAACTGGCTGCCGGCCAGCGCGCCGTGTTCGTGCGCGGCAACCACATCGTGCTGGCCGAAGGCGGCATCGAAACGGTCCTGCTGTGCCTGGACCTGCTGAAACCGGCCACGGCCGGCAATGTCGACAGCGTGCTGGCCGTCGCGGCCGCCGCCTGGGCCATGAACCTGCCTGTCGATCTGATTTGCGCCGGCTTGCGTACCTTCGACGCGGCCCCCGGCTGCATCGGGAACTGAAAACCAGGGACGTCAAACCAAACCGACTGCGCGTCGCGATTTGCGGCCTCCGATGCTCACTGTGCATCCGCACAGCTCCGCTACTCGGCCACAACTCCCATCCGCTCGCTACGGTTTAATTTGACGTAAAAGCCCGGCTACGGCCGGGCCCACAAGAACACAACAGGATTACGGTTTAATTATGGAAGTATCTCGCGTACGGGCCTTGCGGGGCCCTAACCTCTGGAGCCACGACACCGCCGTGGAAGCCATTGTTTCCTGCACCACGCAGGAACTCGACATCGCCCAGCTGCCCGGCTTCGAAGCCCGCCTGCGCGCACTCTTTCCGCAACTGAGCCCGCTGCAACCGCTGGGCAACTACAACGCCGCGCCGATGGCGCAGGTGCTGGAACTGGCGGCGCTGGGCCTGCAGGCGCAAGCCGGCTGTCCCGTCACCTTCAGCCGCACCACGCCGACGCTGGAAACGGGCATCTTCCAGGTCGTCGTCGAATACTCGGAAGAAGCCGTCGGCCGCCTGGCGCTGGAACTGGCGCAGCAGCTGTGCCGCGCCGCGCTCGACGACGCACCGTTCGACCTGGCCGGCGCTCTGCACCAGCTGCAGGAACTCGATGAAGACGTGCGCCTGGGCCCATCGACGGGCGCCATCGTCAACGCCGCCGTGGCGCGCAACATCCCGTTCCGCCGCCTGACCGAAGGCAGCCTGGTGACGTTCGGCTGGGGCAGCAAGCAGCGCAAGATCCAGGCCGCCGAAATGGACGGCACCAGCGCGATCGCCGAAGCCATCGCGCAGGACAAGGAACTGACGAAAAAACTGCTCGATTCGGCCGGCGTGCCCGTGCCGCAAGGCCGCGTCGCCATCGACGTGGACGACGCCTGGGCCGCCGCCTGCGAGATCGGCCTGCCCGTCGTCGTGAAACCCAAAGATGGCAACCAGGGCAAGGGCGTCACCGTCAATGTCACCACGCGCGAGCAGCTGACGGCCGGCTTCATCGCGGCGCAGGAATTCCGCGACGACATCCTCGTCGAACGCTATCTGCCTGGCCACGATTTCCGCTTGCTCGTCATCGGCAACAAGATGGTGGCAGCGGCCCGCCGCGACCCGCCGCAAGTGGTGGGCGACGGCCAGCACACGGTGCGCGAACTGGTCGACCAGGTCAACCTGGACCCGCGCCGCGGCAGCGGCCACGCCACCTCGCTGACGAAGATCCGCTTCGACGACATCGCCCTGGCCAGCCTGGCCAAGCAGGGCTATGTGGCCGAATCCGTGCCGCCCGTGGGCCAGCGCGTGATCCTGCGCAATAACGCCAACCTGTCGACGGGCGGCTCGGCCACCGACGTCACCGTCGACGTGCACCCGGAAGTGGCGGCGCGCGCCGTCGCGGCCGCGCACATGGTGGGCCTCGATATCTGCGGCGTGGACGTGGTGTCCGACAGCATCCTGAAACCGCTGGAAGAGCAGAACGCCGGCATCGTCGAAGTCAACGCAGCACCAGGTTTGCGCATGCACCTGGCGCCCTCGTTCGGCAAGCCGCGTCCCGTGGGCGAAGCCATCATCGCCGCCATGTTCGCCGAGGGCGACGATGGCCGTATTCCCGTCGTCGCCGTCACGGGCACCAACGGCAAGACCACCACCGTGCGCCTGATCGCACACCTGCTCACCACCTCGGGCCTGCGCACGGGCATGACGAACACGGATGGCGTGTACATTGAAGGACGCCAGATCGACAGCGGCGACTGCAGCGGTCCGCGCAGCGCGCGCAACGTGCTGCTGCACCCGGACGTGGACGCGGCCGTGTTCGAGACGGCGCGCGGCGGCATGCTGCGCGAAGGCCTGGCCTTCGACCGCTGCCAGGTCGCCGTGGTGACGAATATCGGCGCGGGCGACCACCTGGGCCTGAACTACATCACCACCGTGGAAGACCTGGCGGTATTGAAGCGCGTGATCGTGCAGAACGTGGCCGACAGCGGCGTGGCCGTGCTGAACGCCACCGATCCGGCCGTGGCGCGCATGGCCAAGAATTGCAGCGGGACGGTGACCTTCTTCGCCGCCGACAAGACGCATCCCGTGATGGCCACGCACCGCGCGCAGGGCAACCGCGTCGTGTACGTGGAAGACGGCAAGCTGGTCGCGGCGCAAGGCAAGGAACGCCACGAAATCGCCCTGTCGCAGGTACCCATCACGCGCAACGGCGCCATCGGCTTCCAGGTCGACAACGTCATGGCCTCCCTGGCCGCCGCCTGGGCCGTGGGCCTGGACTGGAAAACCATCGCGCTGGGCCTGAAAACCTTTGCCAATGAAGCCGACAATGCGCCGGGCCGCTTCAACGTGTTCGACTATCGTGGCGCCACGCTGATCGCCGACTACGGCCACAATCCGGACGCCATCCTGGCACTGGTGCAGGCCGTGGAAAGCATGCCGGCCAAGCGCCGCTCGGTGGTCATCAGCGGTGCCGGCGACCGCCGCGACGAAGACATCCGCCAGCAGACGGAAATCCTCGGCGCCGCCTTCGACGACGTGCTGCTGTACCAGGACCAGTGCCAGCGCGGCCGCGCCGACGGCGAAGTGGTGGCATTGCTGCGCCAGGGCCTGGACGGCGCCAAGCGCACCAGCCATATCGATGAAATCAACGGCGAATTCGTCGCCATCGACAAGGCCCTGGCGCGTCTCGGTGAAGGCGACCTGTGTCTGATCCTGATCGACCAGGTGGAAGAAGCGCTGGCGCACATCGCCAAGCGCGTCGCCGAAGCCTAAGCGTCAGCCTGACGGCATACGAGGGCGGCCTGCGGGCCGCCTTTTTTTTCGCCCCTGCGCGGCGGGCGCAGCGACACCGCATGCGCGCGCTCAACGCAGCCGCCGCCACACAACACAAAACTGTTTTTCTCCACGTGTGGACCCTCTGCAACGCGCACGCAACGGAAAGACGGGCACGCGCTTGCCGCCAGAGCGCATGAATCCAGCAGGGATACCGGAAATGATATGGACATCGCAAAAGAAGTCATTTGTGGGGCAAAGTCATTCCCCATACCATATTTCTTGAGCAAGTTTCAGCTCTGGCGGCGACTGCCGCAGCGTTCTCAACATAACTAAAATACAGGTGGAGACAAGATGAAGCAATCGATGGCAACGGGCACCCGCACGTCCCGGCAAAACACACGGCTGACCTTGAAAGCCACGGTGGCCGCGCTGGCCGGCGCCGGCCTTCTGAGCAGCGCCTCCGTCTGGGCGCAGCAGGCCCCCGCCCCAGAAACACCAGCGGCAGAAGCGGCAGAAACAGCGCCGGCGGCAACGCCAGCCGACAGCGGCATCGCCGTCGTCGCCGTCACGGGCGTGCGCCGGGCAGCGCAAAGCGCGCAGACGATCAAGAAGAACAGCGACCAGGTGGTCGACTCCATCGTCGCCGATGAAATCGGCAAATTCCCCGACAAGAACGTGGCCGAAATCCTCGGCCGCGTGACGGGCGTGCAGATCCGCCGCGAAAGCGGCGAGGCCGGCACCGTCATCATCCGCGGCTTGCCCGGCGTGGTGACCCTGCTCAACGGCCGCGAAATGTTCACGTCCGTGGGCCGCAGCCTGTACCTGGCCGACATCCCGACGGCCATGCTGCAGCGCGTGGACGTCTACAAATCGCAGGGCGCCGACATGGTCGAAGGCGGCACGGCCGGCGTGATCGACGTGCGCACCAACCGCCCGTTCGATTTCAAGGGTTTCACGGCATCGGGCAACGCGCGTGCCGAACACCGCGACAAGTCCGGCTCGACGGACCCGAACGTCAGCGGCATGGTGTCGAACCGCTGGAAGACCCCATACGGCGAATTCGGCGCCCTGCTCGGCCTGTCCTACCAGCGCGGCAGATACTATGACGAGACGATCTGGAACGCCGAACCCGTCAAGCGCCCCGAAGCGGGCAATATCACGGGCCCCGATTCCGTCGGCATGATCCCGACCGTGGGCGACCGCAAGCGCTACGCGGCGAATGCCGCCTTCCAGTGGCGCCCGAACTCGCAGGTGGAAGTGTATGCGGAAGGCATGTCGACCCTGATCAAGCATGCGTTCGACAGCCAGTTCTTCGTCGGTTCGCTGCCCTGGGGCCAGAATCCTGACATCACCCTGATCCCCGGCACCAGCCAGGCGGCCACGGTAGGCAAGATCGACGGCCCGTGGTCGCCGTTCACGCTGGGATCGACCCAGGCGCGGCGCGACCGCTCGATCGGTTCGCAAGGCGCCATCGGCGCGCGCTGGGATATCACGCCGCAGCTGCGCGCGACCACGGAACTGGCGCGCACGGTGAGCAACTTCGAGCGCGAATTCCCCATCCTCGACTTCCTCGCCCATCCGACCAGCGTGATCGGCAGCACGAACGTCAACGGCGGCGCGCAGATCAGCTACCCCGGCTACAACATGCTCGATCCGAAGAACTACACGCTGCTCGGTTTCTACGATAACCACAGCCACGACGAAGGCAGCTCGACCGACTGGCGCGGCGACGTCACCTACGACATGGACAGCACGGGCTTCTTCCGCGAATTTTCGGGCGGCGTGCGCCTGGCCAAGCGCAAGGCCGAATCGATCCGCGAAAAAAATGGCCAGGGCGGGTTGACGTCAACCATGTATGCGGACGCGATTCCCGGCCTGGCGTGCGCCTCGCACGACAACACGGGCAACTTCGGCCTGCAAAGCTGGCTCACGCCCTGCCGCGACTTCATGCTCAACAACACGGCCGTGCTGCGCCAGCTGTTTACGGGCAGCAGCGAACGCAGCCCGGACGATCCGATGACCCATTACAAGGATGTGGAAAAAACCAATGCCGTCTACGGCAAGGCGCGCATCGGCTTTGACCTGGCACAAGTGCCGGTCGATGGCACGCTCGGCGTGCGCGTGGTGCAGACCAAGCAGGACTTGCAAGGCAATTCCTCGCAAAACGGCATCGTCACGCCCGTGCGCGTGAAGACGTCGGATACGGACGTGCTGCCCAGCCTGACCCTGAAAGCCATGCTGCGCCAGGACCTGATCGCCCGCCTGACCGCCGGCAAGGCCGTGCAGCGCCCGAACTTCGCCGACTTCAACCCCGGCGTGAGCCTGGGACAGAGCCTGGAGATGGTGCGCCCGACGGGCAGCGGCGGCAATCCCGACCTGAAACCCGTGGAAGGCAAGAACCTCGACGTGGCGCTGGAATGGTATTTCGCCCAGACGGGTTCCGTCACGGCCACCGTGTTCCGCCACAACTTCAAGAATTACATCCTGTCTGGTTCGGCCAAGGAAACGTACGGCGGCATCGAATACGACATCACGCGCCCGCGCAACACCTCGAAGGGCCATCTGCAAGGCATGGAAATGGCCTACCAGCAGTTCTACGACAAGCTGCCCGGCTGGATGAGCGGCTTGGGCTTGCAGGCCAACGCCACCTACATGACGGGCGAACTGGAAGAACTCAATGGCAGTGCGCACCCGTTCACGGGCATGTCGAAGTGGTCGGCCAATATCGTCGGCCTGTATGAACAGGGACCGTGGTCGGCGCGCCTGGCCTACAGCTGGCGCGACAAGTACGTCGACGACTACAACTACCGCGGCAAGGGCATCCACCTGACCGTGGCGCCGACGAAAACCCTGGACGCGTCGGTCTCGTACAAGCTCAACCCGCACACCACGGTGACGCTGGACGCGAACAACCTGCTCGACTCGACCTACCGCGACTACCACGACACGCCGGACTACGTGCGCGATGTGCGCCGCTATGACAAGGTCGTCGGTTTGTCCGTCCGCTGGAGTTACTAACTCATATCCCCCTCTTTCTTCCTTGCGAGGGTTTTCAGCGCCAGCCGGCAACGGTTGGCGTTTTTTTTGCCTGCTTCAAGTCTTGGCAGGGTAGTACATGTCGTAAAACCAGCCGCAAGCATTTTCGATATACTGCTGGATACGCGGCGGAATCGCATGCTGTTGCGGCGCGCGGATGCTGGAAAACTGCCGGTGCGTATATTTCATGCGGTAGTGGCTGTCACTTTCGCGCAAACCCACGCGCAGCTTGTCCGGATCGATCTGGAACGGTGCCAATCCCAGCCAGGCATACAGATGCGCCATGCATTCGACCGGGCGTGCCATCATGTCTTCAAACCGCAGCACGTACAACCTTTGCTGCACTGCCAGTGGCAAGTCGGGGATGCCTTGCAAATCGCTCAACGGAGCGCCGATGGTACGATCCTTGCCAAACAGCATGTCGGCCCGTCCCAGCCGGTCGTAATCGGCCAGGTGGTCGATAAAATCGAGCAGGATGGTACGCTGGTGCTGGGCTTCGACCGAACCATACACCTGCCCCAGCTCGCGCACGCAGACGATCAGCTTCGCTTCCGGCGCCAGTTGCAGCAGCATCTCCATCGCCTTCAGCCATCCGCGATTCTTGTCCACTACGGCCTGCTTGCCGCAGTCCTGGTACCAGCCACGCAGGAAGCCACGCATCGCCGTCGTCAAATGCCCATAGCTGGCGTCGAAGCTCGTATCGAGCTGGGACAGAAAAAAAGGATCGTCGCTGATCGTATGCCGCATGCCGAGCAAGGCATTGCACAATGGCGAACTATTGCCTTCACTGTGCAGATCGGGATGCTGGGCCAGTAACTGGCACAGCAACGTCGAACCAGCACGCGGCAAGCCGGATACGCCGATAAAATGTGGAGTCATTGAATACCTGTGAGATTGTGAAGGCCATTTCGCGATTATAGGAGAGCACGGTGCCAGCAGGTGGCAGAAAAAAATGCCGCTTCGCGTACGTCACGAAGCGGCAATTCCACTGCGAGCCCAGTTAGCCCACGCTTACTGGCTTTCTACGCTGGTGTTGCCAGCCGCCACAGGCAGTCGCAAGCCCGTGTCGACCACACTCAGGCGCAAGCCCGGCAAGACATTGCTATTCACCGATGCCGTCGTCAGCACCACCGGCGTGCTGCCCTGCTGCGGCTGACGGCTCTCCAGCGCCACCTGCACCGCGTCTTCCTTGCTGGTCACGGTTTCGCCTTTCGCCACCACTTCGGCCTGCACCATATTGCCCTGCGATGGCGCCACATTGACCGCCGCGATCACGCTGGCCACCGCGCTTTGCCGCGCTTCGGTCGGCTTGACGGTCAGCACGCCCGGCGTGTAGGTCAACGCATAGTTGGTCGACGTCTGGCCGGCAGCCGACACCAGATAGCTGCCCGATGGCGTAGCGATGCTGGCCGGCGTGCTGAACGCCAGATTGCCGCTGACCTCGTTTGCCAGCGTGTCATTGCCCAGCAAGCCCGTGTAGCTGGCCGTGAAGGCCGGATTGACAAAGCCCTGGTCTTTCTCGGCATTGCCCACCTTCACCCCCAGTTCCGCCTGCGTGATGCTGGCCGTGGTGGTCGCCGTGGCGTTGACCGTATAATTGCCGGCGTCCGTACCGCTGAGCGCAATGCCGTTCACCGTCACCGTTTTGTTGGCGCCGGCGTTCTTGTCGGCAAAACTGGCGCCGCTGTTGCTGATGCTCAGCACGTCGCCGGCGATACGGTTGTCCGCCAGGGTCACGCTGGTATTGGTGCTGGTGTCATACACGCGCGGCGCGGCGCCCGTGGCGCGCACCAGCAGGTTGGCCGGCGTAATGCTGGCCGTCAGGCCGGTCGGGTTGCTGACCGTGTAGTTGCTGGCCAGGCCGCTGGCCGTGTCGACCAGGCTCGTGCCCGTCACTGTCACGGCTTTGCCATTGGCCGCGTTCTTGTCGCTGAACACCGCCGTCTGGCCAGCCAGCCCCAGGCTTTCGCCCGCCACCAGGCCGCTCAAGGTACCGCCGGACAGGCTGGCTTGCGCATTGCCGTCATAGACCTTGTTGCCGGCCACTTGGCCCGTCACCGTCAAGGCCTTGGGTGTAATGCTGGCCGTCAAGCCGGTCGGGTTGCTGACCGTGTAGTTGCTGGCCAGGCCGCTGGCCGTGTCGACCAGGCTCGTGCCCGTCACCGTCACGGCTTTGCCATTGGCCGCGTTCTTGTCGCTGAACACCGCCGTCTGGCCGCCAAGGCCCAGCGTTTCGCTGCCCACCAGGCCGCTCAGGGCGCCACCGGACAGGCTGGCTTGCGCATTGCCGTCGTAGACCTTGTTGCCCGCCACTTGGCCCGTCACCGTCAAGGCCTTGGCCGTGATGCTCGCCGTCAAGCCGG
>Ga0182007_10000173_pt1 | contig 43981 bp, 40 predicted proteins | sample Sormic07211113_1_FD_123023 | JGI IMG/M metagenome (GOLD analysis project Ga0182007, IMG submission 123023) | Rhizosphere microbial communities from Sorghum bicolor, Mead, Nebraska, USA - 072115-113_1 MetaG | ecosystem: Host-associated > Plants > Roots > Rhizosphere | place: USA: Nebraska...
CGCTCCTCGGGCGCATTGTCGATCTGGTCGAATGCGCGCGATTCGTTCAACTCCGGGTACTTGTCGTGCAGAACCTTGGTGATTGCTGCAGTCAGCGTGGTCTTGCCGTGGTCAACGTGACCGATGGTGCCGACATTGACGTGCGGCTTGGTGCGCTCGAACTTACCCTTGGCCATGGCTGCTTATCTCGAAATCGTCTGAATTGGTGGCACTTAGATGGTGCTCACGAAAGGAATCGAACCTTCGACCTCCTCCTTACCAAGGAGGTGCTCTACCGACTGAGCTACGTGAGCGAGTTTTGTATTATGGCACGAATTTGAATATATTCAAACTCATTCAATGGAGCGGGAGACGGGGATCGAACCCGCACCATCAGCTTGGAAGGCTGAGGTTCTACCATTGAACTACTCCCGCATCGGAAGCTCTTGCCACAACATGAAACTGGTGGAGGGAGGTGGATTCGAACCACCGAAGGCGTAAGCCAGCAGATTTACAGTCTGCCCCCGTTGGCCGCTTGGGTATCCCTCCTTACCACCCTGCCCCGTGGCGCCGAAGCGTTTTCGGTGTGGGGTGGAAGAGCCGTGAATTTTGGGGATAAACGGGAGTTCTGTCAACAACCTTTTTGAATTTTTTCACATGAATTTCGAATTGCCCTGCCGGGACGGGCTATTGGCCCGGCAAGGCCAGGGTTTCGCTGGCGAAGATGGCCACGTGCGGCACGCCATCGGCACCGATCCAGCCGCGATACATGCCCTGGGTGTTGAACGGCGTCGCGGCGCGGCCATCGGCGGAGAGCACGATCGCACCGCCATCGCCACCGAGGGCGGGAATGCGCTCGTTGATCACCGCACGCCCGGCGTCCACCGGCCCCTGCTTGAGGTACTGCATGCGCGCACAGATATCGTGCGCGGCCGCAGTGCGGATGTAGTACTCGCCCCAGCCCGTGCCGGACACCGCACACCCCGCATCGGCGTAGGTGCCGGCGCCGATGATCGGTGAGTCGCCGACACGCCCATAGCGCTTGTTGGTCATGCCGCCGGTGGACGTGCCCGCGGCGAGCTTGCCGTCCTTGTCCAGTGCGACCGCGCCGACCGTGCCGAAGTGGCGCGCCGTTTCCAGATCCGCATGGGCCTGGCCACCGGCTTCTTCTTTCAGCGCCTTCTGCAGTTGCTGCCAGCGCTTGTCGGTGCGGAAGTAGGACGGATCCACCAGGGCAATGCCCTGGCTGCTGGCAAACGCCTCGGCGCCCTGCCCGACCATCATCACGTGGGGAGAATGCTGCATCACCGCTTCGGCGAGCAGGATCGGATTGCGCACGCGCTGCACGCCGGCCACCGCGCCCGCCTTGAGCGTGGCGCCATCCATCAGCGAGGCATCCAGTTCATTGCGACCGTCGTGGGTGAACACCGCCCCTTTGCCGGCATTGAAGGTGGGATCGTCCTCGAGCACGGTGATCGCCGCGGTGACGGCGTCCAGCGCCGGCCTGCCCGCTGCCAGCGCGGCATGGCCTTTCAACAGTGCCTGCCGCAGGGCCGCGCGCGCGGCGTTTTCTTCGGTGGGCGAGAGGTCCTTGCGCTCCACCCCCGCTCCGCCATGGATGACCAGCACCGGCTCGGCGGCGGCGGCCGCCAGCGGGAGCGACAGGCACAGCGACAACACCACCACAGCAGCACGCGACATGGGCAGGCACTCTCAAGGGGACTAGGCCCCATCATGGCACGCGCGGCGGGCCACCCACGCGCGTGGCCGTGACGTCACAACGCGCGCAACAGCATCCACGCAGGCGCGGATCTACCGGCGCAGCTGCAGGCGCCCCGCCCGGATGTCAGCCGTGATCTCGAACGCGGCAGCGTCCACCCGGAAGCCATCCATATGCAGGCGACTGCCCTCGCCTACGCCGGTCACCGGAACAGCGAGAAAATCCAGCGGTTTACCGCCGCGCAGTCGATCGGCGCTGTGCTGCGGCGTCACCAGCCACGCATAGCCGCCATCGCGGCTGAACACCTGGCCGGTGCCGTCGGCTTCCACGCACAGCGCGGTGTCTTCATCCACGCCGAGGCCGACCATGTCCTGCCGCCCGCTGCGCTGGGCGGCCAGGGCCACGAATACGATCAGGCGGCCGAGCCGGTCGCGCTTGCCGAAATGGGTGTCGGTGACCACGTTGGCCAGGTACGGCATGGTCAGGAAATCGCTGTCCAGCGTCACCGCCCCGCCCATCGGGTCGCGCAGGGCGCGCCGGGACGTCACGCTGCCGCCATCCAGGGCGCCGTAGCTGTAACCTCCCAGGATGGCCAACCCGGCGCTGGTCCCGGCGATCGGCCGTCCGGCGCGGACGTGCGCATTGAGCGCCTCGTTCACCGGCGTGCCCTTCCAGAATCGGATATAGCGCGACTGGTCGCCGCCGGCGATGAAGATCGCATCGGCAGCGGCGATCACCCCCAGCACCGCCGGGTCGTCGGCCGCGCGCCGGCTGTTGAACACCAGGGTCTGCACCGAGGCCGCCCCGCCGATCTCCCGGTAGAGCCGGTTCTGCAGCTCATCGGCCCCGGAGGCGCGCAGGACCACCACCCGGCCGTGACCGGCACGCGCCAGCCACCACTGGAACGCGGCCGGCACCCACTCTCCTCCGCCCATCAGCATCATCGCCGGCTCGGTATGGGGGGCGCGCGGGGCATCCAGGGCGCCCACCTCGTAATAGCGATAGCCCCGGTCCTGCAGACTGCGCGACTCCTGGGCGTGGAGGGGCAGCGAGAGCGCGGCGAGCCACAGCCACAGGAGGGCGTGGAGCGGCCGGAAACCCTTGTGCACGTTGACCTCCCTGAATAAAGCGGGCCTGTAAGCGCTTCCACTCTTTGCCAGAGAAATTGGCAGTGGTCAAGCCTGTAAAAAAGGCGTTAAATGCGCGCCGTCCATTCGCGAAATGTGAATGGGGGACAGGCCTCCCTAGAGGCCGGCACTTTTTCTCGAGAATTCTGATGCGTAAACAGGCGATGGCGTGGTCGATCCAGCTGGCGTTGATGGGTGTGGCCGCAACCGCGGCTGCCCAGACCTCCGCCCCCGGGGTGCAGCAACTGGATACGGTGCAGGTCACCGGCTCGCGCATTCCGCGCGCGCAGGTGGAGGGGCCGGCCCCGGTCACCGTCATCACCGCCGAGCAGATCCAGGCCAGCGGCTTCACCAGCGTGCCGGACGTGCTGCGCTCGATGACCCAGAACGGGGGGGAGACCCAGAGCCAGCAGTCCTCCAGCGGCGCGGACTTCTCCCCCGGTGCGCAGCAGGTCGACCTGCGCGGCCTCGGCCCCAACCACACCCTGGTGCTGGTCAACGGGCGCCGCATCGCCGATTTCCCGATGCCCTTCCAGGGCCGCAGCAACTTCACCGACGTCTCCAACATCCCGATCGGGATGATCGAGCGCATCGAAGTGCTGACCGGCAGCGCCTCGGCGATCTACGGCTCGGACGCCATTGCCGGCGTGGTCAACTTCATCCTCAAAAAGCAGGTCGATGGCACCACGGTCGACATGCGCATGGGCACCACCAGCGAAGGCGGCGGTGAGTCCTTCGACATGAGCATCGCCAGTGGCTTCGACGCCGGCCGCTTCAGCGCGGTCTACAGCCTGGAACTGCAGTCGCAGACACCGCTGTGGGCGTATGAACGCCGCCAGCAGGATTCCACCCTGGACGCACCGACCGAGAGCGCCCGTGCCGCGCGGCGCGCCTACCTGCGCACCGACTACAACGATGACTACCTCGATCCGGGCCAGGCCACCTGCGATGCGCTGGCCAGCCAGAACAACGGCAGCACCCAGTACGCCGAGCGTGCGCGTTACGGCTTCTACTGCGGCAGCGACCGGTCGATCGGCTACGGCACGATCCTGAGCAAGCGCCGCGGCGCCAACGGCTATGCCGCGCTGCGCTACGCCTTCGACAACGGGGCGGAATGGTTCGCCGATGTGCAGATGGGCTACCACGACCTGGCGCTGATGCGCGATGTGACCCAGTGGGGCCGGATGGCCGCCGACGGCAATGAAGACGGTTACTTCTACAACCAGGCCACCGAGCAGGTGGAGTTCTGGCAGCGCCAGTTCTCCCCGGAAGAGATGGGCGGGTTGAACAACGGCATGGTGCGCAGCACGCAGAAGACCTTCAGCGTGACCACCGGCTTCAAGGGCGCGCTCGGTGCGGACTGGGAATACGAGGCGTCGTTGAGCCACTCCCAGTACCAGTCCCGCATCCGCTGGCCGCAGATCGTCGCTGCCAGGGCCAACGCGCTGTTCCTGGGCGAGCAGTTGGGCGAGTACACCGATGACGACGACAACGTGTTCCCGGTCTTCAATGCCGACCCGGCGCGCCTGTATCGGCCGCTGAGCCGCGGCGAGTACGACGCGATCGCCGCACGCACCACCTACACGCCGAAGTCACGCACCGATACCGCCGCGCTGACCCTGACCAACGGCGAGCTGTTCGAGCTGCCGGGCGGCAAGGCCGGCTTCGCGGCGACGGCCGAGTTCGGCAATCAGTCCTACGCGCTGAATCCGGACCCGCTGGCGACGCAGTACTACTACTACAGCTGGAAGGACTCGGACGGCCACGGCAGCCGCAACCGCTGGGCCACCGCGGCCGAGCTGCGCCTGCCGCTGCACGACACGTTCAACCTCAGCGTGGCCGGCCGCTTCGACCAGTACCGCTACTCGGGCAACACCATCGGCAAGGCGACCTGGAGCGGCGGCCTGGAATGGCGTCCGATCGAGACGCTGCTGGTGCGCGGCTCCTACGGCACCGCCTTCCGCGCGCCGGACCTGCACTACGTGTACGCCGGCTCGGGCAATGACGAAACCAGCGCCAACGACTATTACGCCTGTGCCGTGGACGGCGGTGATGACTGCTCGGAGTACGAGGAGAACCTGATCCGCACCCGCGAAGGCAACCGCAGGCTGGATCCGGAAACCAGCACCTCGTGGAGTGCCGGCTTCGTGTGGTCGCCAGCGGTGGGGCTGGACCTGTCGGTGGACTGGTTCGACATCGACATGCGCGACCAGGTGCAGGACATGGACGTGAGCACGATCCTGCGCGATGAGGCGGCCTGCCGCCTGGGCGGCGCCGATGCGGCGTCGCCGACCTGCGTGGATGCGATCAGCCGGGTCACCCGCACCAGCGATGGCCGCCTCTATGGCGTGCATGTGAGCCCGATCAACATCGCGCGCGAGACCACGCGCGGCATCGACGTGGGCCTGCGCTACCGCCTGGGCACCGGGATCGGCGACTTCATCTTCAGTGGCAACCACACCTGGGTGAAGACGCACGATTTCCAGCAGTTCGAGGGCGATGTGGTCGAGGACCAGTTCGCGGTCAACAGCGGCTTCGATATCCCGCGCACCAAGACCAGTGCGAGCGTGACCTGGGAGAACACGGCGTGGTCGGCCACGCTGTACGGCTCGCGGCTGGGCAGGCTGCCGACCTACGACAGCTACGACCAGAGCTTCGACCCGGACAGCGGCGACAGCCCCTGGATCGGCGCGACGTACCGTTACAACGTGTCGCTGCAGTACCGCTTCGACGATCATTCTCGCCTGTCGCTGTCGGTGGTCAACATCGCCAACAAGCTGCCGCCGAAGGATGCGACGTATACGCCGTATCCGTACTACGACGTGTCCTGGTTCGATACAGTCGGCCGCACGATCAACCTGCAGTACACGCACAAGTTTGGCGGTTCGGCGCTGTAAGCGCGGTTTCTGGACCTGCACAGGGCCCGCCGCACGGCGGGCTTCGTGCTTTCTGCGGTATGCGGGATGCGCTCAGCCCCCTGCAGATGCCAACCTGGTCCACGCGGCGCGTACGACAGCAATCACTTCCGGGGCGTGCTCAGGGTGCTGTTGGCACCACACATGGTGGACGTCAGCGGCGTAGGAGTAGGAGTAGTTCACCGGTTGAAAGGAGCTGGGGTCCGCGCCGGCAAGCAGATGCTGGTTGTACCAGACGCGGGTGTCGTCCGTGCACCAGGGGCCGTCCACCTTGGCCGTCCCCGGCGCGCAGCGTCCCAGTGCAATGAAATCGGATCCGGTTGAGTCGTGGAACCATAACTGCTCACGGTCCTGGAAAAAATTAGACCCCAGGTCCACCAGCGAAGCAGGATCCACACCAGCACAGACCCTCCCATGCAGGTACACGGCCTTGTGCCCACGTGCGATACCCCACCCCAGTATCTGGAAGGTGTCCGGGGATTCGGGAAGAGGCTGCATGTCATGCCACACCCTGCTGCCATCGCTGTAGTAGCCGCCATACCTGCAAAGGCATTTGAAACGCCCCGGATCAACCTGATCGTAGTAGAGGTCATTGCCATCGCGATCCGCCAGGTAGGCCTGATCGGCTACCACGACCGCATTCCCGACCACGCGGACACGCCCTTGAAGCTTGGCGATGCGTCGCTCCTGGTAGAACAGGTGAGTGCCATCCCCCCAGATCAGGCCGGCCACCCTACTGAAATGATAGGGGTCCGCGCCTTCGACCCGCTGGACAGCCAGCAGCCCGCAGGAGCTGCGAAGCACATACACATGCTGACCGTCGGTGGTGTAGTCGTCGCCAAACCACAGGCGGTTGTCCGGCGCGGCCCTGCGCACGAAGGCGTTGCCACGCTTGTTGAAGCGCAGTACCAGCTTGCGGAAGTAGAGCGCCTTCTGGTGGCGGCGCTGCTCGGGCATCCACCCGATCAGCTTGGCAAGCAGAGGATCCAGCTCCGCCATCGCAGTCGATGGCAGCCCGCGCACCTTGCCCAGCCTGCCCTTGCCGACGCGCCACACGCCCTCCTCATCCATTCCACCATAGGGATACCGCCCCGCAGCCAGGTAGCCTTTAGCCTCCTCCCCGGCCAGCGACGCCAAGCGCCGGAACATATCCAGTTGCGGAACCGCGTCCTGCAGGGTTCTGCCGTCGCTCAGAAAGAACAACAGCACCTGCTGTTCGGGCAGATACTGGCAAAGGAACAGTGCTTCCGGGTTGCAGTCCGAGCTGTCGAGCATGTCCGCCAGGGCATCGAGTACCTGGCGCTCGTCCGGCAACGGCTGTTTGAGCCACTGCTCGAACAGCGCGGCGGGGACGTTGATCTGCGCGGCAATTGAAAGAGGCTCGCTCACCGGTGCTCCGGGCAATAGGGGTTGCCAACGCAGGAATCCATTGCGGCGGTTGGCGTGGTGGGAATTGTCCAGCTCTGCTGCCCCCCCAGCCATGCAACTAGTTGAAAAAGCAGAGCCATCCGCCACGGATATCCGGCAGCCAACGCGGGTGCGCCCTTCTTGTTTTCCACACTGCGCGTGGAAAGCCATGGGGGTTTGGTGTGGACAAGTGCATGCAAGCCATGCAGCGCAACGCTTTCAGGGCGTGGCGATATTTTGTCCAGCAGCGGATCGCGGTTTTCCACACACACCGTGGAAAGCGATGGGGGTTTGCTGTGGACAACCCCGGGTGAGCAATGCACTGCAACGGTTTTCAGTGGTGGTCATTAATTGACCACGTCGCTTGCGGGCGGGTGCGTCGGGGTGCCATCCAGTGACCGGCACTACCGCGCAGGGTTTTTCCACACGGTGCGTGGAGAGGCGTGGGGGTTTGCTGTGGACAAGTGAGGTGGAGACATACAGGGCAAGGGTTTCGATGCCTGGTCATTTTTTATCCAGCCGCACTCGTGCGGAATGTGCGCGGCACAAACGCGAACGCCCCGCGCGAGGCGGGGCGTTCGGGCATCAACGTGCGAGGAACTCAGACGTTGAAGCGGAAGTGCAGGATGTCGCCTTCCTGGACGCGGTATTCCTTGCCTTCCAGACGCAGACGACCCGCCTCCTTGGCACCGGCTTCGCCCTTGTACTTGATGAAGTCGTCATACGCGATGGTTTCGGCGCGGATGAAGCCCTTCTCGAAGTCGGTGTGGATCACGGCGGCGGCCTGCGGGGCAGTGGCGCCCTTGCGCACGGTCCACGCGCGGACTTCCTTCACGCCCGCGGTGAAGTAGGTCTGCAGGCCCAGCAGCTGGTATGCCGCGTAGATCACGCGGTTCAAGCCCGGCTCGGACAGGCCCAGGTCGGCCAGGAAGGTATCGCGGTCTTCGTCGTCGAGCTGGGACAGCTCTTCTTCGATCGCAGCCGAGACCGGCACGACCTGCGCGCCCTCTTCGGCGGCACGGGCGCGCACGGCATCCAGATGCGGATTGTTCTCGAAGCCGTCTTCCAGCACGTTGGCGATGTACATCACCGGCTTGAGGGTCAGCAGGAAGAGGTCACGGACCAGCGCCTTCTCCTCCTCGTCCAGGCCTGCGGTACGACCCGCCTTGCCGTCGGCCAGCGCGGCCTGCAGCTTGGCCAGCACCGGCTTGCGGGCGGCCGCTTCCTTGTCGCCCCCCTTGGCAGCGCGCTCGGCGCGGTTCAGGGCCTTCTCGACGCTGTCCAGATCGGCCAGGGCCAGTTCGGTATCGATGGTGTCGATATCCGAGAGCGGGTCCACCTTGTTGTTGACGTGGATGACGTCGGCGTTCTCGAAGCAGCGCACCACGTGGGTGATCGCATCCACTTCGCGGATGTGGGCCAGGAACTTGTTGCCCAGGCCTTCACCACTGGCAGCGCCGGCGACGAGGCCGGCGATGTCGACGAACTCCACCGCGGTCGGGATGACCTTCTGCGGGTTGATGATCGCGGCCAGCTCGTTCAGGCGCGGATCCGGCACCGGCACGATGCCGACGTTGGGTTCGATCGTGCAGAACGGGAAGTTGGCCGCCGCGATGCCCGCCTTGGTCAGCGCATTGAACAGGGTCGATTTGCCGACGTTGGGCAGACCGACGATGCCGCATTTGATACCCATCTTTGACAACCTCTGGGGTGAAAGTGATTGGGGAAACAGCGACGTTCGGCGCTGCTTTTCCAATCATTCTCGTACCGACCAACGGTCGGTACCTACCGGTAACGTCAGTGACCAGCCACGTTACTTCGGGGTGTGCAGCCGCTTCATCGCTTCACTGAAATCGCCGCGTACTGCCAGCGGCAGGACGTCGATCGCATCGTTGACGGCATGCCCGATCAACACATCATCGTCCTTGCTGGCACGCCCCAGCACCCACGGGACCACGCGGTCCTTGTGGCCGGGATGGCCGATGCCGATGCGCAGGCGGTGGAACCGGCCATGGCCGAGCAGACGGATGGTGTCGCGCAGGCCATTCTGGCCGCCGTGGCCACCGTCGAACTTGAGCCGTGCCACGCCGGGCGGCAGGTCCAGCTCGTCGTGCGCCAGCAGGGTTTCTTCCGGTTCGATCTTCCAGAAGCGCTGCGCGGCGGTGACCGATTTGCCACTGAGGTTCATGAAGGTGGCGGGCTTGAGCAGCCATACCGGCTGGCCGCCGATGTCGACCTTGGCGGTCTCGCCGAACAACTTGCTGTCCACGCTCCAGCGCGCGCCGGCCTGTTCGACCAGGGCGTCAATGAAACGAAACCCGGCATTGTGCCGGGTCTGGGCGTGCTCGGGTCCGGGGTTGCCCAGACCAACGATCAATCGCAATCCTGTCATTACTCTTCTTTCGTCGGTACCCGCCCTGTGCCGGTACGTACAGAAACGGCGCCTGCCCCGAAGGACAGGCGCCGCAATCACTTACTCTGCAGCCGGCGCTTCGTCGGCAGCTTCTTCCTTGCCGAGCTTGGCGGTGACGATCGCGTCGTCATGGTCCTTGCCCTGGGCCAGGGCCGGGATCTCGACGCCCTTCGGCAGCTTGATGTCCGACAGGTAGATCACGTCGCCAGCCTTCAGGTCGGCCAGGTCGACGTCGATCGATTCCGGCAGGTCCTTCGGCAGGCAGGTAACGGTCACTTCCTTCAGTTCGTGGGTGACCACGACGTCGGCAGCCTTGCCGGCAGCCGAGGTGTCTTCATTGATGAAGTGCAGCGGGACGCTGGCGGTCAGCGCTTCGTTCTCGTTCACGCGCAGGAAATCCAGATGGATGATCAGCTGCTTGAACGGGTGGCGCTGCATGTCACGCAGCAGCACCTTGGTGACCTGGCCGTCCAGGTTCAGGTCCAGGATGGACGAGTAGAACCACTCGTTCTGCTGCGCCAGCCAGATCTGGTTGTGGTCCAGGTTGATGTTGATCGGAGCGGCGTCGCCGCCGTAGACGACGGCCGGGATCACGCCGGCGTGACGCAGGCGGCGGCTCGCACCCTTGCCCTGCACGTCACGAGCGGTGACCTTGATTTCATGGTTCTTGGACATTGTTTTACTACCCGTTGATGCCTCGCCCTGCGGCGAAGCGGTGAGGAGACATCCGCGACCAGATGCCCCCGGAACCCGTCCGCCGTTGCCGGCGGGCGGAAAAATCAATCCACGTACAGCGAGCTGACCGACTCACCGAAGGCGATGCGGCGCATCGTCTCGGCCAGCATTTCCGCCACGCTGAGCTGGCGGATCTTGCTGCACACCCGCGCCTCTTCACGCAGCGGGATGGTGTCGGTCACCACCAGCTCATCGAGCTGGGAGTTGTTGATGTTGTCCACCGCCGGGCCCGAGAGCACGGCGTGGGTGCAGTACGCGGCGACCTTGAGGGCGCCACGCGCCTTCAGGGCTGCAGCGGCCGCACACAGGGTGCCGGCGGTATCGACGATGTCATCGACCATCACGCAGGTCTTGCCTTCGACGTCACCGATGATGTTCATCACGGTGGAGACGTTGGCGCGCGGGCGGCGCTTGTCGATGATCGCCAGATCGGCATCGTCCAGACGCTTGGCGACGGCGCGCGCGCGCACCACACCGCCCACGTCCGGGGACACCACGATCAGGTTTTCCGTGCCGTAGGCGCGCCAGATATCGGCGAGCAGCAGCGGCGAGGCGTATACATTGTCCACCGGCATGTCGAAGAAGCCCTGGATCTGATCGGCATGCAGATCCACCGTCAGTACCCGGTCAGCCCCGACAGCGCTGAACATCTTTGCAGCCACCTTGGCGGTGATCGGCACGCGCGAGGAGCGCATGCGGCGATCCTGGCGCGAGTAGCCGAAATACGGCACCACGGCGGTGACACTGTTGACCGAGGCGCGCTTGAGCGCATCGATCAGGACCAGCAGTTCCATCAGGTTCTCGGCGCTGGGCGCACAGGTCGGCTGGATGACGAAGACGTCCTGCTTGCGGACGTTTTCCTCGATCTCGACCTGCACCTCACCATCGGAGAAGCGCGACACCAAGGCCTTGCCAGGCCGCACCCCCAGTTCCTTGCAGATGCTCTGCGCAAGGCGCTTGTTGGCGTTGCCGGAAAATACCAGCAGGTTGGGGTGTTCTTGCATCATGACGGTCTCGGGCGGGAGCGATTGGCGGAGAACTGGGCCGCCGGCACCCGGAGGTGTCTGCGGTGACAACACCGCGGCGTATGCACCGCGCCCGCGCAGACATGCGCATGGAGTCGCGGCAGATATCCGCTAGTGGCAGGGGCGGGAGGATTCGAACCTCCGAATGCCAGGATCAAAACCTGGTGCCTTGGGCCTCTTGGCGACGCCCCTGCATCAAAATCAGTAACGCTCGAGTACATCAAGCAGTGGCGAGCGCTCCACGCCCGCAGCCACCCATGCCCGCAGTTCCTTCGGCAATCGCGCCAGGCCCTGCTCTGCAGCAGCGCGCGTGGCGAATTCGACGAAACAACCGCTTCCCGACCCGGTGAGTCGTGCCCGGCCGATACTGCTCAACGCTGCGAGCGCTGCCTCTACGGCAGGTTCGCGGCGGCGCAGGACCGGCTCGAACGCATTCCCGAGCAAAGACCCGGAAGCGAAGTCCGCTATTTTCGCCACTGGGGCATCCCGCGTCAAATCCGGTGATGCGAAAAGTGCCGGTGTCGGCACGTGAACGCCGGGATGGACCAGCACGAACCAGGCCGGCGGCAACGCCATCGGGGTGAGCCGTTCGCCCACGCCTTCGGCCCAGGCGTTGTGCCCGCGCACGAAGACCGGCACGTCCGCGCCCAGCTGCAGACCCAGCGCGGCAAGCGCATCCACGTCCAGGCCGGCGTTCCAGAGGCGGTTCAACGCGACCAGGACGGTAGCGGCGTCGGACGACCCTCCGCCGAAGCCACCGCCCGCCGGGACCACCTTTTCGATACCGATATCGGCACCTTGGGCGACATTCGCTGATTTTTTAAGAAGATGGGCGGCACGCACCGCCAGATCATCGGCTTCGGCAACGCCGGCCACGGAGATGCCTTCCCGCCGGATCCGGCCATCGTCGCGCACGCGCAGATGGATCCGATCGCCCCAGTCGAGCAGCCGGAACACGGTCTGCAGCTGGTGGTAGCCGTCCGGGCGCCGCCCGGTGATGTGCAGGAACAGATTCAGCTTGGCTGGGGCCGGCCAGGTCGACCCGCCGTCGGACGTATCCAGCATGCTCATGGGCCGGCCAGCACCCAGCTGTCGACCACCAGGCGCACCTTCGCGTCGCCATTGACCGCTTCAATCCGGCGCGGGAGCACCGGGCGATCGGCTTCAGCCGGGTACCAGTCGAGGTACTGGATCTCCCAGCCCATCTGCTGCACGCGACGCGGGCGCCCCTCGCCGTCGCGCTCGATCAGCTCGACCGGGGCCGCGTCGGCGACCAGGCCGCGCACCCAATCCGGCAGCTGGTTGACCGGGATATCCCACCCGGTGGCCTCCAGCAGCACCTGCTGGGCATCCTCGCCCTCGCGCGTGCCGCCTTCCAGACCTTCCAGGCGGCCGCCCTCGTGATGGCTGTCGCCGGTCAGCTTCCAGCTCTGCCTTGTAACCGGCGCGCTGAGCTCGACCACATACCCGGCTGCCTGCTGCTGCCAGTCGATGCGGCCGCTGCCCCCGTTGCGCCCCTTGCTGATCGCCACCCGGCCCTGGAAGGACCAGGCCGGCTGCGCGCGCACGGCGGCGACGCGTTCGGTCTCGGCCTGCTGTGCAGCGGCCGAGACGGTGTCGACCACGGTCGGGGCGGAGGGGGCCTTGCGCTCATCCAGCGACACGCAGGCGGAGAGCGACAACGCCACGGCCGCGGCGAACGCGGCCTTCAGGAACACCAGATTCATACGCCGTATTTCTCGATCACGCGCTGCAGGGCGCGGTTGTCCGGGTCGAGCTTGCGGGCCTCTTCAAAGAAGTGGCGCGCCTCGTCCTTCTTGTTCAACACCCACAACACCTCGCCCACATGCGCGGCGATCTCGGGGTCCTTGGACAGGGTCCAGGCGCGGCGCAGCTGCACCAGCGCTTCTTCATTGCGGCCCAGGCGATACAGCACCCAGCCGTAGCTGTCGACGATGGCGGCGTTGTCCGGCTCAGCCACGCGCGCGCGGTCGATCAGCTCCAGTGCCTCCTGATAACGCTGCGTGCGGTCGGCCAGGGTGTAGCCGAGCGCGTTGAGCGCGGCGATGTTCTCCGGGTCGGTGACCAGCACCTTGCGCAGGTCGGCCTCGGCACGCGCGATGTCATCGCGGCGCTCCCACGCCAGCGCGCGGGCATACAGCAGCGCGTTCTCGTCCGGATACGCGGCCAAGCCACGGGCCAGCGCATCCAGCTCGCCGGCATCGTCGTTGCCGCGCTGGCGCAGCTCGGCTTCCAGCAGGTAGGCATCGCGGCGGGCATCGTCATCGACGGTCGCATCGGACTGGATCGCGTGCACCTCGGCCAGCGCCTTGTCGGTGCGGCCCAGTTCGTTCTGCGCGTTGGCCGCGCGCAGGCGCGACTCATCGCGTTCCGGGCCACCGGGCACGCTGTGGTACCAGTTGACCGCCTCCTCGTAGCGCTTGAGGTACTCGGCGATCTTGCCCAGCAGCAGGCGCTGGGCCGGATCCGGCTTGGTCGCCTGCTTCGAGATATCGGTATACAGCGCCAGCAGGCCCGGATCGTCCTTCTGCTTGGCCAGCAGCGAGGCGCGCATGCCGTAGGTCTGCACATCCTGCGGGCCGACCGCCAGCACGCGCTCGGCCGCCGCAGGCTGCCCCATCAGGTCGTAGGAGATCGCCACCGCGTTGCGCAGCTCGGGGTCCCGGGTGGTCTTGGGCTCCACGCCCTTCAACAGCGCCAGGGCCTCATCGGTCTTGCCGGCCTGGTTGAGCTGGCTGGCATGCAGCAGCGCTACGCGCGGTTCATCGGGGAAGCGCCTGACCACCTCGTCGACCATGCGCCGGGCCAGCTCGGGCTGCTCCATGCGCATCGCCAGGCGGCCGAACTCCTGCCAGACCTCCAGGCGGTCGGGGATCGCGTTGGCATCGACCAGCTCGCCGAGCACCTGGGCCGGCACCTTCGGATCGCTGCCGCCGCTGATCAGGGCACCGATCGCGAACTTCCACGCGGTCGGGTCGGGATCCCTGAGCAGGGCCTGCAGTTCGGTGCGGGCGGCCTTCACCTTGTTCTGGCGCATGTCCAGCGCGGCCGTGCTGCTGCGCATCGCCAGCGAGCGCGGTGCGCGCTGCTCCCACAGGGCCAGCGCGCGGGCGGCGCGCTTGTCATCGTTGGCCAGCATGGCGATCCGGGCGGCGCGCTCGGCCAGCCCGGCATCGCCGTCGCTGGCCTCGGCCGCCTCCAGGTACCAGCGTGCGGCATCGCCCAGTTTGCCGGCCTGCAGGGCGAATTCGCCCGCCATGACCGGGGCCAGGGGGATCGCCTCGGCCGCGCTGTCCTTGGCCTTGGCCGGGGCTGCCGGAGGGGCGGCCAGGGCGTTGGCGGTGAACAAAGACAGCAGCAGAACGCTGGAGATGCGAATCAATGCGGGCATCGGGGGCATCTGAGCCTTAAAATGACGACTTGAATGGCCAGCAGCTTATCGCAAGCAACTGAACAATGACCCTGTGGGTGCTCGGACTGAATCACCAGACCGCGCCAGTGGAACTGCGCGAACGCGCCTCCTTTGGCGGCGACGCCCTGCCCCAGGCATTGGCGTCGCTGCGCGATACCCCGCAGGTGGCCGAGGCGGTCCTGCTCTCCACCTGCAACCGCACCGAGCTGTACGCGGTCGCCGAGTCCGGTGACGCGCTGGCACAGTGGCTGGAGTCGCACGCCGGCACGCTGCACGGCTACCTGTACCAGCACGCCGACGCCGATGCGGTCCGCCACCTGTTCCGGGTCGCCACCGGGCTGGACTCGATGGTGCTGGGCGAGCCGCAGATCCTCGGGCAGGTGAAGGATGCCTGGGTCCTGGCACGCGATCACGGCCTGCTCGGCCAGCGCCTGGACCGGTTGTTCCAGCAGACCTTCTCGGTGGCCAAACGCGCCCGCACCGATACCCGCGTGGGCGCCAACCCGGTCTCGGTCGCCTCCACCGCGGTGCGCCTGGCGCAGAACTCGTTCGCGCGGCTGGAAGATTCCACCGTGCTGCTGGTCGGCGCCGGCGAGACCATCGAGCTGGCCGCGCGCCACCTCAGCGAAGGGCGCGTGCGCCGGCTGCTGATCGCCAACCGCACCCTCGCGCATGCGCAGGAGCTGGCCAGCCGTCATGGCGGTGTCGCCCTGCCGCTGAGCGAGCTGGACCGTCATCTGGGCGAGGCCGACGTGGTCCTTTCGGCCACGGCCGCGCGTGAGCCGGTGATCACCCGGGCGCAGGTGGCCGCCGCGCTGAAGACCCGCAAGCACAAGCCGATGCTGCTGTTCGATCTGGCCGTGCCGCGCGACATCGAGGCCGGCGTGGGCGAACTGGCCGACGCCTTCCTGTACACCGTCGACGATCTGGAGCGCGCGGTCGAAGACAACCGCCGCAGCCGTCGGGAAGCCGCGGCCGAGGCCGAAGCGATCATCGAGCTGCAGGTCGCGCGCTTCGTTGAAACCCTGCAGGCCAGCGCCCACCAGGCCCCGCTGCGGCAGCTGCGCGCCTATGGCGAAGCGACCCGCGTGGAGATGCTGGAGAAAGCCCGCCAGCAGCTGGCCCACGGCAAATCGCCGGAGGACGTGCTCGAGCTGCTCGCGCACGGCCTGACCAACCGCCTGCTGCACCCGCCGACCGCCGCCCTGCGCGCGGCCGCGCTCAGCGGCGATACTGAACTCACCCGCGCCGCCGAGCGCCTGTTCCCGGCCAAGCCGGGTTACCAGCACCCTGCCGTGCGTAATGATGTAGCGAGGAACGATGACGCCGACCCTGCGCCGTAAGCTCGAAGCGCTGGCCGAGCGCCGCGAAGAACTCGAACGCCTGTTGTCCGACCCGGCCGTGGTCGGCGACAACGACCGTTTCCGCGCGCTCTCGCGCGAGTTCTCGCAGCTGGAGCCGGTCGCCACCGCGCTGGCCGACGAAGCCCGGGCCAAGGCCGATCTCGCCGCCGCCGAGGCGATGCGCGACGATCCGGACCTGCGCGAGCTGGCCGACGAGGAAATCACCGCCGCGCAGCAGCGCCTGCAGCAGTTGGACGAAGAACTGGCCCTGCTGCTGGTGCCGCGCGATCCGCGCGACGACGGCAACCTGTTCCTGGAAGTGCGCGCCGGCACCGGCGGCGACGAGGCGGCGATCTTCGCCGGCGACCTGTTCCGCATGTACGCCCGCTATGCCGAGCGGCAGGGCTGGAAGGTCGAGATCGAATCGGACAACCCCGGCGAACACGGCGGCTACAAGGAAGTCGTGGCGCGCGTGGTGGGCCGGGGCGCGTTCTCGCGGCTGAAGTTCGAATCAGGGACGCACCGCGTGCAGCGCGTGCCGGCGACCGAGTCGCAGGGGCGCATCCATACTTCGGCCGCGACCGTGGCGATCATCCCCGAGGCGGACGATGTCGAGGACGTCGTGATCAACCCGGCCGACCTGCGCGTGGACACCTACCGCTCCTCCGGCGCCGGTGGCCAGCACGTCAACAAGACCGAATCGGCGATCCGCATCACCCACCTGCCCAGCGGCGTGGTGGTGGAGTGCCAGACCGAACGCAGTCAGCACGCCAACCGCGACAAGGCGATGAAGCGCCTCAAGGCGCAGCTGCTGGATACCGAGCGCAGCAAGCAGGCCGCGGCCCAGGCCGAAAGCCGCCGGCTGCAGGTCGGCAGTGGCGACCGCAGCCAGCGCATCCGCACCTACAGCTTCCCGCAGGGGCGGATCACCGACCACCGCGTGGAAGGCCTGACCCTGTACGACCTGCCCAACATCCTCACCGGCGATCTGGATGCGCTGGTCAGCCGCCTCACCCACGAACACCAGGCCGACGAGCTGGCCCGGCTCGCGGAAAGCCACTGAGCATGGCGGCCGCCGAGCGGCAGCGATGAGTGCCGACCCGCAGCGCCTGCAGCTGCGCCAGGCCGTGCAGCGGCAACCGGCGGACTTCATCGCCTGGGTGATGCTGGCGGATGCCGAACTGGAAGCCGGCGACGTGCGCGCCGGCGAACAGGCCGCCACGCGCGCCCTGCAGCTGCGCGGCGACCATCCCGAAGCGCTGGCCCGGCTGGGTCGCGCACGCTGGATGCAGGGCCGCCACGGCGAGGCGGCCACGCTGCTGCGCCAGGCGGCGGATCGCGCCCCGCAACATCCCGGCATCACCCTGTGGCTCGGCCACGCCCTGGAAGATGCCGACCAGCCCGAAGCGGCCGCCGATGCGTACCGCCATGCGCATCGCCTGCTGCCGGGCGAGCCCTACATCACCGCGCAGCTGCTCAACTGGCAGCGCCGTCTGTGCGACTGGCGCGATCTGGAGCCCTTGTCGACGCAGGTCCGCCAGGCCGTCGCGCAGGGCCAGGCGGTGGTCGAGCCGTTCGCTTTCCTCAGCGAAGACAGCAGCGCCGCCGAGCAGCTCGCCTGCGCCCGCCAGCGCGCGGCCGCCCTGGCCGAGGGCATTGCCCGCCTGCCCCCGGGCACGGTGCGGCCTCAGGGCACCTTGCGGGTCGGCTTTCTCTCCAACGGCTTCGGCGCACATCCGACCGGCCTGCTGACCGTCGCGCTGTTCGAGCAGCTGCGTGCGCTCGGCACGCTGGAGCTGCATCTGTTCGCGCTCACCGGCGACGACGGCAGCACCATCCGCCAGCGCCTGCAGCAGGCGGCCAACACGCTGCACGATGTCAGTACGCAGCCGCATCAGATCGTCGCCCGGCGCATCCGCGAGGCCGGCATCGATGTGTTGTTCGATCTGCGTGGCTGGGGTGGCGGCGGCACCCCGCAGGTGCTGGCGATGCGCCCGGCCCCGGTGCAGATCAACTGGCTGGCGTATCCGGGTACCTCCGGCGCGCCGTGGATCGATCACGTGCTGGCCGATCCCTTCGTGCTCCCCGAGGCGATGGCGCCTGCCTTCAGTGAAAACGTGCGGCGGCTGCCGCGCGCGTTCCAGCCGTCGGACAACACCCGGATGCTGGAGCCGGTGCCCGCGCGCGAGGCCTGTGGCCTGCCCGCGCACGGCGTGGTGCTGTGCTGTTTCAACAACAGCTACAAACTCAACCCGCGCAGCATGCAGCGGCTGTTCGCGGTGCTGCAGGGCGTGCCGGGCAGCGTGTTGTGGCTGCTGTCCGGCCCGGGCAATGCCGATGCGCGGCTGCGCAGCGCGGCCCGCCAGGCCCGGCTGGATCCGGCGCGGCTGGTGTTCATGCCACGCCTGCCGCACCTGCAGTATCTGGCGCGTTACCAGCACGCCGACCTGTTCCTGGACACGCATCCCTACAACGCCCACACCACCGCCTCCGATGCGCTGTGGGCCGGCTGCCCGGTGCTGACCTGCCCAGGCACGACGTTCGCCTCGCGCGTGGCCGGCAGCCTCAACCATCACCTGGGCATGCACGATTTCAACGTGGCCGACGACGCGGCGTTCGTGGCCACCGCTGTCCGGCTCGGCAACGACCCGGCTGCACTGGAGGCGGCGCGCGCCACGCTGGCGCGCCGGCGCGAGGACAGCGGGCTGTTCGACATGGCCGGCTTCGCGCGCGACATCGCCGAGGTGATCGAAACGCTTGCCCGTGAGCGTGGCTGGCAGGGCCGACACACCACCTGAGCATCGGCTGCGCTAGGCTCGGGCTTCCCCGTGGATCACCGAGGCACGCCGATGGGCAAGCTCAAGCGCAAGGAGTACCAGGCCCTGCTGGAACCGATGCAACTGGAACTGGCGGCGATGGCGCGCTGGGTGCAGCACACCGGGCAGCGCGTGCTGGTGCTGTTCGAAGGCCGCGACACGGCCGGCAAAGGCGGCGCGATCCAGGCGATCGCCGAGCATCTCAATCCGCGCCAGTGCAAGGTGGTCGCGCTGCCCAAGCCGACCGACCGCGAAAGCACGCAATGGTATTTCCAGCGCTATGTCTCCCACCTGCCTGCGGCCGGCGAGATCGTGCTGATGGACCGCAGCTGGTACAACCGTGCCGGCGTCGAGCACGTCATGGGCTACTGCACCGAAGCGCAGTACCGCAGCTTCCTGGCGCAGGCGCCGGTGTTCGAAAAGCTGTTGATCGACGATGGCATCGTGCTGTTCAAGTACTGGCTGAGCGTGGACCAGGTACAACAGGAAAAGCGCTTCGCCGAGCGTCACCTCGATCCGCTCAAGGGCTGGAAGCTGTCGCCGGTGGATCTCAAGTCACGCAGCAAGTACAGCGCCTATACCGAGAGCCGCGAAGCGATGCTGCGCGCGACCCACAACGACGCGGCGCCATGGACCCTGGTCGACTTCAATGACCAGAAACGCGGGCGCCTGGGCCTGATCCGCAACCTGCTCGACCGCCTGCCCGATACCCGCGTGGACGAACCGGTGCTGGCGCTGCCGCCGCTGAAGGGCAAGCTGCACAAGGAGCACTTCGGGGTCCTGAAGCCGATTGAACCCTTCGTCGTCGGGTAGATCCAGGCCTTGCGTGGGTGCTTCATGCATCCGGTAGCCACACATGGCGTGGATCTACCGGGCGCAGCGAGGCACGGGCATGCCGGGTCTCCGCCGGCATGCCCGTGAGGATCAGCCTTCCTTGATCCGCGCTTCGATGTCATGCGCGGTGACCGGGCCGAGGAATTCCTTGGCGACCTTGCCATCCGGCGCGATCAGGTAGGTCATGGGCAGGCCGCGCGGGATCGCGAAGTCTTCCGGCGGGTTGTAGGTATCCACGATCACGATCGGATAGGTGACCGGACGCTTCTCCAGGAAGGCCTTCATCTCGGCCGGTTCGATGTCCTCGAACGCCAGCCCGACCACTTCGATCTCGCTGCGCATCGCGTGCAGCGCGGACAGCTCGGGCATTTCCTTGCGGCACGGCGCGCACCAGGTCGCCCAGAAGTTCACCACCACCCATTTGCCACGGTGCGCGGCCAGGTCGTAGTCGGTGCCATCCAGCGCCTTGGCCTTGAGCGTGGGCTGTTCGGCGGTCTTGCGCTCGGTGGCCGGAACGGCCTCCGTCGGCGAAGCGGCCGGTTCTTCGATCGCCGCCGGGGCGACGGGCGCGGCGGCCTCGCTCTGGCCGGCGGGTTTGTTGCAGGCGGCCAGCGTCAGCAGGCCCAGGGCCAGCAGCAGGGGCTTGGCGGTCATGGCTTTTCTCCAGGGATCGTGTAGATGTCGCTGACGCGGCGCTTGAGCAGTTCGCGCAGCGGCAGGCGCAGCGTGTCCAGCGCGGCCACCGAGGCCGTGCCGAGGCTGTCGTCGCGATACGGCAGGTAGGCTTCCTTGATCGGGATCCGCATCTGCGTGGTCTCGTACAGGTCGGCCAGGGTGAGTTTGTCCAGGTCGCGCGCGAGCAGCCATTCGCCCTGCTCGTCGCGACGGACCACGCGGATCGCTTCAAGATCGCAGAGCAGGGTCTGCAACAGCGAATCGGTCAGCATCGGCTCCAGCCGAAGGATTTCATCGTCATCCAGGCTGCGGCCATCGGCACGGGCCTGGTGGAACCGGCCGATCAGGCGCAGCAGGCCATAGATCTCATAGCCCACCGGCAGGCGCAGGTCGGCCGGCTGGTAGCGGAACGCGGCGATCGACGAGGCCAGCGACGCGCCGAGCAGCACCGACACCCAGCACAGGTAGATCCACAGCAGCAGGATCGGCACGAAGGCGACCGTGCCGTACAGCTTCTGATAGGACTGGAAGCTGCCCAGATAGGCGCCCATGCCCCACTTCACCAGCTCGAGCATGAGCGCGGCCAGGATCGCCCCGGGAATGGCATGCCGCCATTTGACCGTGTGGTGCGGCACCACGCGGTAGACCAGCATGATGCAGATGAACTCGATCAGGATCGGAGCGACCGTCAACGACACGTTGGCCAGCCAGCGCCCTTCGCTGGTCCCGAACAGCGGCAGCGCGAACACCCGCGCCGAGACCGCCAGCGAGGCGGCGGCCAGCATCGCGCCGAGGGTGAGCACGGTCCAGTAGACCAGGAAGCGGGTCAGCTTCGGCCGGGTGGAGCTCACCCGCCAGATCTGGTTGAAGGTTTCCTCCACGCTGTTGAGGGTGATCAGCAGCGACACCACCAGGGCGATGAAGCCTGCGGCGGTCAGCTGCCCGGCACTGGCCGAGAACTGACGCAGATAGCCTTCGGCGGCGCGCGCGGCGTTGGGCACGAAGTTCGAGAACACGTAGTCGCTGAGGGTATCGCTCCAGCGGTCGAACACCGGGAACGCGGAGAGCACACCGAACACGACGATGGCCAGCGGCACCAGCGCGAACACCGTGGTGTAGGCCAGCGAGGCGGCCGCCTGGAACAGGCGGTCATCGAGGAAGCGGCGCCACAGGAAGCGGCCGAAGCTGGTCGCGCGCGCGCGGTCCCGGACGCGTTCGATCCACAGGTTGATCGTATCGAGAGGTTCCATCGGCGCAAGGGTACCCGATGACGGGTGTGTGGCATGCACGGACCTCGCCCTGAGCGGGCTGCGTTGCCATACTGGCCGCATCGGACTCAATGAGATGGAAGCGAAATGGCGGAGATCCTGGTGCTGTACTACAGCCGTGGCGGTTCAGTGGCACGGCTTGCCCGCCAGATTGCCCGCGGCATCGGTGAGGTGCCGGGCATGAGCGCGCGCCTGCGCACGGTGCCGCCGGTGGCGGCGGTGACCCAGACGGCGCTGCCGCCGGTGCCCGAGGACGGCGCACCGTATGTGAGCGTGGCCGACCTGGCCGAGTGCACGGGCCTGCTGCTGGGCAGCCCGACCCGGTTCGGCAACATGGCCGCGCCGGTGAAGCATTTCCTGGACGGGCTGGGCGCGGAGTGGGTGAACGGCACGCTGGCCGGCAAGCCGGCGGGGGTATTCACCTCGACGGCGTCGCTGCACGGGGGCCAGGAATCGACCCTGCTCTCGATGCAGGTGCCGCTGCTGCACCACGGTTGCCTGATCGTGGGCATTCCGTTCACCGAGCCGGCGCTGAGCCACACCACCACCGGCGGCACGCCGTATGGCGCCAGCCATGTCGCCGGCGCGGACGACAACCCGGTGCCGAGCGAGGATGAAAGCATCCTGGCGCGGGCGCTGGGGCGGCGGGTGGCCGATATCGCACGGCGGCTGGCGTGAGCACGCGGGCGCAGGAGATCGTGCTTGCCCTGCTGCTGGTCGCGCTGGCGGTGCTGTTCGCGGTCTGGTTCGCGCAGGACAAGCATTGGCTGGCCACCCAGCTGGTGTTCACCCTGCCGCCGCTGCTGCTGGCGCTGGGAGTGCTGGTGCGCCGCGGCAAGGCGATGTTCTGGGCCGGCGTGCTGGCGCTGTTCTGGTTCAGCCACGGGGTGATGAGCGCCTGGAGCCACCCGGAGGTGGCGCTGTGGGCCTGGATCGAGCTCGGGCTTGCGCTGGCCGTGATCGCGGTGGCGAGCACGCCCGGGCTGCGGCGGCGCTTCGGGCAGAAGAGAACGCCTGGCTGACCGTCCGGCGTCGTGGGCCTGCATCCGACGGGCGGCAGCCGTATCATCTACGCGTCGGCGCGGCGGTTCCGTGCCCTTCTGTCTGGTACCCAGGATGCTTGCAATGGAAGAACTACTGATCATCACCACCGGTGGCACGATCGACAAGATCTACTTCGACGACAAGTCGGACTATCAGATCGGTGATCCGCAGATCGGGATGATCCTGCGCGAGCTGGGCGTGACCTTCCGTTTCAATGTGATTCCGATCCTGCGCAAGGATTCGCTGCACATCACCGACGATGACCGCGAGTTGATCCGCGCGACGATCGCGGCGCAGCCGACGCGGCATGTGCTGGTGACGCACGGGACCGACTCCATGGTGCAGACCGGCCAGGTCCTGAAGTCGATCACCGACAAGACGATCGTGATGACCGGTGCGCTGAGCCCGGCGCGCTTCCGTGGCTCGGATGCGGAGTTCAACATCGGGTGTGCGATCGGTGCGGTGCAGTCGTTGCCGAGCGGTGTGTACATTGCGATGAACGGCCGCATCTGGAATCCGGAGCAGGTGCGCAAGAACGTGGCCGCCAACCGCTTCGAAGCGGCGTAATCATCGGCGCAGCGTGTTGATCGAACGAACGCCCCGGCATGCCGGGGCGTTCTGCGTTGGTGCGATGGGAACGCGATCAGTACTGCGCGGTGAGGGTGACCCCGGAGAAGGTCGAGTAGGCCTTCACCCGCACATGCCAGGTGCCGGCCGCGGGGGCGCTGATCGTGCAGGTTTCGTTGTTGCCGCTGAGGTACGGGCGGCACGTGTAGACGGTATCCGTCGGGGCGCTGCCGGAGCGGACATAGAGATCGGCATCGCCGCTGCCGCCGGCGATGGTGACCTTCAACTGGCTGCTGCCCGACGGCACGGCCACGGTGTAGGCCAGCGAGGCCCCGCTGGCGGCGCCGAGGCCGGTGACCGGGACGTTGTTCTGCAGCACGGTGCCGGTACCCGGTCCCGGGCCGGTGCCGTTGAGCGCTGCCGTCACCGCCGCATCCGCGTCGACGATGCCTGCGCCGCAGCCACCCGAGCAGGCGCCCGGCAGGGGACGTGCAGTGCTCTTGAGCAGGCTCTCGATGGAGGCCGGGCTCAGCGCGGTGGGGGCGACGGACTGGACCAGGGCCACGACGCCGGCGACATGCGGGGCCGCCATCGAGGTGCCGTTGTAGGACGCGTACGAGGCGCTGCCCGGGACCGTGGTGCCGCTGTTGAGGGTGGAGAGAATCGCCTGCCCCGGCGCCGAGATGTCGATGCCGGTGCCGTAGTTGGAGAAGCTGGCACGGGCGCCGGCCGAGGTGGTCGCGGCGACGGCGATGACGTTGGCGCAGTTGGCCGGCACCGAGGATGAGACGTTGGTATTGCTGTTGCCCGCGGCGACCACCACGGTGGTGCCGCGCGAAACGGCACCATTGATCGCGGTCTGGTAGGTGGTGGAGCAGCTGCCACCACCGCCGAGCGACATGTTGATCACTTCGGCGGGATTGGCGTTGGCCGGGACGCCGCTGACGGTGCCCCCGGACGCCCAGACGATCGCATCGGCGATGTCGGAGGTGTAGCCGCCGCACTTGCCGAGCACGCGCACCGGGACGACCTTGGCATTGAAGGCCGTGCCAGCCACGCCGGTGCTGTTGTTGGTCACCGCCGCAATCGTGCCGGCCACGTGGGTGCCGTGCCAGCTCGAGTTGGAGGCCGGAATGCCGGAGCCGCATTCGTTGGCGGCGTACCAGTCGCCTTCGTCGTTGGGATTGTTGTCGCGGCCACCGCCGTCGCGCGCCATCGCTGCGTCGCTGATGAAATCATAGCCGGGCAGGATGTTGGCGTTGAGGTCGGGATGGTTGGTGATGCCGGTGTCGATCACCGCGACCACCACGCCGGTGCCGGTGGCCTTGTCCCATGCCGGGCGCACGTTGATCGAAGCATTGCTGGTACCGAAGCCCCACTGCTCGGAGAAACGCGTGTCGTTGGGCACCAGCGTGGCCTGCATCAGCTGGTCGACCTCGACGTATTCCACGCTCGGGTCGGCTGCCAGGCGACGCATCAGCAGCTCGGCTTCGGCACGGTCCAGCGGCCGGTCGGCCTTGACCACGGTCGGGCCGATCGCCAGCTGACGCAGCTTCTGCAGCCCCAGGGCACGGCCCTGCGCGGCCGGCACTGCCGCAGCCGCGGCCTTGAGCGAGCTGGCCAGCGCGGTCGGGGTGGCGACCTCGGTGCTGCCTTCCTTGTACTTCACGATGAAGCGCTGATGGGTCGGCGCCGAGGACAGGCCGCTCAACTGCACATCGCCGGCGAACGCCGGGGTGGCCAGCAGCAGGGTCGACAGAACGGACGCGCCCAGTACAACCAATGCACGGTGACGCAAACGGTGTTGCGAGACATGAGACATCGGATTTCCCTTTCAGACAGTGAATGCCGTCGTCGCGGCTGAGAATCCAGGTCCGATCCGGGGGCTGCTGAAATCGATGGCGCGGATCGGCCGGGTGAGTGGATCGGTTCCCCTGAATCAAACCGCCCAACGCGACGCTAGTGGGTGGCTGGCCGATCAACAACGTTTCAGCTGCACTTCAGTCACATGAAATGTCGGATCTGAGACTTTCCGGGTCAAGGGTTTGTGAAAGTGAAGAAGCTCACGGGCTTTCGAGTGGTCCGATTGCGCCACGGATTGTCTGAAATGGCTGTCGCGCGCGACAAAATCGGGACACCACTTGCGCATCAATGACTTACGCCACTGCCACCGCAGGACAGTAGTGCCGGCCGCTGGCCGGCTCCCCGACCATCCGGCACTACCGATAGCGAACCGGCAACAAAAAACCCGCCTGTCGCCAGGCGGGTTTCGATGCTTCAGCTCAGACCCGGAGGACTCAGGCGTCCAGGCGGACCAGCCAGCCATGACGGTCCGGCAGGCGGCCGTACTGGATGTCGGTCAGTTCCTTGCGCAGCGACATCGTCACTTCGCCGGCCGGGGCGTTGATGTCGCCCACCGAGAAGCCTTCGCCCTTGAGCTGGCCGATCGGGGTGACCACCGCAGCGGTGCCGCAGGCGAATGCTTCCACGATCTCGCCGGAGGTCACGCCATCCTTCCACTCATCGAGGGTGACCTTGCGCTCTTCGACCTTCATGCCGCGGTCGCGCGCCAGCTGCAGGATGCTTTCGCGGGTGATGCCTTCCAGAATGCTGCCCGACAGCGACGGGGTCACCAGGGTGCCGTCCTTGTAGACCAGGAACACGTTCATGCCGCCCAGTTCTTCCAGGTACTTGCCCTCGACCGGATCCAGGAACAGCACCTGCGAGCAGCCCTGCGCCTGCGCCTTCTGCTGCGGCAGAAGCGAAGCGGCGTAGTTGCCACCGCACTTGGCCGCGCCGGTGCCGCCCTTGCCCGCGCGTGCGTACTCGGTGGACAGCCAGATCGACACGGGGGCCACGCCCTTGGCGAAGTACGGGCCGGCCGGGCTGGCGATCACGTAGTAGCCGGCCTTGTGCGCGCCGCGCACGCCGAGGAAGGCTTCATCGCCGATCATGAACGGACGGAAATAGAGGCTGGATTCGTCGGCCGACGGCACCCAGCTGGCGTCCACCGCAATCATCTGCTTGAGCGACTCGACGAAGATCTCGACCGGCAGTTCCGGCAGCGCCAGGCGCTGCGCCGAACGCTGCAGGCGGCGGCCATTGGCCTCCGGACGGAAGGTCCAGATCGAGCCGTCGGCGTGACGGTAGGCCTTGATGCCTTCGAAGATCTCCTGACCGTAATGCAGCACCGCTGCGGCCGGATCCAGCTGCAGCGGACCGTACGGGCGCACCACCGCATCGTGCCAGCCGGTGTCCTTGTCCCAGCGCACTTCCACCATGTGATCGGTGAAGTGCAGACCAAAACCGGGGGCGGCCAGGATGCGCTCACGCTCCTCGCTGCTGCGCGGCTGGGCGGAACGGGTGGTGTTGAAGCTCACGGAAGACTGGGACACCGGATATTTCCTGTTCTGGTTACGGGGAACGCCGTGACGCCGGCTGGCGATGGGCGGTTACAGCATGCCGGTTTCGAGCCGGGCGGCCTCGGACATCATGTGGCGGCCCCACGGCGGGTCGAACACCAGCTCGACGTCGGCCTCGGCCACCGTCGGGATCATTTCCAGCTTGCTGCGCACGTCATCGACCAGGATCTCGCCCATGCCGCAGCCGGGCGCGGTCAGGGTCATCTTGATCTCGACCTCGCGCTGGCCGTCGTCCAGGTGCTTGAGGTCCACTTCATAGACCAGGCCCAGATCGACGATGTTGAAGGGGATTTCCGGGTCGAAGCAGGTGCGCAGCTGCTGCCACACCAGTTTTTCGACCTCCTCGTCGGAGGCATCGGCGGGCAGTTCCAGCGCCGGGGGCGCTTCCTTGCCGATGGCATCGCCATCCTTGCCGGCGATGCGGAACAGATTGCCTTCGACAAAGACGGTATAGCTGCCACCCAGGGCCTGGGTGATATAGCCATAGCTGCCAGCGGGCAGCGTGACCGTTTCGCCCTGCGGGACCATGACGGCCTCGCAGTCGCGTTCGAAGTGGACAGGTTCACTGCTACGGGAATACATGTGGATCGATATGGGGGTCGCGGCCAATTCCCGCAAGGCGAGCATTTTAGCCCAGTGGCCGCCCATGCGCCGGTCACGCCCCAAGCCGGTATCCTGTCCGGACTTACAGGAAGATTGCATGTCGCCCACGTCCGTGCCTGTCCGGAGCCGCCACTGGCTCTGGCCCCCGCTGTTTCTGCTTGGTGTCGTCACGGCCACGCTGGCCTGGTTGTTCATCGCCCTGCTCACCGGCCGCCAGGCCGGCTGGATGGCGGTTATTGCGGCATTGGAGATCGCATTCATGCTGCGCCTGGGGACCCTGCGCGCGGGTGCTGCCCGGGTGGTGCTGACCCTGCTGGCCACCGTGCTGGTGGCGCTGGCCGCCAACTGGGGCATCGCCTCGGCCTACCTCGGCGGCGCGATGGGGCTTACGCCGTGGGAATCAGCGTTGCGCATGGGGCCCTATCTGGCCTGGACCCTGAGCGGCCTGGCCAACGGCGCGGTCGAATGGCTGTGGCTGGGCGTGGCGGTGGTGGTCGGGTGGTGGGTGGCGAAGTAATCGCCCCCTGCACCCCGCCGCCGTATGCCGTCGGTAGTGCCGGCCGCTGGCCGGCTCCTCCTGACGCCTGGACGGAAACGCATTGGTAATCACGCCTCGCGTGGAGCCGGCCAGCGGCCGGCACTACCGCAGGTCCAGTGTCGCCGTAGATCCGGTGTCGCCGTAGATCCAGTGTCGTAGATCCAGTGTCGCCGTAGATCCGGTGTCGACGCAGGTCCGATTTCGTCGCAGGTCCGATTTCGTCGCAGATCCGGTGTCGCCGCAGATCCGGCGTCGCCGGCAGGTCACGACCGTTGGTCGTGACCATTGCACCCACCTCTCAATGTCCGCCGTCGAGCGCCTTCAGTTCGCTGACCAGCGCGCTCGCCGCACCGGCACCATCGCCGTACAGCATCCGGGCGTTGTCGGCGTAGAACAGCGCATTCTCGATGCCGGCGAAGCCGGTGCCCTTGCCGCGCTTGATCACCACCACGTTGCGGGCGTTGACCACGTCCAGGATCGGCATCCCGTAGATCGGGCTGGCCGGGTCCGTGCGCGCGACCGGATTGACCACGTCATTGGCACCGATCACCAGCACCACGTCGGTGTTCGGGAATTCCGGGTTGATGTCGTCCATGTCGGCGATCAGGTCGTAGGGCACGCCCGCTTCGGCCAGCAGCACGTTCATATGGCCCGGCATGCGCCCGGCGACCGGGTGGATCGCGAACTTCACCTTGATGCCGCGATCGATCAGGCGCTGCGCCAGCTCCCACACCTTGTGCTGCGCCTGGGCCACGGCCATGCCGTAGCCGGGCACGATCACCACGCGCTCGGCGAAGGCCAGCATCGCGGCGACATCGCTGGCCTCGATCGGCTTCTGCGCGCCGCTGATTTCCTGCGCGACCCCGCCGCCGCCGAAGTTGGAGAACAGCACGCCGCTGATCGGGCGGTTCATCGCCTTGGCCATCAGGCGGGTCAGCAGGATGCCGGCCGCGCCGACCATCATGCCGGCGATGATCAGCGCCTCGTTGCCGAGCACGTAGCCCTCGAAGGCCACGGCCAGGCCGGTGAACGCGTTGTACAGCGAGATCACCACCGGCATGTCGGCGCCACCGATCGGCAGCGTCATCAGCACGCCGAGTGCGAGCGCGACCACGAAGAAGCTGATGATCGCCACCGGGCTCAGCGTCACCGCCGCCCAGATGCCCAGCACCACCATCGCCAGCGCGACCAGCAGGTTGAACGCCTGCTGCCCCGGGAAGGTGACGCGGCGGTCGAGGCGCCCGTCGAGCTTGGCCCAGGCGATGATCGAGCCGGACAGCGAGACCGCGCCGATCGCCGAGCCGATCACGGCCAGCGCCAGCACGGTGGCCGACGGCTGGCGCGCGGCGAGATCGGCCAGTGCCTGCTCGCTCCAATGGGTGGTATCGCGGTTGGCCAGGAAGGAGAAGCGCAGCAGTTCGACCGCGCCGATCGCCGCCGCCGAGCCACCGCCCATGCCGTTGTAGAGCGCCACCATCTGCGGCATGTCGGTGATCGCCACGCGCTTGGCCGACCACCACGCCACGCCGGTACCGATCGCCACCGCGGCCAGGATCAACGGGATGTTGTGCAGCTCGGGCAGGAAGAACGTCGCCACCGTGGCGATCAGCATGCCCAGGCCGGCCCAGCGGATGCCGCTGCGCGCGGTCATCGGCGAGGCCATGCGCTGCAGGCCCAGCAGGAACAGCGTGGCGGCGACCAGATAGCTCACCTGGACCAGCCACTGCAGCAGTTGCGCGGTGGTCACGTTCAAGGTGTCTTCTCCCCGGCGTCGCGCTTGGCGCTGGGCTTGAACATGTCGAGCATGCGTTCGGTCACCACGTAGCCGCCGGCCGCGTTACCCGCGCCGAGCACCACCGCGATGAAGCCGATGATCTTCTCCAGCGGGGTCTGCGCGTGCCCCAGCACCACCATCGCGCCGATCAGCACGATGCCGTGGATGAAGTTGGAGCCGGACATCAAAGGGGTATGCAGGATCACCGGCACCCGTGAAATGATCACGTGGCCGGCAATGGCGGCCAGCATGAAGATGTACAACGCCACGAACCCGTCGCTCATTGCAGTCACTCTCCCAGGCGGTCATCCCGTCCCCTGCATCATAACCATGCGCTGAACCAATCGGGCAGGCCGGTCAACCGCAGCCGCCCTGGCGCGTTCTCACGGTATCCCCCTGCCGGAACGCTACCCTGTGCTGGTGAGCTCTCCCCTACCGTCGACGGATGCCGACCTGCCTGCCACGCCCGAGGTGGCGCTGCCGGTGTCGCTGGATGCGTTCCTGGCCGGGATCGGCCCGCGCGCGTTCCGTTTCGCCGAGGCCGGCCTGCGCCAGCGCGACGACGCGCTGGATGCGGTGCAGGACAGCATGTTGAAGATGCTCGGTTACCGCGACAAACCCGCCGCCGAGTGGGCGCCACTGTTCTGGAGCATCCTGCGCCGCCGCGTGGTGGATCTGCAGCGCCGCCGCGGCTTCCGCCTGAAGTTCTGGCGCAGCAGCGACGAGGCCGGCGGCGAGCATGACATCGACTGGGCCGACCACGCGCCCGGCCCCGCCCAGGCCCACGAGCAGCGCGACCAGTACGCGCAGCTGGTGCAGGCGCTGCGGGAGCTGCCCGCCCGCCAGCGTGAGGCCTTCACCCTGCGCGTGCTGCAGGACCTGGACGGCGCCACCACGGCCAAGGCCATGGGCTGCAGCGAAGGCGCGGTCAAAACCCATCTTTCGCGCGCCCGCCAGGCGCTGCAGCAGTCTCTGGAGATCGCCCTGTGAACCGCCCCCTGCCCCCTTCGATGCATGACGATGCCGCCCTGCGGCAGCTGCATGCGCAGGCGCTGGACAGCCTCTCGCCGGTTACGCTGGCGCGGCTGCGCGGCGCGCGTCATGCCGCCTCGCCGGCCAGGCGACATGCGCCGTCCTGGTGGATGGCCACCGCCTGTTCGGCGGTGGTCGCGCTCGCGTTGGGCTACAGTTTCCTCCTCGGCGAATCGACCGCCCCGCCGGCACCGGTCGTGGCGGGCGCGGCCGATGACGGCAGCGATGTCCTCGACGAAAATCCCGATCTGTATGTGTGGCTGGGCAGTACCGACCTGGCAATGGAGTGATGATGAAACTGCGACTACCCCTGGGGCTGGTACTGCTGACGCTGAGTGCGGCCGGCTGGGCCCAGACCGCCCCGCTGCCGGACTGGGACAAACTCAGCCCGCAGCAGCGCGAGGCGTTGATCGCGCCTGTGCGTGACCGCTGGAACGACGCGCCGGCGCCGCAGCGCGAGCGCATGCTGCAGCACGGCCAGCGCTGGCTGAGCATGACCCCGGAACAGCGCGCGCAGGCGCACCGGGGCCGGCACCGTTTCGACAACATGACGCCGGAGCAGCGCGAGCAGGCGCGCGCACTGTTCGGTCAGATGCGCAGCATGACCCCGGAACAGCGCCAGGACCTGCGCGACCGCTGGGCGCGGATGACCCCGGACGAACGCAAGGCCTGGCTCAAGGCCAACCCCGCCCCGCCGCGCTGAGCAATTAACGGGGACGGAGGTAATTATTAACTACCTCCGTCCCCGTTTTTTTCAGGCGGCGACCCAGCGCGTTTTGGCGAGCAGTTCGTCGTCCCAGTCGAAGCTGACGGCGCCCTCTTTCAGGAACAGGGCGACGAAGTTGTAGACGTTGCGGGCGTACATCTCGCTGGCGTGTACCGCGCCCTGGCTGGCCAGGTTGAGCGGGCCATCGATGAGCACGCCGTCCAGGTCCACCACCTCGCCCGGCTGCGTGGCCTCGCAGTTGCCGCCGGTTTCCGCGGCGAGATCGACGATCACGCTGCCCGGCTTCATGCCACGCGCCATCGCGGTGCTGACGATCTTCGGCGCCGGCCGCCCTGGCACGGCGGCGGTACAGATGACCACGTCCACCGTACGCAGATGCTCGCCGAGGCGACGCTGCTGCTCGGCGCGCTCTTCATCGGTCAACGGGCGCGCATAGCCCCCTTCGCCGACCGCGCTGACGCCCAGGTCGAGGAACTTGCCGCCCAGCGATTCGATCTGCTCGCGGGTTTCCGGACGCACATCGAAGCCTTCCACCTGCGCGCCCAAGCGACGCGCCGTGGCGATTGCCTGCAGGCCCGCCACGCCGGCGCCGACCACCAGCACCTTGGAGGGTCGGATCGTGCCGGCGGCGGTGGTGAGCATCGGGAAGAAGCGTGGTGCGCGCTGGGCGGCGATCAACGTGGCTTTGTAACCGGCCATGCCGGCCTGCGAACTGAGCACGTCCATCGACTGCGCCCGCGTGGTGCGCGGCAAGCGCTCCAGCGGAAACGCCTGCAGGCCGCGCGACTGGATCAGGCCGGCCCGCCCGGCATCGGCCTGCGGGTGCAGCATGCCGATCAGGCTGGCGCCGGATTTCAACCGCGCAAGGCGGTCGTTGGACGGTGGCTGCACGCACAACACGATGTCGGCCTGGCCCAGGCGGGTGTCATCGGCGGGCTGCGCACCCACCTCCTGATACACCGCATCGGGGAAGCCGGCAGCCAACCCGGCGTTTGGCTCGAACGACACGCCCGCGCCGAGCGCGATCAGCTTGCGCGCCGTTTCCGGCGTCATCGCCACGCGCCGTTCCCCCGGCGCATGTTCCTTTACCACCAACACCTCGACAGCCATGCCTGTCCCCGACGATCAGCGGATTGTGGGCTGATCGTAACCTGATCGCCGAGCCAGCGTGGCCCGCCGGCTCAATGCACGGTGGCGTTCCTGGTATCCAGCCGATCGATCACGCCCTGCATGGCGCTGTCGAACGCGCCATCGTCGATATGCGCCCGCAGGCGCCCCAGGCGCACCATCACCGCCAGTTCTTCCGGCGAGGCCACGCAGAAGCGCACCCCGCGCCGGTTGACGAACAGCAGGCGCTGGGAAATCGGGCTCACCCAAGACAGCTTGCCGGCCTGGACCTTGCCGTCCTTGTCGACGAAATCCAGCCAGGTGCCGATCTCCAGGCCGCGGAAGCGATCGGCATCGGCATTGTCGAAATCGCTGACATCGACCTTGCTGCCCAGCTCGACCGCCGCCGATTCCTGCGTCGGCGGCGACGGCAGCACCACCTGCGGCAGTTCAGGCAGCGCGCGTTCCAGCTCGGGGCGCGATTCGGCGATGCCCTGCAGGGTGTCGTGCAGCGCATCGATGGCGCTGGTCGCCGCATCGGCATGCACGCCGACACTGGCAAACACCTTGCGCAGCGCCGGATGCCAGGCCTGCAGCCAGGGCTTGCCGACGATATGGCGGCGCGCCTCGGCCACTTCCTCCAGCATGCCATCGGCCAGGCTCAGTGCCTCACCGACCGACGCCCCGTCTTCGCCTTCGCGCAGCACGGTGAGGGTCAGATGGTGCTGCCACGGCTGACGCAGGAACTCACCGATCGCCTGCGGCAAGGTGGTATCGCCGATCCGGCGGTCCAGTTCGGTACTGGCGCGCTGGCGGGCCATTTCGAGCTTTTCCTGACCGCGCTGGGTTTCGGCGGCACGCCGCTCGGCGATCTCGATCCGGCGCCGGTGCTGGGTCAGGAAATCGCGGAATTCTTCTTCCAGGGTCAGGAAGATCGCCAGGTTCTCGTTGAACTCGGCGACCAGGCGCTCGATGATTTCCTCGACCTTGCCCATCAACACGCGCTCGGCCTGGCTCTCGCCGGTATTGCCTTCGCAGGCCTCGGCCAGCGAGTTGAGCAGCTTGCGCGCCGGGTGGGTTTTCTGCACGAACATGCGGCGATCGAGCATCGCGACCTTGACGAAGGGCACCACCAGCCGGCCGATCAGCTCGCGCGAGCGGCCCTCCAGGTCGCGCTCGTCGAGCATCACGTCGAACAGCATGCCGACCAGGTCGATCGCATCCTCGTCCTGCGGGTCCAGCCGCGCCTGCGCGGGATCGACCCCGAGCCGGGTCGCGCCGGACAGCACTTCACTCTTCAGGCGTTGCGCCAGCGATTCGCCGTCCTCGCCGATCGCCGCGCGCAGGGTCGCGCTCGGCGTGGCCTGCAGCAGCGAGAGCACCGACATCATCTCGCGCTGGCTCAACGGACGCTGCTGGCCCACCGCGACGCTGGCCGCCGAGGTGGCGTCCTCGCGCACGTGGCGGGTCTGCTGCAGGAGTTCATGCAGGGCATCGAGCAGCATGCCCTGGTTGCCGCCTAGGCTCTCACCGCCCTCGCCATGCACGTCCTGCGCGGCCTGCGCGCTACCGCCGCCCTGGAGGCGGCCACGGCTCTCGGCCCAGCGGTCGGCGAAACGACGGGCCCAGGCCGGTGCCTGCCCCTCGTCGCCCGCCGCGCCCAGCCCGGCTTCGGTCTCGAACCCATCGAAGGCGTCGCGGTCATCGCGCGGCGGCGGCGACGGTGCGCGCGGCGCAGGCCGGCGCGCGGCCATCTGCGGCATCACGCCGGCCGCGGCCAGTTGTTCGTCCAGATACTCGTACCGCTTGCCGATCGGCTGCTGCAGGTCGCGCTCGCACAGTTTGATCAGCACCAGCCGCACTTCCGGGGCCAGTTCACAGTCGGCGAAGGCCTCATGGATGGCCACGCCGAGGTGCTCGGGGCTGATCGGGTTCGTATCGGCCTGCAGTTCCAGGCCCCCGGCGATCACGCCCAGGCGGCGGTCCAGCCGCGACAGCACCGGCTTGAAGTCGCGCAGCAGCACGGTGGCGAAGTTGCGCACCGCCAGCCGGGATTCCAGCACGTGTTCGGGCACCAGGCTCAGCCCGTCCTCGATCTGGCCGGCCAGGGTGGCCTCGGCCGACAGCGGCTCGCCCCGTTCCAGCGCGTCCCAGGCCTGGGCCAGGTGGGCGCGGAAGCCGGACACGATGTCGTCCCGGCGGCGGCGCAGTTCGCGCATGCCATCCAGGAACAGCAACTGCGACGCGCCGGCGGTACCGGCACGGTCGAACAGCACATCATCGAAGCGCGCCAGCACCGTCGAGAACGACTCGACCAGCCCCGGCAGCACGGCCTCGCGGGCCATCTTCAACAACGCCGGGTCACGGCCCGGGTGCCCCCCTACATTGGGCGTGGCAATCATGCGAAAAGGCTCCCCACCCTCGCAGGCACTGAGTACAGCATGGAAACAACGATCGCCGGCGCACCCCATGCGCCCACGTTCGGATGGTAGGCCGGCCGACCGGTCAGAGACAGTGAAACAGTCGACACTTTAAACCTCGTTACCGGTGGCCCGGCAGGCTCTGTATCGTAAGCGCAGCAGGCCCGGGAAGCGAGTACAGCCACGTGAAGGAAGTCCGCTGATTAGGTGATGTTCATCACGCTTTGTCGCAAATTGCACCGAGATACCCCGGACCGTGTCACAAACGGTCGCGACTATAATCGGGACACCGTGAAGCCAGATCGAGAGCCCATGTCCGTCTCCCCCGCGCTGCATGCCCTGGACGCCCGCCGTTCGGTCCCCGCCAAGCAACTCGGCGCGCCCGGCCCCGACCCGGCGACCCTGCTGCGGATGCTGGCCTCGGCCGTGCGCGTGCCCGACCACGGCAAGCTGGTGCCCTACCGCTTCCTGCGGATCACCGGCGATGCGCGTCACAGTCTGGGCGCGTTCCTGGCCGAGCGCGCCCTTCAGCGCGACCCGCAGGTGTCGCCGGCCCAGCTGGACAAGGACCGCCAGCGTTTCTCCCATGCCCCGGTGATCATCACCGTCATCGCCAGCCCGCGCCCGAACCCCAAGGTGCCGGAGGCCGAACAGCTGATGACCGCCGGCTGCGTCTGCTTCGCCCTGCTGCAGGCCGCGCAGGCGCTGGGCTTCGGCGCCCAGTGGCTGACCGCCTGGATGGCCTTCGACCCGGCCGTGCACGCCCACCTCGGCCTGGCCGAGGGCGAGCAGATCGCCGGCTTCATCCACATCGGCACGCCAAAGACCGCGGTTCCCGAGCGCGAGCGCCCGGATCCCGCCGCGCTGCTGCAGGACTGGGAGGGCTGAGATGTCCGCCCTTGCTGTCGGCCCCGGCATGGCCCCGCCGCCGCTGCGTGCGCCGTTGTACCTGGTCGATGCCAGCCTCTACGTGTTCCGCGCCTGGCATTCGATGCCGGATGAGTTCCAGGACCAGCAGGGCTGGCCGACCAATGCCGTGCACGGCTTCGCGCGCTTCCTGCTCGACCTGCTCGAGCGCGAGCGGCCGGCGAACATCGCCATCGCGTTCGATGAAGCGCTGGACAGCTGCTTCCGCCACCGCATCTACGCCGCGTACAAGGCCAACCGCGATCCCGCGCCGGATGCGCTGCGCCGCCAGTTCGCGCACTGCAAGGCGCTGTGCACCGCGCTCGGCCTGGCGGTGCTGGCCCACCACGAGTACGAAGCCGACGACCTGATCGGCAGCGCCCTGCACGCGCGCCGCGACGCCGGCATGCGCGGGGTGATCATCTCCGCCGACAAGGACCTCTCGCAGCTGCTGTTCGAGCATGACGAGCAGTGGGATTACGCGCGCAACCAGCGCTGGGGCATGGCCGGTGTCAAAGCCCGCCACGGCGTGCATGCGCACCAGATCGCCGACTACCTGGCGCTGTGTGGCGACGCGGTCGACAACATCCCGGGCGTGACCGGGGTGGGCGCCAAATCGGCGGCCGTCCTGTTGGCGCATTTCGGCAGCCTGGACGTGTTGTACGAGCGCCTGGACGAAGTGCCCTTCCTGCGCCTGCGCGGTGCGGCGCAGATGGCGGTGCGGCTGCGCGAACAGCGCGAGCATGCGCTGCTGTGGCGCCAGCTGACCACGATCGCGCTGGATGCCCCGCTGGAGGGCGCCGCCGTCGATTTCAGCCGTGGCGTGGCCGACGCACAGATGCTGCAGGGCCTGTGCGATGCACTGCGGTTCGGGCCGTTGACCCGTCGCCGCCTGTTCACCGCCGCCGGCCTGTCCGATTCCTCTTCCGTTGCCAGCGAGTTCGCATGAGCCCTATTACGCAAGAACCGAAAGTCGTGTTTGAAGGCAAGTACCAGCGCATGGTCGTGCGCGGCACCTGGGAATACAGCGAGCGCACCCACGCCGGCGGCCTGGCCGCGATCATCATCGCGGTCACCCCGGCAGACACCGTGCTGTTCGTCGAACAGTTCCGCATCCCGCTGCAGGCCAGGACCATCGAGATGCCGGCCGGGCTGGTCGGCGACATCGATGCCGGCGAGTCGATCGAGGTTTCCGCCGTGCGCGAGCTGGAGGAAGAAACCGGCTGGACCGCCGAGCACGCCGAGGTGCTGATGATCGGCCCGACCTCCTCCGGTGCGAGCAGCGAGAAGATCGCCTTCGTGCGCGCCACCGGCCTGCGCAGGGTGGGTGAGGGCGGTGGCGATGCCAGCGAAGACATCACCGTGCACGAGATTCCGCGCGCCCGCGCCGCAGCGTGGCTGGTCGAGAAGATGGGCCAGGGCTACCAGCTGGATGCCAAGCTGTGGGCCGGCCTGTGGATGATCGAACATCACCTGGACGGCACCCCGCGTGGCTGATGCATTCCCCTATCCGGACACCGCCACGGCCCTGCTGGGGCCGACCGATCCGGCGCCGTTCACCGTGCATCAGGCGCAGGGCCACTCACCGTTCCTGCTGATCGCCGACCATGCCGGGCAGCAGGTGCCGGCGTCACTGGCCGGGCTCGGCCTGCCGCAGGCCGAACTGGACCGGCACATCGGCTGGGACATCGGTATCGCCGGGGTCACCGTGGAACTGGCGCGGCTGCTGGATGCGTGGGCGATCACGCAGACGTACTCGCGGCTGGTGATCGACTGCAACCGGCCGTTGGCCTCGCCCACGCTGATGCCGGCGGTCAGCGACCGCACCGTGGTACCCGGCAACCAGGACCTGTCGGCGCTGCAGCGGCAACAGCGTATCGCGGCGATCCATGCGCCCTACCATGCGCGCATCGATGCCGAGCTGGACACGCGCCAGGCGCAGGCCCGGCCGACGTTGCTGGTGATGATGCACAGCTTCACCCCTGTCATGAATGACGCCGAGCGGCCGTGGCATGCCGGCGTGCTGTACCACCGCGACACGCGGTTCGCACATCGCCTGCTGGAGGCGCTGCGCGATGAAGGCGACCTGGTGGTGGGCGACAACCAGCCCTACGCGGTCAGCAGCACCAGCGACTATGCCGTGCCGGTGCATGGCGAAGGCCGCGGGCTGCTGCACGTGGAGCTGGAGATCCGCCAGGACCTGATTGCCGACGCTGCCGGCCAGCAGGCCTGGGCGCAGCGGCTGGCGCGCATCTTCAGCGCCCTGCAGCCCCAGCTGGTCGCGTTGCCGCCTGCATGACACGCGTTCACCCCCGGTAGTGCCGGCCGCTGGCCGGCAACCCGACATCACCCCAGCGCAGGCGCCTCCATCCACGGAAACGCGCGGTATCCACGCATTTCCAACGTAATGCCGGCCGCCTGGAAGTCCGCCGCAATGGCAGCGGCACGCGGGCGCTCCAGGTCACGACCGAGTTCCACCGGCAGGTCACGGCACAACGCCAACGCCCGGCCCACCGGAACATCCAGCACTGCTGCAACGATGCGGGCAGCGTCCTTCACCTTTGATGCCGGGCACTGCACCAGCACCACGTCAAACGCGGCGAAAATCCCGCGCCCCACGCCCAGCGCACGCGCGGCCTGTCGTGCCTCGGCCGTCGCCTCGCCCAGTGCCTCATCGATCCCCGCCACCTGCAGGAAGGCGTCGTACTCGCTGTAGTACGCCAGCGCCTGCGCGTAGTCGTCCAGCGTGGACAACGGGCGCTGGCGCTTCTGTACCTCCAGCACGTCGGCGAAGGTGGCGGCCTCCAGGTACGTGCTCAGCGCATGCTGGGCGGCGAAGGCTTCAACGCTGGGGTCGTCATGCTCGGCGTCATGGTCGGACAACCAGAACCGGGCATCACGTTCGTCGCCGTCGGTTGCGTAGACCCAGCCATACCGGTCCCACACGTCACGATCGTTGCTGCACCCCGCGATGGCCTCAAGTGCCTGGCCCAAGGCAAGAAGCTCGGTCATCGCCTTATCCTTCACCCGCGCACACCGGCGCCGTCGTCGCGGCATCTTCCTGCGGCCGCAGCCACAGCGCGACGCCCACACCCAGCAGCGCGAACAGCGCCGCGCCGTACTGCGCGTGGATCATGCCCTGCAGGGCCGCGTCACTGCTGGCACCCGCGCTGCCACGACCGGCATTGGCCACCATCACCAGCAGCGCCAGGCCCAGCGCGCCACCGATCTGCTGCGCCGTGGCGGCCATGCCGGAGGCCACGCCCTGCTGCGCGGCCGGCACGCCCTGCCCGGCCACGATCCACATCGAGGTCCAGGTGATGCCTTGGCCGAGACTGAGCACCACGATGCCCGGCAGCAGCGCCCAGTAGGTCGCGCCGTGGGGCAGCGCGACAGCCACCGCGGCGATGCCGACCGCGCCGGCCAGCATGCCCACCGTCAGCACGTGGCGCGGCGAACGCCGGGCGAGCATGCGCTCGGCGATGCGGATGCCGAACGTGCACACCAGGGTCGGCGGCAGGAACGCCAGCCCCGCCTGCAGCGCGCTCCAGCCGTAGCCGTCCTGGTAGTACAGCGCCAGGAAGTAGTACTGCACGCCGTAGCTGCTCATGAACAGCATTGTCAGCAGCATCGCCGCACGCAGGCTGCGCAGGCGCAGCAGCGCGAACTGCATCAGCGGGTCGTGGCTGCGGCGTTCGATCTGCACGAAGGCCGCCAGCATCACGGCCGACACGACCAGGCAGACCAGCGTGCGTGGCGCCAGCCAGCCCCACTCCGGGCCCTGCACCAGCGTGGTCACCAGCAGGCTGCCGCCGACGGTCACCGTGACGCAGCCGGCCAGATCGAACGAGCGGCCCGCCAGCGGCGCGGGATCGCGCGGCAGCCACCATCCACCGAGCAGCGCGCAGCCGCCGGCGAACGGCACGATCACCAGCAGCACCGAGGCCCAGCCGAAGCTCTGGGTCAGCACGCCACCGAGCAACGTACCAAGGGCCAGGCCGCCGGCGCTGGCCATCGACCAGATCGCCAGCGCGCGGTTGCGCGGCGCGCCTTCGGCGTAGAGCGTATTGATCAGCGCCAGCGTCGCCGGGAACAGCAATGCCGCACCGATGCCCTGCACCGCGCGGGCGGCGATCAGCAGCCAGGCGCTGTTGCTGAAACCGCCGACCAGCGAGGCCAGCGCGAACAGCGCCATGCCCAGCCGATAGATCCGGCGGCGCCCCAGCAGATCGGCCGCGCGGCCGCCGAGCAGCAGGCAGCCGCCGAACGCCACCGTGTAGCCGCTGACGATCCACTGCAGCTGCTGGGCATTGATGTGCAGCTGCGCGCCCATCTCGTGCAGGGCGACGAAGATGATCGTGGAATCCAGCGCGATGATCAGCTGGGCGGTGGCGAGCAGGGCCAGGGCCAGGCGCGGGAACATCGGCGCGAGAGCGCCAGCGGGAGACAGGGGGGAGGTCATGCCGACTCGGTGGGACGTAAGAAGGTGGGCAGTCTCATTGATGACGCTGCATAAATAAACCCGGATACTTCGATATCTGTCATGCATATCCGCATGAATCGGAGGAGCGATGGACCTCAACGCCGTGCGCATGCTGGTGCAGGTGGCCGAAGCACGCAGCTTCACGGTCGCGGCCGGCCAGCTGGGGATCAGCCAGTCCGGGCTGTCGCGGGCGATCGGGCGGCTGGAAAGCGCGCTCGGTGTGCGCCTGCTCCACCGCAACACGCGCAACGTCAGCCTGACCCCGGATGGCCGCCAGTTCGTCGAACATTGCGCGCCGCTGCTGAGCGGGCTGGAGGATGCCGAGCGGCGCCTGGGCGATCGGCCGTCCACGCCGTCGGGCGTGTTGAAGCTGACCGCGCCGTCGATGTTCGGGCGCAAGGTGCTGGTGCCCTTGGCCGGGCAGTTGATGGCCACGCACCCGCAGTTGCAGTTCGAGCTGGTGCTCAACGACCGGCTGGTCGATCTGGTCGAGGAAGGTTTCGATGCGGCGCTGCGCACCGGGCCGATCAGCGATGTGCGCATGGTGGCGCGGCCCCTGCGGCCGTTGCACTGGGTCACGGTCGCCTCGCCGGCCTATATCGCGCGGCACGGAGAACCGGCCAGCGTCGATGCGCTGCACGATCACGCCTGCCTGGCGGTCCGCAATCTGCGCAGCGGGCGGTTGGTGGACTGGCAGTTCCGCGAGGCCGACGGTCAGCTGCGCGAGTTCACCCCGCCGGCGCGGATGGTGTTCGACAGCGGCGACCCGCTGGTGGAAGGCGCGCTGGCCGGGATCGGCATCGTGCAGGTGATGGATTTCGCGGTGGCCGATGCGCTCGCCGATGGCCGGCTGCAGCGGGTGCTGCAACCGTTCGAGGGGCGCAGCCGGGTGCTGTCGCTGGTGTACCCGCCCTCGCGCCAGGCCTCACCGAAGCTGCAGGTGTTGGCGCAGGCGTTGTTGGCGGGGGACTGGTAAACGGCGGATCACGGCCAACGGTCGTGATCGGCCGGGCGACGCACGGGGCAGCCTGGCAGGTGCCGACCGTGGGTCGGCACACCACCATCAACCCGCGAAGCGATCCGTCGCACGCACCAGCGCGTCGACATTCTCGGCTTCGAACGCGGAGTGACCCGAGGCCGGGCTGATCTCCAGCGTCGATTTCGGCCACGCCTTGTGCAGTTCCCACGCACTCTGCAGCGGGCAGACCACGTCATAGCGGCCGTGCACGATCACGCCCGGAATATCGGCGATGCGGTGCGCGTCGCGCAGCAGTTGTTCTTCCACCTCGAAGAAACCGCCGTTGACGAAGTAATGGTTCTCGATCCGGGCGAAGGCCAACGCGAACTGCGGGTCCTGGTGGCTGTTCACGAAGTCATCGTCCACGTGCAGGAAGCTGGTCGCGCCTTCCCACACGCTCCACGCCTTGGCCGCGGCCAGGCGGGTGGCTTCATCGTCGCTGGTCAGGCGGCGGTGGAAGGCGGAGATCAGGTCGTGGCGCTCCACGGCCGGGATCGGCTCCAGGTAATGCTCCCACGCATCCGGGAACAGGCGGTTGGCGCCTTCCTGGTAGAACCATTCCAGCTCCCAGCGGCGCAGCATGAAGATGCCGCGCAGGACCAGCTCGGTCACACGCTGCGGGTGGGTCTGGGCATAGGCCAGCGCCAGGGTCGAGCCCCAGCTGCCGCCGAAGACCTGCCAGCGATCCACCTTGAGGTGCTCGCGCAGCGTCTCGATATCGGCAACCAGGTCCCAGGTGGTGTTGTCGACCAGGTCCGCATGCGGCGTGGAACGGCCGGCACCGCGCTGGTCGAACAGGATGATCCGGTACTTGGCCGGGTCGTGGAACTGGCGCATTTTGTCGCTGCAGCCGCCGCCCGGGCCACCGTGCAGCATCACCACCGGCTTGCCGTCGGGATTGCCGCACTGCTCGAAGTACAGCGTGTGGCGGTCATCGACCTTCAGGGTGCCGACGTCGTAGGGGGTGATGGCGGGATACAGCGTACGCATGACAGGAACTCCATGTGGAATGACAGTCGCCGCATCACGCTGCGCGGCGGCCCGGTGGACAGGTCATTCTAGCCTCGGGGTCACCGCAGGGACGGCGCGCGGTCAGGCCGGCAGACAGCCCAGGCTCACCCGGTCGCGCTGTTCCAGATCGCGTTCGGTGGCGACCGACTGGAAACCGGCATCCCGCAGCAGCGCGCGGATCGCCGCGCCCTGGTCCCAGCCGTGTTCGATCAGCAGCCAGCCGCCGGGAAGCAGGTGCGCTGCCGCACCGGCGATGATCAGCCGGATGTCGTCCAGCCCGTCGTGACCGGAGGCCAGCGCGGTGGCCGGCTCGAAACGCAGGTCGCCCTGCACCAGGTGCGGGTCGTCGCTGGCGATATACGGCGGGTTGGTCGCGATCAGATCGAACCGCTCACCCACCAGCGGGGCATACCAGGCCCCGTGCCGGACGCTGACGTTGCCCAGTGCATGGCGCTGCGCGTTGCGCGCCGCGACCGCCAATGCGGCCTCGCTGAGGTCGGTGGCGATGACACTGGCCTGCGGCCGTTCGCTGGCCAGCGCCAAGGCGATCGCGCCGCTGCCGGTGCCCAGATCCGCGATCCGCAGCGGACGGTTCGCCGGCAACCGGGCCAGCGCCAGCTCGACCAGCAGCTCGGTCTCCGGGCGCGGGATCAGGGTGGCCGGGCTGACCTCCAGATCCAGCGTCCAGAAACCGCGGCGGCCCAGCAGGTAGGCCACCGGCGCGCCGGCCACGCGCCTGGCGAGCAGGGCCTCGAACGCGGCGGCATGCGCCGGCTCGACCGGATCGGTGGCGTGCGCGAACAGCCAGCTGCGCTCGCGCTCCAGGACATGCAGCAACAGCAGTTCCGCTTCATGCCGACCTTCCACGCCGGGCAGGCGGGAGGCGGCATCGGCGAGCAGCTGGCGGATGTCAGGGGCGGCGGTCATGGCGGGACGGAACAGCGGCGGGGCGCGCAGTGTAGTCCACGGGGCCATGGGAGCCGGCCCCGCGCTCGGGCTGTCCGCGACCGGCCGCCGATTGAATCCACGCATCGGCACTCATATTTACATCCGTGGCCGCTATCGATTTCAGTCCGAAATCCGGGGATGCCGGCCGCCCGGGCCGCGTGACCGTTCAGGTTGCAGCGTCCCCGCATATGCAGAAGCTATTGCACGGCCCGCCGCCTCATCGGCCGCGGTCATTGCGCTGCAACGGTTCTGACGGATAGCGCCGCCACCCTTCATGGCAGGATCAGCTGCCTTTGATAGTCTATGACTATCGTATAGATGCAATCAATGGATTGTCCTTATGGGAAAGGAGCCGCTAACCTGTGTTGGTCGCTTCACCCACCCCCTTCACCAAGAGGAACAACGATGTCGCTCATCAACACCCAGATCCAGCCGTTTGAAGCCAACGCCTACCAGAACGGCGAGTTCATCAAGGTCTCCGACGCCACCCTGAAGGGTCACTGGTCCGTGCTGATCTTCATGCCGGCCGCGTTCACCTTCAACTGCCCGACCGAGATCGAAGACGCCGCCGATCATTACGCCGAGTTCCAGAAGGCCGGTGCCGAGGTCTACATCGTCACCACCGATACGCACTTCTCGCACAAGGTGTGGCACGAAACCTCGCCGGCCGTCGGCAAGGCGCAGTTCCCGC
>Ga0182007_10000178_pt1 | contig 43223 bp, 42 predicted proteins | sample Sormic07211113_1_FD_123023 | JGI IMG/M metagenome (GOLD analysis project Ga0182007, IMG submission 123023) | Rhizosphere microbial communities from Sorghum bicolor, Mead, Nebraska, USA - 072115-113_1 MetaG | ecosystem: Host-associated > Plants > Roots > Rhizosphere | place: USA: Nebraska...
AATTTAGGTTGAGGCAATCAGATGGCTATGACAGTCCATTGCGATATCGTCAGCGCGGAAGGGGAAATCTTTTCCGGCCTGGTCGAGATGGTGGTTGCGCACGGTGCACTGGGTGATCTTGGTATCGCCCTGGGTCACGCGCCGCTGATCACCAATCTCAAGCCGGGCCCGATCCGCCTGATCAAGCAGGGCGGGGAAGAGGAGGTGTATTACATCTCCGGTGGTTTCCTCGAGGTTCAGCCGAACATGGTCAAGGTTCTCGCCGACACCGTGCAACGCGCTGCCGACCTGGACGAAGCCGCAGCTTTGGAAGCCGTTAAGGCTGCCGAGAAAGCCTTGCATGAGCGAGGCGCGGAATTCGATTACGGTTCTGCTGCCGCACGTCTGGCCGAGGCTGCAGCTCAGCTGCGCACCGTCCAGCAGATCCGCAAGAAGTTCGGCCACTAATCGGCCATCGACTTGTTGCGCGATTGATTAAAAAGGGTAGCCTCGGCTACCCTTTTTTCTTTTTCGATATTCATCACCTGGTCGCAGTTGCTGACCACCCAGGATTGGTAGCCAGTCATGTCCCTTGAAATCGTTATCCTCGCTGCCGGCCAAGGCACTCGCATGCGTTCGGCCTTGCCGAAAGTCCTGCATCCGATTGCCGGTAATTCAATGCTCGGCCATGTTATCCACAGCGCCCGGCAACTTGATCCACAGCGCATCCACGTGGTGATCGGCCATGGTGCCGAAGCGGTGCGCGAGCGTCTGGCCGCCGATGACCTGAATTTCGTCCTGCAGGACCAACAGCTGGGTACCGGTCATGCGGTGGCCCAGGCTGTGCCGTTCATCGAGTCCGATACCGTGCTGATTCTCTACGGTGACGTGCCGTTGATCGAAGTCGAAACCCTGCAACGTCTGCTCAAGCAGGCTGCACCGCAGCAATTGGGTCTGCTGACTGTCGAGTTGGATGACCCGACTGGCTACGGCCGTATTGTCCGTGATGCCGCCGGCAAAGTGACTGCCATCGTTGAGCAGAAAGATGCCAACGCGGTTGAGCGTGCGATCACCGAAGGCAATACCGGCATTTTGGCGGTGCCTTCCCAGCGTTTGGGCGATTGGCTGGGCCGCCTCTCCAACAACAATGCCCAGGGCGAGTACTACCTGACCGACGTGATTGCCATGGCGGTCAGTGATGGTCTGGTGGTGGCCACAGAACAACCCCATGACGCCATGGAAGTGCAGGGCGCCAACGATCGCAAACAACTGGCCGAACTGGAGCGTCATTATCAGCTGCGCGCCGCTCGTCGTTTGATGGCTCAAGGCGTAACCCTGCGCGACCCGACACGTTTCGATGTGCGCGGTGAGGTTACCGTTGGTCGCGATATCCTGATCGACATCAACGTGATTCTCGAGGGCAAAGTGGTCATCGAGGACGACGTGGTGATCGGCCCGAACTGCGTGATCAAGGACAGCACCCTGCGCAAAGGCGTGGTGATCAAGGCCAACAGTCATATCGAAGGCGCGATTCTCGGCGAAGGCAGCGATGCCGGCCCGTTTGCTCGTTTGCGTCCTGGCACAGTGCTGGAGGCCCGCGCACATGTGGGTAACTTTGTTGAACTGAAGAACGCTCACATGGGCGAAGGTGCCAAGGCCGGTCACTTGACGTATCTGGGCGATGCCGAGATCGGTGCGCGCACCAACATTGGCGCCGGCACCATCACCTGCAACTACGACGGTGCCAACAAGTGGAAAACCGTGCTGGGTGAAGATGTGTTCATCGGCTCCAACAACTCGTTGGTGGCGCCTGTGGATATCTCCTCCGGTGCGACCACGGCGGCCGGTTCGACCATTACCCAGAATGTGGATAACGCTCAATTGGCCGTTGGCCGGGCTCGACAGAAGAACATCGACGGCTGGAAGCGGCCTGAGAAGATCAAGAAGAGTTAAGTTATCCACAGATCAAAAGATCGCAGCCTTCGGCAGCTCCTACAGGGAATTCGTGTTCACTCTGTAGGAGCTGCCGGAGGCTGCGATCTTTTTTTGAGTTATCCACACATCTTTTTTTCTGAAGCTGGCTTGACGAAGTTTCGCCGATAGGTTTTGATTGCTTACGTTATCTTTCGAATCGAAACTTACCAAGTCATGTCAAAGCGCAACACGCCCCAACGCCGCCACAATATCCTCGCCTTGCTCAATGAGCAGGGCGAAGTCAGTGTGGACGAGTTGGCCAAACGCTTCGAAACCTCGGAAGTTACGATTCGCAAGGATCTGGCCGCGCTTGAAAGCAACGGTCTGTTGCTGCGTCGTTATGGCGGCGCGGTCACCATGCCGCAGGAGCTGGTCGCCGATATCGGCCAACCGGTTTCGAAATACAAGCAGGCCATTGCCCGCGCCGCCGTCACGCGGATTCGCGAGCATGCGCGCATTATCATCGACAGCGGCAGTACCACCGCCGCGATGATCCCGGAACTCGGCCAGCAACCGGGCCTGGTGGTGATGACCAACTCCCTGCATGTCGCCAACGCGTTGACTGAACTCGAGCACGAACCGGTGCTGTTGATGACCGGTGGTACCTGGGATCCGCATTCCGAATCCTTCCAGGGGCAGGTGGCAGAGCAGGTACTACGCTCATATGACTTCGATCAGTTATTTATTGGCGCCGATGGCATCGATCTGGTGCGCGGGACCACCACCTTCAATGAATTGCTGGGACTGAGCCGTGTCATGGCCGAGGTCGCCCGCGAAGTGATCGTGATGGTCGAGGCCGACAAGATCGGCCGCAAGATCCCCAATCTGGAGCTGCCTTGGAGCAGTGTCCATACCCTTATTACCGATGATCGCCTGCCGCTTGAGGCCCGCGATCAGATTCAGGCCCGCGGCATCAATGTGATTTGCGCCGCTGTCAGTCAGGAGAAATAGCATGTGTGGAATTGTTGGTGCAGTCGCAGAACGGAACATTACCGCCATCCTGCTCGAAGGCCTCAAGCGTCTGGAATACCGTGGTTATGACAGCGCCGGTGTGGCGGTGTACACCAACGATGAAAAGCTCTTGCGCCTGCGTCGGCCGGGCAAGGTCAGTGAACTGGAACAGGCGCTGATCGAAGAGCCTCTGGTCGGCCGTCTGGGCATTGCCCACACCCGCTGGGCGACTCACGGTGCACCGTGCGAACGCAACGCTCACCCGCATTTTTCGGGCGATCTGGCGGTGGTGCACAACGGCATCATCGAGAACCACGAAGCCCTGCGCAAGCAGCTCAAGGCCCTGGGCCACGTGTTCACCTCGGACACGGACACTGAAGTCATCGCTCATCTGCTCAACGAAAAACTCAAAGAGCAGCCCGACCTGACCGCGGCCCTGAAAGCGACCGTCAAAGAACTGCACGGCGCCTACGGTCTGGCAGTGATCAGCGCTCGGCAACCGGATCGCTTGGTAGCAGCCCGCAGCGGCAGCCCATTGGTAATCGGTCTGGGCCTGGGTGAAAACTTTCTTGCCTCCGACCAGTTGGCCCTGCGCCAGGTCACTGACCGCTTCATGTACCTGGAAGAAGGCGATATCGCCGAAATTCGCCGCGACAGCGTGCAGATCTGGGACATCAACGGCGTGCTCGTCGAGCGTGAAAGCATTCAGTACCGTGACGGTGCCGAAGCCGCTGACAAAGGCGAGTTCCGGCATTACATGCTCAAGGAAATTCACGAGCAACCGGCCGTGGTGCAACGCACGCTTGAAGGTCGCCTGAGTCAGAATCAGGTGCTGGTCCAGGCGTTTGGTTCACAAGCGGCCGAGTTGTTCGCCAAGGTGCGTAATGTACAGATCGTCGCCTGCGGCACCAGCTATCACGCCGGCATGGTTGCCCGTTACTGGCTCGAAGAACTGGCCGGCATCCCGTGCCAGGTCGAAGTCGCCAGCGAATTCCGCTATCGCAAAGTAGTGGTGCAGCCCGATACCCTGTTCGTGAGCATCTCCCAGTCAGGCGAAACCGCCGATACGTTAGCCGCGCTGCGCAATGCCAAGGAACTGGGCTTCCTTTCCAGCCTGGCAATCTGCAACGTCGGCATCAGCTCCCTGGTGCGTGAATCGGACCTGACGCTGCTGACCCAGGCCGGTCGCGAAATTGGCGTGGCCTCGACCAAAGCCTTCACCACTCAATTGGTGGGCCTGCTCTTGCTGACCCTGGCCCTGGGTCAGGTGCGCGGCACATTGGCCGCAGGCGTCGAAGCCACACTGGTGGAAGAACTGCGTCGCCTGCCGACCCGTCTGGGCGAAGCCCTGGCCATGGACAGCACTGTGGAAAAAATCGCCGAGTTGTTCGCCGAGAAGAACCACACCCTGTTCCTCGGTCGCGGTGCGCAATTCCCGGTGGCTATGGAAGGGGCGCTCAAGCTCAAGGAAATCTCCTACATCCACGCCGAAGCCTACCCGGCGGGCGAGCTGAAACATGGCCCGCTGGCGCTTGTGGATAACGACATGCCAGTGGTCACGGTGGCACCGAACAACGAGTTGCTGGAGAAGTTGAAGTCCAACCTCCAGGAAGTCCGCGCCCGCGGCGGTGAACTGATCGTCTTCGCCGACGAACAGGCCGGCATGACCAACGGTGAAGGCACTCATGTTGTGCACATGCCGCATATCCACGACATCCTGTCGCCGATCCTCTACACGATTCCGTTGCAGTTGTTGTCGTACTACGTGGCAGTGTTGAAAGGCACTGACGTTGACCAGCCACGAAATCTGGCGAAGTCGGTGACGGTGGAATAAGTTATCCACAGGTGATCGAACCAATAAAAATCGCAGCCCACGGTTGCGATTTTTTTTACCTGAACGAAGGACATACCCGATGGACCGATTCCAGGAAATGCAGGTCTTCGCCGCTGTCGCCCAGGACCAGGGTTTCTCGGCGGCGGCGCGGCGCTTGGGGATGTCAGCAGCCAGCGTCACCCGGGCAGTGGCGGCGCTTGAGCAGCGCATTGGCACTCAGTTGCTGACGCGCACCACCCGTAGCGTGCATTTGAGCGAGGCGGGCCAGCGTTATCTGGAGGACTGTCGGAGAATTCTCGCCGAGGTGCAGGAAGCCGAGGATTCGGCCGCCGGGAGCCATGCCCAGCCCCGTGGGCAACTGACGATCACCGCGCCGGTATTGTTCGGCGATTTGTTCGTCACGCCGCTCATGGTCGGTTACCTGACTCAATTTCCTGAAGTCAGCATCAACGCTGTACTGGTCGACCGGGTGGTGAGCATGGTCGAGGAGGGCATCGATGTGGCCGTGCGTATCGGTGAATTGCCTGACAGCAATCAGCACGCAATTCGAGTGGGCGAAGTGCGGCGAGTGATCTGCGCTTCCCCTGGATTCCTGACTGACCATGGTCGGCCTCGGCATCCGGCAGACTTGAGCCGCGCCCCGATCATCGCCACCCTCCATCGGGCAGCCCAGAAGCTGGCCGTTCCTTGAGGCGGGAGAGCCGATCAGTGTTCGTCCGGAGCCACGTCTTGTGGTCTCTGCCAATCAAGCGGCGATCACTGCCGCCGCCATGGGCCTGGGATTGACCCGAGTCCTGTCGTATCAAGTGGCGAGCAAGATCGCCACCGGTGAGCTGGAAATCGTCCTGGCTGACTTCGAACTGCCGCCATTGCCCATTCATGTGGTCTACCAGGGTGGGCGCAAGGCCCCGACGCGGGTTCGCAGTTTTGTGGACTTTGCGGTGAAGGGGCTGCGCGAACACCCGGCCCTGCACGGCTGAAGGGTTATTGCACTGGATGAAATAATGGATTGCGTTTGCTGGTTATTCTGTTGCTTTGGTTGTGGATGGAAGATAGCGCTCCATCGGCGCTGATCCTTCCTGAGCGGCGCCACCACCCAGCGGAGTCGACCATGCAAGCCATCAAACTCTACAACTTCCCCCGTTCCGGCCATGCTCACCGTGTAGAGCTGATGCTGTCGTTGTTGCAACTGCCGACCGAGCTGATCTTCGTCGATCTGGCCAAGGGCGCACACAAACAAGCGGATTTTCTTGCGCTCAACCCGTTTGGTCAGGTTCCGGTGATTGAGGATCAAGGCATGGTGCTGGCCGACTCCAACGCGATCCTGGTCTACCTTGCGCAAAAATATGGCAACGGTCGCTGGCTGCCCACCGATCCGGTCGGTGCAGCCAAGGTTCAGCGCTGGTTGTCGGTCGCCGCCGGGCCGATTGCCTTTGGCCCCGGCAGGGCAAGGCTGATCACTGTATTTGGTGCGCCTTACAACGCTGAAGAGGTGATTGCCTATTCTCACACTTGGCTCAAAGTGATCGATCAGGAACTGGGCGCAACGGCCTATCTGGCCGGTAGCGAGCCGACCATCGCCGACATCGCCGCCTACAGCTACATCGCCCATGCTCCGGAAGGCAATGTGTCGCTGGACGACTACGCCAACATCCGGGCCTGGCTGGCGCGCGTTGAAGCCTTGCCAGGGTTTGTCGGCATGCCGCGCACCATCGCCGGTTTGCAAAAAACTGCCTGATGTTCACGGCCCTATTCAGTCGGGCCGTTCTTATTGCGCAATGAGCGCAGGGGAGAAGCCGTTATGGAACGTTCACCTTGGCATGCAGGCGAGAAACAGTTGCAAGCCCACGTGGGTGTCGCGGAGCGAATGGACGCATTGGGTCGTAGGGTGATTCGCGGCGAGATGCCGGACCAGCACCGCACGTTCTATCAGCAACTGCCGTTCATGCTGTACGGCGCGGTGGATGCCGACGGCAACCCTTGGGCGAGCATTCTTGAAGGGGCGCCGGGCTTTGCGAAGTCCCCCGAGCCCGGGCTGTTGCAGATCGGCAGCCTGCCCGGTCGCGACGATCCTGCACAACTGCAAGACGGGGCGGCGATCGGTCTGCTCGGTATCGAGCTGCACACCCGGCGTCGCAACCGTCTCAATGGTCGAGTCGGCGCTGTAACGGCGAGCGGCTTCGAGGTGACGGTGGAGCAATCCTTCGGCAATTGCCCGCAATACATTCAATTGCGCCAGTTTCGCTCGGTGCCATTGGCGGATCCGGAGACCCGTATCGCGCAGCATCTCAATGAGCTGGATGACGCGGCCAAAGCCATGATTGCCAGCGCCGATACCTTCTTTGTCGCCAGCTATGTGGACGTCGATGGCCAACGCTCGGTGGACGTTTCTCATCGGGGCGGCCAGGCCGGTTTCGTCCAAATAGAGGGCAATCGCCTGACCATCCCGGACTTCGCCGGCAACCTGTTCTTCAATACCTTGGGCAACCTGCTGATCAACCCTCGGGCCGGTTTGCTGTTCATCGATTTCGATTCGGGCGATTTGCTGCACCTCAGCGGTCGCACGCAAGTCATCCTTGAAGGCCCGCAGATCGAAGCCTTTCAAGGGGCTGAGCGGCTGTGGACATTCGAGGTGGAGCACGCGGTGCGTCGGTCCGCGGCACTGGCCTTGCGCTGGCGCTTTGACGGCGTGTCGCCCACCAGTCTGCTGACCGGCACCTGGACGCAGGCGAATGCACGCCTGCAAGCCCAGGCGCTGGGGAATCGCTGGCGGCCGCTGCGAGTGACGCGCATCGAGCGGGAGAGCCACAACATCCGTTCAATCTATCTGGAGCCTGCCGATGGCGCCGGGTTGCCGGTGTTTCAAGCCGGGCAACATTTGCCCTTGCGGTTCAACATCGCAGGCGATGTGCACATCCGCACGTACAGCTTGTCGAGCGCGCCATCCGATGACTTTTTCCGCATCAGCGTGAAGCGTGAAGGCCTGGTGTCCTCGCACCTGCATGAGCAGATTCGTGTCGGCGATGTGCTTGAAGCCCGCTCGCCTCAAGGGCATTTCACCGTGGCGCCGAATGAGCGTCGGCCGCTGGTGCTATTGGCTGCCGGCGTGGGGATCACGCCGCTGCTGTCGATGCTGCGGGAGGTGGTTTATCAAGGCCTGCGCACGCGGCGCATCCGTCCTGTGTGGTTCTTCCAGAGCTCGCGGACCTTGGCCGATCAACCGTTTCGCCCTGAGCTGGATCGCCTGCTCGACGGCCTCGGTGATGAGGTGCGGGTGCTGCGTTTGCTCAGTCAGCCGGAGGCCGATGCCCGTGAGGGTGAAGATTACGACCTGACAGGGCGCATCGACGCCGACTTGCTCAAGACCACTCTTGAGGTGGAGGACTACGACCAAGTGGATTTTGTCCTGTGCGGTCCGGGAAGTTTTACCCAGGGGCTGTACGACAGCCTGCGGGATCTGGATGTCCCTGATTCAAGGATTCATGCCGAAACCTTTGGCCCGTCGACGCTGCGTCGCAAGCCGGACCCGGACGCGGTGGTCATCGAGCAATTGCCGGCCGCTACCGTTTCGGTGCCCGTCGTGTTCCAGCGCTCTGCCAAAGAAGCGCGTTGGCAGCCGGACGGCGGCAGTTTGCTGGAGTTGGCGGAGAGCCGTGGCTTGCGCCCGGAATTCAGTTGCCGCGGCGGTTCCTGCGGGACCTGCAAAACCCGGTTGATCAGCGGAGAGGTGAATTATCCACAGCCTCCGGCGGAGGCTCCCGATGCGGGTGAGGTGCTGATTTGTTGTGCGGTGCCGGCGCAGGGTTCGCAGCCGTTGGTGTTGGATCTGTAACTGAACCAGACAACACAGAAAATCCCTCTGTGGGAGCGGGCAGTCAGGTGCTGGATACGGTGGTGGCAAAAAGTCAGGTGATCGTTGCCCGCAAGCCAACGGCTGAGTAGGGTAGCGAGCAGAGCGACAAAGGGCCTTTGAGAGGCCCTTTTTGTATTTCAGGGATAAGGTTTCTCATGGTTTTTTTCGCACGCTTGATCGTTTTGCTGGCAGCGTTGTTGCTCAACGGTTGCGAGCAATCGGACGCGCCGCCGCTCGATCAGCAACTCTATGTCTGGCAACGGCTATGGACGCCAGCCCATGACGCCGCGCTGCGCGACAGCCACACCGATTTCTCGACCTTGCGCGTGCTGGCCTTGCAGGCATTTCCACAGTCTGGCTGGAGCCGGGCGCGGATCGATCCGGCGCTGCTCAAGCGTGATGGCCGACCGCTGATTGCGGTGGTTCGTCTGGATGGCCAGCTCAATGGGCTGGACCGGGACGAGGTCACGGCGCAGATCCAGCAGGTGCTCAGCGATTGGCAAGGGCAGGGGTTGACCCTCTCCGGCGTGGAAATTGACCACGATGCGGGCAACGCCCGGTTACCGGCCTACCGCGAATTCCTCACCCATTTGCGTGGCGTTCTGCCGGCGTCCTTGCCACTGAGCATCACCGCGTTGCCGGCCTGGCTCGACAGTTCTGAATTGCCGGCGTTGCTGGCAACGGTCGACAGCAGCGTGTTGCAGGTGCACGCGGTGAGCGATCCACGGCGTGGGCTGTTCGACCCGGATCAGACACGGCAGTGGGCCAGGGCCTGGAGTCGCAACACATCGAAACCGTTTTATCTGGCGCTGCCGGCTTATGGCGTGGCGCTGTTGCCGGGGGCCGGGGGCGCGCCGGTCGTGGAAAGCGAAGTGCCCATCGAGCGAGGTGGCGAACGTCGGGAGTTGCTGGCGGACCCGCAGCAACTGAGCAAGCTCGGCGCCGAGTTGCGCGCCGATCCACCGGCCCATCTGGCCGGGCTGATCTGGTTTCGCCTGCCCCTGGCCAATGATCGCAGGGCCTGGAGCCTGACGACGCTGGGCGCTGTGGCGCGCGGCGATACGCTCGACAGTCATGTAGGGCTGAAACTCTCGGCGCAGGACGGCCTCTACGACATCAGCCTCAGCAACCAAGGCAACCTCGACAGTGCCTGGCCCGAACGCCTGACGCTGGCGGTGCAGGGCTGCGAGGGCGCCGATGCGCTGGCCGGTTATGCGTTGCAACAGCGCCCGGATCTGCTTACCTTCACCCGCCTGCGTGACGGTCGAATCCCGGCCGGCGGGCAGCGCGCCATCGGTTGGGCTCGCTGCGCACACATTGATCAAGGAGGTTCGAATGTTTACCCGTAACTGGCCCCGCCATGTGCTTTGCCTGAGCCTCAGCCTGCCATTGGGTTCGGCGCTGGCCTGCGGGCCGGACTTCCCCATGCGCCTGCTGGACAACCGTGGCCAGTCGCTGGCGGAACTGCCGGAAAGCAACTTCAACCTTGAGATCAGCCGCCTCGGGCATGCCATCGCGGGACTGAAAAATGTCACCGCCGCCACCAACATTCCGGGGGACGGTTACGGCGATGCGCCTGATTACACCCATCAGCGCGATACCGCCGAACAGGCCGGTCTGACGCCTGAACAACAAGCTTTGGTGAAACAACTGCGCAACCTGACCGATGCCCGTCAGGTTGAAGAGCAAGGCGCGAATCTGCCGGCCGAGCACAGACTCTATCTGGCTGGCGCCGTGGCGTTCAACGCCGGTGACCATGGCCTGGCCGCCGACTACTTCCAGAAAGTGCTGGCGCTGCCGGAGGAACAACGCCCGTTGCGTAGCACCTGGGCGGCGTACTCGTTGGGCCGGGCGCTGTTTGCCATGAGTTCAGAAGCAGGCGCGACCCCTGACCTGTTGGCTCAGTCCCGCAAGGCCTTCGAGCAGACCCGTCAACTGAGCATCGACGGCTTCAGCGACCCATTGGAACTGGGTGTCGCCAGCCTCGGCGAAGAAGCACGAGTGGCCCGCACCGCGGGTGATTGGGACAACGCCATCCAACTCTACGCCACGCAGAACCTTCACGGCTCGGCGGTGGGCTACACCTCGCTGAAGCTGTTGATGGCCGATCTGGCGGCGATGCCCGACGAGCAACTGGCCGGGTTGCTCAAGGGCAAAGCGGTGCAGCAACTGGTGACGGCGTCGTTGATCAGTCGGCTGGGCTGGTCATTCGGTGATCAACCGCCGAACGAACAGAAACTGATCAAACTGCTGCAAAGCAGCACCCGTGGCAGTCTGGATAATGCCGATCGCCTGGCGGCGATGAATTATCAACAGGGCGATTACGCCAGCGCCAAAGCCTTCCTCGAACAGGCTGGTGACGGTGGCCTTGCGTGGTGGTTGCGGGCGAAGCTGGCGGTGCGTGATGGCGACAAAAACGCCGCCGCAGCGGCCTATGCCAAAGCCGCCCAGGCCTTCCCGCAGAACGAATCCTGGGGCGAGCGGCGGACGCCCGACTGGGATTACGAAACGCTCCAGCCCAAATGCCGGGTCGAGGGTGAAAGCGCGATCCTGGCCCTGCAACGCGGGGATTACCTGCAGGCCTTTGATCAGCTCTATCGCAGCCAGGGCATCTACTGGTTCGACGCGGCCACCGTGGCCGAGCGGGTGCTGACCCTCGATGAACTCAAGCAGTACGTCGACACCCAGGTGCCGGCACCGCCACCGCTCAGCCAGCAGGATCGCGACAATTATGTGCCGTTGCCGGTGGCTGCGAGCCTGCGCAATCTGCTCGGGCGGCGTTTATTGCGTGAAGAGCGTTACGATGAGGCTCCGGCTTACTTTGACAACGCGGATTTGCAGGCCAAGGCCAAATGGTATGGGCAATTGCGCAAGGAGGCCGAGTCCAAATGGTGGCCGACCTCCAAGGCATTCGCTTACTACTACGCCGCGACGCTGGCTCGCTACAATGGGATGGAGCTGTTGGGCTACGAGATGTCCCCGGATTACGTGACCTTCGGTGGCAATTACAGCCTGGAAGCTCCGGAGCTCAAGGTCGGACCGCTGATGACCGAGGGCGAAGTGCAGCGTCAGCAAGCTACGGTGGCGCAACCTGATGAGCGTTTCCATTACCGTTATGTCGCCACGGCTCTGGCGAGTAAGGCCGCCGATCATCTGCCCCACAGCAGTCAGGCGTTTGCTTCGGTGCTATGCAAGGCCTCAGGGTGGGGCACCAACCTGCAAGAGCAAAGCGCGTTCTATCGTCGTTATGTCGAGGAGGGGCCCTATGTGGTCTGGGCCGGTGATTTCGGTCATCAATGCCAGGAGCCGGACTTCCAGAACGCCGACAAGCGCTATGTGACCCAGGTCACCGACGCTATGCGGTCCACGCTGCGACCCTACAAAAAACCATTGCAGATCGGCGCCGTGTTGGCCGTTACGGCAGCGGCGCTGTTGTTGATCAGTCGCCGCCGTCGGAAAGCGCGATAACGCTCAAGCTTGTTGAACAAAGGTCAGCCGCACAGCAAAACCAATCAACAGGCTGCCAAACAACCACTGCTGTACCCGCTGGGCCGATGGACTGCGTTGCAGCCAACGGCCCAACGCAGCGCCGACCAGCGCGTAGGCGCTGTCGAACAGCAAGCCGACGCCGACCAGCATCATGCCCAGGGTCGCAAATTGCGCGAGCACCGGTCCGGCTTGAGGGTTGATGAACTGCGGCAGCAGCACCGAGCAAAACAGCAGCGCCTTGGGGTTGAGCAGGTTAGTCAGCAAACCGCGCTGGATCGCCTCCGGCCACCGTGGTTTAGCAGTCGTTGCGTCTGCACCGTTCAAGCTCGGCAGCATCGTGGTGCGCAGGCACTGAATGCCGATCCAGAGCAGGTACGCGGCGCCGGCCAGGCGCACCACGTCGAAGGTCCAGGGCGCAGTCCTGAACAGCGTCGCCAAACCCAATGCCGCCAATGCCACATGACAACCGCGCGCCACGCCCAGCCCCAATGCCGTGGCCAGCGCCGCGCCTTTGCCCTGACGAGCGCCGGTCTGCAACAGCAGAATCATGTCCGGGCCCGGCAACAGGTACACCACTGTCAATGCCATGAAAAACAGCCAGAGTTCTGTCATGTCGCCCCCATTCGTTGTCGATTTGGTGGGGTCAGTCTACGGCCGAGGGGCAGGGCAGGTGGTTGCGTAGTCGGCTTCTAAAGCTTCGATATTTGGCATAACCTGCCAGTTTGTGATGATCGAACCATCAGGATCTACCAAAACATGAAACTGGACGCCTACGACCGCAAAATCCTCACGGCGCTGCAACGGGACGGACGCCTGAGCAACGTACAACTGGCCGATGAGATCGGCTTGTCGGCCTCGCCCTGTTTGCGCCGGGTCCGGATGCTGGAAGAGGCCGGTGTGATTCGTGGCTATCAGGCCAACCTTGATCGAGATGAAGTGGGCCTTGGGCTGACGGTGTTTGTCGGGGTCAAAGTCGAACGGCATAACGATGAACAAGCCGAAGCGTTTCGCCTGGCCGTGACGGCATTGCCTGAGGTGATTTCGGCGTTTCTGGTGTCCGGGGAATCGGATTTTCTGCTGCAAGTGGTGGTACCGGACTTGCGCGCCTATGACCGTTTCCTCACCGGGCGATTGCTGAAATTGCCGGGCGTGAGCGATATCCGCAGCAATTTTGCAATTCACACGGTGAAGACGCCGGGAGCGTTGCCGTTGGGGCATCTGCCTGACTGAAAAAGCGAAAAGATCGCAGTCTTTGGCCGCGATCTTTTGATCGTTCTAAATCTGCGTCGCCATCCCTTCCACATTCATCGCCGCCTGGCGCAAGGCCTCGGAGCGGGTCGGGTGTGGATGGCAGGTCAGGGCGATGTCTTCGGCCGAGGCGCTGAACTCCATGGCCACGCAATATTCGCCAATCATTTCGCTGACGCTCGGGCCCACAAGGTGCACACCGAGAACTTCGTCGGTGCGCTCATCGGCCAGTACCTTGGCGAAGCCTTCGGTTTCGTGGTTGATCTTCGCCCGGCTGTTGGCGGTGAAGGGGAATTTGCCGACCTTGTAGGCGCGACCTTCGGCCTTCAACTGTTCTTCGGTCTTGCCGACGCTGGCCAGCTCCGGTTTGGTGTAGATCACGCTGGGGATCAGGTCGTAATTGACCTCGCCAGCCTTGCCGACGATCTGCTCGATGCAGGCCATGGCTTCGTCTTCGGCCTTGTGGGCGAGCATCGGCCCTGAGGTGACGTCACCGATCACCCAGACGCCCGCGGCTTCGGTGCGGTGGCCCTTGTTGGCGAGCATGCCGCGTTTGTCGGTGGCGAGGCCGACGTTCTCCAGGCCCAGGCCTTGGGTGTAAGGACGACGACCAATAGCCACCAACACGTAGTCGGCTTCCAGCAGCTCGGCGGTGCCACCTGCGGCCGGTTCGACACTGAGTTGAACACCGCTCGCCGAGGAGGTGGCGCTGGTGACTTTCGAACTCAACTTGAAGCGGATGCCTTGCTTGCTCAATGAGCGCTGAAGGGTTTTACCGGCTTCAGCATCCACACCCGGGCAGATCCGGTCGAGAAATTCGACGACCGTCACCTGAGCACCCAGGCGCCGCCATACCGAACCCAGTTCCAGACCGATCACTCCAGCGCCGATCACCACCAGGTGCTTCGGTACTTCAGCCAGCGACAGCGCGCCCGTGGAGTCGAGGATGCGTTGGTTGTCGATGTCCACGCCTGGCAGGGGAGTGGGTTCGGAACCGGTGGCGATGATGATGTCTTTGGCGCTCAGCCGGGTCTTGCCACCCTGATCGTCGGTCACCGTGACGCTGCCCGGCCCGTCGATGTGGCCCCATCCCTTGATCCAGTCGACCTTGTTTTTGCGAAACAGAAACTCGACGCCATTGGTCAGGCCTGTGACGCTTTCATCCTTCTGTTTCATCATCTGAGCCAGGTTGAGCACAGGTTTGACCTCGATCCCGAGGTTGGCGAATTCCGCCCCCATGGCCGCGTCGTAGAGCTCAGAGGCATGCAGCAATGCCTTGGACGGCATGCAACCGACGTTCAGGCAGGTCCCGCCGAGGGTGGCGCGGCCTTCCACGCATGCCGCTTTCAAGCCCAACTGCCCGGCGCGGATCGCTGCGTTGTAACCGCCGGGGCCGGCGCCCAGAATCACGACGTCATAGGTGCTCATGGTGCAACTCCTGGATTGAGAGGGGCGGGATCGATAAAAAGTAGTCTTCAATAAAAATTACGAACGTAATATGTGCGTTTCTCACCATTTCGGTCAAGGCTTCAGCTTGGCGACAGGTTCAGCGTTTTTAGATAGAACGATTCAGGACGAAAATTTCACCATTTTCGTTATATCGTAACGAATTGTGATGTGAGCAATGGCTGGGGTGGTATGCAAGTCGATCTCGATGGCGATGGGGCACAGATAGCAGGGCTGCCGCGCTTTCAGCAGGCGGTCGTTCAAGGACGTCGATTACGCCAATGGGCAATCGGTTTGGGGGCCTTGGCGGCCGCAGGGCTGGTGCTGGCGTTTTTTGTCGGGCTGTTTGCACCACAGTCGCTCTGGCCCGCGTTGCTGGTCAATCAGAGCGCCGGTTTGCTGGTGTTGGTCGCCGGTCTGCAGTCGGCCTGGTGGATAACGCAGTGGCGCGCACGAGCGATGAATCCATCAGTGTTGGTGCCGGTGGCTATCACCGAAGAAGTCGTTGTCGCCGAAGGTTGGTACGAGCGGTTGCTGGACGGCATCAGTCAGCGTTGGCTGCGGTTGCTTGGGCAGATCGGTGCACCGACGCTCTGGCTTGGCGGCTGGGCGTTGTTGAGTTTGTACAGCATCGAGCAGGTCTGGAACCTCGCTTTGCCACCCGCTGCGTTGGGATTATCGGCCAGTGTCGGCGCGGCGTTGTCGTTGCTGCTGGCGTTCGGTTTGCTGGTGCTGGAGCGGCAACTGGCGCAGGAAAATGTCGCCCAATGGCCTGAAGCCGGGTCGTTGGCGCAGCTGGCGCGGGTCGCGATTATTGGCCTGGTGCTCAGCGCCTTGTGTCTGTTGTTCGGTAGCGAAACAGCCGTCTGGCCGGTGCGTCTGGCGGTGCTGATCGGCTTGTTGCCGGGGCTGGTCGCCATCGAGTTGTTGCTGCGCGCCGTGTTGTCACTGTTCAGCCCCCGTCGTGAACAGCTTGAACCGACCTTGCTGGCGCGAAGCTTCGTCGCCGATATGTTGCGCTGGCCGCCACAGCCCCTGCTCGCATTGCAGCACGAGTTGCACAATCGCTTCGGTATCGACCTGCGACAAATCTGGGCCTTCACCTACATGCGCCGGGCGTTTTTGCCGGTGCTGGCGGTGGTGGCAATCGTCGGTTGGTCGCTCACCGGCATTCATGAAATACCGCTACAGGGGCGGGGCATCTACGAACGTTTCGGCAAACCGGTGGAAGTGTTTGGGCCCGGTTTGCACGCCGGTTTGCCGTGGCCGCTGGGTCGCGTGCTGAGCGTCGAGAACGGCGTAGTCCATGAGTTGGCCACCAGCGTGGGCGAAGCATCGGCCCCGGTCGCGGCCGAACCTGCCGAAGGCCCGGCACCGGCCATTGCCAATCGCTTGTGGGACGCCAGCCATGTGAATGACAAATCCCAGGTCATCGCCAGCAGCCGTGCCGACAAGCAGAGCTTTCAGATCGTCAACATGGACGTGCGCTTCGTCTATCGCATCGGCCTGAGCGATCAGGCGGCTCTGGCCGCGACGTACAACAGCGCCGACGTGCCGACGCTGATTCGCAGCACCGCCAGCCGGATTCTGGTTCATGACTTCGCCTCAAGAACCCTCGACGGTTTGCTCGGCGAAGACAGGGTAGGGCTCTCTGAAGAAATCGGCCGCGCCGTGCAGGCGGATCTGCAAAAACTCGACAGCGGCGTGGAAATTCTCGCCACGGTGGTCGAGGCCATTCATCCGCCAGCGGGGGCTGCCAATGCTTATCACGGCGTTCAAGCAGCGCAGATTGGCGCCCAGGCATTGATCTCCCGCGAGCGCGGTGCCGCAGCGGAGGCGACCAACCAGGCGCAATTGCAGGCCAGCATCGCTCGCGATCAAGCCACGGCCAGTGCGCATGAAATCAACTCGAGCGCTCGGGCCGCCGACCTGAAATTTGCCGCCGAGCGAAAGGCGTACTCCAGCGCCGGCCAGGCTTTTGTACTGGAGCAATACCTCAGCCAACTGACCCAGGGTCTGGCTAACGCCAAGCTGCTGGTTCTCGATCACCGTCTGGGTGGTAGCAGCAATGCGCCGACCATCGACCTACGTACATTCACGCTGCCGGCTGACCCTGCGCCGTCGCGTAATACCGCTCAGCCAGGAGCCGCCCATTGAGCCAGTCGACGCCTACTCACGATCATCACGACCACGATGACCACGCCGGCCACGATCACGGCCATGGCGGGCATCACCACGGTCATCATCACCATCACCACCATGGTGATCCGCACGAAGCTGGCCCTTTTCCGTGGCGGCGAATGGGCTGGGCGGCGCTGCTGGTGGCCTTTGCCGTTGCGGCGGCAAGCCTGGTGCAAGTGCGCTCGGGGGAGGCCACGGTGATTACGCGCTTTGGCAATCCATCGCGGGTGTTACTGGAGCCGGGTCTTGGCTGGCGTTGGCCGGCGCCGTTCGAGGCGGCGATTCCGGTTGATCTGCGGCTGCGTACCACCTCCAGCGGTTTGCAGGATGTGGGCACGCGCGACGGTCTGCGCATCATCGTGCAAGCCTACGTGGCCTGGCAGGTACAGGGCGATCCGGACAACGTGCAACGCTTTATGCGCGCCGTGCAGAATCAACCCGATGAAGCCGCGCGGCAGATTCGTACCTTTGTCGGCTCGGCGCTGGAAACCACTGCCAGCAGTTTCGACCTGGCCAACCTGGTGAACACCGACGCCAACCAGGTGCACATCGCCGATTTCGAAGCGCAGCTGCGCCAGCAGATCGATCAGCAGTTGCTCACCACCTATGGCGTGCGAGTGCTGCAAGTCGGTATCGAGCGCTTGACGCTGCCATCGGTGACGCTCACCGCGACGGTCGATCGTATGCGCGCCGAGCGTGAAACAATCGCCACTGAACGCACGGCTATCGGCAAACGTGAAGCGGCACAAATCCGTTCTGCGGCCGAGCGTGATGCGCGAATCGTACAAGCTGATGCCACTGTGAAAGCCGCAGACATCGAAGCCCAATCTCGCGTCGAAGCCGCGCAGATTTACGGCCGCGCCTACGCAGGCTCACCGCAGCTCTACAATTTGCTGCGTTCCCTCGACACCTTGGGCACCATCGTCGCACCGGGCACCAAACTGATTTTGCGCACCGATGCGGCGCCGTTCCGGGTGTTGGTTGACGGTCCACCGACGCTCGAAAACAAGTCCGGGTCGCAGCCATGAGTTTGGTTCCACGTGGAACAAATGAATTGAGCAGCCCCTGGATTCAGGCCGGGCGCTTGGCTTTTCTCGCGCTTTACGCTGTGACCGTGCTGGCTGCTTTGGCGTGGGCATTTTCCAATGTGCGGCAGATCGACCCGCAGAATCGTGCTGTGGTGCTGCACTTCGGCGCACTGGATCGCATTCAAAACTCCGGTTTGCTGTTGGCGTGGCCGCGACCGTTTGAGCAGGTGATCTTGTTACCGGCAGCGGACCGGGTGATCGAGCGTCGGGTGGAAAATCTGCTGCGCACCGATGCCGCGTTGCAGGCCGACCGGGTGGCGAGCTTCGCCACACCCCTCAGCGATGCGCTCGCCGGCTCCGGTTATCTGCTGACCGGTGACGCGGGCGTGGTGCAGCTGGATGTGCGGGTGTTCTACAAAGTCACTGAGCCCTATGCCTTCGTTCTTCAGGGTGAGCATGTGTTGCCGGCTCTGGATCGACTGGTGACGCGCAGTGCCGTGGCACTCACCGCGGCGCGAGACCTGGACACCATTCTGGTGGCTCGACCGGAACTGATCGGTGCCGACAATCAGGCTGCCGAACGTCGCGAACGTCTGCGCGGCGATCTGGTGCGAGGCATCAATCAACGCTTGGCCGAACTGACGGCGACCGGGCAGGGCTTGGGTATCGAAGTGGCGCGGGTCGATGTGCAATCGAGTCTGCCCGGCCCGGCAGTGAGCGCGTTCAACGCCGTGTTAACTGCCAGCCAGCAAGCTGACAAGGCCGTGGCCAATGCGCGCACGGAAGCCGAGAAGCTGACTCAGTCCGCCAATGAACAAGCCGACCGCACGCTGCAAGTGGCTCACGCCCAGGCCAGCGAACGCCTGGCCAAAGCCTCCACCGACACCGCCACAGTATTAAGCCTGGCCAAGGCGCAACAGCAGGGCACCGACCCGCAAATGCTGCTGCGTATTTACCGTGAGCGGATGCCGAAGATTCTCGGGCAGGCCGGTTCGGTGACGACGGTCGATCCGAAAGACGATTCCCGCCTGATCATTCAGGGAGCTGCGCAATGACTGCCCAAACCGCCGCCGCGCCGAGCATGTTGTCCTCGGCTGAACAACGTAGCGCCGCGCGCCAGTTGACCCTGGCCATGCTTGCACTGGGCTTGCTTGCGCTCGGCCTGATCTGGCGCTGGTTGTTGCCGGAGCAGACCGGGGTCAGCCAATTGCTGTTGGGTTTTGCTTCGTTGCTGGTGGCCGTGCCGGTCATGCGTTCGGCGTGGTACAGCCTGCGTTATCCGAGCCTGCACGGGATCACCGATCAGTTGATTGCCCTCGCCATGCTCGGCGCTTGGGCCACTGGCGATCTGCTGACTGCGGCACTGCTGCCGATCATCATGATCTTCGGCCATGTGCTGGAAGAGCGCAGCGTGATCGGCTCACAGGAAGCGATTCATGCCCTCGGCAAACTGACCCGCAGCCATGCGCGCAAGATTCAGGCTGACGGCGCTATCGTTGAAGTCGATAACGGCACACTCAAGGCCGGCGACCTGGTGGAGGTGCGTGCGGGTGATCGCGTGCCGGCCGATGGTCGGGTGTTGTCCGGTCAGGCGAGCCTCGACACTGCATCGATCACCGGTGAGTCGGTGCCCATAGAGGCCGTTGTGGGCATGCCGGTGTTCGGCGGAGCGATCAACCTTGATGGCTTGTTGCGCATTGAAGTGACCCGCACCGGTCACGAGTCGACACTGGGTAAAGTCATCGCGTTGATGCAAAACGCCGAACGCTCCAAGCCGCCGATCACCCGTTTGCTCGAACGCTACGCCGGTAGCTACATGGTGCTGGTGTTGCTGCTGGCGGCCGTAACCTGGTTCGTCACCAACGATGCCCAGGCGATGCTTGCGGTGTTGGTGGCGGCCTGTCCTTGCGCACTGGTGTTGTCGGCACCGGCCACGGCGATTGCCGGGGTGGCGGTCGCAGCTCGGCACGGGATTCTGATTCGCAGCTCGGCGTTCCTCGAAGAATTGGCTGACCTGACGTCGTTGGTGGTCGACAAGACCGGAACCCTGACGTTCGGCACCTTGCGCCTGCAATCGATCGACAGTCCGCTGAAAGATCGCAGTCACGTACTGAAACTCGCCGCCAGCCTTGGCTCTGCCAGCAGCCACCCGGTCAGCCGCGCGTTGGCCGGGTTGGTCACTCAGGAACATTTTCTGCTGCTCTCCGACATCCGCGAGCGTCAGGGGCTGGGTGTCGTGGCGATGACGGAGCAGGGCGAAGCGGCCCTCGGTCGTCCGGAGCTGTTCGCGCAATTGGGCATCGTCACCTCAGCTGTTCCCGGCCACGATGGCCCGATTGCCGGGCTGGCACTCAACGGTGAATTTCTCGCTTGGCTGTTGCTCGCCGACAGCGTCAAACCCGAGGCGCGGTTTGCCCTGAGCGAGTTGCGTGAACTGGGCTTGGGTCGTCAGTTGTTGTTGACCGGGGATCGACAAAGCGTGGCTCATACGCTGGCCCGGGATGTGTGCATCAGCGATGTCGAAGCCCAGGCCTTGCCCGAGGACAAACTCAATCGCGTGTTGAAAGAAATCGACAGCGGTTTCCGGCCGATGGTGGTGGGAGACGGCATCAACGATTCCCTGGCGCTGAAGGCCGGTGTGGTCGGCGTGGCCATGGGCGCGGGCGGCGCGGACATCGCGCTGGCCTCGGCCGATATCGTACTGATCGGCAGCGACCTGCGCCGGCTCGGAACCTGTGTGCGCCTGAGTCGCCAATGCCGGCAGACTTTACAGGTGAACGTAATCATCGGTCTGGGCTGGACCCTGGCGATTGTCGCCTTTGCCGCATTCGGCTGGCTGGGCGCGGCCGGGGCGATGATTGCCGCGCTGTTGCACAACTTGAGTACGTTATTGGTGCTCGGTAATGCTGGGCGTTTGCTGCGTTTTCAGGAGCCTTTGCTCAAGCTCAAAGATGAGGTTTGAGCGAGGCGAAAAGTTTTTTCATCGCCTCTGTAACGCCGTCAGGGCAGCGCTCTCTAGTGCTGTGTCGGGACTGAACAACCTTCCAGCCGACACCCCTGACGATTACTGAGGATATACAAATGAACTTCAAAACCGCCACCGCCGGTGCCGCTCTCGCCTTTGCCGCTGCAACAATGTTCGCAGGTGTTGCCACTCAGGCTCAGGCCGCCGACGCTGCACAGGTTCACTGCTACGGCGTGACATCGTGCAAAGGCATGAATGACTGCAAGACAGCCGAAAACGCCTGCAAAGGTCAGGCTGTCTGCAAAGGGCATGGCTTCAAGGCAATGACTCAGGCCGAATGCATGAAGGCCGATGGAAAAGTCGGCGAATAACTGACTGCCGAATGCCGTCGCGGTGGCTCTCTTGCCACTGCGGCACTTTGCGAGGAGTCCGCAAAATGTCTGCTTCCCTTTCTTGTCTGGGCTACGGCCTGGGTTTGCGCAGTGCCTACTACCAACAGATTCTTGAACAGTCGCCAGCCGTGGACTGGTTTGAAGTGGTCTCGGAAAATTTCATGGTCCAGGGCGGCAAGGCGCTGTACTACCTGGACGCCATTGCCGAACGGTATCCCGTGGTGATGCATGGCGTATCGCTGTCTATTGGCGGTCCTCATGCCCTCGATCCGCAGTATCTGCAACAGCTGAAACTTCTGGCGGAGCGAGTTGAACCGGCATGGATCTCCGATCACTTGTGCTGGAGCCGTGGCAACGCCCATCAACTCCATGATTTGTTGCCGCTGCCCTACACCGAAGAAAGTCTTTATTACGTGGCCGGCCGAGTGCGGCAGGTTCAGGACGTCTTGCAGCGTCCGCTGGTGCTGGAAAACGTCTCCAGTTACGTGCGCAGCGCTGGCGACGAATTCAGCGAATGGGAGTTTCTTGATGCGCTCAGCCGGTTGAGCGACTGCGAGCTGTTGCTGGACATCAACAACGTCTATGTCAGCTCCCGCAATCATGGCTTCGATCCGTGGACATTCATTCAAGGGCTGCCGGCCAAAAAGGTTCGACAGTTGCACCTGGCTGGCCACAGCGACCACGGCGATTACGTGATCGACACCCATGACCAGCCGGTGAGTGATCCGGTCTGGGCGCTCTATCAACAAACCCTGGAACACCTCGGGCCAGTCGCGACACTGCTGGAACGCGATGATCATTTCCCGCCTTTTGAAGAGCTACTTACCGAGTTGCAAAAGGCCCGGGCATTGGGTGATAGCGTGTTGACCCGGAGACTGAGATGCGCCTGAACGACTGGCAGCTGGCCTTTGAAACGTATCTGCTGGGTGAGCAGACAGCAGCCGATACCGCGCTAGGCGCGAGTCTTATGGGGGGGCCGACACTGGATGTGAGCACCGGGCTGGCGATCTATCACAACGCCTATCAGGCAAGGCTTCAGGAAGTTCTGCGCGGCGACTATCCGGTCATTTGGCATTGGCTGGGTGACGATGAATTCGAGCAGCTCGCGGCGGCTTACATTCGCCAGTGTCCGTCTGTTCATTACAGCCTGAGGTGGCTGGGTGAAGGGTTCGAGTCGTTTATTCGACAGCATTTAGTGCCAGAGCAAAGTGCAGCGCTGGGGGAGTTGGCGGCACTTGAGTGGGCATTCACGCTGGCGTTCGACGCGCCTGAAGGCGCGCCGCTGACGATACAGGACATGGCCGCCCTGAAGCCTGAAGACTGGCCGACGTTGCGGGTCAGCCCCAGCCCCTCTGTGCAATGGCTTGAGTGTGCTTTCAACAGTGTTGCGTTGTGGCGGGCAGTGAAGGATGAAACCGGGTTCCCCGGTAGTGCAGCGTTAGGGGCGCCCCAAGTATTGGTGATCTGGAGAGCGGGGCTGGTTTGTCATTACCGCAGCCTGGAACCTGCGGAGGCGGCAGCTCTAAACGGCTTGTTTCAGGGCGACTGGGATTTCGCTGAACTGTGCTCCGAATTAGCAGTCATCTGTGGTGAGGATGCACCCCTTCAGGCTGTTACATGGCTGAAACAGTGGGTTCAGGACGGTTGGTTGCAGCCTCGAATCATAGAGAGCAGCTATTAAATCGATAGCCGGCTATTTTTCAAGGATGGACTACCCTCAAATCAGACGTCTGAAAATCAGGGGGATTATCCATGCTCGCGCAACTTCCACTGGCCTTACAGAATCTGCAGTTGCCGCTTCGCTTGCGACTCTGGGACGGCCATGAGTTCAACCTGGGGCCGACGCCCAGCGTCACCATTGTGGTCAAGGACCCGCACATGGTTACCCAGTTCACCCATCCGAGCCTGGACGCGCTGGGGGCGGCGTTTGTCGAAGGCAAACTGGAGCTCGAAGGCTCCATCAGCGACGTGATTCGTGTCTGCGATGAATGGAGTCAGGCGCTGATCAGCGAAGACGACGATGCGCAACCGGTGCGCCTGGTTCACGACAAGGAAACCGACGCCAAAGCCATCTCCTACCACTACGACCTTTCCAACGAGTTCTATCAGCTGTGGCTCGACAGCGACATGGCGTATTCCTGCGCCTACTTCGAGACCGGCAGTGAAACCCTTGAGCAGGCTCAACAAGCCAAGTTTCGCCACCTGTGCCGCAAGTTGCGCTTGCAGCCAGGGGAGTATCTGCTGGATGTCGGTTGCGGCTGGGGCGGGTTGGCGCGGTATGCCGCGCGGGAGTTCGGCGCGAAGGTGTTCGGGATCACGCTCAGTCAAGCGCAGTTGGATTTGGCTCGTGAGCGGGTGAAAGCCGAGGGCCTGGAAGACCAGATCGAACTGCAACTGCTCGACTACCGCGATCTGCCTCAGGACGGGCGTTTCGACAAGGTGGTCAGCGTCGGCATGTTCGAACACGTCGGCCATGCCAATCTGGCCGAATACTGCAAGACCTTGTTCGGCGCGGTGAAAGAGGGCGGTCTGGTGATGAACCACGGGATTACCGCCAAACACACCGACGGTCGTCCGGTCGGGCGCGGTGCTGGTGAGTTCATCGAGAAGTATGTGTTCCCCAACGGCGAACTGCCGCACCTGGCGATGATCTCGGCCGAGATCAGCGAAGCGGGGCTGGAGATTGTCGATGTCGAGAGCCTGCGCCTGCATTACGCGCGGACCCTGGACCACTGGAGCGAACGCCTGGAAGACAATCTGGAAGCCGCCGCCAAACTGGTACCGGAGCAGGCACTACGGATCTGGCGGTTGTATCTGGCGGGATGCGCCTATGCCTTCGCCAGAGGCTGGATCAACCTGCATCAAATCCTCGCGGTGAAAGCCCATCCCGATGGCAGCCATGAACTGCCGTGGACCCGCGACGACATCTACAACTAGAGAATCGGCGAAATAAGCCGGGCGATCCGCATGCCGACCTGTTGCAGGCGGTGGGTTTCCCGGCTTTCTTCTTTGGCGATTTCGTGAGCCTGGGCGAAATCGTGGTTGAGCATCTGCTCCACTTCGGCGGCAAACCCGCTGTCGACCGTCAGCAGCATCACTTCGAAATTCAGCCGGAACGAACGGTTGTCCATGTTGGCGCTGCCGATGGCGCTGATTTCGTCGTCGATCAGCACCACTTTCTGATGCAGGAAGCCGGGTTGATAACGGAACACGCGCACCCCGGCACGTACGGCTTCGAAGGCATAAAGGCTGGAAGCGGCGTAGACGATCCGGTGATCCGGCCGCGATGGCAACAGGATCCGTACATCCACACCGCGCAGCACCGCCAGTCGCAACGCGGCGAACACCGCTTCGTCGGGGATGAAGTAAGGGCTGGTGATCCACACGCGTTCCGTCGCCGCATGGATGGCTTCGACGAAGAATAGCGAACAGGTTTCGTAGGAGTCCGCCGGGCCGCTGGCCAGTAATTGGCAGAGCACGCCGTCATCTGGATAAACGTCTGGCAGGATCAGCGGGGGCAGCGAGCGGGCTGCCCAGAACCAGTCTTCGGCGAAGGACTCCTGCATGCAGGCCACCACCGGCCCGCGAACTTGCACGTGGGTATCGCGCCAGGGCGCCAGGGGTGGTTTCTCGCCCATGTACTCGTCGCCGACATTGAGCCCGCCGACAAAGCCGACAAGCCCGTCGACCACTACGATCTTGCGGTGGTTGCGGAAATTCACCTGGAAGCGGTTGAGCCAGCCGCTGCGGGTGGCGAAGGCTTTGACCTCGATACCGGCATCTCGCAATGGTTGCACATACTCGTGGGGCAGGGAGTGGCTGCCGATGCGGTCGTAGAGCAAGTAAATCGCCACGCCCTCGGCAGCTTTCTTCGTCAGCAGGGTGTGCAGGCGTTGGCCGAGGCGGTCATCGTGGATAATGAAAAACTGGATCAGCCCCGCTTCACGGGCGTTGCTGATGGCGTCGAAAATTGCATCGAACGTGGCTTGGCCGTCGATCAGCAAGTGCACATCGTTGTTTGCCAGGCATGGCATGCGCCCCAGCTTCGGCATGGCCCGCAAAGACGCGTAAGCGCTGGAGGCACGCGCAGCCAGTGCCTCTTCTACCCAGGGGCGCCAGTTCAGTTCGGAGATGGCCTTGCGCATTTCCTCGTTGGCTTGCCGTCGGGCCTTGATGTAACCATCGAAGGTGCTGCGGCCAAAGACCAGATACGGGATAAGCGTGAGGTAGGGAATGAACAGCAGTGACAGGGCCCAGGCGATCGAGCCCTGAGCGGTCCGAACGGTCAACACGGCATGGATGGCGGCGATCGAGCCCAGTGTGTGCAACAGTGCGATCAGATAACCGAATACATGCGGTCCGAAATAATCCATGGGGCAGCCTTGCTCCTTGAAGATTCAATGCTTAACAGACCATGTTCCGGGCAGAATGTCGCTATTTAATTGGCCCATGAACCGAAGCCCGTGGCTGACGTCTAACGGCCACTAATGATCAGGAGTTACTCGATGAACGTTCGTCTGCTGGGTTTGGCCATGGCGTTTGGTTTGGCACTTCCTGTGGCCGCTCAGGCACAGATGCTGCAACCGGGCTTGTGGGAGTTGACCTCAAGCAACATGAAGGTCGATGACCAGAACATGCCCGATCTGCAATTGATCCTCGGCCAACTACAAAACCAGATGACCACCCAACAGCGGGCGATGCTGGAGAAACAAGGTATCACCATGGGCGGCAAAGGGATTCGGGCGTGCCTGACACCTGAGCAGGTGAAGAGCGACAACATTCCGCTGACGGACCCGCAATCGGGCTGCAAGCAGGAAATCACCGAGCGTACCGGTAACCAGTGGAAATTCCGTTTCAGCTGTCCGAAAGCGCAGGGCAGCGGAGTGGCCACTTTTATGAGTGACCGTGAGTTCACCACCAAGGTCAACGGCACCTTCAACGCCACCGGCATTCAGCAGAAGGGTAGCCTCGATACCCGCGCTGTGTGGTTGGGTCAGGATTGCGGCACAGTGAAGCCAAGGGCCTAAAAGCTTTGCGGGTAGGCTCGTTCCCACCAGGTCATATGTGATCCCTGTGGGAGCGGGCTCGCCCGCGAAGGTGTCCGCTCAGGCACCAGTCTTGGGCGGGTTCAACAAATCACACACCGCCTCAATCCCTTTCTCTCCGAAATCCTCCCCGCTGCCACTGCGCATGCTGACAAACCCACCGTCCTTTTCCTTCTCTCCGACCACCAACAGGTATGGCACCTTCTGGCTGTGCTGGCGAATCTTGCGGCTGATTTTCTCGTGACGCAGATCCGAGTTGGCGCGCAGTCCGCGCCGGCGCAGCGCTTCGGTCACCGAGTGCGCATAATCGCTCTGACGCTCATCGATATTCACAACCACGACCTGGGGTGGCGCTCGCCAGGTGTCCAGTTCCTGTTGGCTGGACCAACACGTGCCATAGATTCGTTGCTGCAACGTGCCGCTGATGTGGTCCAGTGCAAAGGCCTGCAACACCTTGGTGGTGGGAACATGCGGGCCTGCCGCGAAACCCTCGAAGTCCCCCAGACGATACAGCGATAGCCTTTCGGTTGGCGTTTGCTCCTGCCGGCGGATCGAATGGTTGGTCGCCGCCAATTCGCGCATACGCGCTTCGATCACTGGCAGAGCGGCCAGGGTTAAGGATCGCTGGAAAGCAAACTCATAAAAGAAGCCGTCACCCAGCGCCGATCCGGCCCGCAACTGCGTATTCGGATGTAGCTGTTTTACGGCCATGGCCAGCATCAGCGCACAGGAACGCCGGAGGATCTCCAGACCGTCGGGTTCCTGGGACGTGACGATGCTGACCCGCGCATCGCACTTGATCAGAAATCCGCAGTCCACCAGCACGCCGTCCACCCGACCCGCGAGCGCTGCATTAGCCAGGCCGAGGCTGATACTCGCGGCAACCTCAAACACGGACAGCGGTTGGTCATACTCACGCAATGAACCATCAGGCAGGGTGATGTGGATCATGATCGGTGTTCTCGAATATTTTCGATAACGTGCGTCAGCGCATAAACCGTAGCGGTAAGCCCTGACAGTTATCATTAAGACGTTTGTCGTGCCACGCAATTTGTCCCGACACGACCGTGGTGCTGACGCTGTGGCGAAAGCGATGCCGGGCGAAGGGCGTCCAGCCACATTGCGAAAGGATGGGTTGCCGGGAAACGGCCACGCCATCGGGCTCGGGTTTGATCAACACCAGGTCGGCCCAATACCCTTCGCGCAGGTAGCCGCGGTCGGGGATGGCAAACAGATCGGCGACCCGGTGACTGGTTTTGGCCACAAGGGTGGTGATCGGCACGATCCCATCAGCCACCAGCTCCAGCAGCGCGGGCAGGGCGTGTTGCACCAACGGCAAACCGGACGGCGCCTGGTTGTAGGGGCGCTGTTTTTCGGCCCAGGTGTGAGGCGCATGATCGCTGCCGATCACGTCCAGTCGATTACCCGACAGTGCGTTGCGCAAGGCGTCGCGGTCGGCCTGGGTCTTGATTGCCGGGTTGCATTTGATCAGGTTGCCGAGGCTCGGGTAGTCGCGGTCGTCGAACAACAAGTGGTGCAGACAAACCTCGGCAGTGATGCGTTTCTGTGCCAGCGGCTTGTCTTCGAACAGTGCCAGTTCACGGGCGGTGGTCAGGTGCAAAACGTGCAGCCGGGTGCCGTGACGTCTGGCTAGATCGACGGCCATTGAGGAGGATCGAAAGCACGCTTCGGCATTGCGGATAAGCGCGTGAGCGGCGGGCGGAAGGTGCTCGTCGAACAGCTCTCGCAGGTTCGCCGCGTTGGCTTCAATGCTGGGCGTGTGTTCGCAGTGGGCCAATAAAAGGGTCGGCACTTCGGCGAATAACCGCTCAAGAATTCGCGGATCGTCCACCAGCATATTGCCCGTGGAGGCGCCCATGAACACTTTGACCCCGGCCACTTCGCAAGGATTGAGTGCGGCGACGGTATCGAGATTGTCGTTGCTCACGCCGAAATGAAAACCGTAATTGGCCACTGAGTGAGTTGCCGCTCGACGTTTCTTGTCTGCCAGCGCGGCGAGGGTCAGGGTGGCCGGCGAGGTGTTGGGCATGTCCATGAAGCTGGTGATGCCGCCGGCCACCGCAGCTCGAGATTCAGTATGGAAGCTGCCCTTGTCCGGTGCTCCTGGATCACGGAAATGCACCTGGTCATCGATCATGCCTGGCAGCAGCCATTGGCCGTTTGCGTCGATTTCCACGGCGGCTTTTTCGCCTTCGATGCTGCTGGCGATCTTGACGATGCGACCGTGGCTTACCAGCAGATCACCGTCGAATTCCCGACCTTCGTTCACCAGCCGGGCGTTGCGAATCAGCACGCTGCTCATGGTCAGAACTCGTTCTGCAGGGCTTTGTAGCCGCGCACCAAATCGACGTTGGTGCGCGCTACGTCTTCGGAAAACTCCGAGGCGCTGACGCTGACGGGTGGGAACTGCGACAGGTCGGTGTTGGGGCCGATGCGTGTGGTGGAGGGCACGTAGAAGGCGTCAGGCAAGTCACGACCATCGACTACCGAGTTGTGCCGCACTACGCAGCCGTCGCCCACCGCGCAGTTGAACAGCACGCTGTTGAAACCGATGAACACGCGATTGCCGACGCTGCAGGGGCCATGGACGATGGAGCGGTGGGCGATGGAGCTGAACTCGCCGATGGTCACCGCCGCGCCGGACTTGGAGTGGATCACCACGCCATCCTGGATGTTCGAATTGGCGCCGATGGTGATTGCTTCCATCTCGCCCGAGTCGTCCACTTCATCGGCGCGAATCACCGCGTAGGGGCCGACGAAGACGTTCTCGCCGATCACCACTTTGCCGCAGATGATTGCGGTTTTATCCACGTACGCCGACTCCGCAATCAACGGCAGATCACCTGAAGGATTCTTGCGGATCATGGCTTGCTCAATGCCTCGTACAAGGTGTTGAGGTTGTATTCGAACAGCCCGGTGAAGGTGCTGGCCGGGCCAGTTGCAGCGAGGGCATCGGAGTACAACGTGCCACCGATATGCGCGCCGCTTTCATCAGCGATTTGCTTGAGCAGGCGCGTGTCCTTGATGTTTTCCATGAACACCGCTTTGACCTTGGCCTGACGGATCTGTGTGATCAGCGCAGCGACTTCGGCGGCCGAAGGTTCGCGTTCTGTGGACAGACCTTGCGGCGCCATGAAGTTGATGCCGTAAGCCTGACCGAGATAGCCGAAGGCATCATGGGAGGTGACGATTTTGCGATTACCCGGCGGCAGCGAACCGAGCTTGGCTTTAGCCTCGGCGAGCAAGGCGTAGATCTTTTTCAGATAGGCCTGGCTGTTGTGTTCGTAGTCAGCTTTGTTTGCAGGGTCGGCGGCGATCAGCGCTTTGGTGATGTTGCTGATGTACAACTCGGTGTTCGCCAGGTTGTGCCAGGCGTGCGGGTCGGGAATGGTTTCGCCGTCTTCATCCAGCGAGCGCGGAATGACACCGTGGCTGGCGTTGATGACCGGGGCTTTGGTTTCGGTGCTGGTCACCAGGCGGTCCAGCCATGGCTCGAAACCCAGCCCGTTCTTGATGATCAGTTTGGTGTTGAGCAGTGCCTTTGCATCATCCGGCGTCGGTTCGTAGGTGTGGGCATCGGCGTCCGGACCGACCATGTTGGTGATCTGAATATGGTCGCCGCCAACCTGATGGGTCATGTCGGCGAGGATGCTGAAGCTGGTGACCACCTGGAGTTTTTCCGCGGCAGACAGCGACATCGACAGCATCAGACTGAACAGCACGAGTAAAGCGCGCATCGGGTTACACCTCATTGGGATGTGAGCAAAGGCGGGCGGCGCAGCAAACCGTGTACCGGACCGAACACCACGGACAGCAGATACACACCGCCAGCCACCAGCACGATTGCCGGGCCGCTGGGCAGCGAGTAGTAGAACGACAGCAACAATCCGAGCCAGACCGAGAAGCTGCCGAGCAATGCGGCGATGATGATCAGCACCGGCAAGCGACGACTCCAGAAGCGAGAAGCGGCGGCCGGCAGCATCATCAAGCCGACCACCATCAGCGCGCCGATAGCCTGGAAACCGATCACCAGATTCAGCACCACCAGCGTCAGAAATACTCCGTGAGCCAGCGGCCCGAGGCGGCTGACGGTTTGCAGAAAGAGCGGGTCGAGGGTGTCCAGCAACAGTGGTTTGTAGATGAGCGCCATGGCGATCAGGCTGAAGCCCGAGACCCAGAGCATGCCGGTCAAGGTCGGGCCATCGACCGCCAGCGCCGAGCCGAACAACAGGTGCAACAGGTCCAGACGCTTGCCGGCGATGCCAAGGATCAGCACACCGCTGGCCAGCGATATCGGGTAGATCGCGGCCAGGCTCGCGTCTTCCCGCAAACCGGTGCGACGGGTAATCCAGGCGGCTAATCCGGCCATGCTCAGGCCGGCACCGAGGCCGCCGATGGTCAGCGCGGGCAGGCTCAATCCGGCGAACCAGAAGCCCAATGCGGCACCGGGCAAGATACCGTGAGCCACCGCGTCGCCGATCAGGCTCATGCGTCGCAGGATCAGAAAGACCCCAAGCGGTGCCGTGCTGCACGCCAGGACAAGGCCACCGAGCAGCGCTCGGCGCATGAACACGAATTCGTGGAACGGTTGCCAAAGGTAAGCAGCAGCGATCATCAAGCCACCTGCGTCTGAGGTTGTTGGCGAATCAGCTCGGTACTGGGACCGAGGACGCAACCGCTACTTTTGATCAGTAGTGCTTGTGGTATGTGTTGGCGCACGGCGGCCAGGTCGTGACACACCACGACCAGGGTTCGGCCGTCGGCATGCCAGGCGTGGATGTGTTTCCAGAGCAGCGCCTGGCCGAGTTCGTCGAGTGCGGCGTGGGGTTCGTCGAGCAGCAGCAAGGGCGCTTCGGCGAGGCTCAATCGGGCGAGTAGGGCACGCTGTAATTCACCTCCGGAGAGGGCCATCAACGGGCGGTGCTCCAGACCGGTCAGGCACCAGTCTTCCAGTGCAGACTTGAGGCGCTGGCTGCGTATCTCTGGCGCTTGTTTGTTGCCCCAGAAACCGGCAGCCACTAACGCTTGCAGACTGATGGGGAATTGTCGGTCCAGGTGTTGTTGCTGAGGCAGGAACGAAAGGCCGCCCTTGCGTGGAACATCAATGACGATGTTGCCGGCCAGTGGCTTTTGCAGGCCGGCGATGACTTTCAGCAGGCTGCTTTTTCCCGATCCGTTGGCGCCGATGACGGCGGTCAGACTCCCCTTGGGTAATCCGAAATCAACCGCTGGAGTGAGCGGCTGACCGGGTGCGCCCCAGCGCAAGGCTTGGCATCGGATCATACGGCCTCCCAGTTCCAGCGACTTTCGGCGACGGCATCGTGGGCGTGAAGGCTTTCGGCGTGGACGACTCGCACGTGAAAGGCGTTGATGCCCGGGGAGCGTTTCAATGCCAGGTTCAAGCGTCGCGCGGCGTCTTCGCAGAACATCAGGTTCTGACCGTTGGCGAGGGCGAAAGCTTGTTCGTCGGCGCGTTTCACGGCGGTTTGCACAGCGGTGCCGAGGGCCGCTTCCGCGTCGTTGATCGCAGCGATCAGCGGCAGGTCATCCAGATAGTCGTGCAGACGCAGCTGCAATTGCGCATTACTGCGTTGGCTATGCGGCGTCGCGATAATGCCTTTCGTGGAACCGAGCCAAGCCAGAACGTCTGCGTGTTGCAATGGTTGATTGGCAAAGTCATCAACGAATTGCTGCTGAATCAACTGCCTCGAAAGGGCTGCTGAGCACGGACAAGTTGAGGAATAAGGCACGTCGATTTTTAGTTCCACGTGGAACATCGCGTTTTTCAGACTCGCCTCGATGCTCACCGGATAGGTTTTCCAGCCGGCCAACGGACTGACGAGCGCGGGTCTTTTGAGCAGAAGTTCGGTGTGAATTTTTAGGTAAGCGTTGTGGGAAAGTCCTTCATGAGTCTCGAGAAAACTCAGCAAGACTCGCCGCAACAACGCGGGTGAAAGGTTTTCCTGCTCAAGCATTTCCAGCGCCAGGTACAGCCGCGACATATGGATGCCACGCGCCTCTCCATCGTCGAGGCTAACGCCAGCGTCGGCTTTTGCACTCAGTCGCTGGCCATCGAATAAAACAGGAAGAGCAATGCCGCACATGCCCACCCAATCGAGTGGCAGGGCTTGGCGTGAGGCCTGCGCGGCGATATCCGGCAGAGTCAGCGCATTCATGAGCAGGTCCATCGTGGGAGTTGATTTGGCATGTTATATTATAACAATCAAATCGACGATGCCTTTTTCGTGAACGAGCTTTCATCATGCACAGACGTCACTTGCTCAACCTGATTCTGGCCAGCGCGGCCTTTGCGTTACCTTTTGGTGTGTCGGCCACGCAAATTCGCAATGCACGACTGTGGCGTTCGGACGACAAGCTGCGACTGGTGTTCGATCTGAGCGGGCCGGTGCAGTACAAAACTTTTTCCCTGAGTGCTCCGGAGCGGCTGATCATCGATCTGAGTGGCGCCAACTTCAGTGGCGACTTCAGTCAGCTGGCGCTCGACAACTCGGTGATTCGCGCGATCCGTTCCGGGCATTTCGGTCAGGGCGATACGCGGATCGTCCTCGACCTCAGCGGTCCGGTGCAGCTCAACAGCTTCCTGTTGCCACCACAGGATGGGCAGGGGCACCGATTGGTGCTCGATCTGAAGGCCATTGCTCCGCTACAGATCGCGGCGGCGCCGTCGGAAAAACGTGAGCCCATCATCGACAAGGCTCATCCCAAGCGCGACGTCATTGTGGTGGTCGACCCTGGTCACGGCGGCAAAGACCCGGGCGCGGTCGGCGCCAAAGGTGAGCGGGAGAAAGACGTGGTGCTATCGATCGCCCAGCTGTTGGCCAAGAGGCTGAAGCGTGAAAAGGGCTTCGACGTGAAACTGGTGCGTAACGATGACTTCTTCGTCCCACTGCGCAAGCGCGTGGAGATCGCCCGCAAGCACAAGGCCGACATGTTCATTTCGGTCCATGCGGACGCAGCGCCGCGTCTCACTGCTTCAGGTGCGTCGGTGTACTGCCTGTCCGAAGGCGGCGCGACCTCGGCCACGGCGCGCTTCATGGCGCAACGTGAGAACGGCGCGGACCTGTTGGGCGCCACCAGCCTGCTCAATCTCAAGGACAAGGATCCGATGCTCGCCGGGGTGATTCTCGACATGTCGATGAACGCCACCATCGCCGCCAGTTTGCAGTTGGGCAACACGGTGCTCGGCAGTCTGGCGGGCATTACCACGCTGCATCAGAAGCGTGTGGAACAGGCGGGTTTCGCCGTGCTGAAATCGCCGGATGTGCCATCGATTCTGGTGGAAACCGGCTTTATCTCGAACGCCCGCGACAGCCAGCGACTGGTGACGGCGCGGCATCAGCAGGCGGTGGCTGATGGCTTGTTCGACGGCTTGCAGCGTTACTTTCAGAAGAATCCCCCAATGAACAGCTACATCGCCTGGCAGCAGGAGCAGAAGAAGGCACAGGCCTAGCAACCGGTCATCCGGCTGCAGGTGAACTTCGCGCTGCTGCCCCCGGAACTGGAGAACCGATTGATGGTTGTCCAGCCAACCCGGCGGTTGTAACCGACCCAGGCTTCGCCATCGGATGCGAGGCCGGTAAAGAACGTCAGTTGCCCGTAGCGGCTGTTGGTTTGCGCCCAATGGCGTTTGCCGGCCACTTCAAAGCCGCGCAAGTAGATCGTGCTACCGACGGTGTTAACGCTGTAGGCATTGCCGTCGGCATCCACGCAGGCCAGCAGATTGGCGCTACGGGTGCATTTGGCCAGGCTTGGGATCTGTCCCCAGGCTTCGACCGCAATCAGCAGCGAAAGGCTCAACAGCGAGAATCTCAGAGCGTTTCCCATGGCATTTCTCAAGGGGCGGACGGGTTAAAGCATCGTGCCCTTTGTCGTTGTGGGCAAGAGGGGGAGTGGCTTGTTTGTGTTGTTATACTATAACATAAATTAAGCCCGACATTGCGACCGGGCATCCCTGTGAGGAATACCTGATGCCCAATCGTCTTCCCGTGACCGTCCTGTCGGGCTTTCTCGGCGCCGGAAAAAGTACACTGCTGAATTACGTACTACGTAATCGCGATAATCTGCGGGTCGCGGTGATCGTCAACGACATGAGCGAAATCAACATCGATGGCAGTGAAGTTCAACGCGATGTCAGCCTGAACCGTGCCGAAGAAAAACTCGTGGAAATGAGCAACGGTTGCATTTGCTGTACGTTGCGCGAAGACCTGCTCGAAGAAGTCAGCAAACTCGCCAGGGACGGTCGTTTCGATTATCTGCTGATCGAGTCCACCGGCATTTCCGAGCCGCTGCCCGTGGCGGAAACCTTCACCTTTCGCGATGAAGAAGGGCAGAGCCTGGCCGACATTGCGCGGCTCGACACCATGGTCACCGTGGTCGACGGCATGAACTTCCTGCTCGACTACCAAGCCGCCGAAAGCCTCGCTTCCCGTGGTGAAACCCTGGGCGAGGAGGACGAGCGCTCGATCACTGACCTGTTGATCGAGCAGATCGAATTCGCCGACGTGATCCTGATCAGCAAGATCGATTTGATCAGCAGCCGCGAACGCCAGGAGCTGATCGCGATCCTCGAACGGCTCAATGCCCAGGCCGAGATCATTCCGATGGTCATGGGCGAGGTGCCACTCAAGAAGATCCTCAACACTGGGCGTTTCGACTTCGAGAAGGCCGCTCAGGCACCAGGATGGTTACAGGAATTGCGCGGTGAACACGTGCCGGAAACCGAGGAGTACGGTATTGCCTCCACGGCTTATCGGGCGCGGCGACCGTTTCATCCGCAGCGTTTTTTCAGCTTCATCGATCGCCCGTGGGTGAACGGCAAACTGCTGCGTTCCAAGGGCTTTTTCTGGCTGGCCAGCAAACACATGGATGCCGGTAGCTGGTCCCAGGCCGGTGGCTTGATGCGACACGGGTTTGCCGGGCGCTGGTGGCGTTTCGTGCCGAAAAGCCAGTGGCCGCAGGATGAAGAAAGTACCGCCGGGATCATGGAAAACTGGACGGCCGCCACCGGCGATTGCCGGCAGGAACTGGTGTTTATCGGCCAGAACATCGACTTTGCACAACTCACCGCCGAACTTGATAACTGCCTGCTGACGGATGATGAAATGGCCCTGGGCGTCGAGGGTTGGCGGCTGTTGCCCGATCCGTTCGGTCTCTGGCACGAAGAGGCGGCTGCCTGATGCTGGCGCCCAGTCTGAAGCGGCGACCGCTCATTGCTCAGGTTCAAGGTGAAACGCCAAAGGTGCTGACCGGGATTCTGGACGACGGTGTGAACCTCGCCCTCTGGCAACGCCAACTGCCGGCGCATATAGCCGATTTCGGTCGCTTGCTGTTGTCCCTGAACCAGCCGCTGGCCGAGTCGCTTTCTCTTGAAATGGCCAGTGAAGACACTGAACCCAATCTCCACGGTTTAGCCTCAGGCTTCAGCGATCTTGAAGGTTACGAAGGCTTTATCGCCGACGTTTCCTGGCTGGTCAGCGCGTTCGCCTGCCTGTTGGGTGCCCAACGCATCGGCCTGCGCCTGCGGGTTCTGGACAAAGCCATGTGCCCGCGTTTCCATGTCGATCATGTGCCGGTGCGGTTGATCACCACCTACGCCGGGATCGGCAGCCAGTGGCTGAAAGAAGGGGCGATGGATCGCCGCCGATTAGGCGAGCCTGACGCCGAACCCCAGGATGATTCGCTGATCCAGCGTATCTCCAGCGGCGAAGTGGCGCTGCTCAAGGGAGAGAAGTGGCACGGCAACGAAGGTTTCGGCTTGATACACCGTTCGCCGCAGCCGGCACCGGGCGAGCGTCGTTTGATCCTGACCCTCGACTGGCTGGGCTGACAGCTCAAGGTTTGAGCCAGGTTCCCTGGCTCTGGGCTTCGCAAAACGGCTTCAGATACGCCGCATCGGTGGCCACGCCGTAATAGTGAATATCCTGCCGGTAAGGCATATTGGCGACTTGAGCGTTGCTGCATACCCCGAACGCGCCGGCGGGGCATTGGTCGACGTACTGCACCTCGACTTTCTGCCCGGCCAGATTCGGCTGGCAGAAGCCGTCGGTGAACAGTTTTTCCGGGATGTTGCGGTTCTGCTGGCAGACCTTCACGTCCAGCCGCTCAGCCGTACTATGTACCACGCAGGCCTGGGCCAGCGCTTCACCCGACGTGAGTGCCAGAAGCAACGACCATCCCATCAACCGCATCCTTTACCTCCTCAGAAAACTTCGACCATGTTTCAGAACATTCCCACCCACGTTATCGCCGGCCCGCTGGGTGCCGGCAAGACCAGCCTGATCAAGCACCTGCTGGCGCAGCGGCCGGCCGGTGAGCGCTGGGCGGTGCTGATCAACGAGTTCGGCCAGATCGGCCTGGATGCTGCGCTGCTGACCCAGGACGTCGATGGTATCGCACTGGGGGAAGTGGCCGGGGGGTGTTTGTGTTGCGTCAATGGTGCGCCGTTTCAGGTCGGCCTCGGGCGGCTGCTGCGCAAGGCACGACCGGATCGACTGTTCATCGAGCCCTCCGGGCTGGGGCATCCGGCGCAGTTGCTCAGGCAATTGAGCGAGGCGCCGTGGCAAGGCGTCCTGGTGGTGCAGCCTTGCGTGCTGGTGCTGGACGCCCAGGCGCTCGCGGCTGGAAAACCGCTGCCAGCGGCGCAACTGCAAGCCTTGGACAGTGCCGGGTTGCTGTTGCTGAACAAGGCAGAAAGCCTCGACGACAGTGATCGCCAGCGAGTTGTCGCACAGTTGCCGTCGCGTCCTTTGTACTGGACGCAGCAAGCTGTCTTGCCGCTGAGCGAGTTACCGGGCCTCAAGGCTCAGGCTGTCGCGGGTGTGGATAACTTCATCGTGCCCAAGGGGCTGGCACAGATGCCGGCCATCTGGACTGACCCTGCGCAGCCGATTTGCTTGAGTCAGGCGCAAGAGGGTGGCTGGAGCGTCGGCTGGCGCTGGCATCCGAGTCAGACATTCGATGCCGTGCTTGTCGGAAAGTGGCTTGAGAGCCTTGAATGGCTGCGGGCGAAGCTGGTTATCCACAGCGTCGAAGGTTGGGTGTCGGCCAACGCGCTGAATAACTCGTTACTGGATTGGCAACCCAGCGAATGGCGACGGGATTCGCGCATCGAGCTGATTTTCAGTGAAGTGCAGGATGTTGAGTCGCTGCAAAGAGATCTGGCCGATTGCCGGTCGGTTTGAAGATCAAAAAATCGCAGGCTGCGATCTTTTGATCTTCAGGGACGCCACTTGGTGTGTTCTTGCCGCCACTGGCTCAATTCAATCACCTCGGCGCTGGGTTTTGCGACTTCGACCACCGGCGGTGTGTCGTCGAATGGCATTGGATAGGGCGCGAGCTCGATGTGTGCGCTATGGGCGCCGAACTGAGTGATGGTGCCGTTGTGGCGGGTTTCGCCGGTCACGGTAAATTCGAAGTTATACACACGGGCCAGGCGCCGACGGCCGTTGGCGTCTTTAATGAAAGCGATCTTCTTCAAGGCTACGTTGCCGTCCAGCAGCTCGATCCGCAGCTTGGTGCAATGCTGCTGAACCCGCTCCAGTGCGCGTTCGCGCAAGCCGTGGTTGTGCCACAGCCATGCGCCACCGGTGGCGAGCAGCATCAGCACGAAGATATTTCCTAGGGTCAGCATCAACAGGGTGCTCCAACAAGATAGTGTCAGCTTAACTGCGTCTCTGGTCTGTCGTACAGGCTGCGTTTAGTCGCATACTGCGCGGCTCGAATTTCAATCGGTTTATGGAAAACTCACCGCATGAAACGTACGCCCCATCTGCTCGCCATCCAGTCCCATGTGGTGTTCGGCCACGCTGGCAACAGCGCCGCGGTTTTCCCGATGCAGCGGGTCGGGGTGAACGTCTGGCCGCTCAATACCGTGCAGTTCTCCAACCACACGCAATATGGCCAGTGGGCCGGGGAAGTGCTGGCCCCGCATCAGATTCCGGAGTTGGTGGAGGGCATCGCGGCGATTGGCGAACTGGGCAACTGCGACGCCGTGTTGTCCGGCTACCTCGGCAGCGCGGCTCAGGGGCGGGCGATTCTGGCGGGAGTGGAGCGAATCAAATCGATCAATCCCAAAGCCTTGTACCTCTGCGATCCGGTGATGGGCCATCCGGAGAAGGGCTGCAGTGTTCCAGCCGAAGTCAGCGATTTCCTGCTGGAAGAGGCGGCGGCGTTAGCCGACTTCATGTGCCCGAATCAGCTGGAGCTGAACAGCTTCTCGGGGCGCAAGGCGCAGTCACTGTTCGATTGCCTGGCCATGGCGCGGGCGCTGCTGGCGCGCGGTCCGAAGGCGGTGTTGGTCAAGCATCTGGACTATCCCGGCAAACTGACGGATGGCTTCGAGATGTTGCTGGTGACCGCTGAAGGCAGCTGGCACTTGCGTCGGCCGTTGCTGGCGTTCCCGCGTCAGCCGGTGGGCGTTGGCGATCTGACTTCCGGGCTGTTCCTGGCGCGTGTGCTGCTGGGTGACAGTCTGCTGAGCGCCTTCGAATTCACCGCGGCGGCGGTGCATGAAGTGCTGCTGGAAACCCAGGCGTGTGCCAGCTATGAGCTGGAACTGGTGCGGGCGCAGGACCGGATCGCCCATCCCCGGGTGCGGTTCGAGGCGGTAGCGATCAGTTTGTAACGGTGTGGCGGTAGAAAAGATCGCAGCCTTCGGCAGCTCCTGCGCGTCTGTGGGCGCTGCCCAGGCTGCGATCTTTTGCTTTAAGCGTCGCCCTTGATTTCCTGATAGCGCTTTTCCAGTTCCTGACGAATCTGCCGACGCTGCTGGGCCTGCATGTACCGACGCTTGTCTTCGCTGTTCTGCGGTTGCAGTGGCGGGACGGAGGCCGGTTTACGCTGGTCATCCACCGCGACCATGGTGAAGAAGCAGCTGTTGGTGTGGCGCACCGAGCGCTCGCGAATGTTCTCGGTCACGACCTTGATGCCCACTTCCATCGAGGTATTACCGGTGTAGTTGACCGAGGCCAGAAAGGTCACCAGCTCACCGACATGAATCGGCTCGCGGAAGATCACCTGATCCACCGACAAGGTCACTACGTAACGGCCGGCATACCGGCTGGCGCAAGCGTAGGCCACTTCATCGAGGTATTTGAGCAGGGTGCCGCCGTGGACATTGCCAGAGAAGTTGGCCATGTCGGGGGTCATCAATACCGTCATCGACAGCTGGGCGTTTCCGGGTTCCATAACGTACTCACGGGTTCAAGGCAGGGTTTGGGGGGCACCTCTGTGGGTGCTTGTCGGTGTTTTTCAAACCAACAGTTATCGGGACGCCGGGCGGGGAGGCGCCGTCACGCCCGAAGCGATCTGTTTCCATATATTGCACCGTCTTTGCGCCGGAAGTCGTGGTGTTACCCTTCAAAAGCCCACCCCCGAAGGAGCCACACACCATGCATGCCATCAGTTTCATTCAGGATCTGGCAGTGATCATGTTGATCGCGGGTGTGGTGACCGTGCTCTTTCATCGTCTCAAACAACCGGTGGTGCTCGGCTACATCGTCGCCGGTTTCATTATCGGCCCGCACACGCCGCCCTTCGGCCTGATCCACGACGAAGAAACCATCAAGACCCTCGCCGAGCTCGGGGTGATTTTCCTGATGTTCTGCCTGGGGCTGGAGTTCAGCCTGCGCAAGCTGTTCAAGGTCGGCGCCACGGCGTTTATCGCGGCTTTCCTGGAAATCGTCCTGATGATCTGGATCGGCTACGAAATCGGCCGCTGGTTCGACTGGAATACCATGGATTCGCTGTTCCTCGGCGCGATCCTGGCGATTTCCTCGACCACCATCATCGTCAAGGCGCTCAACGACCTGAAGATGAAGAACGAGCGTTTTGCGCAGTTGATCTTCGGCGTACTGATCGTCGAGGACATCCTCGGTATCGGCATCATCGCCTTGCTGTCGAGCATCGCCGTCAGCGGCACGGTCAGTTCCGGCGAAGTCTTTTCCACCGTTGGCAAGCTTTCCCTGTTCATGATTGTCGCACTGGTCATCGGTATTCTGCTGGTGCCGCGACTACTGGCCTATGTGGCGAAATTCGAAAGCAACGAGATGTTGCTGATTACCGTGCTGGGCCTGTGTTTCGGCTTCTGCCTGCTGGTGGTCAAGCTTGAATACAGCATGGTTCTCGGCGCGTTCCTGATCGGTGCGATCATGGCCGAATCGCGCCAGCTGCTGAAGATCGAGCAGTTGATCGAGCCGGTTCGCGACCTGTTCAGTGCGATCTTCTTCGTCGCCATCGGCCTGATGCTCGACCCGATGATCCTGCTGCAATACGCCTGGCCGATTGCGGTGATCACTGTGGCGGTAGTGCTGGGCAAGATGCTGTCCTGCGGCCTTGGCGCGTTTATCGCCGGCAATGACGGACGCACCTCACTGCGCGTGGGGATGGGGCTTTCACAGATTGGCGAATTCTCTTTCATCATCGCCGCGCTGGGCATGACGCTGCAGGTCACCAGCAGCTTTCTCTATCCGGTGGCTGTGGCCGTCTCGGTGATCACCACGCTGTTGACGCCCTATCTGATCCGCGCGGCCGATCCGCTGTCGATCAAGCTTGCTGCCGTGATGCCGCAGCGCCTGGCTCGTGTGCTGGGGATGTATGGCGAATGGCTGCGCAGCATCCAGCCTCAGGGCGAGGGCGCGCTGTTGGCGTCGATGATTCGGCGGATTCTGTTGCAGGTGGGGGTCAATCTGGCGCTGGTGGTTGCGATCTTTTTATCGGGCGCCTTCTTCGCCGAGCGCATGTCCGTTTACCTGCAAGACTGGATCAGCGACCCGAGCTGGCAGAAAGCGTTGATCTGGGGTGGGGCGTTGCTGTTGTCGCTGCCGTTCCTGATCGCCGCCTATCGCAAGCTCAAGGCGCTGTCGATGCTGCTGGCAGAAATGGGGGTGAAGTCGGAGATGGCCGGCCGCCACACGCAGCGAGTGCGTCGGGTGATCGCCGAAGTGATCCCGATCCTCTCGCTGCTGGTGATTTTCCTGCTGCTGGCGGCCTTGTCGGCCAGTATTCTGCCGACCAACAAGTTGCTGGTGCTGATTGTCGTGGTCGCGGCTGGGATAGCGGCGCTGCTCTGGCGCTGGTTCATCCGCGTGCATACGCGGATGCAGGTGGCCTTGCTGGAAACCCTGGATAACCACAAGGATTCGTCCGAGCATTGAGCGTGACGAGTCCCTGTAGCAGCTGCCGAAGGCTGCGTTCGACTGCGCAGCAGTCGCCAATCAGGCTACGAGGTGATTCAGGTTAACCGAGTGTCAGGGTTTACGACTGCTTCGCAGCCGAACGCAGGCTGCGCCAGCTGCTACAAAAAATCGTGCAGGGGTACATCAGCTTTCCAGCCAGACGTCCCGTGCCCAGTGCCAGACCGATTCCCAGGTTTCTTCGGCGAGTAACTCTTCTTCGGCCAGCCACAACACCACGGTGCCGTCTTCTTCGACGCAGTAGTAGTTGTCACCGTCCTGGCAGATCGGGATCAGGCTGCGATCAACACCAGCGTCCCAGGCGTTGGCGGCAACGTCCGGCAGGTAGGTGTGGGATTGCGGGTCGGTGACGGTCACCGGCTCCAGGCTGCCGTAGACTACATCGCTGACGGTCAGCAGAAATTCTCTGAATACGAAGGGAATGTCGATGAACAGTTGTTCTTCGATTTCTACCAGCAGATCTTCGTCGGGCAACTCCAAGGGGACCGGTACCGGTTCGTTGGCTTCACGCAGTTGTTCGATGATTTCTTCCACGTCCGGGATCCTCTTGCTTGATGGCGCGGTTTAGTTTGGGCGGTTTATACAGTAGCTCGCTATAGATGCAACCGTGAAATAGAAAACCCCGGCAGAGCCGGGGTTTTCATTACAGCATGCGAAACGCGGAGTTATCAGCCGTTCTGGCGGATACCTGCGACCAGCCAAGGCTGGTTTTCGCCCTGTGGACGTTCCATGTTCCAGCTTTCGCTGAACACTTCGCCCTGGTCGAAACGCGAGGTCTTCGACACGCCGCTGAAGGTCAGGGTGGCGATGGTCTTGTCCGCACGGTCATCAACGCCGTCCAGTTGTACCTGGAGGTTGTCGATGTAGGTCGACTGGAAGCCGTCGCCCAGGTCGGCACGTTCGCGCTTGAGGAACTCCAGCAGTTGCGGGGTCACGAACTCGGCGATCTTGTCCATTTCGTTGGCGTCCCAGTGCTGTTGCAGGGACTGGAAATGGTTGCGCGCGGCTTCAACGAAGCGCTGTTCGTTGAACCAGGCCGGAGCATTGATCACTGGACGGGCAACAGGTGCGGCCGAACCGCCGAAGATCGAACCCATGGCTGGCTTCTGCTCGAACACTTCACGTTGCATCGGCGCGCCGGCCGGAGCCATATGCTCCTGCTGTTTGCGACGACGAGCGGCAATGAAGCGGAAGACCAGGAAGGCGATGACCGCCATGATCAGGATGTCGAAGAACTGCATACCCTGGAAGCCGCCGCCCATGAACATGGAAGCCAGCAGGCCACCGGCCGCGATACCGGCCAGAGGGCCGAGCCAACGCGAAGCACCGCCGGCCTTGGCGGCAGCGCCAGCGGCACCGGCCGCGCCGGCAGTGGCGGCTGCACCGCCCACGCCAGGAGAAGAAGGAGCCATTTGGCTGGTCTGGTGAGTCGGCGCAGCGCCGACACTCTTGCCGCCACCAAAGCGCTTGGCGTTGGCGTCCAGGCTCATCGTCAGGCCGATGCACAACGCCATGGCGATGCTAAGAAAACGTTTCATAAAGGGAATTCCCATTTGTGGATGGCACGCGCGCCATGTTGCACAGCTGAAGTGTTACTGGCTAGCG